>QGNH01001025.1_pt1 | contig 10923 bp, 14 predicted proteins | sample 1735481 | NCBI WGS metagenome assembly QGNH01 (sample SAMN09239004, study PRJNA386568) | Viral metagenome, whole genome shotgun sequencing project. | reverse complement strand
GCGACACCGATTACTGCGCTTCCTGCTCGCATATTGACCTCTGGTCAGAAGCGTGACCCGTAGCGCCGCCGTCAACATGCGTTCGTTATCGAGCGGAACGATGATTATATGGTTCGCACAGAGCCAGGGCATCGAAGATCGAAAGTGAAGCCCGGCCCCGCGGGACGGCTGGAAAACCGAGAGGGTCGCCGCCCCGCGAAGGACCGGACACCAGCGCGCAAGCGGGCGGACGCGCGGGATTGCGGCGCCATTCGACGGGCGCCACGGGTGAAAGTTGGCCCGGCCTCGCACCGGGAGGACGTCAGCGAGACCGGGCGACGGGCCTGGGCCTCGTCTGCACCCCTGATGGAGCGCAGACCCAGAACCGTCCTGCACTGCGGATTGAGGTACGCAGCGAAGTTCAGACGAGCGCACTCGTGTACGCCGCGGACGCGATGCTCGCCGTGCCGCTCGCGTACCGCGGAATCGCCGCGACATAGGCGCGAAGGCCCGCGACGAGTTCCAAGCTCGCCGCATCAGTCTGGGGGTACACCGAGAAAATCGGATCGCCCTCAAGCAGCAGCATCGCCTCATCCGGAGCCGACACGACCAGTTGTATCTCGCTCGTCGTTCCGTACGTGGGGATCGTGTCATCCTCGAACCAGAGCACCCCGCCCGGCAGCACCGTTCCGGTGAACCGAGACCACGACGTCTGCTCATCACCTTGCGCAAGCGGGAAACCCGGCGCAAACTGAGGCGTCACGATCGGCCGATGCTGGTCGTCAACCTGCCTGGTCACGTACGAATAGAAATCGCTCGTAGTGAACAGGTGGGTCGGCCGTAGCCTCGTACCCGCCGTGTCGGTCAACTTCTCGCGTCCCGCCGCCAAGTCCTGGTAGAACCCGGCGATCGTGAAGCTGGACTGACCGGCCACGGCTGCAGCCCCTGCGAGTGCCTGATTGAGTGCGTATAGGTTTATCTTCTCTTCGAGTTGCCGCTGCAACTGCCGGCTCACGATAATGTCGAACGATCCGCCGCCGGTGGATCCGCGATCGCTAATCTGTTGGCTGATCGTGACCTGTCCGGTGACGGTCTCGATCTGAGCGCCGACCAGTGCGGTCGACGGGTCCGTCTCACTCACCGCCTGGCCCTCTGTCTGCTGTGTGACCGACGTCGTGCTGCTGACGGTCGGAACATACACTTGGAGGCCATACGGCGGCAGCGGTAGCGAACTGCATTGGTCGGCGAACGTCCGGTGAGCACCGCGAAACGGCGCCCACTTCGAGAACGCGCAAAACGGGCTGACAAACGCTGCCGCGCCCGATCCCGCCGACGCGAGAGCACCGCCGCCTGTCCCGAGCGCCCGCGCCTCGGCCTGCCGCTCCCCTACGATCCGACGATTGACCTCGACGACGTCCTGCCGGTAATACTCGCCGATGCAACGCTCGGCGCGCCGACCTTCGCGAGACAGACGACGAATCTCGTACTTCAGCTCGGCGTCATATCGCGCCATGCGTGTCCGCGCGGCAGCCGCGAACGCGTCACCAGCACCCTCGACGATCGTCACCCGATCGAGAAAATACGAATGCGGGCTGAACTCGTCATACACATGCTGCTCGCGCGTCACCCGAGGCCCCTCCGCGCGCTTCTCGTAACGCTTCTGCAAGCCGGCGAGACGCCCGTCGAGCTCCGCGTTCTGCGCCACATGTCGGACACTCTTAGTAAAAGCGCCCCACGCCTCATCAGTCATCGCCTTGGCGCCAGCCTCCACCACCCGGTCTGCGGCGCGCCCAACGTGAGCCGTGATACCGGTCGCGAGCCGCGCCCGAATCAGGGCCAACTCGTCGGCCTTCATCTTGGCGCGGTCCTCGCGCACTGCATCGCGCACATCTCTGCCTTCCCCGCGGACCTCGAAATCAAGTTCCGTTTCTACGAACTGGTCGAACTCTTCATTGCCACCACTCATGTGATTACTGCCTTTCTGGGCGAGCCTGGAGCCCGCCGGTTTCTGTTGGTGCGGCCTACGTTGCGACTTCCTGTGACTGCATTCAGTCGATGTGCTGGTGCAAATCACTCACTTGCTTCTCGAGCGCGTCGATACGCGCACCGACAACCTCGAGAATGAACTTCTCAGTCTCGGCGCGTGCCGGATTGACGTAATTCTCGTCCGGTGTCAGTAGCTCGCGCTGCCGTTGCTGCTCCGCGACGGACTGCGCAATCCGCTCATTTTCGGCCTCGGCAAACGACTGAGGCGTTGGTAGTTCACCTTTAACGAGATGGCCGTCGGGCGCCTGTACAACGAGCCGGTTGTGAAAGACGATGGTGCGCAGCGCACTCAGCTTCGCTCCGTCGTAATCGGCAACCCTGCCGATCCGCCGCAGCACCGCGTCAAGCGCCGCGTCGTCGCCGATCGCGTCCGGCAATCCTGCGTAAAGAGACTCAAGGGTTACGCCCGCCATTGATTCACTATCCTTTCGCTATTACGGAGTAGGAAAACTGTCGGGGTCGCCACGCGAGGTGAACAGTCCGCCGCCAGAGCCCGGCGCGCCCTGCCACCCGATCCCGTCGGGGGAGATGTGCTCGCGCTTCCGATCCCACGCCTGCGGTCCCGGCGCCTGCGGTCCGTCCGCTGCCTGCTCGGCCTGGACACGCGCCGCCGCCTCGTCACGCTGGCGGCCGATCGCAATCGCGTCAGCCGGCGTCAAGTCGCTGATCGGGATGTAGCGCTGCCCGGACGGCCGGGGCTCGTCCCGCTGGGCGTGCTGCCAGTCAATCTCCACGCCGAGCCTTCGCAGAAACCTCGAGAGCGCCCCCGGCGGCTTATCAGCTCGAGGATCGAAAGTTTCCGCAGCCAAATCCACCTGGCCCGGCCTGGGCGGCGTGCTGAACGGGTCCGACCGGCGCTGCGCTTTCTCTACGGCGTAACGACGCTCCGCCTCGCCCATCTCACGGGCCTTCCCGAGTTCTCGCCGGAACCGGCGCGACTTCTGCCACGACCGCATCAGCTCCGGGGTGCCGCCATTCGTGGCGAGCGCGTGCTCCTCGGCTACCCCGATCGAGACGTCTCCCAGAAACCCGAGCGCGATCGTGTACGAGTCCATTTCAAAGTCAAAGTCGCTTCCTTGCAAACCCCAAGCGTTCGGCTTGTTGAACTGGCTATTCATTTATCTCCAATCTCGAGAAGTGTGTTGCGGCCGGTCGCGTCGTCCAGCGCCCCTCGCGCTATTGCAGGAGTAGTGAGTGGGCCGCAGGTTCGCCGGGTCGAGCAGAAGTCGCTTGCGGGTGTCCGGGTCCATGCCGCGCATCGCGCGCACACTGAAGATGTGGTCGACGCTTGGGGAACGCAGTGACCGGGCGGGCGCGTCGAAGTCGAGCATCCCACCGCAGATCCAGCACGCCTGTGCGCCCTGAAGCACACGCGCCCGCACCTGCCGCCATGCGTAGTCATACGTCCTACCCACCGTCGAGCGTCCCCCACGCGCCGTGCCAGAAGCTCACAGCCCACGTCAGGGCGCACAGCGGCGTGATGTCCGCGCCGCTGCTTCTACGCGACCACGCCCAACCGTCGCCAAGGGTGCGTTGTCCCGCGCCGTCGAGCGCGATCGTCAACTCGGGTTCGCGGCGATGGCGCAACTTGCCTTCCTGCGCGAGTCTCAAGAAAAACGCGCACGCCGTCGGGACATCCGCGGTTCCCATCTCGGTCACCTTGAATCCGGTGATCCGCTTGAGCTCCGGCAACATCGCGGCGCACGCCTTGCCATCCACGAGCAGCCGAGGATGGTCGTACTCGGCGACGATCCGCTCGAGCGCATGGGGCACCCAGTCCGATCCCGGCCCATGCTCGACCACCGCAGCCTGCAACGTGTCTCCGTTCTCCCCCACCGCGACAATCGCGGCGCTCGCGCCCTTCGGCGCAACGTCGAGGCCCAACACCACCCACGGCGGTCGTGGCGCGTCAGGCTCGCCAAGCGCCTGCCAGCGCTCGATTGCGATGATCGTTTCGCCCTGCGCGAGCACCCAGCGGTTCAAGTAGCCGCGGGCAAACTCGTTTCGCCCCATGCTCTGCTGTGCGGAGCGCACCGCGGCCTCAGTGACGGTATGGCCGAGCGCTGGCATGTAGCGGCGCCACGTGTCGGGGCTCGCCGGGTCGGCTTGATCCGGCGCCGCCCACTCGAAGAACGCAAGCCCCTCCGTCAGTCCCGCTTCGACGGCTAGGCGACCCGTCTGGACACGCTCGAGCAGGTAGCTGCTGCGGTCAAGCGAGCCGGCGGTCGAAACGCACCAAAACTGCGCGGACGGCCGCGTCATCATCGCCGGCTTCAGCGCCTGCTCGAGACGCGAGTCCGCGTAACTGAACGCCTCGTCAACGATCGCCAAATCCACGGTCTGGCCGTGTGCCGCCTTCACCGTCGACGCGGCGATCTCCATCCGGGAGCCGTTCGCGAACACGAGCCCCTCACGGCCCGGGGCGCGGCGGACCGTCACCTGGCTTCCCAGCAGCGACCCCTCGATCGTCGGGGTCCAGTCGGTGTCCAGCTTCCGCTTCGCGTCCAAAGCGCTCTGCGCGGCGTACACGATGTTCGAGCGAGGCTCAAGCAGCGCCCGCGTGACGATCAACACCAACAGGCAAACCGTCTTGCCCTGCTGGCGCATCACGCTCAACGTGACGTCCGGGTACACAAGCCGGCCGTTGCCGTCAACCTCGAGCGCCACGTCCAACACGAGCCGCTGCCACGGGAGAAGAGGCAGACCAAGTAGCTTCGCGACCTTCGCCGCAGCGTGCCCGAGTGTCTTGCGTCCAGGTGTGCGCGGCGTCGCTTGAAGCGGTTGCGCGACAGCGAGCTCAGTCTTCATCGCCAACAGCGAGCAGTGCTGCGCGAAGCTCATCGAAACCCCGGACCTGCTGAAGTTCGTCAACCATCGCCCGGTACTCCTTCGAAATCTGCGCCGCAGCCATCGCAGCCGTCCCAGTGCTCGCGGCACGCGCCCAATCCAACTTCGCGGCCAAGCTCCGCAGCGCTTCGACCCGCGCAGCCACATCAGGCGCCAACGGAGAACCGAGCGAACCAACAAACACATCAACCGCACCCTGCGCCGGCCCCGGCGAACCGGCAACGGCATCACGGTGATCGGCAAGGATTCTGCTAACCGTCGACGCGCTCACACCCAGCCGTCCTGCCACTGCTCTCTGCGTCAAACCCTCGGCTAGAAGCGCTGTGATCCGCTCGTGTCGATCGTCAAGTTGATGGATGGTCGCCCTCCTCTCGGGATTGCGCTCAAGGCGCGTCGCGGGATTCCCCTATGCGCTCATGTTTATTTCTTGCAGCACAGCGAGGGGTCGCTGCGACCGACTCTGCTGAGGCGAGGCACCCCGCGGGGTGTTTTGTGTGTGCGAATGGTTCGGGATTAGCTCAGTTGGCACTCGATCGTTCGTCCAGCCTCCACGAGTTGCGTGCAAGGGCGCGGCGGCCCACCCCGTTCTATCGGCATGAACAAGGCAATGTCGTCTGACGGAATCCTCAAGCACCAGGCCTTCGAAACCGAGGCGCTTTACCGAGTCATCGACGTCGCCAACCAGCTAGTTGCAGTCGAGGTCATCGCGGCGCCGGGACTCGCACGCGGGACCCACTTCCAGATCACTCGCCGCGCCGCACGCATGATGAACTACACGCCGGCCGCCTCGGTTGCGCTAGCCGACCTCTCGTCGTGGCACGACACGCCGGTCTTGACTTTCGCATGACTTGCCGCGGATTGCCCGCCTGAGGCGGGCGCACGGGGTTGCCGGCGACGTTGGTCGCCTCTCCGCGGTGTCAGTGCTCGGCTTGCTCGATTGCTTGATCGGCTTGCTCGCAACGGCGGCACAACACTCTGCCAAAAGTCACCGGATGCCCACACTCATCGCACGTCGGAGCAGTCCAGTGTCCACGGCGTTCGCTCTGAGGCTCATCGGCTAGTAGTAGTGCTGCCTTGCTCATGGTGAATCTGCTAAGCGGGGGCATTACGTCTCGTTCCGTTGCGGTCTTGGCGGTATAGTCGGACGCACGGCACGCTGGGCATGGAACGCGGCAGGTTGCAATCAGCGCGTCGCATCGTGATCGGTGCTGCCGACGCTTCACTCAACGTGCGAAACCTTGGGCGCCTGCCGAACGCGCGGCACACTTCGCAGACGGTCGTTGCGAGCCGCTCGGCCGTCGCCTGATCGGCGTACACTCGTACGATGTCCACCCAGCGCTGTGTCGAGGTTGATCTCGGCTCGGTGGACGACCAACAGTACGAGCGGGCGCTGAAAGGCATCGTCGATAGGCACGATGGCCTCGGCTGGTCTTACGGGGAAGCGCGACATGAGTACGCCGGAGACGACCGGTACGTCTTCTATCGAGACTTCGACACCGAGCGGGACTTTCAGGACGCCCTGAAGGACTTGCGTGGCCTCTTGGGTGGCTTGCCGGCTGGCGAAGTCAACTGCTCCTCGTGGCACCAAGCCGGACCGCCGCACCGCTTCGATCGGAACCGCAGGTGAGGAAGCGCGGGTCCTGAAACGCGACCCGATTTTTGAGCGCCTGCCCCGAGGGGTTGCTAGAGGTCGGCCGCGGCAACGGTCTAGCATTGGGCTATGTCCGAGTTGGTGTTCTTTGACAGCCAAGGTCAGGTCGTAGCCTTCAAGGCCGACGATGATGATGTGCTGCTCCGGTGGAACGGAACACCCGTCGCGATCCTCGACGATGAGTCCAGGTCCGTGTACGGGTTCGACGGTCGCCATCTCGGTTGGTTTGGGGATGGCTGGATCCGCGACCACGATGGAGCATGCGTGTACTACACCGATGAGGCGCGCGGCGGCCCAGTGCGGCCGGCACGTAGGACTCATCGGGCGCGAGGCACCCCTAAGGCACCGCGAGCTCGGGGAGCACGGCAACTAGCGCCGCCGCATCGCCCGAACCAGCGGGTGTGGTCAACGCTCGCTGTCGGTGGCGCGTTCTTCGACGACTAGGCAAACAGATCGCGTACCTGAGAGATGGGGACCCATTCGCGGCGAACCTCTCCATCCCCGTTGCAGATGACGCAGAGATGTATCTCCGAACCCGGAGCGGGGATGCCGTCGGGCGGGTCATAGGACATTCGGCCCGTCCCGTTGCACCGTTCGCACGGATGGCGCACCTGAATCTCCGGCTCTCCAGCCACGCCGTAACCGTAGCGCACTTATCAAAGGCTTATCAAGGGCCCAAAAGAGTCCACACTGGCACGTGCTTGCGACGGTTCGGCCACGGCTGTGACGGTCGCTATTTCGCCGACGTCGCTCTCGTTCCGGTTCATCGGTTAGTGCAGCGTTGATCATCGGTGCTCGCTTGGATCGATGGTTTGCGAAGTCGACGTGCGAAGCGCGGACGTATTCCGAGCAGACGACACGCCTCGCAGCAGACGACGGCGAGACGGTCATGCACGGTCGCGGTGACCGGGTTCACGACGCTGTCGTGGTCACCGCAACAATCGCAACGCAGCAGAGCGGACCGGCTCACGATGGTTCGGCGAGCTCGTCGACGAGCCAGGCCGGTAGCGGTTTGCTGCGGTCGAACGCCATTACCATGATGCCGCGGTGTGGCGACAGAAGACGTGGCGGATCGAGCCACACGAGATCGCCGCGTGATTCGACGGGCCTCACGATGCGGACTTTGATGGTCCGATGCCGGTACGGTCAGCGGTCACGAAGATCGCAGGGTCGTAACCGCCAGAATGTTGGGCCGCCGACGGCACCGACGGCCGAGGCCACAGTGCAAACCACGGTCTCGTGGCCAGAACGGCCTCTCGCTGCTGCCAACTACCGTCGATCATCCGTGAGTTGGCGATCGTCACCGTTGACCGGTGCTCGCAGCCGGGGCGGTCGGCGCTAGCCGATCGACCACGATTCTCGACAGCACCGCGGAAACGGTCGTGTCGCTGAACTCAGCGATGTTGCGGAGGCTGGTCGCGTATTGGGTAGAAAGCGACATGCGACGGCCTCGGTGTTGTGGGCCATGATTTCTCCTTCGAGAAAGAGGTGAATGGGTGCCGTCCTTGGGCACGGAGGGACTACCAGCCCGCTCTACCTAACTCCCCGCTTTCTGCTGACGGGGATCGTGGCCTAGGGCTCGATGCTGCTGATTACATATTGTAACCGATTTACGGACGTGTTACTACCCCGTTGTGAGCATCTTCACCCCAATGTGTAGAGCGCGGCAAGCATGACCGACCTGGCGGTAGACGCCGCGATCAATGCCGGCGGATCGCATCGCCGCATCGAGCTCATCGGCCTTGAGCGCCAGGTCTGCGGTGAGCGCAGCGAACCGCGCATCACGGTTAGCAGCCGCAGTCGCCTTGTCGGCCGCTTCGCGGTCCTTCGTTTCCTTGCTCATCGCGTTCTCGTCGATCCGCGCGATTCGTTGCAGATCGTCACCCCAGAGCGTCCGCGGCTGCTCCTCATATCGCAGCCGACGCTCGATGAGTGCGCGTTCGCGCTCATTCAGCGGTCGCAGACGGGATTTCGCGCTCACGTCGTGGCCCGCCGGTCGATCCATGCCTGAAGGTCATCACGGCGGAATCGAACATACCTGCCGAGCTTCAGCGAGGGCAACCGGCCGGCGCGAGCCTCGGCAAGCGCCCACGAAGAGGGCACGTTGAGCAGATCGGCAGCCGCATCAGCGTCCAGGAGCGCCGCTGGCGTCTGATGGTCAGCGATTAGCGTTGCGACCTCGACGGCAAGTGCATGGACATCAATGTGAGTTGCGGTCATCTGTGTGTGTGGTTTTGGGTACGGTCGACCTTTCCCCGGCATAGGTCCCGGGGATCGCTCCTACAAGACATCCCAGCCCTCTCACACACAACATTGAGTGTGTGCCGAAGTGGGCTTCGTGTCTCAAAATCTGCCTCGTCCTGGTGTTCGTCAAGTGCTGCCCGGCAATCCGAGTTCGCCGTGGACCGTTCTCCTGAAGACCCGCCTTCGCCGTGCTGCTGGCTGGCTTTGTCAGTTTCGGTCTTGGCTCCCTTGCCTTGGGCGGACGGTCTCTCAGCCTTCGAGTTCACCGCGGGAGGTTGTCGTGTCGCTTGCTACACTTTGGGAAGTACCTGCCTTGCCTTGGGCGGATCAGTAGTGAGAGCCGACGTGGAGCGCGAAACGTCGGCTCTCGTCGTTTCCCGGGGTGAAGTTGATGTCGTAGGAGGCGATCTCGGTCATCAGCAGTAGCCGAGATCGCCCAGCCGTTCGGGGCTGATCAGCGGGCGACGCGCCTCGTCGAGTGTTTGGCGTAGACCTTCGGTCATGCGCGCGCCGTGCCAGCGAATCTGCGCGACGATCGCATCGAGGTCGCGCACTGCGACATCGTCGCCCTCGGCGGTCCTGGCGCCGCTCAGTCCGACGTGCGTGGTTACGTTTATGGGTTCGAGCATCCTTCTCACGACTGTAGAAGGCGACGGAGACACAACGCGCGGTTACAGGCCCGTAAACCGCGGCGAGGGCTTCCGACGGGCCGTATCGGTGCCGCGCTTTTCGGCTCCCTGTAACGCGCGATGCGCTTGCCGTTGCGCTCGCCGTAGATGTTCGCGAGGCCCTCTCTCGCGGATCTCGAAGTGGATCTTCATCTCGACCCGCTGCCCATTCGGAGGATCGAGCAGCGTGACGATCTTCTCGCGAATCCGGTTCTCGCGGTTCTGGTTGATGAACTCGTCGACGCCCTTGATTAGGTCGGCGAGCATCCCCCGGCGGTCACCACGTTGCTCCCAGCGTAGAGCGAGCCACGGGACGTTCAGCGTCGGTTGTGCTTCGTGCGCGTCGTCGCCGTGGGCGGCGTAGCCTTCGACGCCGTGACCGCGATCGCTGTCGTCCTCTCGGTAGTGAGCCTCGCTGTCGCTGCTTACGCCGCAGTTCAAGCTCGCCGCGCAAGCAACGCGGCGGAGCGCAGCCTCAAATGGCAGCAGGCGCGGGACGCGGAGCGTCGTCAAACCAATGTGCAGATTGCGGTCGGGCAGGACCTGGCCGACAAGCCTCAGTACGTCCATTCGTTGCGCGACCCAAGGCCGGCAGAGAAGTTCTACGAGTTAGAAATCCGAGTGACCAACCACGGCGAGCGAACTGAATACGTGACGAGGCTCTGCCTGGACAGCGCATCCGGTGACGACGGTACGGACGTCAGCAAATGGCTTGCCCTGGAACCAGGAGGATCGGGCGCTCGAGCGCTGGCTCCTCTCGAGCAGGTGTCGGCGAACGGACCGCTTAGCGAGATCGACTTCGACCCGACCGAGACAGGATTCGTCGCGGTGGTTTACCTGTCCTCGGGGCAGGAGGCGACGTCCGAGACGATCTGGGTCGACGATAGCCTGCTCGCGGAACTCGACGAGCACAACAGTCGAGCGCGCCCGTAACCCTGGGTCACTGACCGCGCAATCGCTCGTCGCTTCCGAACTGGCGAACCGTCAACACTCGGTCCCCGCTCGCCTCGGTCTCGCTGATCTCCCTGTCCGTGTAGATCCATCGACCGGGTTCCTCGAGCCACGCCTTTGGCATGTAGCGGCGCACGTCGTCGAGTTCGACCGTCGAGCCGAACGGCGTCTGTTGCACGACGTGGGAGTCTCCGACGTGCCTCCGTCAGTGAGTTGATGTCCTCGTCGAGATACCCGAGTAGCGGTGCCGCATCGCCTCGCCCTACCGCTAGCCGCTCGATGTATTCGTGTAGACGGTGTCCCTCCTCGGGTCCGCGCAGTTCGGCGCACAGGCGGGTCCAGATGCCGGCGTAGATCGCATCGCGCGTCAGCTCCGTATCGATCTCGAAGGTCTCCATCTCGCTCATGCCCAAAGCCTACGGCGTACCTAGGGAGTCGGGAAGTCCCCGCGAGATGCCGTCACATTGGCGTCACGAGCGACCTCGAAACGCAAGAAACGCCCGATTTCTCGGGCGTTTCTTGCATGGGCGATACTGG
>QGNH01000193.1_pt2 | contig 10926 bp, 14 predicted proteins | sample 1735481 | NCBI WGS metagenome assembly QGNH01 (sample SAMN09239004, study PRJNA386568) | Viral metagenome, whole genome shotgun sequencing project. | reverse complement strand
GTGAGAACATCTTTGGCGCTAACCAAATAATTATTGAAGAACTAGAAAAAATCCTAGTAAAAGGTTAAATGACGGACCTAACTGGATTAGTGTCTAACTTAAGCAACGAACTTGGTGAAGCATCTGAAGAAAAACCGCCGGCAAAATTAGTTTTAACGGCTAAAAAAATAGTGACATCAGTTCTAAGCAATCCAGATTTTAGGATGACTACTAGCGATAAAAAGCTAGAGAAACTCGTTGAAAATTATATCAAAAAGCTAGAAGCTTATTTAAAAACTCTTTAGAGTGAGGGATCTATAATGACAAAGAAATGCAAAGGCTGTGGCACTAAAATGTATAATGATGAAAAGTATTGCAAGAAATGTGCCAAGGGCAAATTAAAAGAACAGCTTGAATTGAATACTTTCTTGGCCACCTTAAACAAAGACTTAGAAGAAAATAAGGATTGCCTCGTGAAAGACGGCAAGAAGGGTATGGCAAAAGGTAAGAAAGTTAAGATGTTGGGCGGCAAGAAACCGATTGCCGGATATTAAAACTAAATGGTAGATTTAGATAAGTTCGTACTTGATTTAAATAACGAACTAAATGAAAAATTTGATTTGGCTACTACAAAAAAACCAGCAATGGTCAAAGTGGCCAAAATATTTTTAGATAACGTACTAACCAGCACATTAGAAAATATACAAGGGCACCGATATCACCATATGGGCCAGGAAGAAGCTAAAGTAACTACTGACTATATTAAAAAATTGAAAACTTATCTAGGCGCTCTATAAAGGATTTATGAGTCGGACTACAGAGCTAATAGAATACAGAAAACAAAAGCACTGGAAACAATTAAAGAAACTATACTCTAATGTGGGTTGTGAGCTTTGTGGAGCTAAAAGAAAAAAAGGCCGCGCCTTCGTAATACATCATCAGCATTATAATTCTTTAAACAACGAACAGCGTGAGGATTTGCAAATTCTTTGCCGCCGTTGCCACAACATGTGTCATGATATTATTAAGATGAAAGATGGATCTGATTTTGTGGCAGGTCTAAAAGACTATGTCAGAAAATATTTTATATACTGCGATACCAAGAAAAGTGTTAATATAATTAGCGAGGTGAAAATATAAATGGTTGGTATAATCTATTTAGCAACTAATCAGGTTAATGGGAAAGTATACGTGGGGCAAACCATCAAAACGCTCACTTGGAGAAAGGGCAAACACTATAACAGATTATCTGACGATGACAATGCTCATTTTCATAACGCTTTGAGAAAATACAAAAGAACAGATTGGACTTGGGAAATTTTAGAAGAAGTTATTAGTGATACCAAAAAAGAAGCTAAAGAAATTTTGACTAAATACGAAAAATATTATATAAAAGTATTAGATTCTAAAAAGCGATTAATTGGCTATAACGGCACAGTGGGTGGCGACGGAGTCGTAGACCCTTCTGAAGACGTTAGATATAGTATGGGAAAATCTTGGAGAGGTAAGCGATTACCCAACGATATGAAAAAACTCATGAGCGAATCGCACAAAGGAAAACCATGTCCTGAAAGTGCAAAAATAAAAATAGGTAACGCTTTACGAGGAAAATCAAATTGGTGGAAAGATCGGCCCAAATCAATTGAGCAAAAAGAAAAAATGAGACAATCAGCTCTTAAGCGTTATACAACAGTTAAGGAGATAATATAAAGTGGATCGAAACAGGGAGATACAAAAGAAAAGCGAAATTATCCAGTCCTATTTCAACAAACTTGGAATCTCCAAGATTCGAGATTTAGCAACTATTGATCCTAATAAAAATAACGATGCTTTTCAGGCCTTTGGATCTTATCGAACAAATGTCGAATCATTTACTTCAATAGATCAAAGTAGAATGATGCGATATAGACAATATGAGCAGATGTGTATAACTCTAGATACTAAAATCGATTTATTAGATGGTAGATCAATTTCGCTTTCAGATTTAATAAAAGAATATGAGGCTGGTAAAGAAAACTGGACATATTCAATAGACACTAACAATGGTAACAAAGCAGTTTCAGGTAAGATTGAGTGGGCAGGAATAACAAGAAAAAACGTTGAGTTGGTTGAAGTTTTTATAGACAATAAATCAATTCGTTGCACTCCTGATCATAAATTCATGTTAGATGATGGTACTTACAAAGAAGCCAAAGATTTACAACCCAACGAACTTCTAATGTCGAAAGACCAAAATCATAGAGTAATAAAAGTTGAAGAACTTAGCGTTACAGAAGATACTGGCTGTATTACAGTAGCTGAATATCACAACTTTAGTGTATTAGACTCTATATACATAAAAAATTGTTATGTTCCAGAACTAAACGGTGGTATAGAGCTTTATGCTGATGATAGCTCTTTATATAACGAACAAGACAAGACTATAAACATAGAATCAGATAATCAAGAAGTAGTAGACGCTTTAGACAATTTATTTTTTAAATCGCTAGATCTTAATTCAGTGTTATGGCACATCGTATATAACACTTGTAAATATGGTGATTCATTCTACGAAGTAATTCCTGACAACTTTAAGAACCCCAGACGAATAAAATATTTAAGATTCATACCTCCTCAATTTGTTGGACGAAAAGAAAGAGACGGAAACTTACTAGAGTTCATAGTAAAAGTTCCAGAAGATGTGACGGTGGGATCGACAAGTTTTACATCTACGCAATCTCAAGAAATAAGTCTTAAACCTTGGCAAATAGTTCACTTCAAGCTGGATGACAAAGAGTTTGAACCCTATGGTAAATCAGTATTGGAGCCTGGACGTTTAGCATTCAAACAAATGAAATTGATAGAAGACGCAATGCTAATTTATAGGATCTCAAGGGCGCCTGAGAGGAGGGTTTTTAACATACCAGTTGGTAATTTGCCATATAGAGAATCAATGGCAAGAGTAGCTGACTTCCAGCAGAGGTATAGGAAAACTCCTTGGATAGACCCTCAAACTGGAGAAATAAGCTATAAAGAGAATCCCTTAAGTATTAACGATGACTTCTTCCTACCTAAGAGACCAGATGGCTCAGGAGTAACTATTGAATATCTACCTGGTGGCCAACAATTAGGTGAGATTGACGACGTTCGGTATTTCAAAGAAAAAATCCTACGAACCATGAGAATTCCCATAGCTTATTTGACTGGGGAGCTAACAGGTGATGTAGCTAAGACTTCTTTGGCTGCAATGGACGTAAGATTTGCTAAAACTATTGAAAGAGTTCAAAAACAAATATTACGTGGTCTAGAAAAACTGGCCACTATTGAATTAGCTTTTAAGAGATTTAGCTTAGATGACCTACAATCATTTGTGCTTAAACTAACTCCTGCTTCGAAAATTTATGAATTACAGAACTTGGAAATGATGACACAAAGAATTAATGTCATACAAGCTGCCATGAATTTGAAGGACGAAGCGGGTAATTTATACCTACCTACCGAGTGGATGTACAAGAATATTAGTAAATTCACAGACCAAGAAATATCTGTTATCAAACTAATGCAACAATCTGAAGCTGCTCACAAGGCGGAGATCGCCGCAGCAGCGGCTCAAGCTACAGCAGGGGCAGAAGGCGGCGGAGCACCTGGCGGTGGTTTAACTACAGAAGTACCAGGTGGTGGATTAGGTGGCGGAGCACCTGGTGGTGGATTAGAGGCTGGAGCTTTACCAGGAGCTGAAGCAGGCGCTGTACCTCCTGGTGGAGAAATCGCTCCTGCTCCAGGGGCCGCAGGAGTCGGTGGACCGGCCCCCGAGAATACCCCCGCTCCTACAGGTGGAGGTGCTGAATTGGCAGTAGCTGGACAAATACTAAATATAGCGAGTGAACAGTTCTTACTTGAAAATGAGAATGATATTAAGAAACTGATAAAATATGTGAAAGAGCAGCAAGAAAATCAAAAGATAACTAAAGATAAATCTGTAACTAAAGTCAGAGGAAAAATGTACGAAAACCATTTCAACCAACTCTTTATTGCTGGCGAACTCAAAGGATTGATTCGACGCAAAAATGGAGAGAACAATAACAAAAAGGAAATGTTAGAGGACTAGGAGGAAGGTCTCAATGGAATTTACATACAGTGATATTCGAATGGCTATGGCAGGCAACAATGAGAACGTAGCTAAATTAATAAAACAAAAGATAGCTGAGTCAGAGAACGCTGCCGTCGCTCTCGTTTTTGATGATAAATTGATTGTGTTAGACGAAGAGAATGATAAGTTCTACTCTGTTGATTACGCAATCGAAAGCGTCAACAAGCACGAGAAAGCTCTACTCTTGAAGACCTGGGAGCCGATCAATTTCATAGCTGATAATGAGTCAAGACTCGATCAGTTAGCCGAAGAGTTCTTCGATCCCACGTCGCAAAAAGAGATAACAGTTGGCAAACTGGTGGAAGCTTTTAAAATGAAATTTGCCGATGAGCCCCTAAAGAGGCTCTTAAACAGAACCTCCTGCGAAAAGAAAGTAATGCAGGAATCTGTAGAAAAGATAAAGGCTCTGAAGGAAATCAGAGATGTAAGAGAGTATTTTACTGACGACATTATAGACATCATTGAAGACCCTAAGATTGGGTCACTATATATTAGAATCAGTGAGAATGCCCCCGTACAAAGCACCGTTTCTAAAATCGATTTCAAATCACCTATATCCGTTTCACTATTTAGTGAATCATCTGGTAAGGTCGTTAATATGTCTGAGGCTAAGAAGATGAAGAAGAGATCGATGAATGTAAAACAGAAGGTCATGAATTCAACTTGGACCTCTGAGTCATTCAAAGATGATTTCAAGAGCTTCCTAAACGAACTAGCAGAAGCCGATGACGCAAAGAAGGTCATGGATAATTTTATAAAGCAACACGTTGAGATTACTATTCTAGAAGCTGACGAACTTGAGGATCTAATCCTAAAGACAGCCTTGATGATTGGTGAGAGTCAGAAAGCCGATTCAGTAGTTGAATTATTCAAAGAGTATTACACGTTGGATGAGTTCCAGGCTCTAAAAGATGAATTCATAACTAGAAATAATATCACAGCTGATGGAACAATGACTACCGAAGAGCCAATTGATGAAGAAGAAGAGGANNGATAAATCAGCTAAAGAAACTGCTATTGACGAAGATTCAATAAACAAGATTCTAAAAGTCCTCAACAAGATTAGTGAAAACTTAAAAGAGAAGACTTTGGAATTCAGATATACAAAGGGATTTATCTCCGCTCTAGAAGATGCTAAGGTCGGATCCATCTCAGAGGGTAAACTTAAAGAAATCCTAGACTTCTTGACTGCAATATACGAAGAGGCCAAATCCGAACAGGAGGACTAATATGTCATTTGACAAAACTAGGGCCAGAGCCACACTAGAAGAACTTCTAGATCTTGCTGGTGTACCTCAACCGGAACTCTTCGAAAATCGCGATCAGCAACAAGAAGAAATTGAAGCTGATTATATTGAAGAAGATTTAAGTGAGGCTGATGATGCTGAGCCAGGCGAAGAACCTGACGAAGACGAACCTGAAGCCGAAACTATGAAACCGCCTAAGGGTAAGAAAGAAGAAAGACCTGATGAAGAAGAACCCGAAGAGGGCGAAGAGGAACCCGACGATAAAGAAATTCATGATACTTGGAAAGTATCAATCAAAACGGGTGGACCTTTCAAGTTTGATATGTACGAAAATTATTTTTATATTTGGTATAGAAGCAAAAAGAGCGAACGAATAGATATACCACCTAAGTTCAAAGCTTTCCGCAAAGAAATGGCTAAACTCTTTAATAAAATTATGACGTACGTCGAGAAGGCAAGCTAAAATGGAAGAAAAAAATTTACTTACCGAATTTCAGGATTTCACTTACCAAGTAATCACTGAAGACAGAGAAGGCGGCGGACCTAAGAAAACTATGCTAAAAGGATTATTCCAACATGGTGATATTAGAAATGGTAATGGTCGAATGTATCCGAGACCTATTCTCGAAAGAGAAATAAATAAAAATATAGAAAAAGTAAAGACTAGAAATATGTTAGGCGAATTGGACCATCCTACGGAAGGAAAGATTCACTTAGACAAAGTATCTCATGTCATTACTGAACTTAATATACAGACTGATGGCCGTGTAATGGGTTCACTAGAAGTATTTGATGGACCGGATGAAGTTGGTGGAACACCTAAGGGTAGAATTCTTGGTTCATTAATTAGGAGAAATATCAAACTTGGTATCTCTTCTAGAGGCTTTGGTACTACAAAAGAATCTGGTGACGTTAACGAAGTACAGGACGATTTCAGACTTATAACGTTTGATATAGTCGCTGATCCTTCAACACCGGGTGCATATCCATCTGCAGTATATGAAGAAAAGAGTGTAGAGAGTTGGATGAGTGAACCACTACCACCACCTCCAACTAAGCCTTTTTCAGAAGTACTAAAAGAAAGTTTAGTTTTAGATAATTAGGAGGTTAGTTTTTCATGAATATATTGAGTGAGATTGAGCTTAATGAAAGGCAAGTCAAGGCCTTTAATGAAGAACTCAACAGATGGAAGGAAAAGAAGACTACCCAGATAGCTGAGGAAGTTAAGACACAACTCCAGGCTGAGTTCGATGTTAAGGCACGAGAGGCCGAAGAAGAGAAAGAGAATTTCAAAAGAGAACAAGAAGACTTAGTAGAAGAAATCAAAACCAAGATGCAGAAAGTTATGGTGAAGAGATTCACCTCTGCTCTCCAGAGCATGTACGAAGAACTTAAAGTTGAAGCTAGAAAAGATGTACTCGGTGACCCGAGGATTGTAGCCCTTGAAGAAATTAAGAACGTTGTATATCCATTAATGGATGAGACCGTTACCAAGGGATATGTAGATGAACTTGCTAGAGCTCTACAGATGATCGAGTCTAAGGAAGATGAGGTTGATAGACTGAAGGCCAAGCTAAAGCTAAAGGAGATTACATCCGCACTATCTCCAGTAGTTGCCGAAGCTGTTGAAGCTTTCGTTGGTGATGCCGCTTCCGAAGAAGAAGTCGTAGAGAAATACTCCAGACTAAAGAGCCTTGTAAACGAGGCAACTTATTCCGATATCGCCGAAGCCAAGAAGAAGGACAAGGACGACGAGGAAGAGGAAGAAGAGGAAGAAGAACCTTCCGAAGAAGAAGAGGACGACTCTGAGGAACACGAAGAGGGCGAGTCCGAAGAAGAGGAAGAGGAAGAACATAAGGGAAAGAAAGGAAAGAAGGGAAAGAAAGGAAAGAAAGACGACGAGGAAGAAGAGGAAGAGCCTGAGGAAGAAGAACCAGAAATGGAAGAGGAGGAGCTAGAAATCCGCCCATCCGTTCACTACGAGAAGAATGATTCTGACGAGACCAAGCAGAGATATGTAAATGAGCTTAATGAAATGCTAGATCTCGCTGGTATTAAGTAAAGCAATTAGAACACTTTTGGAGGTAAATAATGCTTTTTGATTATAACAGATTAAGGAAAGAGCAGAAGGAGAAGATCCTCGGAAAATGGAAGCCGTTCCTCAAGGGAATAGAGGACGAATATCTACGAGAATCCACTGCTATGCTTCTGGAAAATGAAGCACAATATCTAATGGAAGACCCAGCTACACAGTCTACGGACGTAGTTGGTATCCAGAAGATCCTTCTACCCATAGTAAGAAGGGTATTCCCCAACTTAGTCGCAAATAACCTAGTTTCAGTACAGCCTCTGGCTGGACCTACTGGTGTTATATTCTGGCTAAAATATGAATTCGCTAGTTCGAAGTCTACTACAATTGCTGGATCTGAGTATTCGGCATTCGGTACTAACCCCAATAACGTAGCTGAGGGTTACAACCCGTACTATTCTTCTGATAGCGTAGAAAGCTACACAGTGTCACTAGTCGATGGTGCTGGTGCTGCTCACTCTCTAGTACAGTTCAATGGCGATCCAAACTGGCTAAACGGTATTCAAGGTTCTAACTGGACTAACGCTACCAACGCTCTATTGAGCAGAGTTATCGTAAGGTTCACCGTTAGCGTAACCGCTACTCCTACTACATTCTCTACCTACTTGGTAGCATTCAATGGTAGGGCCGGCCAGAATTATTGGCAGATTAAAGAAACTGATCGAGGTGGAGCCGGAGTTCCTCTAGATTCTGCATTCACTACTCTAGTTGAACCAACAATTCCGTACACATTCCCAGTTCCTAATACACCAGGTGGACCATATGCATGGATTCCACAGAGCGGTGTACTACCACAGCTAACAGTAACTTATACTGACGCAACGCAACTATTCTCAGTAGACCTATTTGGACAGAACACTGACTTTATCAACGCTACTTATACGTTCACCGGTCTACAGTCATTCTATGCCTACCTACAGGAAGGGTCAACCGAAATCCCCGATATGAAGATCGCAATTTCTCAGTACCCCGTAACTGTAAAGTCTAGGAAGCTAAAGGCTACCTGGACGAACGAAGCTGAGCAAGACTTGAAGGCATACCACGGCCTAAACGCCGATGCAGAATTAACTGCATTGGTTTCAAACGAGATGATCGCTGAAATTGACCGTGAAATTGTCAACACTTGCTTGGACATTGTTCCTATTTCCTCATTCCGATTCTTGGACTGGACCTCTGATGTTTCTAACAACACCACTGGTAACTACCTTGATAGGAACAGGAACTTGGTTCAGGTCCTAGTAGAGCTCAGCAATGAAATATACCGAAAGAGCAAGATCGGACCAGGGAACTGGATCATCACATCTCCTAAGGTATCAGCTTATCTAGAAGTCCTTGAGGGATTCATCGCTGCACCGGCAGCTACTCAGGGCGGCCTTGGAATCGTAAAGGCTGGAGACTATAGAGGCACATTCGCAGTTTACAAGGATCCTCTATTCCCACCTAACAAGATTCTAATGGGTCACAAGAGCCCCAGCTCCCCATTCGGCGCTGGAGTAGTCTACGCGCCTTATGTCACGCAGGTTACGCCAACTTTGTACGGTCAGGATGATTTCACACCAAGGAAGGGATTCCTAGCCAGATACGGACTTATCCAAGTCCCACTGGGAGATTTCCTATACGCGGTTGTTAGCATCACTAACCTACCGGGCGCAACTGAATCTAATCCATTCTATGGAACTTAATTAGAGGATAACGATTTGAACAATTGGCCGTTGTAGCAATACAACGGCTTTTTTGTGTGAGGCATATTTTAAAATATATGGTGTACGATATAGATGTCATAAAATACAAAGTAGAAAATATTGCACGACGAAAAGATTCAACAGCTTTACCTCAAATGATCATAGATGACAAAGTGTTACAAGCTCGTAAAGATAAAGTAAAATTTTTATGTCAAGATTGTGATAAAGAGGTTGTGATTCACATTGAGCGATTTCTTAGAACTAAGAACGAGGAAAAGACGTGTTGGTATTGCAGTTTACATAAGGCTAGAAAAGATAACCCTTTGCGATTTCGTAGCCCAGAAGCTATAGAAAAGATGAGACAATCTATTCGTGATCGTGGTGTTTTTATAGACAAATATGAAGAGCGAATTTGTCCTACTTGTAAAAATAAATTTACTATAAGAGTTGCTCGATTTTATAAGAAGCGAAAATTTTGTTCTGAAAAATGTCGAAGAGAAGCTTTCGCTATTGCGGGCTCCAAACAAGGCCATCACGGTTATAAAGGAATGTTGGCTGTTCCGATGCGCGACACTAAGCCCGAAAAGTTATTTAAAGCCTATTTAGATTCTAAAGGTATCTCCTATACATTCCAGAAAAAAGTTGGGCCTTTTATGTTTGACTTTGGACTGAGCAATGGAATACTGATCGAAATAGATGGTGATTATTGGCACTACAATATAAACAATCCTTTAATAACAGCTAAACCTATTAATAGTAAACAAGCGAAGAAAGTAGCCCGGGATAAAGAGAAAGATGAGTATTGTAAAAAGCACAGTATAGTTTTAGTAAGAATCTGGGAATCAGAATTAAAATCAATGAAAATCCTTCAAGATTTCATTTAGCTCCCATATTTATAGGTGAGATTTTCAATCTTGAAAAGTAGGATTAATTTATAAAATCTCAAGGCGGTGATATGAATGAATGTTCCGTTAAAGGGTGCTTCTGGCAAAACATATACTTTTGGTGCATATCAGATCAACGGCAATTGGCCTGATTCTGGGGGTGTTTATGTTTATGCCGACTCACGCAATAAACCAATTTAAACTGATTCTTTTAAAGAAAGAATAGACGATCATACAAGAGATGGTAAACTAGAGGAGTCTCTCGAACAGGGCTGTGATAGAATTTTAGCTTATGTTGATGAGAATGAAACTTCTAGAATTGCGGCTGAAAAAGATCTCATTAAAAATTATCCAGATCTTTTGAATGAAGTGCTTTAAGATTAGCTGTGGCGTGAGCCACAGCTTTTTTGTTGCAAGATAAATCAAATGATATATTATCAGCCTCGACACATATCTAATGAAACTCAACCTATTGAATATTATGAATCGTGGCTTATACCCAAATTTTCGTTACCAACTCTCATCATAAATGCTAGCAATAAGAAAAGAACTATAATCAAGATTTATCAAAACTCTTCGGCGAAATTACCAGATATGGAAGCAGCAAAACCGGAAGAACTATATAAACTGATTAGGTTGACGTGGTTGACATGAAAGATCTTTTTGATTATCCCAAACATGCCTTCAAAGAATATGAGGGCCGATCGGCTATAAACATGTTTGGCGATCTAAAGTTAGAAAGGGGTAATCTTTACCTGCTTCTAAAATTCATTGAGGCTCGAGCATCATTAATGAGTAGTCCAGCCTATGCTATTTTTGAATGTAGGATATATGACATTCATCGTAAGAAAGCTTATATAGATAAAGTGAGTTTTATCATAAGAGGTCAAGGCTATAAATGGCTTACAAACAAATC
>QGNH01001053.1_pt1 | contig 10936 bp, 12 predicted proteins | sample 1735481 | NCBI WGS metagenome assembly QGNH01 (sample SAMN09239004, study PRJNA386568) | Viral metagenome, whole genome shotgun sequencing project. | reverse complement strand
GCACTTGGTAGCAAGGCAGCACTTGGTAGCAAGGCAGCACTTGGTGTAGAAGTAAAGATAGGTGAACTTGGAGCGAGCTGCCCTGAGTTAAGCAAAACCTTCATTGAATCCCCTAAGGTAGAATGAGAAGACCCGAAAGCACCTTTAGTATTTTGTAGTGTAGCTAAAGTACTGGCAAGTTGATTCCTAGTACTATTGATCTGCCCAGCCAAAGATAGTGGTATATTATTAAGTGCTCCAATTAACCCAGTGGCCATATTAGAAATACTGGATATATCCCTAAGTATACCTTTAAGCGGATTTGTAAAGGAACCTAGAACCTTATTCAGTGATCCAGATACTGAAGAGATAAGCTTTGTTAACGAAGAGAGCACTCCCATTACAGGGGAGAACATTGAGGTTCTGATTCCGGTTAAAAACGAGGATACTGGATTACTTGCACCTACATTACCTATGTGCGTTACCCAAGCAGAAGCAGAATCTAAACTACCTATCAGGCCGCTCAATGGAGCAGCCGCAGCAGCGGCATCAGCAGCCACCTTCAAGGCATTAATACTAGTCTGAGTAAGGGTAGGTACACCGTCTACATTAAAATTCAGCGCAGCTACCTCATCAGAGTAAACACCTTGGGTCAGTAATGCCCCAGTAGGGGATACTGACTTAGCTAAAAAGGAGAACGAGAAAGGTATCTGAACATCGTTCATGGAGGACTGCTGCCAAGACATAGCCGTGACAGATCCTACTACTTCCATATTGGGGAGAATTATTTTACAGAGTTCATAATTACGAGCCAGCTGAGTACCACGTAGGAACGTATCATACATCTCCATCCACTGTACAAACCAGTTATTGTCAGGAGAGTCTATTAACATACCGGAGAACTCAAAGGATATGGGATTTTTACCAAAGTAGTAAACTACTTCTGTATCCCCGAAAACTTGAGTAACCTGAGTCTTCTCACTCATGGAGGAGGAAATGCCCGTCAGGAAGAAATCGGCGTAGCCGTTTTGACCTGGTTGATAGGAGCCAGTATAGGCTTCATCAACAGGATTCCTATTGGAGTTTAAGTAGTTAGTAGTATTAGCCCTATTATACGCTGCAACACGTTGATTAAGGCCATCGGAAATAGGTGATAATATTCGTATGTACGCCCTAGTGCCACGTTCATAAGTATTACCATTCCAGGAATCTTCTGTTGTATAAGACCCTATTACATTTATTATAGACCTTGGTCTGGCAGTAAATAATCTCTCAATTTGAGGAATTGCTGCATTCTTACCAGTAAGGATATCTGGATTAGCATTAGTAGCACCTGGAACTGCTGCAGGCGCAGGTCCATTACCTATAGAAGGTGCTTGGGGCAAAGGAGGTGCTCCGGGCATATTTCCTGTAGGGAATCCACTAGGCATTTCTATCTTTCCTATATATCAAAACTTACTATTTGTAACACAGCTACGTCCTGTAACAGTGCGCGTTGTCCACTAGTTCCACCAAATTGTGATGGTATATAACTCTGCCCAATATTAGCAGCACGTATAGAATCCATACAATTCTGCACCTGAGCCATGTACACATTCAAGGGTGTCATTGGCTTCAGCTCACTTAGTATTTTAGAGGTTTTATTTTCGATTATCATTTATAGAGGGAGGACTGATTTAATGTTTTCTATTATACCACTCCACGTAGGTGCCTTACTGGCCGGTGCATCGGATTGCCCAGCAGCCTTTTTAATTGCTTCTGTATTAGCTATTACTGCTGCTGTATTATCTTGTAGCTTCTGAGTGTTATCTTTATAGGACTGTAAAGAGAGTTCAGTAACAGACTTAGTACTATCAACAAGGGCCTTTTGGGCACTTTGCTTAAGGGTATCTAATATCTGATTTCTAGACTTATCATCAGTGCCAGTGTACCCACCGTCTAATACGTGCCCTATAGAGTTAACCTGCTTAGCTAATTGCTCTATTAGAACAGCTTTGGCATTATCATCATTACCTGCTGCAGCAAACTTAGCATCAAAGTCTTTAATACCTGTTTTACCATTACTATTTCTTACGAACTCAGCTGTGGCCGCTAGCGTAGCGACCTTATCGCTCTTGTTATGCGTGTCCTTTAATCGCTCTACCAGGTCTTGGCCTTTAACACCGTACGCCTTCTCCGCCCTAGACATATGCTCTGCGTACTTACCCTTACCAGTAAAGTCAGCAGTATCATAGTTATTGAGGGTTAATCCACCATCCAGTAATCTCTCTGTATCGCCTAATATGCCCAAGGCTTGTGGGCCCTTTAGTCCCGTAGCATTTTCCAACTCCGTATTGACATCTCTAGCAACATCACTAGTACCGGCGTTCTCTTTAAGCTGTGCACCTTCTAGATGACTATCTAGTTCAACCAAATCATCTGAGGACTTATACACTTCATTAAGTCCACTATCTTTCTCGTTAATTATAAATCTACGAATCTTGGATATAGATGGATCACTATTATGACGTCCCGAGCTTATGGCCCTAACTGCGGCTTGAGCATCAATATTACCTGTTTTAGCTAGTTCATTAATCCTACTAGTTATTTTTTTAGCTCCAGCATCTTTACTACTATCTCCTTCTGAGAATAAACTTAGTATGCCTCTACTGCTTCTATTATGTGGTATGTTATTAACCATATCGCTATAAGAATCATACTTTACACTATCAGCATCCAACGAGTAATTATTAAACTCTGTGTCGGTACTAGCACCCCTACCCATTGGATGTAGGATAGTATCATCCTCCCTACTTAACTGAGAGTCTGACTGATGGCCAATACTATTACCAAACCAAGCATTCTCAGCAAACCCCATTACAGAGTCTGTACCACTGGCAACGGCATCACTAGCCCAGTCTGGAGATAGGTTATTAACTGCATTTCTACCGGCCTTTTGCATACTATTCCAGCTACTACCTAACCATCCTCCATATGCTCCATTTTGATCTATAATGGTACGTATTTGATCACGTTGGAAGGATGCGGCACTAGCTCTTTTCTGAGCTATGGCTTCAGGACTGGTATCATTCATACGCTCCTGGAAGAAAGCATGGATCTGATCCATGTTCATACCCATGTTCATTAACAGAGGTGTGGCTTTCTCAGCTGTAATCTTACCGCTCTCATCCAATAAGTTTTGATGCCCATTCTTAACCATAGCCATCAATTGTTCCTCTACTCCAGCAGCACCACGCTCTGATACAAATTTACCGGCCATTTGACCGCCATACAATTGCATAGCCCCATAGGTGCCTAGTGGATCACCAGCCATGCTATGAGCGAATTGGCTTACTGTACCTATAACACCATTGGCACCACCTTTACCCAAGTACTTGTTATACATATCAAACTTGTTGTACATAGTTTGAGATGCGTTTACTTGACCTGTGAGAGAGGCTTGTGTAGCTCCATCTAGTCCACCAAGCCTAGCCATCTGATCTGGACTAATAAGACCCATCCTATTTGCAGCAGCAAAAGATGAGTAAGAAGTAGCTGCAGCTAGTTGACCCTGATAAGGCGTCATACCGTTCTGCCTAAATAGGTACTCACCTTGGGTACCCACAGTCTCCATCATTTTCTGTATAGAAGCCCCTGCTTGAGAAGCCATCATACCCAACTGGGAGTACACCCTACCAGCATTTGCTCCACTGACACCGGATGTCTGCAACTTAGATAAAGCTTCAATAGCTGTCTGTAAGTTAGGATCTTTAGAGATACCTACTATTAGTTTGACTTGCTCGGCTATCTCTTTAATACCTCTAGTCATGTTAGACTTGCTATTATTATCCAACATGCCTGATCTCATTGCCATATCTGCTACGTCTTTATACTCAGACGTAGAGAACATCATATCCTTAATACCTGCATGAGTAATATCGTGTGACATACCCATGGCTTCTTTGTAGCCAAATCCACGACCCGTAGGCGTACTACCTTGGGCATCTGAGAATGTAACTCCAGCGAAGTTATTCCTAAGAGATTCTGCAGTCTTCATAGAATTAATAAAAGGATTGAACGCTACTCGCTCCATACCTTCTAACGCTATCTGTGTAGCTGCGTAAGGTAAAGCGAAAGCTCCTATAGCACTACCAGCTACTCCTGCAGCCATTCCTAATCTACCTGCGCCTATGGCACCCATGCCTAGGCCTCTACCTACTCCGGTAGCAAATCCTCTAAAGGCACCTTGGCCCATTGCTGCACCCATACCTTCACCACGGAAAGCGCCCATAAATGATTTAGGGCCAAATGCCATACCAGCAGCTTTATAGGCTAATACAGGTGCTGCTATTCTTTGGGCAATAAAGGCTGCCATAGAGGCTGGATTTTCTACTACTGCTTCTGCATTTCTATCCCAGTTATCCTGAGGGGCAGAATGCCCTGGGTAGTTATTCCAAGGTCCTAGTCCAGCAGCTCCTGCAAAGAAACCTGGTTTAGTATAGTTAGACTGCCCAGCACTTCCATTCCAACCAGGTCTATATGATGCGGCAAAACTAGGCGTCATCATACTTGGGTTAATACCCCAGGCTGAGTTCATACTCATAGGATTTACGGAATTACCGAAGTCATTAGCGTTAGTGTTAGCTTGACTTGAGTAGAAAGAATCGCTGTAAGGGTTGTCGTTTGCCATAAGTCTATTTTAATGAAAAAAGCCAGGTCACCCCGGCTTTTCTTTCTTACTATCGAATGCAACTAAAGTCTCAGGATTAACGCCATGTGCTGCTATTAGGTTATCCAATCCTGATACTCTTATTTCACCATTCTCACCTCTGTTCAATACTGGTTTCAAATCCTTAACGAATTTCTCGTAAGCCTCACTCATTCCAATACTTGTGTCTTTCTCTTCTACAACTTCTAGACCCATCTCTAAACTAGAGTATGTAGTCCAGGTTTTACTTACTTTATTAGACCACTCTTTAGCTTTATGTGCTTCATTAAAAGTAGGAGTGTGCACAGCAATATAAGCAAGGAAAGTGTTCTTAGCCATTTCCTTTTGAGCTTCTAACATCTGAAACTCTCGTAGTACTCTATCCCGTAAAGTACCTAACTTTGGTAACTTTACCCCTGAGGTATATAAGCGTAGCCTATATATCGCCCAGGGTTGTTTTAAAAATTTTCTTCACCTACCTTGCAGGCTTCGTATACCTTCTCATCAAACTTACCAAGAGCAACCATCATTACACCAATAATAGGCGCAGATAAGCTACCAATAAACTTCTCTTTGTCTTCATGCTTGGCGTTAGAAATATCCTTACCTTGATATTTCATAAGAGCATAGGTCAGGTTCATAACCATACGGCGCTCTTCTACGGTTGAACGAAGATTGGCTGGTGTTGAGTCTAGCTTACTTGTTATATCTGAAATCTGTGCCGAAGTACGTGTCTTAAAGGTTACGTTAAGCTTACCTTTAATGTTTACGTCTTCTTGGTACTCCCCGGAGAATACAATCTCATCAAAGATAGATAGAAGCTCAGCTTCGGAGTACTTGGGCTTTTCTACTTTAGGGGTTGGCTTAACATCCAGATCAGGCTTGGCTTCACTCTCGGGGGGGAGAGGCGCTGCCTTCTTGGATTTAGTAGCTGGTGATGTTACTTCTGGGATTTCAAAATCATTACTCATTATTATTCCTTGTTAGTGTGGTTAAAGATGTAGTATAACTTAATTAAGAGGCTAAGTAAAGTTATCTATATCGAAAGCGTTGTCGTCATTAGTAGGTACAACGTCGTTGTAGACGAAGTCGCCTTTTACGACCATATAGGCTACGTTGGCGAAGACTACAGAGTGGAGCCAATCGTCAGTTAGGTCTGCGTCCTTCCTATATACACGTCTACCAGCATTTGTGACCTCTTCAAATAGGTTGAGTGCATCTTGCCAATACGAATTCATAAGGTTCCAGCAGGGTGTCTCAAATCTAGATATACCCATCTTAGCCTTCAAGATCATCGTGTCCATATTCATGGTTCTATCGGCGGCGTAGAATAAACCTACCTTATCCCAACGTAGGTGAGTCTTAGATGCAACGTAGTTAGTTAAGGCTACTCTTTCACTACCTAAATGTTGTTTGAATAGCTCAGCTTGTAATTGCCCTACTCCACGATCAGAGCCTACCGTAGAACATTTGTATTGGTGGAATAATTCTTCTGCTCTACGCACTTGAGCTAGTATCTCTACTCCATTAAGTCTTTGAGTATAAAGTAAATAACATTTACCCATATAGTCGTATCCTAATACAGTCATTACTGTGTAGGATTTGGACCCACCAGATACTGACCAGTCAACGCCAAGGGTTGTAACTAATATATTTCTGGAATCAGTAGGGAATCCTGTATCAAAGGTAGTCTTGTTTATATTGCAACAATCCATAGCTTCTTTCATAGAGAGTATACGACCACCTTCTCCCGAGGCAAGTCCCATAACCTCATTAGCAGTCTTCTGGGCAGAATACCCCATAGAACCCTCACTCCCAAAGACTTTATCCCTTATCTCAATCCACTTACCAGGTTTTTCAGTAGTACCAATACCCGTTCTAGCAGGCACCACGATCTGTGGTATGTGAAAACCATAATATCTCTTCACCTCAGGTTTTGCGGCAACCCATTTTCCAGTTTTCATATCTAACACTGTACCACAGTGTATACATTGAGGGCCTAATGGGTTATCAAGCATTTTCATGCAAGTTTCTATATCAGATGGTATATTCCACTTATTACACTTAGGGCATTTAGTGCACCATTCCGCCATATTCGATTTACGCCACTCTACTTCCAAATTATTATTAGTACCTTTGGCAGTTCCAGTTATACGTTTAAAGCTGAATTCAGAGGCTGAAAGTGTTTCATAGACAATCGGTAACGCCTCCCCGGAGATATCCTGCGCCTCATCTGCGAGTACTAAATCCGCAGATACCCCACGGATACGCCCGGCATCTTGCTCAGTTTCAGCATATGACAGGTAAACTCTAGATCCATTATTAAAACTTCTTTCAAACACATTTTTAGTATCCCCTGAGCTAACAAAGTGCTTCTTTACTATAGGTGACTCCATAAATGGGCCTAAATAGGTAGATGAAAATCTACCAGTCTGACTACCAAGTGGGGATATGAATAATGTACTAAAGTAAGATCTGAGAATACTATTACCTATAATACTAGCGGCCAGTGAAACCGATTTTCCACATTGCCTACCCGATTTTACCACTAGATTGGGTGGATACGAGTTATAGATGGCCTCAAAGGGTGCATACGCATCAAGATTAAGAGGCTTACCTTTTAAAGTTAGAACTGCCCTAGCTAGCTCTGAGGGTTTAACTCTAAGTATACTCATGGTTGTAAACAGTTAGGAATGCTACTATCAAAAGTCTCTGGGTTGAATTTATTATGTTTAGACATATTTTGTTTAGCATACTCCCTAACTTTACTCTTAACTTTTTCAGAGTTAATCTCGTAGTACTCCCTCTGATAAGCTAACACCTTATCTATATTGGCATTTCTATACTCTTTACACTGTGCTAAAACTGACTCCTTATTATTGTTATAGTACTCTCTTCTAGTCTGTACATCCTTCTCATTATTGTCAACATACCACTTATTAGATTTGTCTTTATTGCACTCCTTACATATAGCGCATAGACCATCCTTTTTTTGAGCATGCTTATGAAATTCAGAACTACTCTTTTCTACTTTACAAGCTAAACAGATCTTCTTATCTGGTACCTCTCTTAGTTCTAATGGTATTTTTGCAGCGGTAGCCATTCTAACTCTACCATTAGCCTTTACGCACTCTTTACATTTCGGCATTAGTCCATCTTTACTCTTTTTAGGTTTTACATAAAAATCAATCCCTAATTTTTCAGTTCTACATTGTTGGCATACTTTTTTGTAAGCGTCTAAGTCAATACCTTTATGGTTTAGGCTAGTCATCTTAAACCCCAGCCTCCGTCAAAGCCTTCTCAATAGCTCTACGAATGAACTCAGACGTAGGACATCCAGTCTTTTCTCTGTAGAGCTTCAATCTATCAAGCATATCTTTATGGTAGTAGAAGTTTGTACGGACCATGTTATCTAATTTTTTCATATTCTTATTTTAACTCTTTCTGGCACATGTATAATCGAAGGATTATACCCTACCTTCACTACTGTGTCAACTCAATAATATCCTAACTTACGGTATAAGATTTAGTAATCAACTACCCACACCTAGGAGACATAATTGAAAGCATTACGTACTACTGCTATTGTAAGCCATACTAGTGGCGATCTTAAATTAGAGAGGAAGTACTACGTACCAGGAGATTTATCTCATGGGCAGTTTGTATCTGCTTATCGTAAGCAACTTAAAGATATAGATAGCATGAAGTGTACTGAAGAAACGAAAGAAGTTGAACACGTGGGATTAGTAAGAGTGCTATCTTTCACTTACCCTAAGCCCTAATTCAATTTTCCTCCAATCCTTGGTATAACAAAAATGGACAGAGGAAGTATAATTAGCCGATATGAAATCCGTCCAATTCATTTTACGTTAACGTTAACAATCGAAAAGGAAACACCATGGCAGCAGTCGTTCGTACCACAGCTATTATCGTATCTACAGACACCGAGTACGGAGTACCTGGCGATCTGACCCCAGCTCAGTTCATCGCAGCTTACTCCAGCCGAATCACTGGCCTGTCGAGTATGGCATTCGAAGAAGTTATAGCAAACGTTGAAGGCGTGGGCAATGTCCGCACTATCACGTTCAGTCCTAAGAAGGGTACTAAAGGTTAATCTTTTAGTCCTCTAGGATAAGCACAGGTGGGTGACCACCTGTTTTTTTTAGTATATTGAGGATATTATGATTCAAGTTAAAGTTCTGAAACAAAATAGTGCAGGGGTGGATTTTAACTCTATAGGAGACTTAAAATGTCGATGTATAGAAAAGCTGCAGAGTTTTGCTCACAAAAAACTGGAAGAATTAAATATACTTCCATCTGATACTGTACGCTCCCTTAATTTCCAGTATGCTGATGCGGTCAGACGTAAAGGTATTAGCCGTATTATGACTTCTATAAGAGGCAATATACTAAAAAAAATCCCTTTTTTAGATGGAGTAGGACTTATAGATATAAGCCTAGACTGCATAAGTTATTACGGGTCTATATATGTGCCTATTAACATTAGGAGTAAGACTCTGGAAGTGAGTATTGACGAGGCTTACGGTTATTGTATAAAGGATAGACTTATTGATAATAGAATGTCAGATGAACCACGTAGGATTTCTCAGCTAATACGACTAGTGGAAGGGTACTCAGGTAGGATTGGGGTAAGTATAATAGCCAATAGTATCGGTACTAGGAAATACCCCTGCTCTATGACTAGATATTACAGGTATATTAATAGTATTGCCAGAGGCAAAGGAGTACCTATTACATTAGAGGCTAAGTACGATAACTTGCAGGTATCCATAGTAGATAAAAAGATTGTCGTACACTATCGGACATTCCTAAGCGTGGAAGTGGCAAGTACCTCTCTACTAGGTTTTTACAAGTTATTTACTGAGTTGCCTTCGCTGAGGAAGTCTATTGAAACACTTATTAAGGGGGCATACCTATATGACATTAACTGTACTGCATGAAATACAAGCAGCTGTAGCTAGTTCTAAGCATATAACTAGTGACTTAATAGAAAGTATGGACAAGCTGGATAAGATAGTTGAAGTAGTTGATAATAAGACTATTGACGAGATAATCCTATTATACGATACACGCTATACCATAGAAAACCAGAGGGGAATAGATACAGCCTGTTTAACCTCCGGTATAGTTAGGGCTAAACAATTCATTGATCCAACTAGAGCCGTAGAGGACTTTATTTAACATGTCAAATCCAACACCAGAAGTACTAGTAGTACCAGAAGCTATGGTAGTAGCAGAAGAGATAAAAGAGGCTAAACCTGAATATATAGAAATTACAGCCCAGCCCGTGTTGTTATTACGGAATTCAGTAAGGATTGAGTTAGGTAATGGAATGCACAAGGAGGTATCCTACTCTGACTTTATAAGTATCCTTAGTAGTTCTACAGAGAGCATAGTAAGTAAAACCAATCAAGAGTTTCAACTTCCCGAGGGTACTTTCCATTTTGGTCTGTCTAATGACAAGATGACCATCATGTGTTACCACAAGGAGTCTAAGCAACAGTTTAGCTACTACTCACGAGATAACCGTAGAACTGATACCTTTGAGATCATGACACCAAATATCATCATCTCTTATTTCTTGCAAAAGGATAAGGATAGGGATTGGGTATTCTCCACTGAACCCCGCTACTTCGCTACCAACCTGCCTATTAATAAATTACCCAAAGGTGTTATCTCAAGCCCTAACCGTAGTATAGGCTTAGGTCTCATCCCCTTCACTAACGCGTATGATGATGCCAAGATGTGTTATGGTGAAAATAGAATGCCCGCTAGGTTCGAAGGTGGTAATTTACGTGGATTAAGTTACTACTATACCTTCCTTTGGACAACTCCGTTCAACGATGACTTAGGTATTAATAGTAAAGTTGGTGAGGGTATGTACATTGCTGACTGGTACAAGCATCTGAAAGAGACTGCAGAAAAGAACCTACCCTTCCCCTATCATAAGTTACGTGACTTCCCAGCAGCAGCACCGGCATAGGAAACTCCAGCACCAAGAGCAACAGCCTCGGCAGTACCTGAACCAGAAGGGGCACGGTTGTAACTCCATAATACTGGAATTCTTGGTATAACAAATCGTAGCAGAATCAACTCCTTTAACTAAATAAGGTACAATTACCCATCATGAAAATCTTAACACCTCATATGAGCTGTGTTTGTTTCTCCACAGAGGAAGAAACAGAGGCACTGGCTCAGAACTACAAAGAGATATATACAGTTACTTCAGGTGGTATCTTTAAGCGTCGT
>QGNH01001052.1_pt1 | contig 10944 bp, 7 predicted proteins | sample 1735481 | NCBI WGS metagenome assembly QGNH01 (sample SAMN09239004, study PRJNA386568) | Viral metagenome, whole genome shotgun sequencing project. | reverse complement strand
CCCAACCAGGTGCCCGCCTCGCCAGCAGACGGCGGTGGCAGTCCTGGGTGGGTCCCCGCTAGTCAGCCAGAAGTCCAAACGGGCGACCAGGGTCTTGCCCGACTCAAGCAGATCACCTCCGACGTGCTCGGTATCTCTGCCATCGAGAACAAGGGCGGAGAACAAGCCGCTTCGGTACAGAGCCTTGCTTCTCACCCGAGCGTGCGAGGCATCACGCAGAACCTCGCTCAACGCCTCATCGCTGCCCGTCCTGGCTTGAACGCTTCGACTACAAAGGTGCCGTGGGAGAAGCTCCCCACCCAACTTCAGACTCGACTGATCCAAAGTGCCGCCCGAGGAGACGCCGGATCTATGGAGGCGCTCGGGGCAGCATCAGCGGGTGAGACTGAGTTGGCCACCACAGGCCTGGGCGCAGGAGTCAGCAGCTTGGCCGGAGGAGGCTCTCTGGTCGAGGCGGGAGGTGCTCTTCTCGGCGGAGGAGTCATGGCCGTCGCCGCTCCTGTCGCTATCGGCGCCGCAGCACTCGGCCTCGGTCTGCACGAGATGGAAGCTCAGCGTGCACAGAACGCTGCCATCCAGTCACAGATCGGCGGCTCGAACTTCTCCGCCTTCGGTACCCGTGCATCGAGCTTCGGCTACGGTCTCGAACATCTCAGTGTCATGGGTATGGGTATGTCGAACCAGGCCTACATGGGTGTGCGAGAGATGGGCTTGCAGGGTGCAGCCGGACAGAACGCCCTGGGCTTCGTCCAGTCGAACTACGCCAACATGGGTATGAGCGTGGCTGACTCGCTCGCTCTCGTCAGTACCTCGGTAAAGGCCGGTAACGCCAACCTCACGCAGTTGGCCGCTACCCTCGATGCCGTCACCAACAGCGCCGCCGCCGCATCGGTCAACACCGAGCAGGCCCGCCAGAACTTCAGTGCTATGTACCAGACGCAGATCACTTCGGGCATGTCGACTTCTGCCGCTGCCACCTCCGCAGGAGCAGCGCAGATGATAACCAACTCCCTCGGACTCAGTGGTCAGGGCGCCAAGTTCGGACAGGCTCCTGCGGCTCAGGCAGCCGCCGCTATCGGAATGCCTCTCGACCAGTACATGCAGCAGATCGCACAGAACAATACCGGCGCAGTGGATCTATGGGGACGATCACAGCAGGCCGTCGAGAACCAACGACTCACTCCGTTCGTATCCGGCATCCCCAACGTGCAGCACTTGGCTTCACTTGCGGCGCAGCATCAGTCCGGTGGCGCCAGCCTCTTCGCTCAAGCAGCCATGAGTGGTCAGTATGGCACGCCGGTTCTCCCACAGATGTTGCCCGGTATCCTCTCGGCTGCCGGTATCGACACGAGCGGCATGGACCCCAGTGGTATGTGGGACGCCTACGCCAAGGTCATCGCCAACCCGCAGGGATTGCAGCACGCCGTTTCGAATACACAGGCACAGCAGACCATCAACCAGCAGATCGGAAAGCTCCGTCCACATAAGGCCGGAGGCATCGAAGGCTTCTTCGGACTTGGCGGGTCATCCGGGGACCTTTCAACTCAGAACCACCAGCTATCCGGTGCGCAGTCGAACATTGACACCTACATCACCAACCACGGTGCCTCCTCATCGGGTGCGGGCATCGCTGCCGCACTGCTTGCGCACGGTTCACAGGATCAGGTCTCGGGAGCAGCATTCGGACAGGGCGGTACCGGCAGCGAGTCGATCCAGGCAGCCCTCGGCAACTCAACGACCTTCCAAGCCCTCATGGCTGGCAAGGGCACCATCAACGTCAACGGCAAGAACATGTCCATCGGTCAGTTCGTCGCACAGCACAAGACGAGCCTCGTCCCGCCGAGCAGCACCCAGGGCAACAACAACAAGAAGGGCAGCACTGGTACAGTCACCATCGACCTCACTCCGGCTGCGGCTCAGTTGGTACAGGTGGCTGCCTCGGGCGCCGCTCAGATCGGCAACACCTACGGAACCACTCCTCCGACCGGCGTCGACCCGTACAACAACGCCTTCGCAGGAGCGTAGTCATGGCCTTCGGCAGCCTCGACGGTGTGCAGTTCGATCTCGATCCCGAGTCGATTGCGTATCACTTCGACATCAAGGCATCTGCCACCAACACGGTCGGCGGTCGAGTAGTGCAGGTCTTCGGCACGAGGATCTCCGACCTCATCGTCAGTGGCTCCTTTGGTCTCGGCGGATGGGAGGCGCAGGCGGAGTTCTTGGAGCGCATGGTCCTCGTCATGGAGGGTCAGGAAGGCCAACTGGGTGCTGGCGGCTTCTGGAACGAGGCCACACCCATCGTCTTCTCCTACCCGCCTCGTGGGTGGAACTTCGACGTGTACCTCCTCGAATACACGCAGCCGGGTGGAGACACCTCGATCATCCTCGACAATGAGATCATCAACCCGCAGTGGACGCTCGACATGTTCATCGTGAACGACAACGGCGGTCTGGTCACCGAGACGGCCACCGCTCTCTCCTCGTACCTCGGTAGGCTAGCCAACGGCATCGGCTGGACGCCGAACCAGTACAACAACGTAGCCAACACCAACGCCGCAGACAACGTGAACTCACCTGCCACCCCTCCACCCACAACCAAGCCCGCACCGGTCAGCATCATCGGCACCGGTAGCGGACCGTTTGGAACGTAACCATGGCCAATCCCGACTGGGGATCTGATACCCCCATCTCACTCCCATCCGCACCGACAGCCAAGCTCCCCATGCTTGTCGACCTCGGTGGCTCCGGCTTCGGCTTCACTGCCGGAGGCATCTGCCACAACATCACCGCCGCCGAACTCGAAGAGATGGCGGTCCCCTTCTTCGCACCTCCGATTGATGTGACGCCGAGCTAATGTCGAACGTCAACGGTCTCTTCCTAGCGCCGGGCTACGGCAACGCAGCCTTCTACGTGATCCACGTCTCCTATGGCGTGTCGGCTAGCTTCGTAGAGGCCGAGGCCGCTAACGACCGCTCTGTCTACTTCCACAACGTCTACACCGACAACTTCGCCATCTCGATGCAGTTCGACTCGTGGGAGAACTACAACGCCGCAGCCAACTGGTTCCGACTCTTCATGGCCTACTCCGCCGACCCGGACACGTCCTCGATCTCACCGATGACCGTGGTCGTGCCGTCGAGGAACTTCTACGGCCAGGGCATCCCACAGACCGGAGTCTCCTTCGGTGACCACGTGCCCGCCATCACGTATCCGATGACCGTCTCCTTCGTCGGCGCCCTAAGCTCCGTCGCTCCGACCGAGAATGACTTCGTGCCCCCGACGAAGCCCGGACTGGGCAACTCGACCTTCTACCCCATCGACAACTCGTATGCCATCAACCCGACCGACTCGGATCTCTATGACCAGCCGACGCCTCCCGTCGCTGTCACCACGAACAACAGCGCAGCGGCCAACGCCGTGAAGACCACACCGCCGCAAGCACTGCAAGCTCAGATCCTCGCCGCTGGCGCATTCGGAGAAGGCTAATGACTACCCTCCTCTACAACCCCGGCGTCCGCATCGTCCTCGACACTCGTGCATACGGGATCATCGACGTGACCGAGGACATCGAGAGTGGTACGATGACTCTCAACGAGAATGCTCTCCACACGCTGAGCTTCACCCTCAGCAACCGGGGCGGTAAGTACATCGGCAAGCTCACTCCGAACGACCGGGTAGTGGTCCAGATGAAGAGGGTCCAGTGGCTACAGGTCTTCTCGGGCTACCTCAACGTCGTCCCCTACTTCTCGACCTTCAACCAGTCGGTTACCATCAGCGCCTCGTGTACCCTGAAGCGAATCTTCTATCACTTTTGGGACCCTGGTCTCACGGCTTCAATCGAGTTGCTTGTCAGTGCGCTCACGCAGCAGAGCAGCACTCCCGACGCTGGCATGACTCAGGTCATCATCGCCTTGCTCACCCAGGTGATCGGATGGGACCCGGCGCTCATCCACATCGGCGTCATCCCGCTCGACTTCCTACAGACGATTGCGAACTTGTGGACCAGCGTCGAGGCGGGCATCAACACGACCATTAACAACCTCGGTGGCCTGATCGTCGGCGGTCAGTTCGGCACCGACGTGGGGTCCACCGTTGCTCCCAATCTGAACGGAGCATCCGCCCCTCCGGGCACGACCATCCCCGTGCTCTCAGGTCTGGCGCAAACCGAAGCCTCCTTGAGCAAGTGGGACGCTTCCTTCCAGTGGGGATACGGGGCGCCCGGTGTCTCTGCCGACGAGCAGAAGACAGCCAAGGCCTACCTCAAGGGAGCGGATGGCCAGGGTCAGCGCATCCTCGTGGGCAACGCCCTCACCGGCAAGTGCATCTGCGTCTCCACGAACGGCGGCTTCCAAGACAGCACGCAGCCACAGGGAGCCGTCAACCTGTCAGCCAGCGCCATGAACGCCCTCGGGATCTCCGGCGACCAAGGACAGGTAGCCCTCGCCTGGGCGCCAGTCAAGCCGACAACTCCGTTCGGTCCCTTCACAGTGCCACCCCCGGCAGGAGCCGTGGCGCAGACGGGCGCCTCGCAGTCCGGTCTCTGGACCGCTGGCGACGGCCAACTCATCGCCGGTAACTGGGCACCGACGCCGCAACAGGACTACGTTGGCTACGAACTAACCGGCTACCGTGCCCTCATGAACGACACCTCCATCTACAGCACCGTCGCCTCGTGCGTCAACACGGCGCTCCGCTCCTTCTGCTCCGCTCCGAACGGCGACTTCATCTCCTGGTTCCCTGACTACTTCGGACTCTATGGCTTGGCAGCGACGTACACCCTTGAGACCATCGAGCTTCAGGACTTCACTATCACATGGACGGACGCCACGCTCGTCACCCACCAGTACACTGTCGGCTCGACCGTTGGTGGAGTAGCTACGGGCACAGACCCCTCGGAGGAGGGTAACACCATCTCCGCCTTCAACATGTACAACAGCTACGGCGTGGCCACCATCGACATCCCCGGTCTCTTCAAGGCTCTCTTCAACACGGGAGATGCCGACAACGGTCTCTTCGGTGCCGACGCAGCGCAGCAGATCTACCAGCAGTTCGGAGCACGTCCGAGCTTCCAGCAGATGCCGACCATCGCTCAGGGCGAGATCGAGTTCTGGTACGCCGTCCATCAGTGGATGCTCAGTTGGTCGCAGCAGTTCTCGTGCAACATCCCGATCACGTTCACGCCCGAACTCTTCCCTGGCATGTTGCTGCGCATCCCGGCCTACGGATTCCAAGCCTACGTCACCTCGGTGACGCACTCGTGGAGCTTGCAGAATGGTGGCGGCTTCCAAACGCAGGTGGGCATCCTGGCGCCGTCGTCTACGGACGGTAACGGTCTCATCGGTCTAGCAAGGAGCTACACAACCTAATGACAGGTCGAGATCCTTCAGGCGGTTCGATGGGCTTCCATCAGGTGCTCTTCACTATTCAGGAGATCACCAACGGATACGCCTTGGGCGTAGACAACTTCAACGTCACCCGCAAGATCCCGGTACAGGTGCAGCGGGCCAAGGGTGCCGCTCCGCTACCGGGTGAGCAGTGGGTCATCACCAAGGATCTCGGTCCATGGACCTTCGCCGCCATCATGAACAACCCCATCACGAACATCGTGGAGTCGGTAGTGGCTGGTGATGGAATCTCAGTAAACGACGATGATCCATTGAACCCCATTGTCACCAATACCGGAGTCTACTCTGTTGTGGCTGGTACCAATGTGACTGTCGATGACACCGATCCACACAACCCTATCGTCAGTGCTACGGGTGGAGGAGGTGGAGGCATCTCAGAGATTGACTCACCCAACTCGACCATCTCGATCACCAACGATACAGGTCCGACCACCGACATCGACGTGGCCAACCCACTCAACCTCTACTCGTCAAGCACGGGAGGCCACCTTGAGCTTGTTGCTGACGATGTGTACGGCACCCAACCGGAGGGTTACGTCAGTCTGACGGGAGCGTCGGAAGGGATTACAGCTACGGCAGTCCTCCTAGCCATGTCCACCGGAACGAAGCCCTATGCTGCCCTACGCATGTCGCAGAACGACAGTGGAGCATCCTTCTTGCTGGCGGGTGATGATCCGACCGAGAATGTCTACGAGTACACCGCTTCCTCGATGATATGGAGCGCCGAGTCTGAGTCTTTCTGGTCTACCATCACCACCGATCGCGGCGGCAACCCAACCGTCTTCCTTGCTCCCGGCTATCTCGGCATCACCACCGGAGAGCCTTCCCTTAGCCCCACATGGGCCTACGGTGCCATGATGTCCGACACCGATGGGTCACTGTGGATCTTCACCTCCTCTGGCTGGAACCACATCACCTAACCCTCCCGAAAGCCCCCTAGAACCACCTAAGGTATGACATGATAACCCTCGAAGTCGAGAACGGCGACTTGGTACTGGCCAACGGGTCATTCTCCACGCTCACCGGCCCTGACAAGGTATCCCAGGACATCGAGATCGCCGTGCTCACCCCATACGGCTCTGACCGATTCCACCCTCGTTACGGCTCCATCTTCAGCAGCTACATCGGCTCACCCTCGAACCCGTCGACAGCGACGTTCATTCAGGCTGAGATGTTGCGGGTCATCAAGAACTACATGGCAGTCCAACTCAGCAAGGTCAAGGCAGCCGCCCAGGCCGGTCTGGCTTCTCCCTTCTCCCAGGGCGAGCTAGTGGCCTCCGCAGGCGCCATCAACGTACAGCAGCAACTCGATCAGTTCCAAGTCACCGCCTCGGTCAACACGACCTCTGGCGCTCAGGTGAACGTAAGTACGACCACTACTGCGTAGTAGGAGAATCATGGGATACAAAGGACCAGGAACATACAAGCAAAAGGATTGTGCAGAGTGCGGTAGCACAACAGAATGGTCTCTGTGCCATGCGTGCAACATGACGCTTGGTCTCGTTCAAGATGATGTCGAGCGCCTACAGCGGGCCGCTCAGTATCTCGTAACTCACGGAGGTGAGTCCGATAGCTAGCCAATCCGACATCGTACAGCAGATGATCGCCGCCCTCGGCGTCTCGATCCCTGCGCTCGACACTACCATCGGTTCACCGGTCCGCTCTATCCTCGACGTGGTAGCCGAGGCTGTCGCTGAGGCCTACGCCGACCAGTACATCCTCTCGTACCAGTACGACATCTACACCAAGAGCGGTGCCGACCTCGACAACTACGTGGCCCAGTTCGGCTTCACCCGCCTGCCCGGCACCCGAGCCACCGGCTCGATCACCTTCTCTCGTACCAGCCCGGCTGCCTCGGACATCTACATCCCGACCGCTACGCAGCTATCCGACAACAACACGCCCCCGGACACCTTCAACACCCTGACGCCGGTCATCCTCGCCCAGGGCACCACCTCGTGCTCGGTTCCGATTCAGGCCAACGTCGCAGGCACCGCTGGCAACGTAGCCGCCTCGACCATCGTCAACTGCACCAACAACGTCGTCGGCTTCTCGACCCTCACCAACCCCTCGGGCCTCACGGGTGGTAGTGACCCGGAGAGCGATGACCAACTCATCGCCCGCTTCCTCGCCACCGTGTTCCGTAACATGTCCGGCACCGAGCCGATGTTCCTCGGCGTGGCCCTCGAAGACCCGGACGTGACCAAGGCCAACGTCATCGGCGCCGAGAAGACCTACAACGAGATCGTCCAGATTGTCGACGGCTTCGCCCTCTCGTCCGTGCAGGACTTCTTCTACCTCTACCCAGGTACTAGCGTCCTCGGCACCGACATCTTCAACGGCGACATCGTGACGCCGACCGGCGACTACACGCTCGCCTCCGAACTGGTCGACCCAGCCTCCTTCAGTCTCGGCGTGACCCCCGGCTCGTCGGGTAACTACACCGACTTCGGCACGGCCCACTACGCCATCGTCGCCAACACGGCGGCAGGCGCTTCACTGAATTGCGCTGAAGTCACCGCTGTCACGTCGGGCGGCAGCATCAACTCCTTCAGCCTCACGTGGGACGATAACTACCCTGGCGCCATCGTGTCGTGGGACATCTACTTCGCAGCCAACAGCACCACAGTGCAGTACCTCACCACGGTGCCGGGCACGCAGACCTCCTTCCTCGACACGGGACCCCTGGGCTTGGCTGACGGCGACCCTCCGACCGTCAATAATGCTTGGACTCCTCCCATCATCAACGTCCTCAACGACACTGTGGTGCCGGACGGTTTCTACGAGCTACAGTACGACTACCTCCCGAACTGCTCCCGCAACGATCCGGCCAACGGTATCACCAACCGCATCGACATCTACGTCAACAATGAGCGCTCCGTCGAGGTCGTGCAGGACGCCCAGTGGACAGATGCCTATGTGTTCAACCACAACGCAGGCGACCCGTTCGATGTCATCAACTGGTCTCGCCTCGATGACTCGACCCCACAGGACGGCAACTACTTCATCCCGTTCGCCTTCGTGCCGGTCCTCGACATGACCAGTGGCACCCTCGAAGTCGCCAGCACCACCTATTACGAAGGTGAGGACTACTGGGTCATCAACAACATCAGCCCCTTCGGTCTCAGCCCGCAGTCGCTATCGGGCCTTGAGTGGCTATCGAGTGCCAACGGGGAGTCTCCTATCCCGAGCAACGGCGATGCCATGACCCTCGACTACGACTTCAACCAGATCCCGCAGTCAGTGCAGGCAGCAATCGCCGCTTGGTCTCTCGTCACCACCGACGTGCAAGTCCACCAGGCGAAGGTGTACGACCTCAACGTCTACCTCGGTCTCATCATGTCAACCACCACCTACTCACAGGCCACAGTGCTCTCGCAGATCGAGACAGCCATCTCGAACTACTTCAACTCCGTCACCTTCGATGGCGTCGTGCAGGTGTCCGAGATCATCGCCCTCGTGCAGAACCTACCGGGTGTCGTAGCTGTCCGCTTGCTCACCTCTGCCGACGACACATCCGTGACCTACCCCGTCAACGATCAGTACGGTGGCACCAACTACGCCATCCAGTCTGTCGATGACGGCAACGAGGTGCTCCTCACCTTCGCTGCAACCGATGGCTCAGTATTCCGTGCCACCGATGTATCCCTCAACGATGACACCCTCGCCGTACTGAACCACGTGTACCTCAACTTCTACGCACAGAACACCTTCGGAAGCGTCTAGCCCGTGACGACCGTGTACTCGAATCCGGGTGGGTCATTCAACCTGTCTCCGTTGCTGTCTCCCGCCCAGGCGACAGACCCGGCTTCGTTGCTGACCCTTCAGGCTCCTCCTACGGCGCCGACCAACGACAACCTCACTGTCGTCACGAGTCCGCTCAACATCCCACCGGGCATCATGTCCCGCCTGCGCAGCTTCCCCGAAGAGGTCTACACCCTCCTCCCGACTGACAACCTCACCAAGCTCCTCAAGGTCATGCTCGGTGACGCCGGAGCCGGGCAGCTTCGCAAGTTCGGAACCCTCGCTCGCATGGGCACCTACCTTCAGGGTGCCAACTTCTACGACCTCGACAACTTCTACGGTGCCATCTTCAACATCACCCGCACCGTCAACGAGCAGCTTCCTCTCAACCCGTACACGGATCTCGGAACCGCTGACACGTGGTCGAGCATCAAGGGCTACGACGCCAGCTTCCGCTCCCGCATCGACCAGCTTGGCAAGGCCATCTCCTTCGGTCCCTCCGCCATCGGCATGGAGCTTGTGGCCGAGGCCATCCTTCAGGTCCCTTGCTCGATCTACGAGTCGTGGCGACTAGCCGACATCGACGCCGGATCGTGGGCCGCTCTTGAGACCTACTCGTGGTCTGCTCTCGAAGCCTACACGTGGACTGAGCTAGAGGCGCTCTCTTCGAGCGAGACGGCTGGCTACACCAACCGCAAGGTGTTCACCGTCGTGCCTCACCGACCGATCACCCCGGAGGAGGACTTCGCTCTCCGCAAGGTGCTGAACATCCTCAAGCCTGCCGACGCCGTACTGCTCATTGACGATGCTGGCTTCTCGGTCGCCACGCCGATCACCCTTCGAGGTGTCTACGCTGACAGCGAATACTGGGAACTGATCGAGGGCGTCATCCCGAACCCGGCCTACAGCGACTTCTACTCGCTCGACTCCGAGGTGCTGCCGGGTGGCTTCCGTGAACTTCTGCGCCCGAGCTTCACCGAGTACCAGGGCGAGCAGATTACCTACGGCGGCGACATCATCGGTGTGAGCGCCTACGACACGAACGACGCCGGAGACATCACGGCCACCCAGGTGATCGACGCCTACACCTTCCACGATGGCACGACCATCTACTACCCGCCGTCCCTCGCCATCGCCCCTCGCTTCTTCTCCCTCTCCGGGCGCTACGTCTCGGACGCCATCCTTCAGGGTGCTCCGTACTCGAACGACCCGAGCAACACGCCGAATGGCGAAGACAACCCGCTCATGGGTCTCTACGTCGATGGCATCCCGATTGACAGCCTCATCACGGCCCTCAACGTGCCGGGCACCGTCAACGCCCTCGGGATCAACGCACCGGGCCAGCGCTTCTGGTCGACGCCGCCTCGACTCGCCACCGACGACACTACCGAGGTACTCGACATCTCGCTCGTGGCCGCTCGTCTCGTCAACAACCTGACCTTCGCCATCGCTCACTACCCGCAGTCGGTCCAAGTCCAGACCTTCAACCCGAGCACGGGCTACTGGTCTACGATCTGGACGCAGAAGATCTACGACTCGGTTCCGTCTGTCCTGTCGATTGCCGACACCGTAGCGCATCAGCACCCGCAGCACCCGGAAGATAACTGGGACACGTTCACTCTCAACATCCCGCCGACTCTGATGAGCGAGATCCGCATCGTGCTTCAGCGCCTACCCGTAGGCAAGCCTCCGGTCACGGCTCAGATCTCGTTGGCTCCCGTGGTCGGCGGTGGACCCACGGTCGTCACGGTGCCCGTCCCCTACTCGCTCGGCATTCAGGACTTCGCCCTCGGCT
>QGNH01001394.1_pt4 | contig 10951 bp, 15 predicted proteins | sample 1735481 | NCBI WGS metagenome assembly QGNH01 (sample SAMN09239004, study PRJNA386568) | Viral metagenome, whole genome shotgun sequencing project. | reverse complement strand
ATTGCGGCCTCGATCGCCGGCCAAGTGGCATGAACGGGGGCGCCCTTCGAGTCGACGACGGTGATCGTGAACTTGCCGATCGTGTACGTCGCCGGGGCGCCGGCGAGGAAGTATCCGACCGCGAGGAGGAGCTGCTGGTACCAAGGCATAGGCTACGGTCCTTTCTGAAGCGGCGTAACGGTTGCGGATGCGGGGTCAATGACGCCGACCTGGGCCTCCGTGGACGTTGGGGAGCCCACGATCGGGATACTGCCGAGCGGGATCTGCGCGTAGGTCGCGCCGACTTGGGCGGAGGGCGTCGAGATAATCTTCGAGACGAGCGTACCAAAGTTGACGATGAAGCCCGCGACTGCGGCCAGATGGGTCGCCGGGGTCTGAGGAACCCCGAAGGATTCGAGGACCGGCCCGCTCAGAAGTCCGCAGGTGCCGACGATTATCGCGATGATCCGCAGCTTGTCGTACAGCGTTAGGCTCATGGCAGACGCAGTTTGGCGAGCGCCCCCGAATCACCTAGGAAATAGGAGAGGTCGACCTCGGTCGGGAGGCCCGTATTCGGGTCCGTGATTCCGGCAATTTGCCCGTTCCCTGTATGCTGCCAGATCGAAATCCGCTCGAACCCGTCGACCGACGTCGGCGGAGGTGGGGCGTGGTATTCAGCGATCCAGAGCGGGTGGCCGGCGAAGTCGCCGCCGCCAAGGTACGCTTCGATAAACTCGCGCGGCCCGTAGATCAGCGGCAAGGTATCGTTCCCGAGCCGAGCGGTCAACCCATCGAGGAAGACGGCCATTCGGCCCACCACTTCGGACGGCTTCGGGCGGTAGCGCGTCCCGGGCGCCGCATTGGTGTCCTCCTCGCAATCAAGCATTGGAGCAAGGTCGCCCGACTTCGGGATATAGTTCGCGAGAAAGTTGTCGAGTTGCTGCTGCGGGTCTTCGTCCCAGGTCATGAAGTGATAGGCGCCGGCGTCGAGGCCTGCGGCCTGCGCGCTCACAAGCCGTCCCGGGAAGGACCTCTGAGCATCGTCGGTGCCTTCCGTCGCTTTCGCGTAGCCCCAGGAATAGCCGGCAGCCTTGACGGCCGGCCAGTCTACGTTCTGAAAGTCCGACACGTCGATTCCGTTTATCATCGTTTACCTCGTTACCGGAGCTGATGCCCAAAAAGGGCGCCGATTATTCCGCCGATCGTGATTGCGGAAGCGCAGAGCGCGTAGACCTCGCCGCGCGTGATAAAGGTCCGTGAAGCCTCTTTCAGCGCGTCAAGGTCTACGCGCGTGGCAAACGAGGATTGCGCGTCCTTTAAAGACGCGCGAAACTCGTTCATTCCGTCGAGGCGCGTATTCTGCGCGGCGAGAGCGGCCTGCGTTGCTCGATCGCGCGCTTCTCCGAGTTGCGTGAAATGTTCGTAGACCGTTTCGGCAGTCCATCCCATTCCTTCACCTCCCCGCGTCCCTTAGTACACGACGTCGAGCCTATCAACTCCCGCCGCGACGGCGCGAGCGATAATAAGGCATTCGAAGTCTTTAATACCCTGTGGGATACACAGGTTCTGGACGATCTCGGCTCCGAAGTTTTTTTCCAGTTCGTACATGACCTCGCCGGGTTTTAACCGATAACCCTTTGAGCGCCAAAACTCTTGGAGCTTTGGACGGAGCGGCTCAAGCAGCGCGAGTGCGGCCGGGGTCAGGGTCAACGTCATCCTTTTAGGCATGGGTGCCGTCGTCTTTTCTTCGGTCGCGCGTTCCTCGCGCTTCCGAGAAACAGTTTGGGCTTTGGTGCTAATCGTCATCATCGCTCAACGTACCCAATCCCTTCCAGACAACCGAGGCAACGCCTCGCTTGATCAGCGCGCTCCACAGCGTTTTGTCGTGGTCCTCGAGGATCGCGAGCCGCGCGTAAAGGTGCGTAACCGCAGCGATAAGGCCGAGGAGAATCGGCGCGACAGCGACGACTACCCCGATCCATTCGGGCATATTTGGCACAGGGCGAACTCCCCTCTGGGCGCGGGTATAGTCTTAGGGCACTATACACGCTCCTTGTTTTCATTCCCTAGCCGCTCTTTACTGCGGTTGGTATCATCGTCATTTCATTCTCTTTCCGCAGTGCGCTCGGTTCCCTGGTCATAGGCAGAGAAAGTCGAACGTGAATGCGGTGCTGACGGCCGAGCCCGAAACGCGCCCCTCGATCGAAAGTGTCGTCGTCGACACCGAAACCGTGAGCGGTAGGAGCGTCGTCGCCGAGGCGGTCGTCGCCGCATCGTATGACGCCGTACAGGTCCCACCGGCCAGAACGGTCGCCGTCGCCGTGCAGTTCGTCGCTGCGCTCATGGTACAGGTCGCTTGTCCCTTGCTCGGGTAGACGGTCGTACCCGAGAAGAACAGCGCCTGGATTTGAGCGAGCGAAAGCGCGTAGGTGGCTTTCACGCCGGAGCGCGTCATCGTCGCGGGTACAACGTCGGACGGGATCGGCGACGGCGCGGCCGGGAGGCCGGAGATCGGCGTTCCCTGACCGCTTGCCGCTCGGGGTACAAAGGTCGGCCCGGCGATAGCGACGATCGCGAGCGCGGCGAGGATACCTAGGACACGTTTGGTCATTGGAATATCTCCCCTAGATGCCGGCGTAGACGAACTTCGTGCTGTCGACGGAGCCTGCGCTGTTGAGCGGGATAAACGCGCTGACCGAGCAGCGCTGATAGGTCGAGGTGGAGAGGGGCTGCGTTACGTGAAAAGAGACGATGTGCGTGTTCCCGTCGTCGGGGATCGTGAACGAGAAGTCGTATCCGGTTGTATCCGACGTTGGCCCCGAGACGAGCGTCCCGTCAAGGAACGTCCGCATCGTACCGCCCGTGACAAAGATACCGGTCAACGTCTGCGCGCCCGCGCCGGGTGTGACCTTAAGCCTAAAGTCTGATTGCACCGTCTGACCGGAGCCGCTCGGCGTGTCGATCGCCGAGTCGAGTCGGTGCGAGCCAGCAAAGGTCTCCCACGGGTAGGTACTTGGGTTGCCGTCACCTGAGGTGAGGCAGGTCGTGATAACGGTCGTGTAGTTATAGCGTAGCGTCATCGGCACGATCCCGGCGTTGAACGCGAACGAACCCGGTTGGCCTGCGGTGCCGCCCGCCACGCTCAACGTCGGAGTCTGGCCTCCGCTCGACGAGAGGCCCGCGCCCGCAGTTATGCTCAGGATCCCCGTGTTCTGCAGCGTCGGCGATTGCCCGCCCGAATCCGATAAGCCGGCGCCGACCGAGATCGCGAGGATGCCGGTATTCGAGATCGTCGGGTTCTCGCCCGGCGTCACCTCGATGCCACTTCCGGCGGTGATGCTTTCGATTCCGCCGCTCGTTGCGAAGTCGCTCAGCTCTCCGGCCGTTACGGCGCAAAAGGCGAAGTCGCCCGCTAACCAAGTGGTCGCCGTCGTTCCCTCTTGGCCGCGTTCGACCGTCAACGTCGCTCCGGATATGGCGGTGACGTAGACTATCTCATACTGGCTTTGCGTCGCCGCATCGTTTAGGGTCAGCGCGAGGATTTGGCCGGCCGAAAGCGTCGGAAGACCCGCGCTCGAGGTGAGGGTAATCGTCGTTTGGGTCGACGTTGTGATCGGGTCGGCGAGCGTCGTGTTGACGTTGTTGACGAAAACGAAGGCCACTGGTTACTCCCTTAAACCGGCCCGACCGGAGCTTCGATGTAGACTTCCGCCGTGTACTGGAATGGGAAGCTCAGGAGCCCTTGGACGAACGCTTGTTGCAGGTACACCGCCGCAGGCACGTTCGGCACGGTGATGATGAAGTTGGCGAGTCGGTTCGTGGTATTCACCGTGGGCAGAGGTCGCCCTGTGACGAGCCCGGAGGAAGGCTCGTTCCAGCCCGTGCCGATGAGGATCGGCTTCGTGTTCTGCAACTCGCCGGGTACCTGGGCGTGGCGGTTGTTCCCATTCACCGCAAACCGATTGACTGCCGTGGCGTTGACGCCGGCGAGGAACCGGAGCGGTCCCGGCGCCTGAATCGCGACGTACACGTTCCACTTGATCGCCCCGTTCGCGGCCGGTGGGCTGTCGACGATGAGTAGCTGGCCGGGCGAAAGCGAAATGACGGTCGGCGGGCTGGGCGTCGTTTCACCGATTTGGTTGACGTAGGTCTCCCAGATTGCGTACTCGGTCGTCCCGCTCCCGGCTCCGGTGACCAGTATCTCGGCCCCGGTGTTCGTCACGATCGGCGCGAGGGTATCTGTCGAGAGGATACCGCCGCCCGTCGATACGACCGGCGCCGGCGGAGGCGCGAGAAACTCTGGATTGATATGGACGGTGCCCGCGAGCGAAAGCGGATCTGTCGCCGGGTCGAGTAAGAGCGGAGTACCGCCTTCGGTATAGATTGGCATACCGCTTTCGGCATCGACGGGAGGCCGGAAGTCGCCGCCGTTCGCGCAGTAGAGAAACCGCGCGCACCGCAGCCGGAGTAGTTCGACGTTAAACGCGCGTCCGCCGGCGCCGCCCCACTCGTTACCGCCGTTCCCGGCGTAGAGCCACCATGTGAGAATCCGTTTATAGTAGTCGTCGGTGGCCACCGTCGCGCTTCCGCTTTGAAAATAGCGGCTGCTATTGACCGCTGAAGCGTTGAGCGGAAAAGCGTTCAAGCCCGCAGTGAAGCGCGTTGTGATCGCGGAGAAGACCGGGCGCGAAATCCCATAAATCCCGGTCGCTATCCAATCGAGGAGCGGTCCGGTGACGTTTGGGTTCGCGTACACCGCAAGCGGCGTGTCGTTGAACCAATCGAGATACGATTGCGCGAGTTCGTTAAATGCGGCGACGAACGCTTGGAGGTCTTCGTCATCCGAATACTCTTGGTAGAGATAACTCGGGATAACGTTCTGCAAAGGCTGATACGTCATGTCAGCCTTGCGCGCAGGTTATCGAGGTCGGGCTCGCTGCGAAATACCCTTCCGGATCGCTCGGAATGATCGAAGTGCCCGCGCTCGGCGATACCGGATACCCGTTTACCGTGAACGCAAACTCCAACGTCGTCAGGTTTGCGGCGGCAAGGACCGGCGCGATCGCCGCCTGTATTTGTTCGGTGGCGACGAGGAGGTTAATCGGCTGGCCGACCACGATCGAGTTTATGTACGCTTGCAGCGCCGAGATCATGTACTGGTCGACGGCGTTCCCGGCAGTAAAGTTCGCGAGCGTCGTGTTCCACGTAATCGCGCAGCCGACGACCTGCTGCGGAGGGTTGACGTACACGATCGTATATGTGTCGGGAACGTCGAAGATCGATACGATGACGTTCCGGCCACTGCTGACCGCGGAACCCGTGATCAGGCCGATTTGTGCGACACCGGCATAAATCGCGCCGGCGACTTGGTAGGGGTCGCCGCCTCCGCAGATGACCTCCCAATAGATCCCCGCCTGCTTCACGGCAACGAGCCGCGGCGAAACGCCCGGAAGCGCGAGCAGGAGCGTTTTCAGGTAGTTCGGCGTCCCTTGGAAGCTGACCGCGAAGGCTTGGAGGACGCGGCTCCGATAGGCCGAGATCGTCTCGACTGCGGTTGCCGGAACGCCGGCGCCCGGATTGTTGACCGATAGCGTATAGGGGCTCGGAACCGAGGTGACCACCGTCGTGATCGTGTTTGCCGGAATCGCGAAGACGCCCGCGTTGGTCGCGACGACGTAGAGCAGTTGCGAGGTCCCATCCGAGCCGATCGTCCCGCCGTCCTGGATTTGGTACTGGTTTGTCCCGTCCGAGACGACGAAGCCCGGCGGGATGACATACCCCGGATCGCCCGCAAACTCGACGAGCGCGTTTCCATTCGCCGAGGTACCTTGCGGGATACCGAACATGAGTCCGAGCGCTGCGAGAATATACGGGTTCGCGCCGTAGGGCGTGACGTTGTTGACGGCATCGACTCGCGCTTGATCGATGGTAACGAGCGCGCCGACGTCGGTCGACGATATATCTTCGATGAGCGAGCCCGGCAGGTTCGCCGTGTACCCTGGTGCCATTTCGGAAACGAGGGCGATCAGCGCTGCGAGGATGGCCTGCGGCGACGTCGGCACCGGGCCGGTCGCCGAAAACGTAAGCGGCGGGTTTGGCGTCGACATTAGCTCGGTACCTGATATTGGCCGGCCACGACCTGAACGCCGACGATCGCCCCGGTATGGTCGACGACCGTCACGTCGTAGACGGGCGGGAACGAACCGATGACGCGCGAGATCGAGAGCGCGGCGAAATAGGGCGAGAACTGCGTCTGCGTCTGCGCGGCGGCGAAGTCGGGGAACACCTGCGAGAGAACGGCTTGACGCGCCGGGATGCCGTACGTCGCATAAAACGGACTTTCACCCTGGTTCAGCTTCAGACATTGGATAAGCGTCGTCAGGTAAACCGCATCGTTGAAGCCGTTGGCGTCGGTGTCTACCTGCACCCAGGTACCCCCAACGCCGTTCGTTTGGTTGATTCGCCCGTAGGTGCGAAGCGCCACTAGCCGTCCTCCGGCTCGAGCGTCAACGATCCGCCCGCCTGGACGCCCCCGTGAACGTGCGTTTCGGCTACGACGCCGGAGGCCATCGTGAATCCGAGCGGGCCGAAAGTCCACGTCTTACCGCTGGCCGTGATCGTCACGGTCCCCATATTCTTGTCGACGGTGACGGATACCGTCCCGGTCGTGTCGCTCAGGACGACGCCGTTCGGCCCGTTGACCCATGCTTTGTTCGGGTCCGGGGAAGCCGAAAACGCTTTGGACCCGACCGGCACCCAAACGAGGGTCGACATATTGCCGTAATCGACGGTGAGGTCGGCTACGCCGCCGTAGCCGGCCACGCCGCCGAGGTAGGTGTCCGCCGGCATCGTCAACCCAAAATCCCCGACCTGCGTCGGAGCGCGAAGCCATTGGCTCTCGGCCTTCGGCAGGGTCAGCGGCGGCAGCGTCCACGGACCGCCTTGGACCTCGAATGTCACGGTGACGATCGAGCCAGCCACGGCAGTTACCCGGCAGGGAAGCGCCTGACCCGTTCGCTCGATCTCCGCGAGCGCGCGGTTCGTCGCCATCGCGTTCAGGTTCTGTTGCAGCCAGAGCTTCGAGAAGTTATCGCTCACGACGAGGTACCTTGGGGAACGCACTGCACGACCGTGACCCAGCTCGCCCCGTTCGGATCGCGGAAGGCGCCGATTTGCCGGACCGACTTCACGAAGAACGTCCCTTGAAAGCTCGTCTTGTATTTTTGTTGAGCCGGGAACGAGGCTGCGGTCGTCGTGACGATCCCTGGGGCGTCTTGGAGGCCCTGCGGCATCTTAACCGTCGAGCCGATCACGATATCGGCCCGGAGGACCGTCGTAAACTGCATGACATTCGCATCGATCCAGGTCGGTTGGCCCACGAAGTCGGTGAAGGCAATCTGAATCGGCGCCGTCGAGAGTTGCGCTCCGTCGAAGACGAGGATGCTATTGGTCGCCAGCACGAAGCCGATATAGATGCCGGTGCCGCCTGGGCTCGCCGCCTTTGTCATCGAGTTTATCGCGGCGGCGAGGTTCCGCAGCGTCGAATAGCGCGTGATATGTCCCGTCGCGATCGGAGCATATACGCCCGAGAGTTGAAAGACCGGCTTCGGTTGCGGCGTCGTCTTCGCGTAGGCTGCGGAAAACGTCTGCGTGAGCGCGTCCTGAAGGCTCGTCCCGGGTTGCCAGTTTAACACGAAGTTTCCCGGATTCGCCTGCGTAAAGCCAGACGGAACGACTACGAAGTCGAGCGTCTGTTCCGTCCCAACCCAGTTCCCAAAGCTCTGAAAGACGGTGCCTTGTAAGACGAGCCCAGCCTGTTTCGGGTTCGCGAGCGGGTAGCCGGCCGACATACCCGCAGCGAGACTGATATTCCGTCCGACGAAGTTCTGCGCTTGTTGGAGATCCGTCAGCGCTACGCCGTGCAGCGTGAGCGTTGAGGCGCCGGAGTCGCCGCCCGCATCGGCGCTTCCGTACAGGTACTCGAAGAAGTCAAACTCGATATCGAGCGCGCCCGGGTTATCGACGCCGCCGAGTTGAGAGGACCAGACCGAGTTCCCGACCTGCAGATTGTAAAAACGGCCCACGCTACGGGCCTATTTCGAAGTTGCCGGTCGACGCGCGGTAGAGAATCGTCGACGTCGTAAAGCGCCCCGGGAAAAGATAGATCGCGGCGCCCGGCGGCGATCCAACGAGCGGCTGATATCCGACAAGGTTCCCGCCCTGGTCGGTCAGCGAAAGGTACCAGTCCCCACGGTAGACATTCCAAACCGAGGCGAGCGTATACGGGCTACTGTCGAGCGTTACCTGCGCTTGAAACGGCGGGATCGAAGCGTTCGACGGGAGGAAGGCGATCGTCGTCACGGCAGCGCGCCGACAGCCTCGGAGCTGGCGTTCGGCGTATACGCTCCGAACGTCTGCAGCGCTGCTTCGAGTCCGCCCGTAATCGGCGGGAGTTGCGCCGCAGTATTTCCCGACCACGCCGGCGGCGCCGAGAACGACGCTCCTCCGGACAGCTTACTCATGAGATTGTTTTGTGCGGCAGCAGCACCTTCGAGCGTGAGCAGCGGCTGAATGAAGTCGATTTGCCACTCGATCTGCTGTTGTTGGTTATCGCTTTCCACGGCGGTCATGCTAACGAGAAGCAGGTTGTCGTAGACGAACGCCGGCGTGGCTACGCTAAACGTCCCGCCCGCGAGGATATGGTTCGCAAGCGCGTTCTGTAGCGACGTAAACGTCGAGAGTTTCGACAGATAGCCGCCGGGTTGGTTGACCGGCGCGATCATAAGCATCGAAAGCGTGAGCGGCTGCACGATGATCGCATTCGCCGCGACTTGTTGGTTGGCGAACGGGTACATTCCGACTTGATTTGATAGTAAGGTCGAACCCGGTAGCGGGACGTACCGCGCGAAAAACTGGTTTGGGTCGGTCGTACCGCCGTTTAAGAGTGCGAGTTGATTATACAGGTAGACGATCGGCATACAGCCGCCTTGCATCGAGGCAAAGGCTCCTCCGACGAGGATGATCGGCGAAACCTGAAAAGCGAGATCGTACTGCGAGCGCGTAGCCTGGGCGCGCGAGTTGAGTTGCGCGGCGGCAAGCGCAGCGGAGAGGCCCGGCGACATTGCGGCCACGGCTATCCTACGGCGACCGCGTTCGCGGAAACGGCGACTCGAGCCGAGGTCGAGTTCGTAACCGAGACGCGGATCGGAGCCTTATAGTGCGGATTGGTGCGAGGCTTCCTTACTGCGGCTTGCGGCGTCTTCCCATAGAGCGCTTGCATGACCATTTCGGGAGTAACGTTGTTCCCCTCGCCCTCTTGCCGAGCCATCGCCGCGACGACCCGCGCGAGTTGCTCGCGGGTAAGGTCGGCGATATTCGTCCTGCGCGAAACGCCCGACCACTGCTCAAGGTGCGACAGGTAGGCTTCGCGATTTACCGGGTCTTTGGTCGTTCCGGACCAGAGCGGGATCGCTTCGGCGAGCGTTTTCGTGCCCCAGTTCTTCGGATAGTTTTCGAGCAGCGCGGCACCGGCGCGGATACCGTCTGCGAGGGTGGCGTAATGTTTAAACAAGCCTCCGGTCGTTTCCATGTTAAGCGGGTTGTTCGCAGAGGTTCCAGCCGCTCCCGGTATGAGTTCGCCGAGTCCGCCCATCGTCAGGAAGTTCGCAGCTTTCCATGCGAGTTCGCCGATCCGCTTGAAGCCGGTCGATTGCCACGTTTTCGTCTTCGGATCGTACTGATACCCGCGCTTATCTTGCCAGACGCCACTCATCGGATCGTAGACCGAGCCCGTCGAGTTATCGACCCATAGCCCTTTCGCCGCGTCGAACGTCATAGGGCCCATTTTTCCGTAGCCCGGTTCGCGGTGTCCCGGTTCGGGCGGGATCGCTGACGCTTGATGACCCGGGTCGAGCCATTTCAACTTCTCGGCTACGGCCATGATCTCTCCCGCGATCAGCGTGAGTCCGGCCCACAGTCGTCGCGGCTCCGGTCCTTCGATCCAATGGACGAAGTTTTGGAGGCCCTCTTTCATGGCGCTGATTAGTTTGCCAAAATCTTTGCTCTCGACGAACCCGGCGATCGCGTTGATGACGTCCTTCGAAAGCTGCGTGAACTCGGGAACGAGCGGCGCGAGCCGGCGAATGAAGACCGACTCGATCTGTAGGCCGGCTCGGTCAAGTTGGATCTTAAAGCGCGTCCACGCTGCTGCTGTAGAAGCGTCGAATCCAAGCGAGCCTATGTCGCGCCGGTAGGCTCCCTGCGCGGCGCTCAGAGCCCCGGGACCGGCGTTCGCTGCGCGCCGGACGTCTTCAAGGTTCCCTCCGAGCGCTTCGTACGCTTTGACGAGCGGGGAAGACCCGGGCGGGAGTCCCTGTCTTTGCGCGTCGTTCCAGTTCTTCGCGGCCCCGCGGAGCATTTCGAAGGCGAGATCGGCGGCGTTCATCGACTGCGCGCGTCGGAAGTCGATGCCGAGCATTTGCAAATATGGCGCGCTCTGATAAGAGAGCTGTGCGGACGCCGCTCCTTGGAGGGCTGCGGGAGTCAGGAAGGGCTGCGCGTTGACGTTAAAGCTCGCGAGTTGTCCCGGTGTGAGGCCGTAGCCCGTCGCCGTCCGCGAACGGTTGTACGCCGCGTTTGCGAGTTCGCCGATGCCGAGCCCGCCGAGGATGCCGCCGATCCCAAGCCCGGTCAACGCGCCGGCGCCGAGACGAAGGACCCATCGCCCGACGCCCGCGATATCGCCCGCGAGGCCTTTGACCGTCTTCCCGAGTTCGCCCATTTTCTTGTTCGTCGCGTGGCTCTTATCGCCGAGTTCTTCCTGGGCTTTGACGGCATCCCGAAGCGCCTCGGCGACGATCGCCGCCTGCGCGCCGGCGAGTGCGATCGCTTCCCGGGCGGTCAGCGCTCCGCTCGCGAGCGCTTTTCCGGCCTCTGAACCTTCGCCCATCGCAGTGTTAACGCGCTCCCAGGC
>QGNH01001802.1_pt1 | contig 10952 bp, 21 predicted proteins | sample 1735481 | NCBI WGS metagenome assembly QGNH01 (sample SAMN09239004, study PRJNA386568) | Viral metagenome, whole genome shotgun sequencing project. | reverse complement strand
TCGGATGAAGAAGCTATGTGTTGGAATTGCTGGTCCGCTCCCGCTGTCACGCGGGCGGGCATGTGCAAGGAATGCCACGCGCGGGAAATCGAAGAGGCCCACACCGTGTTTTACGGCTCGGCCGAAGATTGCCTTCCCTGGCTCCCCGCGTAAGCGGGGCCGGCCCACATGCAACCATTGGGCATGGCAACCTATCAGCTGATCGCGCTCAGCCGCGAAGAACACCGAATTTGGGACACAGTGGCAAACTGGTCAGACCCGCTGCCGGCCGCGGGCGTCTACGAGCCAACCCTCGCGGCGATCGCCACCACCGGCGCACTCGCCACCATAGCTCTGGCACCCCTGCACCCCATGACCACTCGCGACCTTGAGGTGACCGGGGCAGGCCTCACCAGCGGCGAAATCCGGGTCCTGCGAACAAGCTCCACCTAACCATCACCAGTACAGGCGCCTGGTGCCTTCCACCGGAGGCAGCTTCTTCGGCGCAGCCCTCCACGCCGCCAACGCGACGGCTAGCACCAGGTCGTCATGCTCATGCTCCCGCCACGCCGAATAAGATGCGTTTCCCGCCTGCGAGATTTTCAGTTTAAAGTTGAGCAGTTCCCGGATTAAAACCGGATACTCGGGCAGCTTTTCCAAGATCCGCAGCCTCGACCTTTGGAGCAGCAGCTGCAGATGAGCAACCAGATCTTTCTTCGACACGTGCCAGTAGCCATCCTGTTCGCGGGGCTTTCCGCTGTTCGTGATGCTCACGGCCACCAACTCAAAAAGGCCAGGCCGCGGCGGCGGATATTCAAACGTTTCGGAGATCCGCCGCAACGGAATTCCAGATTTATATAACCGAAATTGATCAACGACCGCACGGCCCACACCGGTACCATCAACCACCAGTTGCGGGATGCGCTGATCGGGGAAGTGTGGACTCGGGGCCAACTTCTCGCAGACCTCGACAACACGGCTAACGACAGCGGGATAAGGCGTCTGCAACGGCAACCTCTCGCAGAATCGCAGGATGTGACGCTCCTCGAAGAGCGGTTCATAGGTCGCCGCATCGGTACCGCGATCCACATAGTCAGTCTCGATCACAGCCAGCGCCGATGGATCGTTGACCTGGCCCAGGTCGAGGCCCACCGTGAAACGATGCGCAGGAAGAGCCCTCACAGCTTGTACGGCTCCAGTTCCGCGTCCACCGTGTCCAAGATCATTTGATGAGAGAACATCCCTGTACTTGTGTCCAAAAATTCGCATAGGTATTCCTGCCGAAACCACACGTCCCCGAGCTCCTCGCGCTCCATCGCCAGAAACGCCGGCGCAATGCGATCGCACTCAGTCGCCCTCACCACCAGCCGCTCCCAGCCAGGCCGCCCCATGCAGTCATAAAAAAAACCACGCTTACCGAACGGTGTGGACATGAGTAAGGTCCTGCCTCCTGTCGTCGCCAGCATCGGGCGCAACGCCTTATACAGCGGGTCCGGCACGCGCGCGGCCTCATCGACCAGCAACAGAGTACAACCGCTAACGCCCCTGATCGAGGCCTCGCGCCCCGGCAGCATTACGATCCGCGCCCCATTGCGCAGCAGCAACCCGAGCTCATCGTCACGCCTCTGGATCAAGAGCTTCGCGCGATCGAGCAGACTCTCAATCTTGAGCCCGAGCTCCTTCGTCTGCCGGCCGGCAGGCGCAGCGATCACCACAACCGGCGCAGTCCCGTAGCGAGTCTCATGCACCGCGGCGGCGGCGGCCGTCGTCGACTTCCCAAATTGTCGAGTACAGCAGAGCAAGCCTCTCGGCGATCGCCAGCGCAAGACTCGCTCCTGATGTGGATCCGGATTCCACCGCAACACCTCGCGCGCATAGAGTGACGGATCGAGCGAGTAAGCCAGGTCGGCAGCCAGCACTCTACGCAGCCCCAGGCGTCGTGAGCGCAGCGAGTGCGGCCGCGCACGCCTGTAGGGCTTCAGGCCACGGTTCGAGCACCAGCCGCAACGTGCTGCGGATGACGGTCCATTCAGGAGAGATAAGCACCGCCGTGTCGGGTTCGCCATCGCTCAACTCGCCGATCAGTCGCGCTTCGAGCTCGAGTTGCTTTTCAAGCCGCGTGATCGCCCTGAGAATCACACCGCTATCCTGGACCTTCTTCGCATCATCGAGCACACTCAAGGTCTCGCGATGCAACGCCCGCAGCTGCTGGACCAGCGAGCTCGCCTCTGCACCATCCTCAGCTTTACGGGCTTCCACCATCGAGGAGGGGAGATGCTCTCTTTTGTGGCGGTCGACCGCGGCGCGGCTCAACACGAATTCAGCCGCAATCTCGCGGATCGGGGAGCCTCCGATCAGCCGCTGATTCACTTCCTTCCGTCTCGGATGTCTGCACACCGTACACACTCTCGACATGCCTCATTGTGTCCGGGCCTCACTCGCTATGTCCCGATTGCTCTTAACCGCAGGCAATATCCATGCGGGTTTGGACGTTATCACGTTGACGTGACCGTCTAATCGCGACAAGTGTCCGCCATGGCGCTTATTTGTCGCAGTCCAATGTGGAAGCCTTCGGCGGCACGGGGCAGGCGGGCGAAATTCTCAGAAGAATTTACGCACCGCTGCCAAAGGCCAAAAGGCGCCGGAAGAGAAGATGCAACACGCCCGCAGATGCCCCACGGCGCCACGCCGAATCACCGAAGGAATTTGATCCCCCCCTTTCCCGTTTCCCCCTCCGGGGGCAAGCGTATGGGTATGCGCACTCGCGGCCCGGCCGCTCGACAATGCGCAACCCGGCGCGGAAAACCCATTGGTCAACCCGACGCCGGCCAGATGCCATTCACCGGCGATCGCGGCAGCCCGCACGCCCGCCGATCAACGGCGCCGGCAGCCTTAACGCGCGGCCTCAAATGCCGCAGCGATCCAACGCCAGCAACCAGCCAGCAACGGCCAACGCCGCCGCCAGCGGCGCCCATGCCAACACAGCCAGCCCCACCGCAAACAGGACCCGCCAACGAAAAGTGTTTAAACAGAGCAACAAGTTTAAACGTACTCCACAGGGTGTTACGCGGATCCCCCTATGTTCCACGGCACACCTAAGGCATCAAAAACACGCGAAAAGCCCAATGTTTTGCCACTTTTTTGACGATATATAGAGTGACGGTGAACTAAGGAGAAGAAAGAAAAACATGGCAACCAACACCAACGAAATCGTGCGCTTCGAGCCGAACGAAGCGATCGCAATGACGCTCGAAACATGGCCCACCAACGCCACGGAGCAACAAGGAAACTACGGAGCCCAATGGCAGTATTTCGCCACCCGCGCAGATGGCCAAGGCCTGGTTTTCTGGGCAGATGAAAAACTACACAAGGCGCTGCTGAAAGTATGGGACCCGGACTTCCCCACCACGGAACCGATCAGCATCTGCAAACGAAAACAGGGACGCGCGAACGTGTGGGAGATCACCGCCGCGCACCACGAAGAGGCGCCAGACTGGGTACTCAGCAACGCCGTGGCAGACCAAAAATACTGGGAACCACCACAACCCACGGCCAACGCGCGGCCGCCGGCTAACGCGCGGCCGCCGCAAACACGGCAAGCAGCCAGCCCGCGAGCACTACCGCCAGCGCCAACGGCGCCCACGCCAGCACCGCCAACAGCAGCACCACCACCAACCGGCCTCCAGGCCTCCGAGATCCGGCCCGACGAAATCCGCATGCTCCGTGCATACCACGCCGCTATAGGCATCATCGCGCACGCGGCCGCCTACGCCCGAGACAAACACCAAATGCTGCTAAGCCCCGAAATGGCGGACATCCGCGCCTTAGCCGCAACGCTCTACATACAGCAAGCAAACGGCAACGGCGGCGCACGATGACCCCGGACAAGTACGACATCACCGACACCCTCACATGCGAGTCATGCGCCGGCCAAGGCTACGACTGGAGTGATAAATGGGAGTACGACCCCTGCACGGAATGCCAAGGCACCGGCCGCCTGCAGTACAAACACAACCTGCTGAAAGAAGCTTTCTTCGTGGCCAACCAAGACGGCCGCGCGAGATTGCACATCGACCACCGCCACCTCCAGGCACTCATCAGCCACTTCAACGACCTCCTAAGCGAGCTCACCCAAATCGAGCAAGAAGCCCAACAAATCGACGAATTTTTCACGCCCGAGGCTCGCGCCACACTCACCGCCGCGGTAACAGACATGCTCCAGAGGCAGGACAAAGGATGACACGCGAAGCATGGCTGTCCGCAGCCGCCCGCCTTATGCGGCCTATCTTCCGCGAGGCAGGCTTAACGCTCCCGAAGAAACTCAAAATCTCATGCGGCTGGCCATCGAGAAAGGCGCTGGCCAGCGCATCGAGCAAGTCCCGCTCCGTGGGCCAATGCTGGCCCGCCAGCGCAAGCGCCGATGGCACGATCAATGTGTTTGTGTCGCCGGCCGTGGCCGACAAAGACCAAGTACTCGCCATCCTCGCTCACGAGCTCTGCCACGCGGCCCTATTCGCAAACAGTCAACCCGACGCCGGCCACGGACCCGCGTTCCGGTCCCTCGCCGAGCGGATCGGACTAACAGGCAAAATGACCGAGACCGTAGCCACCGAAAAACTGACAGCGCGTTTAAACGTCCTCACCTCACGGCTGGGAAACTACCCACACGCCACGCTCGACATGGCCGCCAGCGGAACGAAAAAACAAGGCACGCGCATGCTAAAAATCGAATGCCCCGAATGCGGCTGGACCGCACGCGCAACAAGAAGCAACATCGATGCAGGACTACCTACCTGCCAATGTGGATCCGAAATTTCAGAAGTCGGAAGCGAAGAAAGAGAGCAACCAGAATGAGCAACACAATAGGGGGAGCCGAACCCATCACCAGAACCACGGCCCGGGCGCTATGCCTCACCTACGGACTCACCCCCGAGGAGACAGCGGAGGCGATCCCCGAATGAGCAACCGGCCTCATTGAAGAAGAATAATATAAGGGAAGAAGCGGGGCCGCGAAAATCGCGGCCTCACTGAAGGAAGGAAAACCAAATCGAATGAAAACGAAAATCCCGAAAATCCCGCTGCCAAAGAACACCATCGACGAAACAGGCAACAGATACGGCTATCTGCGCGTGATCGAATACGCCGGCAGCGACGGCGCCGGAACACACGCATCATGGCTATGCAGATGCCAATGCGGAAAGCGCTGCAAAGGGTCGGCAGTCGTACGCGGCTCACGCCTACGCGCCGGCCGCCAAATCTCATGCGGCATGCTGCGGGCCGATCCCGGAGTCCGCCACGACGCCCGCATGAAAACACCAGCCAGACGGCGCAAACAGATCGCCAAGCTAGGCGCCCAAGCCAGAGAGCGTTTAAACGCACCCACCCCAAAGGGTAGGTTGTAGTCCCTTGGGGATACAGCGCCCCAAAAAAAATCCCCGGAACGCTTGCTACCGCTCGCTCTGCGAAGCTGGTCCCATGACCAAATCACCTCGCAAAAAGCGGGAACCCAAGAACGACAAAAAGCAGGCGGATCCAAAAAACGTGATAGCCGCACTCGACAAAACCAACAAGAAAAACGTGAAGATCGCAGGAGTCATCAAAGACACTCCAGCCAGCGACCTAGGACGACTCGGATAAGCTGAAGCCTATGGCAGACACCAAAGACAAACCGGCAGCCCCACCCGTCGAAGACGAAGAGGCCAAGCGCCGCAAGAAGAGCATCGAAGAAGACGAAGCCGCGCGCCGCCGCGAGCCCGATCACCACGAGACGAAGCAGCCCGATCACCACAAGTGACGTGAACATCGACATCCGCAGGCTGGCAGACCACCTGCAGCACGCCAGACATGCCCACCTAGGTCTGACTCCCTCACCCGTCAAAAGCAAGCGTCCTCAGTCGGCCATTCTGAGAGACCACAACCTGAACGGATTTCAGGCGTCACTTGAACGGGCTCACCAACGATGGCCTACAAAGGCCACCTTCTCACTCGTCGGCGCCGACCAGAGCGCCGGCGACGGAGAAGAGTACCCCGGCCTGGAGGACCTCATCGACCCCGAGATTCTAATGGACCTCGACTGCGGCGCAGTGATGGACGACGAAGGTAACCCTCTCGACGCCGGCAACTACTAAAGACCACGGGCTCGCGATCGCTCGCGAACAAGGAGCGGGCCACCCGCCAGGCACTCGCCCGCGATCCGCGGGCTCAAGGCCAGGCAGCCGGCCCGGACTGCGGAAGTGTTCGCACCGGCCGCCCGCCGCGATCCGCGCCGGCCGCCGCCGCTCCACAGCTTGGCCAGCTTCGCGCGGAACGCTACGCCGGCAGCCGCAGGCGCAAGGATGCCGACCAATGTCGGACACATGGCGGGATTGGCGCGATTCGAGCCTGGCTGCGACCTGACTGGGAACAAAAACGAAAAGGGCGGCCCAGAGAATCCAGACCGCCCGGCGACCCTTCCTCGAAGACCTCACGGCGCGTTTGCCACATAAAGCCCGGCCCAGTGAGCAACCAACGGAAGAGACCAGGTCACCGCGGCCGCGAGATCAGATACTAGTCTGCGGCATTGGCACGCCGCAACACAAGACCCAAGCCGGCCTGGCCGAACGGATCGAGCGAGAAGCTCTCCCGCACACGCACGTAGCGAGCCGCCACCTCGGGACTCTTATGGCCGCTACGCTGCATAATGTTCGGAAGCGAAACTCCGGCCTCATCGAGCGCAGTAATCATACCCGCCCGCAAGGAATGCGACGAGTACTCCCGCGCATCGAGCCCAACCCGGACGCAGCCATCCTTGACCACCTGGCGCACCCACCGGCTGGACACGCCGAACAGCCGCACCCGACCAGGTTCAACCGCGAGCCAATCGCACACGGCCGCGACGACGTCGGCAACGCCGCCCTCACCGCGAAGCACCGCGATGGTCCGCCCACGGCCCTCTTGATCTTGCTTTTCCCTCCGCAGATGCACCAGGAGACCGCGAGAAACGAACTCCACGTCCGACACCAGCAGACTGCAGAGAGAGGAGCAACGAAGACCGGTCGAGAAGCCCAGTAACAGAAGGGCGCGATCACGCAACCCCGCGGCCCGCGTCAGATCGAGACTCGCCACCATGCCCGTCACATCCGCGATTGAAAGAGCCTTGACCCTCCGTTGCTCCGAGCCATACGCCCGCGCGATCGCCTGCAGAGTCACCCACACGCGAGCACCGACCGGCGACGGATGACCGGCCCGCTTATGCTGCCAGGAGATCGCCCAGGCGCGCCGCTGGATGGTCGCAACCTTCAAGCGCGAGACCTCCGCGCAATGCACCAGATACAGACTCACCACTTCATCCGTCGACGGCAACGGATCGCGCCCAGCATCACCGCACCAGGCCGCGAATTGACGCCAGTCGCTGTCATAGGCCGCCCGCGTAGCAGCAGGCACGGCGCGCACATCGAGAAGCTCTCGGGCGCGTGTTAACGCAGACATATCGACTCCTAGGGGAAAAAGGACCAGTTGCTCCAGCATCGGTGGCACTCGATGAGCCTACAGAGTACACCCTCGAAAAACATTCCGCAAACTGGACAACCATGCAAGCAAGAACTACACTTATCGGCAGCCAATGAACGGCTACGGGTTATTGCCACGCCCGGAGGATAACGCGGGTATGCCACACCCGCCAAGGAGCAACCAACACGCATGGGCCACAGCCCAGAAGACCACCAACCCGACCAGCGAGAATATCCGTTATCGGCAGCGGAACCGTGCGCGGCGGCGGGCCTCTCAACCCTAGCCCTAATCGCCCCAGGGCTCGGCGAGGCCCAGCTACGCTGCTACATCGCACTCGCGGCGGAGGCCCTCAAAAACGACCGGCACACCGCACGCATGAGCAGCCGGACGCTGGCCGAACGCACCGGCCTGGCACGCTCAAACGTGCAACGAGCCATAGACGAACTCACAGAGCGGCGCCTCATCAGCACCCGCCAAGGATCACCGACGACGACAGCCGGGTACCTGGTACACGCGTTATCACTAGTACCAATGGGCGGCCCTACAGCAGGGCCACCCCCAACAGCGCAGGTGGCCTCACAACAAGGCCACCCCACCCAACAAGGTGGCCCTATAGCAGGGCCACCCCCACACGACAATGCCCCGCGCGCGCCCGCGTTCGGAACTTCGAAGATCGATTCGATTGATCTAAAGATCGATCGAGTGCTCACGGCCAAAGCCGAAGAGCAAAACCCCGCCGAGATCGAAGGAGCGCGCCGGCACATCGAGAGCCTCTATCGCCACACCCACCAGTGGCGGGGGTCAGCAGTCCAGATCGACGACGACATAGTCGCCCAGGTGCTCACAGCGGCAGGATCGGTTCAGCAAGTACAAGCACTCTGCCAAGCCCTGAGAGACGAACGACGAGAGGCCGGAGACAACGGCGGCTGGATCGTCACCGTAGCGATCAGCCGATTTCTAAAAGTGAAGCCCGACAAGATCGCCGAGCGCCGAGCGACCCTCAAAGCGCAGCGCCGCGGCCCCCAGACCGAACAGCGGGCAGTTGGCTTTCAGTCGGCCGCCGAAATCCTGAAAGCAAGGAGTCAGCACTCATGAACAATGGAACTTCCCAGGCCGCGGATCTTTCGCACTGGCTCACCAAACGGGAAGCCGCCGACCGGCTCGGCTGCAGCGAACGCACCATAGACCGGCTCATCCGCAAAGGCGAGATCCAAAGCACCCTCAGGCAGCGGCCGCGATCGCGTCCGGAGACCGTGCTCAATCCGGAGGACGTCGAGTACAACATGCCACAGCCTCACGTCATGCCACCCCAACCGAGCCAGGCCATCGCGACCCGAGACGAACTGGGCCTGCTGACCAGAGTCGCGCAGATCCTCCACTCACCGCCGCCGCAACCTGCCCCGCCCCGATACCCGCTGTGGCTCTCGCTCACGCAAGCCTGCGAGTACTCAGGACTCGGGCCAGGCCACATCGATCGCTTGATAGCGCAGAAAATCCTCATCGTCATGCGCAGGCCTCTGCGGATCTGTAAAGCATCGCTTGACGCACACGCCAACGGAGACGTGCCATGGATCGAGCCATGAAGAGGCCACCAGCACTGATCGAAATGGACCACCTCCGCAACCGCATCGCCTACCTAAGCACCAAGCTCGAAGCGACCGGACGCAGAGACATCGGGCTTGAACGCGATCGGCTCCTAGGCGAGCTAGCAAAACGGCGCAAGCTGCAGAGGCAGAAATTCGATCAGCCACAACTGAGGATCGAATTCCCATGAGGCAAGAAGACGGCGCTGCCTGGCTGACATGGGAAGAGTGGCGCCGGTCCGTGCTCTGGCCACAAATTTGGCAACAGGCTTCGGCCTATCGCTCCACCCTCAACACTGCGGACGCGTGGATCAGCAGCTTGCCCGTCGCCACCAGCCGCGATAACTACGGCTGGCGTTCCATCCCGCCAGCAAGGAGAAACCGCCTAATATGCAACGCTTCGAGCTTTCGGCCAACCGGCACTCAATAGGGGGATCGACCGTAATCGACATCAAGGCCAACGGACGGCTCTGCGGAACCATCTACAGCACCGCCGACGGCATCAAGCTCGTCTCCCAACTCCTCGCCGACCCAGGGACCACCGACTACCCGCGGGTCACGCTGGACACACACGAGAGACCGCCGGCGATGTACATAAGCCTCACGCCGCCCCACCAGGAGAACAAATCCGATGACGCAGCCTAAGGCCACCACGCGCACCAAAGACAAGCCAGCAGCGCCAGCAGAGCCATCAGACGGCGCCCGCGAATCCTGGATGACCGCCGCCGTCTTCGAACTCGCGGGCATCCGCAAAGAGCTAAGACTCGCAAACGAGTTGTTGGCGATCGTAGCGCACGCCGTGATCGACGACATCCGCGACATCCGCGACAATGAAGACAGCCCCAACGCTTCAGCACAGGAGTAAGTACTAGGTCCAGAATGAGTAACATTTTTCTCATGCAGCAACCCCGCTGGAACAGACCGCACCATCTCGCCAGCATCACACTCCGCGTACTCGAAATCGTCCGTGATCGGATCCACAACGGCGAATGGACGGAACGCAGACTCGCACGCACCACCGGCTGGTCGCAGAGCCACATGCACAGGATGCTCAGAGGCTCAAGCACGTGCGGAGTCGAAGCGGTGGACTCGCTGATCGTGGCGCTGCGCATCGACCCAGTCGACATCTGGGGACGCGCCGAACTCGCCCGCTGGATCGCTCAGCCCAACCCCGACAGCTACTATCCGCAGATCCAAGCGGCCGCCTAAAGCGAGACGGCTTAGCGAGACACGCTTTCGCACGCCCGCCGCCCTTCCACGCAGCAATCGCGCCCGCGCCATCATTGCGAGACAGCGGAATTTTTCGATCAGCAAACCGCGATCCACCTCCACCAGCGGACGACCGACCGCGCGGCCCGCTATGTCCCGCCACCAGCGGGCTGCCGGCGATCGCCAGCAGCCGCCAGGCGGCGCGGTACCGCAGGCCGCACAGGAGCGCCAGGCCAGGTCGCGGACCGCTCCCAGGCCCTAGGCGCTGCGGACCCGATTCGCACGCCATACAGCGCCGCTGACGCTTACGCTGCACGGCGGCTTGATGCTCGGGCCAGGCGCCGCATTCGCTCAGCGCCAGGCCCTCGGGGCGGTACCGCGGTACCGCTCACGCGCGGGCGAGGGATAGCAGCAGCCGGGCCGTAAAACACGGCGCGGCCCCACATTCCCAAGCGGGCATAATCCGGCCAAGCCGCGCTCCGGCGAGACCGCGGGCAACGCAACCAGCAACCGGCGCACATAGCTTGCTCCATGCCAGCCCTTGTTACGCCAACGATGCGCAATCGGCCACACCCGCGCCCACTTTAACGCGCAAGACAAAAAGAACGGCCGCTAAGCGCGGCCCGGCCATGAGGCGCGTGAAAGTGGACAAGGGACCGTGGCCGCGGGCAGCACATGGCGAAACAACGTCCG
>QGNH01001050.1_pt1 | contig 10953 bp, 14 predicted proteins | sample 1735481 | NCBI WGS metagenome assembly QGNH01 (sample SAMN09239004, study PRJNA386568) | Viral metagenome, whole genome shotgun sequencing project. | reverse complement strand
GCCCCGGCCTCCTGATTTACAATCAGCTTTTGGCTGTTTTGCTGTTTGTCGCATAGTGTAGCAGAATGTCGAATAAATATAGTGATTACAACACATAGAGGCGAATCTATCTTTGCATTATGTCGCATTAAATAGCCCCAAAGTACAAACCAAACAGCCATCAAAACAGCCACCAAAGCAATTCGCTCCCTGCGTACCTGCACCCCAACCCCGCCCAGAACGCATTGGCCCGCCATCTTGGACCCGTCACCCGCCGTGTGGTTGCGCTTGCCGGTCGGGGAGACTAGGCTTCGGGCATGAGGAATTTCATCATCGTGATTCGCCCGCAGAGCACACCTGCTGTCGGTCGATATTTGACTCTCGACATCAGTTCTAACGATTTTCGTGAGCTAAGCTGCATGCGCCGAAAAGACTACAAGGATGGTCGAACCCTATTGAAGGAGCTTGCTCAGGATGGTGTTCACACCCCTGATCTCGTTGAACTCGTCATGGGGGCAAGGATGATTCACATGTAATCTTTGGTTCCGTCCAATTGACCGATGAGCGTGCCAAGCACTACGGATGGATCGACCCACTTGAGGAGCGGGCTGCACACTCTGCACCCAAGATTTAACGCGCCGGAGTTCGCAGGACAGTCAACCCTCACCACAACCACACAAGGGGCAGGACGGGCTTCCGCTGGTAGCACGCATCACGTTTCGTCTACAATGTCTGATTATGAAAGTCACGATCAATGCCAGTGGTCACCTTCCTCTTGCGAGGAGCTACGACATCGACAGCAGTGCTGTTCCTAACCTGGGCGATACCGTGGTGATTGATGGCACACCGCTCGAAGTGTATGAACGTGTGTTTAACCTCAACAAACCGGGAGAAGTCGATCTGCTCTGCAAACCCAAGTCGCATGCGTCCTGATACCTTGCAGTGTGGTCTGACTGTCTACCCAGCCCAAGGACAGGACGGGGCTTTTACAGGGCTTGTTCCTGCCCTATTCCTTTGGGTCGCTAGTCATGGGCAGAGCCAGCCTTGAAAATCTTAAACGCTACGCTATAAATAATGATTGACAGGCAAGATTCTCACGTGTATGCTTGCGCTATAGGGAAGTTTTATTTTTATTTTGCTTGACATCGTGGCAAACCTGTGCAAAAGTTCATTTCAGACCACAAATACCGACACACCACAAGAAAGAGGACAGACATTGAGCACACCCGCCTTGGAAAATAATCTTGAACTTCCTGTTTACGTCTTCTGCGGAGCTTGCGATAAACCAATATCCAGTGATTTAGTCATGGTTTACTGTCCTTGTGGTAAGCCGATTTGTTGCGACCGCCTTTGCAGGTGTGAACCCATCCGTGAACACCTTAAACTGTTCGCTCGTGACCATTACTATGCGCTGGCTCAGCGGTACACCCTTATCAGGAAGATCGGCCATTTTCCAATATGGTGCAGAAGGACATTGCTCAGATTCTTAGGGGGCAGGTGACTTTCGCCTTGTATTCGCCTATACTGTCTCCATGTTCCAAGGCCCGCCAAACCAACACGCATTCGTTCTTTGCTGTAAAGGCTGCCGTGAAAACATCCCTGCACCCGTCGAGACTCTGCCCTCATCCTGGATTGCTTGTAAGTGTCCGCTGTGCGGTGAGCATCGGCGGTATCTGCCCAATGAAATCTTTCAGGGCAACGTGTCTTATCTGGTAGCGAAGCAATCGCATCACCACCACGGGGCAGACTAGCGATGTTTGACCCCGATGCAGGGATGCCCCGTCTAAATCGTGGGATGGTCTACCTTGGGGCTTGCCTCATTGCAGGCATGCGACTAGCACGAGAAGTACCGGAGCGCATCCGCTGATCTCGCTTCAGGCATATATGATGATGTTGAACCCAATATAAATGTGCAAGGCAAATCTAGAATTGAGGCCAGCAAATTATGGCATGGTTGCCAGATGCTGTAGAAGCTGCACTGATCGCCGGGGGAGTGTCCCTTGCAGGTCTGCTCATCGCCAACCAATCAAGAATATCTGGTTTTCGTCAGGAGTGGATTAATGGGTTGCGTGATGATGTGGCATCCCTTGTCGCGCACGCACTTGAAATCCAGTCAGGGAAATCACCCACTAAATTGGGCGATGAAAGCAATCCTCTATTCGGAAAGAGTCATGAGGTGACCGCACGTATATCGCTCCGACTAAACCCAGAGGAAGATGAGTCCAAAGCCATCAACAAGGCCATGAATGATCTTCGCGACGTCATTCACTCCCCTGCGGGCTTTGATGAGGTGAGCCTGAAGGCCAATGAACTCATCGACGCGACACAGGCAGTTCTTTAAAAAGAGTGGCGTCGGGTGAAAACAGGTGAGCCGTTCTACAAGTGGACCTTTCGTATCGTTGTCGTTGCTTTGCTCTCCCTTATCTTGATTTTTTTGTATCAAAAGCATCAACTACTATTTCAATTCGTGCGCTAAATAAGTAGAGTCACATTACGTCAACAGTGGACGTTAGCCACAAACAACAAAAAGCCCCACCACCTGATGTTATAGGCAGTGGGGCATTGTTCTGAGCTTTACATCGGATCAACACAAAAGCTGGATGATATGTGAACAGAGCCGATACCAGACCGCCAAAGCCGCGATCATGGTACAATCTAAACCTTCAAGAAAGGGGTTACACATTGGCAATGTACAAGAATAAGGACTTCATACAGATAAGCTCTGATCCTGCATTCGATGTTATTCACAGTGCAGGAACTTCGGCTTCGAATCCTGGAATATACCGTTGTGAAGGATGCGGTCACGAAATCTCTATTGCTATGGGCCACACTCTTCCTGCTCAGAACCACCATCAGCATACGTCAGCCCAGGGTTCCGTAAGATGGCAGCTTACCGTCTCCCACAAACAGTATTAACCGGTGTTAGAAGATACAGACAGCAAAACTGCCCCTTGTCCTTAATCGGATGAGGGGCAGTTTTGCTTCTCGGATTCATAGCTCGAATTTATAGAGCGTCCCAGCCTTCGCTGTATGCGTTCTTCTGGGGCTTTACGGGAATGATTACACGGCTGCGGTCTACAGGGGACAATCCAAGTTTACTCAGGGCATTCAGGAGCAGGGAAATCTCACCCTTGGTAATCAGGGCGCGTCGATTGCGCTGCTTTGCCATAAGCCCCGTGACTACCTCCAGCAAAAAGCGGTCTGCGCTCTGTAGATGGCCTTCAGGCAATTGGGCAATCAATTCTGCCCATATATGCTTTCGAGCAATCGAAATATGTGCAGGCGCCTCTCCAATTCCATCGGGGCAGGATGCGAGGTCAGTCCTTCCGGCATAACGACCGGGATGGTTGCGCAGGCCCCCGCTCAATTTCAGGAGCGTCAAACTCTTTTTTCTTGCTGGCACGATTTACACGACCTTTTCAATAACGATTTCAGGGCTTGCTAGCCTTGCCTTTTTTTCTGCAATTGCTTTCCTGCGCCGACTTCCTGATTTTCTCGGATTCTTCCGTTCACAGATGCCAAGTCGAATCAACTTGAGAGCGGTTCCGAGTAATATCTTCATGACCCTGCCCTCTTCTAAAACAAGACCATCTGACTCCGTACTTTTAAGAGCGCGAACCTTAAGCAGCATCGGTCTACCATTTGAATCCAATTCGTTAGCCACGATCATTACTCCCCTAGCATCGCGTTTTCGAGAGCCTGTCTGACTGCATACTCACGCTCTGTTGTTGGCCCCTGGACTTCAATTGCAAGCCCTTGCTTAATCCATACGCGGGCTGTTAGTTCTGGCATATCGAGCACTGCACCCGCTGGCAAACTGCCTTCGCGGTCCCTGTTGTTGATAATCTTGACTTTGATTTTCTTCATATATCCCAAACGAAAAGGGCTGCCCCGCATTACACAAGGCAGCCCTTTTCCTAGTTAATTAAGCGTGCATGGTAAGATTACGAACCGGAACCGTACCCGGATTGACGTTATAAGCACCCGCGCGAGCAAACAGCACATAGCCAGTCTCATTCGTGAGCGCAAATAATTGATCAAGTCGTTTTATCGCGAACCCACCCGCTTTTCTCAGGACGTATGCTGACTTCAGATCGCCGAAAAGAATTGGCTTGTTCGTTGCGGCAACCGCGGGAGAAAATTCGCTGATCACGATAGGCCGACCGAAGATAGACGAGAACGGATTTCCCGAAACGTCCATCTGAAGGATGGGCTGCCCAGTGGTTGACAGCTGGCCCATCAGCACCGCACGTGTCGCAGTGGTCATTACCCACGAAGCGTTCTGCACATAGGCTGCATCGAGTGAGCCGTAAAGGCCAACAATGTCCGTGTATGTAATCGTAGTCGGATTTACGGAGGTCGCTCCCAGCGTCGAAGCCAATGCAGGGATGTTAGAACCGTTGCCCTGCGTAATCATCTTTGTCAGACCGCGATAGTAACGAAGGCCAAACTTGTTAGCAATCCAACTATCAAGGTCGAATTCCGAATCCTGAAGCAGCTGGTTGGAAATCTTGACGAGGCCTGAAGTCAGAGTATCCGTGTAACTAGTCTGCCCTGAAACGGTGGGATCAGTCTCCACGGCTGCTACAGCCTCGCCGACCAAAGTCAAGCCCTGAGCAGTATCGTTATCGGCTGCTATCAGAAGCGGACCTCCCGAGGAGGTGCTAAGCTGTCCGACCGCGTCCGCCAACTGACCATAGTTCTTCAGGCTGGCATGGAAGATAGGATCGAACCCTGTAGGTACCAAAACATTGCCGCCCGTTATTGGATCAGAGATAGTGCCAGCCCCAAGGTCTCTCTGCTCTTCGGTACGCAGGAAAGCCCGATTCTCAGAACTAATCTGCCCCGTCCTAAACCATTCCTTGAATGCCCGCTTCTGATTCGTAGTGGTCTCATCGCTGTGATCTTCGTTGCCGAAGCCCGCACGCGGGGGACGCCGGGAAGAACGCCGCTCAGAATTGAAATCCTCAACAGCCTTCATGCGGGTAATGTCTGCGCTCATTGCATCGGCATCAGCAATCATGCGGTCAAAGTTGCTGCGGTCTTCCGTAGTGACTTCAGCCTTGGTGATAAGTGCGTTCGCGTCAACCATCAGCTTATTGCGTTTAGAAGTAATGTCGTTCAGATTCATATATTTCTCGCTTTAATTGGATTTTTTGTATGTGCAGCAACCAACCCTGGTTGACTACTCGCATACGGCAACCCAAGGCACACGCGATTGAACGCAGCCGCTAGGCAGCGTGCCTGGATTGCAAACTTGTTTGGGGTGTTAGGTTGTTGCTGTGTTACTTGCGCCGTGCTACTTCTAGGCGCATGTGCAGCCTATGCCTCTCAGATAGGCTGAGGGGCTTGTGTCGGCCCTCATCTTGATTGGGGCAGCCGTTTTCTTGGCAGTTTGGATCTTCACACGCGATATCAGAACAGTTTTCACAATCGTCTGCCATACACTCAGGACAATCGCAATCGCAGCCGTCAGAGTTCATTCTCTTAATCAATCCGCGAACACTTGGGGGACAACTGCGAAGGCTTACAGAGGTCGCAGGGTAGGCAGCGAACGATGTAATCGAGACTTCTGCCAAGTTCACGTCAAGCAGGCTACGCAGGACCGCCCCATCAGGAGTAGAGGTCCACTTGTCGCCACCATCGGGAACATTGAAGCCGAAGGAACACGAATTCAGATTTCCTGCCCTAATGTTTTCTACCGTGTCATCTGCAATGGCCGTCTTAGGCAATGTCGCAGTGAAGGCAAGCCCCTTTGCATCCTGAGTCAAGGTCAATGTTCCCGCTGTAGTCCGTGCGAGTAGCTGAGAACTCGAATGGTCACGCAATAGCAATACATCGGGCGAATCTTGAAGGGTTCGCGTAAACATGCCCGGAGAGCAGATTTCCGTGAATCCCCCAAGATCAACACTCGGACTATTGAAAACCACGGCATAACCTGAGAGAGTCTTAAAACCGTCTGCCGAAGTTGCAATGCGGATCTCACTTGCTTTAATAGCTCTTTGCTCTAATTTATGCGACATTCGGTAGACCTTTCAGGGCTGTGTATTCGGCAATGCTACGATGGGCAGCAAGCATCAAGGTTTTGGTAACTCGCTGAAGTTCTGAGGCAGCGATTGAATCGAGTTCGTCTGCGTTCCATGTAAGTGAACGCTCAGTTAGCTTCGACAAGTAATCTGCAATGGCCTTTGACGGCTCATACAGCCACTCAGGGGCGTTTGTAGAACGTTTGGCACTGTCTGCCCCTAACTCAGCAACGGACACCGCTAACGGCTCGAATATCTTGCGCACGGTCTGCAAATCGCGCTTGTCTGCCGACCTTGCCGCAAGCCTGCCCACTGCATCCCTGTAAAGGGTAAGCATGTGACCGGCAGAGGTCGATAGAGTATCGCGGACGGCTGCGACTGCATCAGGTACTACAACGGGCTGTGTCGGCTCGGGGTCGATTGTCTGAGAGGCATCAACCATATTCACGGGGCGATAGTAGATGTCGCCTTGTGGCCCGATTGGATTCTCTCCAAGTTCTCTGCGAATATCGTTCGTAGAATAGAAGCCGTTCTGTTTGCCTGTAGCGTACCCTTCCATAGTTGATGCAAAGTCACCGCGTAGACGCTCCCTCAAATCAAAAAGAATGAAACTTGTATTCGGCTTGCCATTAGGGGCAGGGGGAAGAAGTTTTCTACGAAACTCGATCTCGATTCGTTTCAAGATTGGGGTTAGAGTGTCCTGAACGAAAGAAAGCGACTGCTGCTCATGATTGCTGTTACTGAGGCGGGTCATGTCACCCACCATTGAGGCGGGCACACGGAACGCCGCTGCAATCTGTGCCCGTGTAAACGACATGGACGCGAGCAATTCCTGGTCATCATTAGACAGACCGAGCGGAGTAACTCCCATGCCACCGTCGAGGATAGCCACACCCCTTTGATTAACCCCTGCCTGAATCGAATTCCAGTCATCTCTGGCTTTTGTCTTGTCCTCTGGCTTGAGCTTCCCTGGAATCGTGATTGCCAGAGACGGCACAGCGTTATTAGCTAACGATCGAGCGCAGAATTTCTGCTGACTAATGGCCAAGCCAAGGGTCTGACGCAAAAGAGAAATCGGCGAGACTCCCTGAATTCCATCCCAACTGAACAACACGACATGAAGCATATCCTTCGCTGCAACGATTCGGGTCTGCCCTTGAGTCATTCCATCAGAGGTTTTGTAGGCCAGTTCGCCCCTAATGGCAAGCCGAACAGGTTCAGTCTTGCGAGGATCGAGATTCCACAAAGCCACGGGGTCACCAGCAGCCGAACGCTGTACCTCTGCGTATCCATTGCCGCGAATCATCAAATGAGTAACAAGCGACTCTATAAAGCTGTAGCTTGAGCACTCTGGGTTGGCTTCAATTTGCAGCAAGTGAGACAAGGGATTATCAAAGTCTTCCATCTTGCCGCCTGGATTCTGGGTGTATACCTTACACGGTAGGCTAGCCACTGAGTCACTCAAGATTCTGCAACAAGTGAAGACCGTTGCAAGGCTCAAAGCCGTTTGATCGTTTACGATCTCGCCTGACTCATTGAAGCGGTTGCCGCCATCTAAGAAAGACCAGATGGAAGACAGGTTAGTAAGTCCACCGCCGCCTTGAACTTCGAGCGCGTCTCTCTTCTCCGAAATGTTTTGTGCTGCCCTAGACCAAGGCCAAATGCGCATAATTTATTACCTGTTTTCGAGTTAGTTGTGTGTTATAGTGTGGAAATAGATATTCGTGCTAATCTTCAACATTGAAAGGGGTGCGGCCCGTGTTACTTGTCTTCAGACAGAACCACTCGACCGGCTGCACAGTATGCAAAACCCGCATCAGCCCTTGCGAATCCTCTAAAATCAAGAAAGTCTGGAATAACTCTCAACTGGCTAAGCGCAAATGAAACTATTGCGACGGTTCCGAGACAAAATGTTTCTAGTTACAAATGGCCCCTATCCCCTTTGTTATCAACGCGGGTCGCTCATCGTAGAGTTACAGACGCTTGCTACCACCTGCTCAGGCTGCCTCAACCTGTCTCGTGCATTGAACTACATCGGGGACGTGTGCGCCGTGTGTCGCAGGGTTCAACTGAGCATCTAGAAATTCCCACAACCCCGAAAGATCGTGTGCCTTGACTACAGAAAACCTCATCTCAAATCTACGGAACGCCTTCAGGAGCTCGGTCCATGTAACTAACTTGAGCATCTCAGGGCAAAGATGGTCGCACACACAACCTCTGCGCAGTGCTCTCATGAGGTCATAGTTAGTTGAGCAAACCTGAATGCTTATCTTGTCTTGTTCTTTATGCCCGCGTTCCCTCATGCGTTCTATCTGCGCATCCGTGATCGTACTCAGCGCGTGAAGGATTGCATATGCCTCAACTTGCGCGATAGTGGACGCATAGAGGCGACCGCATACCATGCGGTTCAGTGGTGCGCAACCGGAGACTTCATATCCCCAACGACTTTCGTTGCGTCTGCCGTGGACATTGATCGTTAGATGTGATTCGGAATTCATTTGTCTATTCCTTTGTTCTGTAGTTTTAGGTCTGGTGGTCATGTTGTCACTGCATACTGTGCAAAATAAGTGTGGACCCCGGAGGGCCGGACGACGCCGACAAACGGAGTCCACGTTGCTGCCCCTAGCCAGAAAGGGACAGCAATATCAATCTTGTGTAAACCGAACACAAGGGCAGGAGATTGTTGCGCTCAAACTGCCCTTGGTTCAATCGCACGGTAGGAGGATGGACCCGTGCTGTACTGCCCCTGATGAGTGCAGGGGCAATATCTTTGGGACTTATATAGTTACACTCCCTTGTTTGATATACTTTGTTAGCGAGGTAAAAGACCCATGATTGGAATCACCAAGACGCTTCGTTCCACAGTCATGTTTAGCTTAACGTTTCTTCTGTCTATTCTTGTCTACAGTGAAGAGCCAGTTAGTCACCAGAAGGCATGTCAGATCTTGTTAAGTGCGATAGTGGACATTCACACTGGTGCGGGGAGCGGCACCGGTTTCCTAATCTCTTCAGACGGCTTAATTGCGACTGCTGGCCACGTTGTCGCAGACGAGAAGCACAGTTATGTTTCGTCGATCCTCGTGAGGATAGGAAACCACATTCCCGAACCTGCCGATCCCATCTCAATGCCTGACGAAACAAAGCAACAAATGTTATCTCGGGATTTTGCTTTACTTAAAGTGCGCAATGTCAGTAATCGAAAGTTCACATTCTTAACGTTGGGAAGTAATCACGCTGCGCAACTCGGTAACGACATCACCGTCGTCGGATTCCCATATGGAGTAACCTCCCCATATTGCATCAGCGGGAGTGTCGCGAGTCATATATCGCCAGAAATAGGGGGGCTCGTAGTTCCGATGATCGTCTATCAAGGCGTAGCGGTTCACGGGCTCTCTGGTTCCCCAATCTTCGACAACGCAAGTGGCACAGTGATCGGCGTTGTAACCATGAATCAAGTTGGAATTACGCCACAATTGAATCGAATCAGAACTGCTCTTCAAGACAATGAGACCGGGAAGAACGGTGCACATATTACTACAAGCTTCGGGGGTATATCCTTTCAGTCCACTATGTTTGACTTGATCAACGTGCTGGATCAAGGACTGGCTAACGGTATCGGATACGGCTTGGGGACTGATCCTATTGTGATGACTTTGCAGCAGATAAAAACCGAGTACAATAAATAGCTTCAGTTTGCTTAGAATCACATTAACCCTCAATAGAAAACCGCCATTATCGGGCGGCCCTCTGTTTTCTCAATTTTTCTCTTAGGTTGTTTTCACTTCTTTGCTTCCCTTGACTTGGGTTGCGGCCTGTAAGTCATCACGTTGACCAGGACGGTTCAAGGTGAGACGTGCCGTCCTGATTCGCAGCGGAGGACCGCACTGCATTGTCGGGAGACACCCCGACAAAGTTAATCTCTTTGTCACTGCATCGTGACGTTGAATCGTTGCGAAAGGTCTTCTGCTTTTCTGCGCTCGTATTGCTCAAAATATTCAGCACGCTCACGGTCAAACTCTGCCTTCATAAATGGTTACTCGCTCTCGATAGAAAGCACGCTCTCTGAAAGGTCCATCAGGATCTGCTGTAGCAGCCCATAAACTTGCTCTACGTTATTCGTGGGGGGTTTGTTGTAATACCAATCCTTGAGTGCCGCGCCCTCTGTCTCCTGAGTTGTTGAGAATGAACAGGGTTCCAAAATCACCGTCGATGCCTGCAATCCTGCGTTCGATATCGTGTTCATAAATTGCCAGGGCTTCTAGTAACACTTCGCTGCCCTCATCGTCTTGGGTGTCTTTGTACAGGCTTCGGATGTACTCGCCATAAGCCTTCATCAGGTTCAATCGAACTGTAAGTATCTCTAATGCGGCCATGTCTTATACCTTCTTGAAAAAGTAGTGGGTCAACAGGATTGGGTACTGCGACCCACTTCCGAGAGTCTATCCGTGAGAAGTAATTCCCCTCACATATATTAAGTGTCCTCAAGTTCCCTAACTGGACACCTTTTGAGCATTTATTTCGATTTATTTTCAGATAGTTGCTGAGTCGCTGCATAGTGTGCAGCTAGAGCGTGTGTTTCAGGGCATGGACTAACATGCTGCCTAGCGGCTTATAGGCATCTATGGCACCATATACAACCTGCACGGCACAAGCATAGGAGACTGCAAACATAGCGCAAAGGCGTATTGTAGTAACTCCCTTGTCATGGCAGCGCCTCATTAAATCTTGTTTGGCTGGGGTTTGATCTTCATAGCTCGCATTGCGTCTGTCTCGCTTTGTCTTTGAGGTATTCGGCTTTGTGGATCTCATAGTGTAGGGTCTCTCTTTGTGTTCTCTGTGTCTACGCCGGGTGAGTTGTCTTCTACTGCACAGTATGCAAAAGGCTGTTTATCAGTAGATACACCGGGGGCATCCCATTGGAAAAAAGTCAAGTCCAAATTGTTCTGTA
>QGNH01001801.1_pt1 | contig 10965 bp, 14 predicted proteins | sample 1735481 | NCBI WGS metagenome assembly QGNH01 (sample SAMN09239004, study PRJNA386568) | Viral metagenome, whole genome shotgun sequencing project. | reverse complement strand
CGGCGGCGGCGGTGGTGGCGGCGGGTCCGCCTTGAGCGGCGGCGGTACGGCGGGCGCCGGCGCACAGGGCGGCGATGGATCGGTGATTGTCATTGCGTATTACTAAGTGGCTGATGGTGTTTGCGTGCGGCACGGCGAAAGCCGCTTGCCTGACTGTGGTGGTGGCCGCAGGCGCGGTATGTCCGCGGGACGAGGCGAATGGCCAGCCCCCGCCGCAAGCTTACGCATTGGGATACACCACGAAGACTTGGGATTCCACGACGTTGGGTACCACGGTTGGCACGTGGCAGAACTATAACTTTAAGGGCCATTCGTCGCCTAGCCAGTACCAGACTCAGAACCAGGATGGCAGCATTACGCTTACCGGGTCCGGCTGGTCTGGCGGCATGGCTAACTATACGGGTGAGATGGCCACGGCTGCGAACAATGCAGCGAAACCGTTTCTGTACCAGGGCATTGCGTTTGGCGGGGGCTTCTATTTGGAAGTTCAGATGCTGGCAGTGGGTGCGGTGACGACGGCGCAGGACGATACATTAGACATTGCGATTTACGATTCGCTGAACCTGACCGGATACATCAACGTTGATGCGTTAGGCGATCAGGCGATTGAATTGGACGGCCCGGAATTTGATGCGGTAGGGTCGACTACGCAGTATGGCGTGTCGTGCCACGATTATTATTGGACAGGCAGCATGAAATCTCGGCTTGATCCTACTTCCCTAATCCCCAAAGCGACGATCCCCAGCGGTACCATATTTACGTGGAACACCTATGGCGTGCTCTGGGTACCGGCAACGGCGTCTACTCGAGGCTATGTCAGTTGGTTTTTCAACGGCACACAAGTAGCGACGATTGTTGAAGGGCCGGGAACAGGTTACGTGCAGTACAGCGCAGGACAAACTTACCCACCAAGTAATACAGCGAATACCATATGCAATTACTTGGATACAACGCAGATGATTCCTGTGATTGGCTTGAGCGGCGCTTCGGTTATCACTGGTGTCATAAAGTCCGCCAAAATTTGGCAGGGTCCCGGCAGGAATAACTCGCAGTACTAATGCGCCGTTCCCCCTACACCAAATCGATCACGTTCAAATGCACGCCGTTCCTGTACTCAGAACTCATGGCAGAGGCTTGGGAATCCGGTATGGAACTGAACGATTACGTCCGAACGCTGCTATCAAGCCGCGGCAAGTACGCGCGCATGGTTGGCTTGCCGGGGAATTACCTCATAGGTGTTTTGAAGGAACAGGCCAAGTTGTTACCTAGGAAACCAAGGCGGACCGTATGACCAAACCGACTACCACGCACCATCCGCGTCGATTCAAGCACCTCACAGATGATGAAGTGCGGCAGATTCTGGAATTCGCGCGCACTCGAGTGACGGTCGACCAGTTTTGCAACCGCATGGGCATCCATCCATCTACGTACGCGACGGTGTTGATTCGTCACGGCGTCCGTAAGGGCCGTACCGCCAAAGATGATTTGGTACGACAGTGGAAGAAGCAGAGCGCCGCAGTGCCGCCGTGAGCGATGTTGATGAGCCGCCGCCATCCGAAATCCCGCGGAGTAAACGCGCACGGCGACCAAAGCTCACTCAGTTATCGCCCGACATCCAAGGCTCCGATCGAGAGGCGTTATCGTTATGGATCAAGGCACAGTTAGAAGAAGTAGAGCGCGAGCACCAAGCGCGCATTGAACTGCTACGCGAAGGCCGCGAGCATCCATGTCCCGCGTTTGAGCGTATTGTGAGAAATCACGGCATCGTAGGCACGCCGAAGAGTACGCTCGCAAAACTGCTTGGGATTTCCAATACTGTATTGATGACTCACTACGGCGATGCGTACGAAGTCGCTGCAGCAGAAACGATGGCGAAGGTCGCCAGCAACATGGTGCGAATTGCGACGAGCATGTCTGACCCCGCAGCTGCAAAAGTCGGCATGGATATGCTGGCGCGGCGCGGCGGTGAGGAATGGCGCCCAGCCACGAAGCGGTTAGAAGTAGATAACGATCCGAACAAAAACGCGGCGCCCCTGTTAGACACATCAAACATGTCAGCCGAAGATCGCCAAGCTATTCGAGAAATCATGGAACGCCAGCTTGAGCAATCCGCCGATGATATCGTTCAAGAATGATTGACATACCGGCAGGTATTGACCCGCGACAAGTGCTGGATGACTTGGATCGCATTGATTGCGAGCAGTCATTGTATGAATTCATACGCCGCGCGTGGCCATACATGGACCCGGCAAAGTTCAAAGACGGATGGCATATAGCCGCAATCGCCGAACACTTGGAAGCCGTAGTGGATGGGAAAATAAAGAGGCTCATAATAAATCTCCCCCCAAGGCATGCGAAGAGCCTAACGCTCAGCGTCGCGTTTCCGGCGTGGACATGGGCGCAGCCAATAAATACAGCAACCAGCGGCGCTGGAGTTCCGTTTTTGTTTGCTAGTTACGCTGATAGGTTGTCACTTCGAGATTCGGTGAAGTGTCGTCGGCTGATTGAGTCGCCTTGGTACCAAAATTTTTGGTCTAACAGATTTCAGCTAACATCAGATCAAAATACAAAATCAAGATTTGCTAACAATCATGGTGGCGAGAGATTAATAACGTCAATCGGATCAGGAGTTACAGGAGAGGGCGGAAATATTATTTGTATTGATGATCCCAACGCGGCAAACGAAGTCGCGTCCGAGGCTACGATAGAAACTACCATTTCATGGTGGTCGACGGCAATGAGCTCGCGGTTAAACGACCCAGACACTGGTGCCTATATCATCATTCAGCAGCGACTAGCAGAGAATGACCTTACGGGCCACATTCAAGAGAATGAAATTGAAGGATGGACGCAACTCATTTTGCCAGGAAGGTACGAGCCGGAACGCTCATTCGTTACCACCATAGGATGGAAAGATCCTCGCACGCAACCCGGGGAATTGCTATGGCCGGAAAGATTCAGCGAAGCATCTTTGCGCCGGCTAGAGTCCACTATGGGACCGTGGATTTTTGCGGGACAGATTCAGCAACGTCCCGAACCCGCTGGCGGCGGTATCGTGAAGTCCGATTGGTGGCTGTTGTGGGAAGGCGAAGTATACCCGCGCGTTGAATTCGTACTGGCAACACTTGATACCGCGTACACAAAAGACCAACAAAACGATGCAAGCGCGATGATGGTGTTCGGCATATTCACCACTGACGCGAAAGCAAAATTCCGCGCTAACAGATTCGGTGGAGCAAACAGTGCAACAGATAAAAAGCAAAAAGCAGAAAGCATAGACTTGGGTGCAACCACGACAGCCGAGGGGATTCCGGCGGTGATTGTCATGAATGCGTGGACCGAAAGGCTAGAGTTGCATGAGCTAGTCGCAAAAGTGGCACGCACGGCGAAAGCATTGAAGGTCGATAAGTTGCTGATCGAGGGCAAGGCAGCGGGGCACAGCGTCGCTCAAGAAATTCAGAGGCTATATACAAACGCAACATTCAGCGTGCAACTGTACGATCCAAAGTCGCAAGATAAAATGGCGCGTCTGTACTCCGTACAGCATCTGTTTGCCGAAGGATTGATTTACGCGCCAGATACAGAATGGGCGCGTACGGTTATCAAACAGGTGGGCCAATTCCCGAAGGGCCGATCTGACGATTTAGTAGATTGCACCTCCATGGGATTAAGAACGCTTCGAGACATGGGTCTGTTGCAGCGAGAACCGGAAGTTCTAGAGGAAATGGAATCCCTAAAAGCCTACCCCGGCCGACAGCAAGCCTTGTATAACTGTTAAATGCGTCGCCGTCCCCCAGAACTAATACAAGTCCCAAGGCGCCGAGTGCTGTGCCAGTGCGAGGTAGAGCTAGCAAGCCTCGTCATGCGCCCATTTCTGTTCCGAGTGACCGTAACTGGCCTACCGCCGCACGCCGAACGGCGTATCTATGAAATATCAGCGGATTCTGATAGGTTAGCGGCGGAAAAGGCCATGGAACAGTTCAGCAGAGAAATGTCAAGCCCGCAAACCATGCAAGTGTATACGCCGACGCCATGGTATTAGCGTGAGTCCCCAAGGCCTTGGCGCCGCAAACCTACGCCTAGTCGGTGCTCCCGACCCAGAGGTGCCGGACCCCGTCCAAGTCATCGTCGACGACTCCGGTCCCGACGTACCCGAATTCAACGCCGACGGCGCGGTCGTCCGTATTGACCATGATGACGGCAGTATCACGGTATCCCTAGACGGCAAGCCGATTGCGGACGCTGCGAATGACGAACCCACCGAATGGTACGGGAATCTTGCTGAGAAAATCGACGCCGGCGCGTTGATGCTGATTACCGAAGACTTGCTACGCGGGATTGATGAGGATCTAGAATCCCGCAAGGATTGGATAGAAGCGAGAGCCGAGGGGATGAAACTCCTAGGGCTAAAAATCGAAATCCCAAACACCCAAGGCGCATCGGACGGCGCGCCGGTAGAAGGGATGTCCAAGGTGCGGCATCCTTTATTGCTGGAGGCTGTGATTCGGTTTGCGAGCAACGCGCGCTCCGAGTTGCTTCCGACAGATGGCCCGGTCAAAGTCCGCAACGATACCCCTGGCGGCAATGGCGAAGGCATGACGGCGCCCACAGATCAGCCGATGCTCACGATGGACGAGTTGGCAAATTTGCTTGAACAGCAGATGAACCATTACTTGACCGCGGTGGCTACCGAGTACTACCCGGATACCGATCGCATGTTGTTAATGTGCGGCTTCGGCGGCGATGGGTTCAAGAAAGTCTATAAATGTCCGTTGCGCAACCGTCCCGTATCCGAGTCGGTGGACGCAGATGACCTGATCGTCAATCAGTCGGCCACTGATATGCAAAATGCGCAGCGCGTGACGCACCGCTGCATGATGAAACCGTCGACGGTGAAGCGTTTGCAGATCCTTGGCGTGTACCGCGACGTAGAACTCGGCGACGCTCTGACGCCTGAGGCCGATGCTCTAAAGCAAGAGGAACAGGCACAGCAAGGCATCAAGCCAGAACCGATGCGCAATCCAATGGATCGCGAGCGCGAGATTTATGAGTGCTATTGCGAACTGGATATCCCAGGGTTTGAGCATAAGCACAAGGGCAAAGTCTCGGGATTGCAGATTCCGTACCGTGTGACGATCGACCGCAGTTCTAGACAGGCGTTAAGTGTGGTCCGAAACTACGCCGAAACCGAAGACCTTCCAGTCGCAAAAAAATGGTTCGTGAAGTATCCCTACGTCCCGGGCATCGGGTTCTACGACATTGGCCTATTGCACATACTGGGGAACACCACGAACGCAATTACCGCCGCGTGGCGCCTCATGCTGGACAACGGCATGTTCGCGAATTTCCCAGGATTTCTAATATCAAAGTCCGGGTCTCGCCAGAACACGAACATACTTAGGGTACCTCCAGGCGGCGGCGCCCAAGTCGACACTCAAGGCATGCCGATCGGGCAAACCGTCATGCCGCTGCCGTACAACACGGCACAGATGCCGCCGTTGATGGCACTTGTGCAGGATATGGCCGAAACCGGCAGGCGCATTGGTGGTACGGCTGAAGTGCAGGTAGGCGAGGGCCGCGCAGACGTGCCGGTAGGGACCACGATGGCCATGATTGAGCAAGCCACGAAGGTGGAAAATGCCGTCCACAAGCGCATGCACGCGGCGCAAGCCGAAGAATTCCAGATGTTGCGGGATTTGATAAAAGAGGATCCAGACGCCTTCCTTGAGGCGTGCAGCCGCGGTTGTAAATCAAGGAAATCACCGCTGACGCGGGAAAATCTGATACGCGCGCTCAACAACTGCGATTTAGTGCCTCAAGCGGACCCGAATACGAGCAGTCGCGGGCAGCGGTTGATGAAGGTAATGGCACTCAAACAACTACAGCAAGCAAGCCCAAATTTATACGATCCCGTGACGGTAGATACAGCGGCGTTGCAATGTATTGGTTGGCCGAATCCCGACGAATTCTTTGTGCCGCCGGACGCTCGAGCCGCACCCCCTCCGCAACTGCAGCAGATGCAGGCGCAGATGAAAAACGAGGCGGACGCTGCGCAGGCAAAAATCACCGAAGCCAACGCGCGGGCGGCGGAAGCCAAGGCAAAAGCGGCCGATGTCCAAGCAAAAATCGACGCAGGCCACTATGGGCCAAAACCGTCCGAAGGCGGCATGGCCGCGCCACCTACCGATACCCCGGTGGACGAAGCGTTGGCTGGCGCGAAGATCCTTGACGCACACACACGCGCTCGCGATGTCGCGCTGAAAGAGCGAATGGCATCGGTTGAAGATCAGAACCGCGATCAAGACCGCGCCGCAAAAGAAAAGGAAACCGCCATTGACTTGGCCAAAGCTGTAATCAGCGCGCCGACGCACGGCGAGTCAGGTAAACCGGTCGGTGTAGGTCAGGTGGGTCACAAGGCGACGAAGATCATCAAGCAGGTAGATAAAGGGATCACAGAATGACCCGCCGCTCCCGTTCCGGTCGCCGCCGAGTGTGGGCAAACCGACCGTACCTTTCCGAAGATCAAGTTAGCGAGTTTTTCGCAACCGTCGATAAGATACGTAAAGCTCGCCTAGCCGCCGATGTGATCGCCGCTGCTAAACCCTGTCAGACTAGCGCACCGCCGCAACATAGTGTAATTTCTGCAAAATCCCTGGAGTCCCGATGTCAGTAGCCTCTGAAAAAGCCCGCGAAGCCGCCAAAGCCAAGGTTGAGCGGCTGACGACTGCTGATCCGCACCAGAAAGTCGATGGGAGTTCGTGGACACCAGCCGAAGCGATGGAAAACGAAGCCAAAGTCGGCATGCGACCGTTGAGCCGGGCAAAGTACCGCAAGGGTGGCCGTGTCAGTGGCGAGACAGCAAAGATGCACGCCGGTCGCAAGCCTCGAGCGAAGGGCGGCAAGATTGACTGGATTGCGAAAAATAGCCCGCTAAAGCCTGCCGAAATGGCGGATCTCAAGGCCGAAAATGCGGAAAACATCAAAAAGGGGTACGCACCGTATCCGACCGTGCAACCGAATCAGCGTCCGCGTGATCAACGTCACTACGCGCGCGGCGGCGGCGTAGTAGACGATCTAGTCAACGTTGACATGAAGAAAGCTAACCAGCTGCGCGACGGCATCAAGCTCGCTGGCGGCTACGCCCGCGGCGGCAGGCCGGGAAAAATGATTGGCGGTGCGATGCGACCGGAATTGCAGGGTATGGCGCCAATGGCGCGTCCCGGTATGGCGGCGCGACCAATGATGCGGAAGGACGGCGGCAAGGTCCACGCCGATGCCGAGCAGGACAAGAAACTGATCAAGTCCGAGATGCACAAGGCTGGGTGTAAATGCGGCATGTGCAGCGGCGGTCGCGCCGGTAAGTACGCCAAAGGCGGCTCCGTCGCTATCGAAGGTGGAACCCGCCCCACAGGGGGCCGAATGGCTAGGAAAGGAGGTGGTCGTACGTCCGGGAAGAAGGGCACTACGGTAAACGTAATCATCGCGCCTCCCCAATCTAGACCCGCGATGCCGCCTCCCGGAGCAATGCCGCCACCGGGAGGCGGGCCCGTCGGATTGCATCAGGCGCCCCCGCCCGTCGCCGCGCCCGCGCCGATGGGACCGCCTGCCACGGGTGCGCCGCCGCCGATGATGCGCAAGCGCGGTGGGCGCACGGGGTATCCGATTGAATCGGGGGCCGGTGGTGCGCTGGGGCGGTTGGAGAAAGTGAAAGCGTATGGCTAGCCGCCGCAGTTTCCTATCCATGCTCGCAGGCGCAATTGCCGCGCCTGTAGTGGTGAATCGGACAATATTTCTGGCGCCAAACTGCGGCTGGATCACGCCTTCGGCGCGAATGATTATTCCGCGTCGGATCGTTGCGGAATCTTATGGCGAAGCGCTGGCATCTGGGGATTTTACCTACGACTCGGTAACGCAGATGATGTCGATTTGGAATCGGCCAATGCGAAACGCACAACGTTCTTGGAAATACGAGCGTTCTGAAACAGACAAGAAAATCACCGAAGCCGGTGGTTCTTGGAGAGACACGTCAGAAGCGGCTTTGTATATGGATCAACACGGGATAGAGCACGATTTGCCTGCCAAGGTCTACATTGCCAATGTCGTTGGCCGTATCGACAAGCCCGCAGAAATTGACCGCAGCCCACGTCCAACGTTTTTTTATGCCGACGACAAAATTGGGCCTTTGCTCAATGATCCGGAATTTGCGCAGGCAAGTGCGGAATCCAAAAAGTTAGCTGACCTTCGAGCGGCGGCGATTCGCGCCAGATTCGGATGATTGTCACCCAGTTCACGAAAGATGCGTTGGCGATGTTTCGATACGCGCGTGAGTTGCGCGATGATCCAAGTGCTTCGTTCAAAATGGAACATCGGTTTGGGCGCGATTCAGTCAATTGGGTCGCGACTGTGTTTCACTACGCACGCCGCCGCGCCTCGTGAACACCCTCAGCACTCAGTTCGAACACGAACTCGCCAAACTCATCCAGGCCAAAATCGAAGTCATCAAAGACAACCTAGCAGCCGGCACCTACACAGACCCCGGTGAATATAAACGCTACGTTGGTCAGATTTACGCATACCGCCACGTAGTGGAAGAATTGGCGGCCGAAGCGAACAAAATCCTCACGGAACGATAGCCTATGTCAGCTAACCCCAAAAAAATCGACTACCTAGACACGAAAGACGAGATTTTCGCGAAAATTGGCGACCTGTCATGGTTTGAAATCGCGAACAACGAAGTCCTACTGGCGATTTACATGCGCCCCGACACCTACGGCGGCATTATTGCGCTGACTGATCGCAACCGCATTGAGGATCGCTACCAAGCTAAGGCGAGTTTGGTCTTAAAAATCGGCTCTGCATGCCGTTTTGTGCGCAAGGATCCGAAAACCGACATCACCTACGGCGTGCCGATCGCCGTTGGGGACTGGGTACTTGTCCGTCCTTCCGATACGTGGTCGCTGGACATCTCACCGTCAATGAATTCCACCGACATCAAGGACTGCGTTCCGTGCCGGCTGGCGTTTGACGACATGATTCGGGCGAAAATTCCGCATCCGGGAGCAGTGTGGTGACGCAGGCAGCAGTGACACCTCCCGAAAACGACGATTTTGAAATCGACTTCGACGCGATTGACAAAAAAGTCGCTGAAGGCCGCGCCGCAGAGGCCAAATCCACGCCGTCTGTAGCCCCAGCAGAGCCGGAAGTCGTTGTAGACGATGCGCCAGCGCCCCGCGCAGCCATTCTCAAGCCCGAAGACGGCCTAGAAAAGCTCAAAAAGCAGCTTGAGGATGAAAAACAAGCCCGCATCGCGGCCGATCAGGCTCGACAAGCCGCCGAACAGCGCGCCCACGACGCCGCAACCGCCGAAGTCCAGGCAAAAACCGAAAAACAGGGCACCGAACTCGAATTTCTGACGACCGCCATCGCATCGCTGACCCAAAACACCGATGCGCTTGAATCCCGCTACGCCGAAGCGATGGCCGCGCAGGATTACGCAGCCGCGGCGAAGGCGCAGCGCGAAATGGCGACGAATGCGGCGAAATTGCAGCGTCTAGAAGACGGCAAAGCCGCTCTAGAACGTGCGCCTAAGCCGCAACTCAGGGTACCGACCGATCCCGTGGAGCAATTCGCGACGAAATTGTCAGCGCCTTCTGCCGCGTGGATCCGCGCGCATCCCGAATACGTGCGGGATCGTGCAAAGAACGCCGAATTGCTGGCTGCCGATCAGATCGCCCGCGCTCGAGGCATCGCACCCGACTCGCCTGAATATTTTCGCAGCGTTGAACGCACTTTAGATTTGTCTGCGCCAGATCCGATTGCCGATGAGCCTTCGGCAACCCAAGCGACCGGCGGGCGCCGTGCCGCACCCGCTGCGGCTCCCGTATCGCGATCCGGAAATGGGCAGGGATCAAGGCCGAACACGGTGCGACTGACATCCGAAGAAGTCGAGATGGCGCGCAACATGGACATGAAACCGGAAGAATATGCACGTCACAAGTTGGCGCTGCAACGCGACGGTAAGTTAAATTGATTCCCGGTTATCCGCTGGTTTCTGGTTATGCGCTAATCCCCTGCTATTCGCCAACCGGCGACCGCTACGTTTTGATGTATGCGTATCAGATACGCTTAGGATGGTAAACGACATGAACGAACCCGAATTTCCCCCACGCCGCGGGCGCCCGCCGAATATTTCCTTGCCGAATCGGCTACCGGAGTCAGACGCGACCCCCGACGAGTCCGCGCCCACAATTGCGCTTGAAGACCCACGCGCCCGCGCTGCTCGCCGTGCGTTCGAGCTCCGCGAGCATTTGGGGGATTTGGATCAAGGCCAAGACGAGTTCCACATTGACCCACGTATCGTTCCCGATGGATGGTCTTACGAATGGAAGCGGAAAACGGTACTCATGGCCGAACGCGACGATGGCGCCAACGCGTCTTACATGACCATTGTCCAGCAACGCGGCTGGGAACCGGTCCCTACCTCGCGCCATCCGCATTTGATGCCCAAAGGGCACCCAGGCAACGCGGCTATCGAAAAGAAGGGCCAAATCCTCATGGAGCGCCCGCTTGAGATTACGAAGGAAATTCAAGCTCAAGAACTTCGCAAAGCCCGCGCCCAAGTAGGCCAGAAGGAAGCGCAGCTAAACAACGCGCCTCCTGGCACGTTTGGCCGCGACAACAAGGGCTCGCCGCTGACAAACATCAAAAAGGCCTACGGGCACGAACCGATCGCTGTTCCGAAATAGTTTGACACGGCGCAGCGATTATGTTTTTAATGCGCCATCCTGATTCCCCCGGTGGGAATCGTAAGTTTCTAAGTTAGGTCCCATCCTGCTCCGGTAGCTAGCGACGACCATGAGGTCTCGCTATGGCACTTGTCAGCGCCCCATTCGGCTTCAGCCAACGTCAAGGCACCGGTTCCGCACCGACCTACGAAAACACCGCCAACGCTAACGGCGGCATTGA
>QGNH01001753.1_pt1 | contig 10965 bp, 6 predicted proteins | sample 1735481 | NCBI WGS metagenome assembly QGNH01 (sample SAMN09239004, study PRJNA386568) | Viral metagenome, whole genome shotgun sequencing project. | reverse complement strand
GCAGCTAATGAAGAACCTGCTAGAATCTCATAATCAAATACAGCATCATGAAACTCTTGCATTGAACCTTCAAAAGATTGACCCATTTCCTGACCAAGTATCTTGTATATCTCAGCATCAGAGAAGTTCTCAAAAATCAACTGATCCAGAATATACAACCAAGGCTTGAAAACCTGTTCGATAAAGTTATCTAACGGGCCATCTAGTCTTGTAGCAGACGCACCAGCTAGGTTAGTTGCACCTGTTGCTGTACGTCCCATTGATGATCTTGGGCCTGATGACGAGCCTTGAACTAGCTGTTGGTCGGCTCCTGAGCTACTCTCGGTAGCTTTTTCGGACTCAGCAAGTGCGCTCCATACGTCAGACGGAACTTTAGGGGTTTCCAACAGTCTAAACGCCTTATCAACCTCAGAATCAACTGTCAGTATTTTACCCAATCCAGTACGAATCATCTGCGTTGGAGCGTTACTGTCGCGTTTACGCAGGTAGATAGGGTTAACACCAAATGACAGGATTTTCAAAATAGCGTTGATGGTTCCTTGATCTACTCGCTGATTTTGTCCTACAATTAGGCCCAATCCCATTCCGTAAAATGCTTTTGGTCTATTCCACCAATTAGCTGAAAGGAATGGGATAACTCCAAAGTTATTGTCACCAGAGAACAGTTTGTGCTTTCTCTGAACAACAATAATTTTTCGTTTCTTATCCCAATACTCTAATACTTCTAACTTACGCATTAACAAATCTGGAGAAACCTGAACATTAGTTTCTTCGGAATGATGCACAACACCCTTGACATAAGTAGCTTGATCTGTTACTGTAGGTCCAAGAACTGTAGCATCTGTTGGGGGCATGAACCAAGAACGCAAAACGGACTCGGTTGGTAAATCCCAACCTTCTTTGTCTGGATGATCTTTTGGTAACGCCTCAATTCCTTTGATTAAATCTAGCAACTGGTAGTAATTCATGTAGCGTTGATCGATTGCGAAGTCGGCTCTACGAATATCACCAACCGGGCAATGCGGGTCTACTAGAACTTTATCAAGAGGCTTACTCTCGATAAAAGGTCTAGGAACATAACGCTTCTTTATTATGATTTGAGGCGGTTCATCTGTAGGTAATTCTTGTGTAGTTTCATTCCCAACAGGCCCACCTGAAATCTTAGCCATTGTAGCTTTTCTTTCTTTCGTGATAACTTCTTTATACTTAATTCCCCACTTCCAAATACCAGTACCAAATAGGGCCATTTGTTCTAAACCGATGCGAGTTTCCATTTTGAAATCACATTCATCTAGAAGTGACGAAAACAACACCGTCTTGGCGTCTGTAATGTTCTGGGACACGCCGGGACGGGGACGTAACACCATTGGAGGGTCTTGGTAGAAAAGACCTTTATATAGTTGTGGAACAATAGAGTTTACAACCTTTGCAACTGTAAATCTCTGTACATTAGGTTCAAGGATATAAGTATTTTCATAAACAGACATTGGTCTAGGTGATTGATACAGAAGGTCTGCATCTCTCCATAATAGAGCATACTGTTTATCTTGAATGAAGCTTTCGGCTTTACTTGCGGAACCCACAACTAACATCACTTCGGCGGAAGTGTTAGTTAAAACACCACCTGCCTTATAGTCTTTCGGGGTTAACGTTGCCTGTGTATTCTTACCTTGTTCAGAAATTAAAGCCATTAGGTTCCTCTCAATTACTTATCTTGTATAGATTTTAAATGTATGCGATACAGCAATTTGGCGTATCTATCTAAAATATAAGAGCTAAAGACCTTCCCACTACGAGTTTCACCGGGGAAATCTCTCTCATACTTTGATATAATTGCTTCGCGTATAATTTGTAGGGTTTTTGTTGCCATAACATACACCCCTCTTATCCAAATGCTTCTTGGATTGGATCATAGTAAGCTTGCTGGACTTCTGCACTTGCTAAAGCCTTGTCAACCTGATATTGTGTTGTTGGGTTTTCTTCTATTATACCTGCTTCATTAAGACGTGAGTACTTTCCTAAACAGTAAACCATATCATGCATGGCTTTTGATTTCATATTTACTGCATAATCTTGGTGTACTGAATTAATTCTGCTATCGAAGTCGGCATAACTAGCATATTGCTCGACAAGAAGTGATATAGCAGACACAATATCATCATGCTTATCATCACTAGTCCCTGTAAATTTGGACATTTCTTCGTATATTTCTTCAAGTCCTTCGCAGGAGTTAAGGAAGTATAAGCGTTCGTCTCCAAGAAGTCTTAGAACAGGTTTAGCTTTTAACTGCTTAGAACGTAACTTGCTACCATGTCCAAGAGATACATATTCGATAGGAATAGATATCTGCAAACGGTCCATTTCACGTCTTAGTTCTTTACTAAACCACTTTACACCAACTGATTCTTCAATGGAAATTCTCTTTGGCTTCCATTTATAAGCTGTACTGGCGATTACTTTTGGTAGTTCATCTTCGTTATAACGACCACGAACCATATTAATAATGTAAAAGCGTCCACCGAAAATCAAACCAGTCATAATAACTGTGTAGTCTGCCCAACTTTTTACGCTGTAGGCGGTATCTACGGCCATTACAACTACACCATTTCCTGCTGGTGGAAGTTGGTTGTGTGGAATCGTGCGACGCGTAAGAAGTTCTCTAGGGAACTTGATCTTATTCATCTTACGAGGATCGTTTAAATATTTAATAGCAAAAGTAGTGCCGGTTTTGTCGGTCTTCTTTTCAGTATAAAGAAACTTATACGTCAATCTCTCAGGGAACCATAAGTCCCAATCAGATTCCGTCATTTCCTCTTCAATCTTACCTTGCTTAACGGCGTCTTCTGTAGGCCACCAAGCTGCTCGTAAGTAAAGTTTGCAATATACAGAACTATTAAAGCGTCCACTGTCTACTGACCCGGATATTCCTTCAATAATTCCTTGCTCTTTAGCAAATTGTTCTTCTTGAGAAATTGAAATTCCGTAGAAATCGGCTATATCGTACCATGTACCGATAACATCGAAGAACCCATAAGGGTTCATCATAGCTTTGTTAATTTCAATTTGCTTATTTACTTTCATCATTCTATCTGGTGTCTGACTGTTTTCGTTAGTCACAACGTCATCCAGTTTTAGAACATCAAAGTGGGAACCTGACAAAGCCTGTTCGATAGATGCGGCTCTTACTGTAGGTTCCTTCTTGTCTGATTCGGCAGGAGTTTGATATTCAAACATCGTACCGTCAGACGGTGTAATACAATGCTCAGGGAATAATACCTGAAACATACTATTAGACCATTCTCCGGTTTCCTTATCCATGATCTTACGTGGAGAATAAGTCATTTTCTTCTTTACATCGAAGTTTCCTGTCTCTTCTAGTGTAAAGTGTCTTTTAATTTCTCCAACGAAGTCACCCGCAAGGTCATAGACTCCTGTGAGAATCAAGATAGTGATTGCCGGGAAACAAATTACCCATTGAACACAATCAGCCATGTCAATCGAACTATTGTGGGTTACAATAAAACTATTTCCAATCAAATAAGTGTGGTCTGAGGAATCAACCATAATGCATTGCATCGGTCTTGTTTCTACTTTTGTAATAGACACAATTTGTCTGTAGTCGGATAAAGATATATTCTTTCGTGCAACTTGTTTTACTTTTTTACGTAAAAGTCTAAATACAGGCAATGTATCATATGAAACAAACCCTAAGTTATACGCTTTTCCGCAATATTTACCATTACAATACGAATCAAATTCACAAATATTAAATGGCTTCAAACCTAAAGACGCAATTAACTCACGAACTTGTAATATTAACTCATAATTTTTATTGGAAAATGTGCAATGTCCTCTAGAATCACAAGTTCCATCCGTATCCATTAAACCTTGTAAAAGACTAACTCTTTGTTCAAAAGAACCTCTTAAATACTCCACAGGAATATGCTTATTATGTAATAACCCTAGAGTTCTAAGTCTACTAGCAAAACTTATTCCAGAGTGTTTTTTATAATCAGAATGGTCCTTTCCTCCATTAAATACATAAAGATTTGGTTGATAATCAGATACTCTAATTATTTCACCTTCTTTTATAATTTCATCAACTATTTGTGAATCGTAACAAGTCAAATTTGCACAAGAAGCTGTCCCATCACCAAGCCAGCATCCTAAAACATAAGGAGAAATTATGAATTTCGAATCATTAAGTTTTAAAGCTTTAGCATGTGCTACACGATGATTATGTTCTTTGCGACACATCAACGTATCTAATATTTCTTTAGTTGATTTAACCGATGGTCTAGGAAAACTTGTTTTTCCAAATCTTCCTTTTAATCTATCTCTATCTTTACGAGAATCAGTTATCCAAAGATGATCTGCATCTGCTATGAACTTTTCTCCAGTTGAAAACTCAACTTCATAACAATCTCTATCTAGAAATACTTCACTCTTTCCAGTTACTTTGCAAGGTTTTCCATTTGACCCAAACACAACATCTCCGATTGAAACTTTTTCAATAGTAGTATAGCCCGATGGAGTTGGAATAACTGTGTTTAAATCTAAAGCTTTAAATCCGCCTCTTGGCACTAACAACATTCTTGATTTCAACTCTGAGTATTGATCTGCAAAGTCCCTAAACGTAATGAACGTTGGGTCTTTTTGTACGAAGAAGTCGTTGCAAATTTCCTCATGTGTTGATACAGTTGTTTCATTATAGCTTTCAAGAAGATGACATAGGAAGAATAGATTAGTCTGCGACATGAAGCGAAACTTTAACGCTTCTTGAATTTCATCAACAGTTAATTCAGATATCTTAGTCTTACCAAGTTCTTTGGCCCAATTTTCCAACACTTTTTCTTGTTGCTTTTCGGAAGTCTTACTAAAGCTTTTCTTAGCTTTTACAAGTAACGCTTCTTCAGATAAATCCTTGTATTGGTAGTTAGGTAAGGCTCTACATTGCATGTATAACTTTCTAAGTTTTTCTAATGTCATGCAGAGCCTCCACTCTTGTTACTTCTTNNCTATGAGTTGCAGCTTCTATCTTCTCTTTAGGAATGACTTCATTTTCCGGTATTCCTAATGCACGGTGAAGCCCTCCTTTATGCAGGTGCATTACCACTCGATGTTGGGAAAGCTTCACTGTTTCTTTGTTTTTGTCTGCCATTTTTTATACCTTCTTATTAAAAATAGTTTTACTGAACGTGCTTAGTTCACCGCCAAAGACATTAGATTGACAGCAAGTGGGCCTTGCGCAAAGAGATGAATACCTCCCTTTGTAATGGTTCCGATCCACTCAATCATATCTGCCATTCCCTTCACCCAAGGCTCCCATTTCTTTCAAAAAATATCTATTAGTTCACCCCATAAACAGTGATCGTATCCCCAACACTGAAAGTAGTCGCAAGGAACGTGATGCTGTTGATAGCCGCAGTGCTGGCCCAGTAAAATGACGCATCCTCTTCTTCATCATAGCTACCGGTAGTTCCGGTCCAAGAGGAACAAATCCCTCTGCCTTCTTTTTGAAAAGAAGTGTTCAGATATTGGCGAATAACAATCTCTCCTCCACCAACGGTTCCTGATGCACCTAAAGCACACGAATTTTGACCGGAGGTTTGACTATGATTTCCCGAGCGGAAGTCAGAAGTCCCATTAGACGCCCAAAGAGCGGAAGAATAGTTGGCCCCCGTATCGCCGTTGAACTGAAAGTTCATATAGGCATTTGACGTTCCGGTGACTGTCCCATTCAGAATGACTCTAAGATCGTTGTACCCAGAAGACGGAATTGAAGCTAGCGTAACGGAGCCAACCGCCGTTCCAACCACACACTTGTTACCTGTGATCGTGCATCCCGTGGGGGAAAGAAGCGAAGTGATGTTTGTCCAAGCCCCACTTCCACCACCGGCAGATACGGTTCCCGTCTGTTGCAGGTTCAGGTTAGTCCCGTCATAGCACATGAGCAGTGGCTTATTTGCCGGTACGATGCTTGCAGTAAGGGTCGTTGTCCAACCGGACGAACCCGGAATGGCAACCGACTTTGCCCCAAGTGAATTGGGATTTACGGTCAGACCAGCCCCGCTGTTTGCCGTGGTGGTCTTGTAGACGAAGCAATTCCCTGACGTGACGGTAAAGCTAGTCGCTGAATTGCAACTTTGAGCAGTTCCACTCCCTGAGGAATCAGAGCAAATATATGGCATCATGCCGTCCTGCTGTGAAGTTCCAAGAGTAGATGCTCCGTTGTTATTGACAGCCGTTGCCGTGCTCGTTCCACACGTTGGGCATGAGATAGCAGCGCTGTTCGCGTTCTGTGTCACCACGATTGGACTCGTGCCGGTAACATAGGTTCCAACATTGGCTCCAAGATCGAACCACGCGGGAGCGACGGCACTTCCTGAAGGCGCGGCACCAAATAGGAACTGATGCCCCGTGGTTGTCGGTCCTGCAAGTCGCGTTGCTACCCCGCTTGCTCCACCATAAAGCGTGTCGCCGAGAGTAGTCATGGGGTTGGAGAAACCGCTACCCACCGCCGTCCACGTACCACCACCAGATGGACAATACGCTTGCGTTCCGTCTTTTCCTTGCTCCCAATAGCCGCCTTGACCTGAAGTGCACGACCCAGTGGGCGCGGTTGACAGCGGAGTGTAATGCCACGTGTAACCAAGTCCCGTACTGGAATCATGAAGGTTGCAGCTTCCCACATCAATTTGTGATGTGTTGCTGCTATCCTCTGAGAACCCCGTTATGCCTCCTGATGTTACTTGTGCACCGTTGTCTCCGGTGCCTTTGCCGTTCCAGCAAAAAGCTGTGTAGGCAACAAGGTTCATCGATAAACCAGAAGTAGGTGCTCCGAAGGAAAAGTAAACAGTCCTTCCACCGCCAAGCAGTGACCCACCCGCGTTGGCGTAATATAAAGAATCCCCGCCGCCGCCTGTGTAATCGAAGAACCCAAACTGGTTCCCATAATTGGGCGTGTAGAGGTTCCAAACTGTGCTGTTAGAAAGAATGTTCAACGGTTCGGTCGGAACAGCACTAACGTTCGCTCCCTGCGAAGCCATTGCCGTGTTGATGCTTTGAGCAATTAGCGAAACTCCACCAGCGGCGAGGTAGCCATTACCCTGCCGATAGTACGTGTCATTTGAGTTGCTCAACAGGCTGTACACATCGTCAAAGTAATCCCAATACGCGCCACCTGATGCTAGCGATGCGCTCTTTCCCTGTGCTTGCAGCCACGTGTTCAACTCAAAGAACGTATACCACAGACTACCGCAACTGTTTGTGTTGTAGTCAACCGGGATATTGTTCGTTTGAATGACCGTCCACCCCGCCGCATGAGCAGCGGTCCAGATAGTTGTGTAGTAGCCCTGCATCGTGGACAGCGAAGCACACGCCTGAATGTCGTTCACCGCTCCGTTGATAACTAGGTAAGCCGGACTGGTCGGCGCGGCTCCAATGGTCCCGCTGAAGTTCCCGGCAATCGTCTGCAGCTTCGCTGGCCCCGGCATCTTCACGCTAACCACGCCGTGTCCATTGAAGAATGCTTGCTTCGCCGTGAGCGTGGGAATGTAGTAGTTGGCATACTCAACCGTGCCGCAAGCTGAGGCGCAGGTGCCCGTGTTGTAGGTATAGCTCACTTCAAACTGAGTTGAAGAAAGACCTGTGCTTATGACTTTCAACAGGGTGTAGCCCGTTGCTTGCGAAAGCGGTGACACTGCGGTGTTTAAGAAAGAAGGCGATGTGATGTTTACGCTTGAGACCCAATCCCCGGCTGACAATCCGTTTGTACCTGAGTTGGTAAAGATGCAAACCGTGCCATTGCAATTTACAGCCGTAACGGTGATCGTTGGTCCAAGCACCCCCCAATCATCCACGTTCTCGCTATCGCCGGTGAAGACAATCGCCGTATTGCTCGGGTTGTATTGAACCCCACTCGCCGATGCGCTCGTTTGAAGATTGATAGATGTTCCGCTTGGTGTGATCGTCACGCTACTATCACTGGACGTAAGATTTAAAGCCGGTCCGGTGAGACTATTCAGACTTGTTAGGCCACCTGAAGAACATCCTGAAGTTGTAGCTCCACCGTTTGCATCTGTACACAAACCAATACCCGCGCTACCAGAAACGGTACCCGAGGATAGAAGTTTTGCGTCTGTACCTTGTACGGAATAGCTTGTTCCCCACGCTGATCCTGTTGATAAAGGCACACCGGCTCCGGGATAAGTGAATGCAGGTATAGCTGCCCATTTAACACCAAGTGTTTGAGTCGAGTCAGCAGTTAATACTTGACCGTTTGCTCCCACCGGAATTCTAGCATTAGTTGAACTATATCCCCAAATATCTCCTTTAGTAGTTAGGGGAGAAGTAAGTCCGGTTCCAGATACTTGTGGATTCTGTAATAGCCAATTTGAACCATCCCACAATAATACGGCAGGAATAGTTGTATTCATGTCACCAGATGATAAATTCCCTCCCGTGGGACCTTTAATTGTGTAAGCGTAGCTACCATTAAAAACAAATGTTGGTGTAGTTGATGTACTTGCATTAGCTAATAAAACTTTAATTGTCAATCCAGTTTGAAAATTATACTCTGGCATAGAGACAACATAAGCGTTTGCTGATCCAGAATCGATACCTATATCTGTAGGTAATGATATTCCTAGACTATTAGTATCTAAACTATAAGTCAAAGGAGGATTAACTGTAACGTTATTATCTACGGGGGGTGCTGTCCCTGTATAATATACGAGAAACCCTATTTGCGGAATAATTAAGTTACCACCACCACTATAATTAGCGTAAATTTCGGCTGTACATGATGCAGATGAAATAGTTGTACCAGTCAAGGTAGTTAACGGGGTAACTTGTTGAACCGCCCATCCATGTCCCGGTCCAGTTCCGATCAAACTTTGACTTGCACACGAAAAGGCTACCGTCATAGGGCTTCCCGGTGAACCTAAATTTGGACCATAAAAGTTTGTCTGACTTGAAACAGCCACAGCATAAATTGCTGTAACATTTGAAGGAATTATATAACTTGGTAATGTAAAGTTGCTCCAAGTAACACTATCTGTAAGCAGAGCAGCGCTTCCAACAGGTAGAGTTAATGATGCAGATGTATTACTTATTGTAATAGCTCCCTGATTGGTATTAATAGTGTTATTGGTTGCTGGAACGAATACATATTGTCCTCCAATTGGGGGAACAATTTGTGCTTGAAACTGTCCTGTATAATTAGGAATATTAAGTGTGTCACCAATTAAAGTTGATGGACCTGAATTTCCATTAGTTGTGAGTATAAAACCAGCACCCGCACTTGTTCCAAAGAATCCTCTAACATCGTCCAATGCGGTTACATTTCCACCTGATGTAGTTACTACCGCGATTGGGACGTATGCGCCGGTAAAACCAGATGTGTTATGAGATGGAGCACAACTAGAAGTTGTATCCAAGTAGACATAGTTTGTTGAATTGTCAGTGAGCGCAACTGTTCCCCCTGCGTAATGGTACACTGTACTTGAGCAAACCGCTGTTCCGGGGCTTAGATAAAGATTTAATCCTGTAGCTACAGTTCCGTTTGCACATGTGTTATTACCACAGGGCGCATAACCCGGAGATACACCATTGGCGTATTTAGCGTTCGTAGAGAAAAGAGGAGCGGTCTGAGATTGTAGTTGTTGTGCGTGTCCTGAAACGGCTGCACCAATTAGTAATAATAAACTTAGTATATATTTCTTCATTCCTTCCTCTTTTACTTTCTTACATTCCTTGTGTTGGTCCGGCTGCGGGTGGACCACCGGCTGCTGCGGCTCCCGGCTGTGCTGCTGGAACGCCTGATTGACCGGCATCTGCTTCAGCTTCTCCGGGGTTTGGCTCACCTAACGACTGCATCATGTGGTTTGCCATATCGTCTTGAGTTGCACTAACATGTGTCTCGTCAGGATGGTGCTCAGGGCGGGTATGCACGTGAGTATGTACATAGCCTCCAGTCTTTGCTTTCTTAGTCTTAATGTGATCGATTTCTTTCTTAGGCTTTTCTTCTTTCTTTCCGCCTAGCTCGTCACTAACATCATAATTTTTATGCTCTGCCATTCCTTTAGCCTCTCTGTGCTTTTCAGCGTCTTTCACGTTTAGAACTGCCTCACCTTTCTTTAGAATGGCGGGTCCTGTCTTTGGAACAAAATCTGTACCTTTATGATATTTTGGTGCGGTAGTTGGTGTTGATTTAGGAGCCGGGGTTTGTGCGGCTTTCTTAAAAGAATCATTCGCTTTACTCACCATATCGTCATGCCAAGAAGTACTTGAATCCGAACTTGATGAAGGGGTAGAATGGATGCCTAAAAAGTTCTTAGCTTTATCTACTGCGCTTCCAATAGCATTCGAGACGGCTTCGCGTTGAGGCTTTAAAGTAACCGCATCAGAAAAACTGTCTTTCAATTGTTGTGCTGTATCGTTAGCCATTAGTTAACTCCATATTCTCTACTTCAGTCCAGTGCTCTTTGGCTACTTGTCTAATTCCTTGCCCCGGTGAGTAATGCGGGTATAAAGTCTTGTATATATTTTCCGATTTAATAAAATGATAGGGCAAATCACCGATAGAACGCAAAAATAAAAGGCCCGTTGTTGGACCCCTGCTATGCCCGGAATTACAAGCGCATAATACTTTATAACCAGCATCTAATTGTTTTTTAATATAATCTAATGCAATAGTAAAACATTCCCACGGTATCATATTTGGGTCTGGTAAATCTAAAATATTAACTGCTAAATGCGTGGGAGTTTCTATTGATAGATAATTCTTTCCCTTGGGGGCAGATCGCGCGGTGTACCCTAAAGTTTGCTGATGCCCACCATCACTATATTTACACATCCGGGCACTTTTCCAACTCTTGTTATCTTTTATCTTTTCATAATCGTTATCGTCGCCAACCCAAACAGAGCCGCCATTCTTTACTTTGTAGATTTCCTGCATTACGC
>QGNH01001252.1_pt6 | contig 10967 bp, 12 predicted proteins | sample 1735481 | NCBI WGS metagenome assembly QGNH01 (sample SAMN09239004, study PRJNA386568) | Viral metagenome, whole genome shotgun sequencing project. | reverse complement strand
GCTCCTGTTAAGTCAAAGCGTCCTGTTAAGTACTTAAACAATAAGGACTTGTTAGCTCAAGTTGTTATCAGTAAGGGTAGAGGCAAGATGACGAACGATCTTGCAAAAATGTTAACATTACTTACATCACGTTATGCTAAGAAGGGCAATTTTGCGAACTATACATACAACGATGATATGCAGAGTTATGCTATGTTAATGCTTGTAAAGACTTGGAATAGTTTTGATCCTGCAAAGAGTTCAAACCCATTTGCATTCTTTACGCAATGTATTAAGAATAGTTTTATCCAATACCTTAACTATGAAAAGCGCCAACGTGATATCAGAGATGAAGTATTAGTTGATTCAGGTCTTTCGCCTTCTTATAATTATCAGTATGAATACAGCGCCGATGCAATCGCTGCTGAACCTACAACGCCAAATGAGAACGTTGATCTTCCTTCAAATCCGTCACATAATATTGACTTGTTTGAAGATCACGACGCAGAAGATGTCGGAACTACGGACGTTGCAGTTGAATACTAATAATAAAAATAAGAAGAATGAAAAAACAAAAACGCGGAGCTTTTCTTACCGATATTCACTTCGGTAAGAAGGCAAACTCTCCACAACATAATGAAGACTGTCTAAAGTTTGTTGATTGGTTCGTTGAACAAGTCAAAAAAGACGGAAAGATAGACTATATTGCGTTTCTTGGTGATTGGAATGAGCATCGTAGTGCTTTAAATATTTCTACGTTGAATTACTCATATCAAGGCGCCAAGAAACTTAATGCTGTTGGATTGCCTGTATATTTTATCATTGGAAATCATGATCTATATCACAGAAACAGTCGTGATGTTCATTCTGTTGTTAATTTTCAAGAGTTTAAAAACTTTATTGTAATTGATCAACCTAGAATCATTGAAGAAGTAGAGGGAAAGATGTTACTTTCTCCTTATATGTTTCCTAATGAGTATCCTGATCTAGCTAAGTATCTTTCGTTACCATTTTGGGCTGGCCACTTTGAATTTAAAGGATTTGAGGTAACCGGTAGTGGCGTTATTATGCCTTCCGGTCCTGAACCAACTGACTTCTTTGGTCCAAGAGATATTATCTCCGGTCATTTCCATAAAAGACAAAAACAATGGAATATTACATACATGGGAAACGTATTCCCAATGGACTTTGGTGATGCTGGCGATAATAATCGTGGTATGATGGTATATGACCATATCCAACAAGAACGTACCTTTATAGATTGGCCTGATTGCCCAAAGTATATCAAGACAGACCTTTCTAGCGTGTTAGATGGTACTGTTACACTAGTTCCTGAAGCACGTGTTCAAGTACTTGCCGATATCCCAATCTCATACGAAGAAAGTACTTTCATCAAAAAGAACTTTACTGACAAATACAAATTGCGCGAATTCAAGTTGGACGAAAGTCCTGATATTCAATTGATCATTTCTGAAACAGATGGCAAGAACGTACTTGAAGGTGTTGATAAACTTGCAAGTGTTGATCAATTGGTTCAATTGATGCTTAACGAAATTGAAAGTGACCATATTGATCCTGCTAAGTTAAACGAAATCTACAGAAACCTTAAGATAGACTTATGATAAAATTTAAAGCCGTCAAGATGACAAATTTTATGTTGTATGGTGCAGTACCAACAACCGTACGATTAGACCAACCCGGTACAACTATGATTGTGGGTCGGGATCTTGATAATACAACTAATGGTGATGGTTCAAACGGTGTTGGAAAAACAACTGTTCTAAATGCTATTGTCTATGCTTTGTATGACGAATCTATCGATAGTGATATCGCAAAAGATGACCTTGTTAATAACGTGAATAAAAAGGGTATGGAAGTTGCTCTTGAGTTTGAAAAGGATAACAAGACTTATATTGTTGTTCGAACTCGTAAGATGAAAGCAGGTGCTGCAGGCAATACCACAACTCTTTATGAAGATGGAGAAGATATCACACTTGATAGTTCAAATAATACAAATGCTTTGATTGCTCAAATTATTGGAATGCCGTTCGAGTTATTTGTTCGTGTGGTTGCATTTTCTGCAACCCACGAGCCATTTTTAAAGCTTCCTGTTCGCTCTACTAGTGCTGCAAATCAAACAGATATTATTGAAGAATTATTTGACCTTAAAACATTAAGTGAAAAAGCTGAAGCTCTTAAGCTTGAAATTAAGGATACAGAAGGTTCTTTAAAGACACATTTAGAACGTATTTCATATCTTGAAAAAGAAGCTGAACGTCATAAGAAGCAATTGGAGACCGCAAAGAATCGAGTGATTAATTGGGACAAGAATAACATCGATGAAGTTGCAGATGTAAAGAACAAAATATCAAAACTTTTAACGATTGCCGTTGAACAACAACGAGAAATTCTTGAACAGCGTGAGGTTGTTACAGAAGCTCGTAAACAGCTTACCCAAAAACAACGAGATTTAGAAAACTTATTACGAGAAGAAGTTACAATTGTTCGCGACAAGAAACACGAACTTGAACATTTAAATGAAGGTACTTGCCCTTATTGTAAACAGGAATATAAGATTTCCCAATCTAAAAAAGCAGAAATTGTTTCAGCAAAAACAACCGCTGAAATAAACATGAAGAGACTTCAAGCTGAAATTCAAGGGTTGAGTTCTGATATGACCAAACTTGGAATCGTACGTGATCAGTTTAATAAGGATCTTCAGGTTCAGTCTTTAGAAGAATTATTACAAATCAAAAACAAAATTGAAGCTCTCCAATCTAAAGCGACTGAATTGGAAAATGCAACCAATCCTTACATTGAAGCTCTAACCGAGCTTGAAAATATTGAACTTGAAGTTGTTGATATGCAAAAAGTAAACGACTTGAAGAGTCTTTTGGATCACCAAACATTTTTGCTTAAACTTCTTACGAAGAAAGATAGTTTTGTGCGTAAGGCGTTGTTAAATAAAAACATTCCATTTCTAAATTCGCGTTTGCAAAAATATTTAACCGATTTGGGGTTGCCTCACAAGGTTGAGTTTACCCACGAAATGACAGCAAGTATTTCCAAATTTGGGTATCCAATGAGTTTTGGTAATCTTTCAAATGGCCAAAAAGCTCGTGTAAATATTGCACTCTCTTTTGCCTTCCGAGATGTATTACAGAATCGTTTTCAATTCGTAAATATCTGCATGCTTGATGAAATTTTAGATCACGGTCTTGACGCTATTGGTGTTCAGGCTGCTGCGAGATTTTTAAAGCAAAAAGCACGAGAAGAAAAACTAGCACTGTTTATCATCAGCCACAAGAGCGAGATTGATAGTGCATTTGATAAAAAGATGGTGGTTGAATTATCTGAAGGATTTAGTTCAATCAAATATGAGGATGAATAATGAGCAGTCCCGCAGCAGATGCACAAGTAAAAGTATTTCAAGAAGAACTTGGTGAAATTTTACAACTTTGTATCAAAAATAAAGTTCAACCCATGTATATCACAACCCATGTTACAACGTATTTTGAGTTGCAGATCAAAGCTGGTACTATTCAAGATTACAAATATACATTTCCTGCAGGAATGACAAATCCTACTCAAATTGTTGTACAAGCAGAAGTATGGTTTAACCCTATTCCGTATCGGTTCCTAATTTCAAATACCGACTATGATGATCCTATTAGTGCATACGATCGTGCAATGGGAGTAATTTAATGACTGTCACAACCGTAACCAAGATGAATGTTGGTCCAGGCGAAACAATAGTTATCACTGTGGATTGTGGCAAGATGCCACCAAGTCGCGCACGTACATATATGCAACAAGTTGCTGATCACTGGAGACAATTCTTTCCAGATCCATCTATCAAAATTTCCGTAATGCCCTCAAATATTTCATACGCAATTATTAGTCCTTCTTCCAGTGTAATTGCTGGACCTTCAGGGTCGAGTGGTACTATACCTTTGGGGTCGGCATCACATGATCCTGTAGATGCGTATGATCATGCGATGGGTGTAATTTAATAGTCTAAATACATGCATGACTATATTATCAATTGATCAAAGTTATACCCATTGTGCATGGTGCATTGTAAACGGAATAAATGTTGTTGACTTTGGCGTAATAAAAGACGATAAGACCAAAACAATTTACGAGAGAGCTTTAAGCATTAGTTTAGAACTTTCTACAATTTTTAATAGATTTAAACCAGATGAAATTAGACTAGAAGGATTAGCGTTTGGAATGAGAGGTGATGCGACCAGAGATTTAGCTGGTTTGCTTTTCACAATTGTAAATATACTCTCTCACATAAATGCGTTCAATAATTTTAACATATTATCCCCCAAGACTGTGAAGAAGCGAGCGACTGGAAGTGGTAAGGCAACAAAGAAAGAAATGATTGCTGCATTGTCTCCAGATATAAAACAGAAATTTTCAGACAAGAACTATAAATTAACTACTGGATTAGCAGACTTAGCAGACGCTTATTGGATTTCACAAGTTTAAGGAAGATATTATGAGTACTTATTGGGGTTGGCACTTGATGCTTGATTGTGCTGGTTGTAATGACAACATAAAGAGTTACGATCAAATTTACGCGTTCGTAAAAGAACTTGTACCACACATTGATATGATTGCTGCTGGTGAGCCTATCATCGAATTCCTCCTTCCTGGTGATGCAAAAGAAGGTTATAGCCTTATGCAGCTTATTGTTACAAGCAATATCTGCGCACACTTTGTCAATCCTGATAATACTGCATACTTTGATATCTTCTCTTGTAAGTCTTATGAGAACCAAGATGTAATCGATATCGTCCAAAAGTATTTTGCTCCAACCAGTATTAAGCAACACTTCGTACATAGACAAGCTTAGAACATTTAGAAGAGAATAATTTGAACAGTGCTGGAGTGGGCTTGACCGCGCTTACCACCAGATAGGGATATAAGAAACTTATCCTGGGCAGAAGCACTTTAAAATTATCAGTTGATGTGGGACTTATATCAAAAACAAATAATCCACAAAGACACGCTCGAACGCCTTTTCATTTAAGACCAACATTAGGGTCCGAAAAGGCGGCTCGCATTTTAATTTTTATATGTTTTATGGTTCATACATCAAGGATTTCCTTCGCAAAGCCTCAGGAAATCCTTCTCGGTGGTCGTCTGAAGCAGACGCCTCACCTCGTTGTTTTGTCAAAAGAAATCTAATATAATTTCGGCATGAACAATCTATCTTATTGGCCTTTTCCAACTCAACCTCGCGATAATCAAATCAAAGCTCTAAAATGGTTAGAGGAGCAAGACGCTCGCTATTTGATTTTAGAATCACCAGTAGGATCAGGTAAGTCTAATATCGGACTAGCATATTCGCATTTTTTAACCCAGGATGGTGATAGATTTGATGAAGAAGGAAATGTATTACCAAAAGGTGGTAATTCCTATATCCTAACCCCACAACGTATTCTCCAACAGCAATACGAAGATTCGTTCTTGGATATTGATGGAGTAAGCATTGCTTCCTTTTATGGTAAAGGTAATTACACATGTCAGAGCAAAAATTCTACATGTGATATCGGTGAATTGGTTAAACCGGAATGTACAAGCTGCCCATTTAAAGCGGCAAAGGCCCGTGCGAAGGCTGCTCGTAATACAGTCCTAAATTATAAACTAGCATTGTTGCTGTTTGGATTCGGTACTTCTTTGAAGCGCCGTTCTCTTATCGTATTTGATGAAGCTCATACATTAGAATCCCACCTAATTGAGTTTGATGCACTTAAGGTTACTGAGTGGCGTTGTAAGCAATTAAAAATTCCATTCAAGTTGCAAAAAGCCATTCCCGATGCACTTAAGTGGTGCCACGATGTATATGTTCCGAAGCTAAATGATGTATTCCGCAGTATGGAAGCTCAATGCGAAGACATTCAAGATCGTGCTTCGGGTGGTGAAAAATTATCATTTGGTGATTTGAAGAAGTTGCGTGAGTTTGAAGCATTAGGTGATCACTTGGATGAAGTTGGTATGATGTCTTCTCGTGATCCAAATTACTTAGAAGAACATTTCGTCCTTGTGCATGAACCAGTTTCGTTTCAGTTCAAGCGTTTGTATGGTGCTCATACCTTTAACCGATTGATTAAGCCAATGGCAGAAAAGTTTTTGTTTATGTCTTCAACGATCTTGAATAAGGACGGATACTGCAAGGATCTTGGTATTGATCCAAAGGATACAGCGTTCCTATCACTAGATAGTGATTTTCCAGCTGAAAATCGTCCTGTGTATTACATTCCAAAAATGAAGATGAATGCAAAGTGGAACCAACCTGAACAATCTCAACACAGAAGTGAAATGATTCAAGCAATTAAGCTTACACTTGATTTGCACCCAGATGATACAGGTTTGATTCATACTGGTAACTACCAGATTGCAACATGGCTTGTAGAAGAATTACAAGGTCAAATTCCACATAAGATATATCATCACAATCCAGATAGTGGTGACGATCGTAATGCCATTATTGAAGCATTTACAAACGATAAGAAGCCTCGTATTTTAATCTCCCCTTCATCAACAGAAGGATTAGACTTGAAGGAAGACTTGGGCAGATTTGCCATCTTCTTGAAGGTACCATTCGGTAATCTTGGTGACCAATGGATTAAGCGCAGAATGGAGCTTTCCGCAGAATGGTATCAGAGACAGGCGCTAATAAACATTATCCAGGGTGGTGGTCGCGTTGTACGATCAAAGGATGATTGGGGCAAAGTGTATATTTTTGATGGTAGCTTTGGTTACCTATACAAATCTACATATCATCAAATTCCTCAGTGGTGGCGTGACGCTTACCAAATGATTTAAAGTGTAATATTGATATTTGCTTGAACAGTTAGATGCAAACCTAACTTGGGTTTGGGAATTGCTGGTATCGTTGGAATTTTTGGAATGGATAGTGTCGGTATTTTAAACGATGGAAGTTTAAACGACGGAAATGGAAGATGTGGATACGATAACTTCGGAATTGAAATTCCAGGAAACTTTAGCGTTGGAAGTTTGAACTCTGTTTTGAGTGATAAATTTAATCCTGAAATGGATGGTAAAGAAATACTTGGCACCGTAACCGATGGTAACGAGATACTTGCTCCAGATATATTTCCCAAATTTGGTATAGAAACATTTGGAACTGATATACTTGGTATACCAACACCAGGTAATTTCAGTGATAGCTTCAACACGTTTAAATTTGGTAGTTTTGGTATTGTTGGAAGCTTTGGAAGCGTAAACTTTGGAAGAACCAATGGTGGAAGACCAACTTTTGGTAATGCAACTGAAATACAAATTTGTGGAATCGCTACACTTAGATGTAATGTGTTCACAATAAAATCCAACAGCAATTGTAGAGGCGACATTGAGAAATTGGTATACAAATTTTTCAATTGTTCAAATAAAGTAAACTCTGGCATGTTCAATGATGGAAAAAGTGGGTCTGGTAATGTTGAGTCAAATGGCAAACCTAATGCTGCTAGTGCAATTGCAACCAAATTCATAATCACACCAATATCTGAAGTCAAAACAGAAATACCGTTCCCTGATGTTAGCAAAATACCATTAATAATTGACAATGCAAATGTTTCAAAGAATTCACCAAAACTAGGAATCGTTGGGAGACTTAATGCACCAACACCAATGATATGTGCGACTTGTTTTACAAGACCAAATAGAGTATTAATCAGTGCTGCAAAATAACTTCGGACAAGTAATTGAAAGGTCTGAAGAGCTGACAGCGCAGGAATAACATAGTTCTTATAAAATTGAGCAGGCAGTCCTGCAATACCTAATATGGTGCTAACAGCAATACCTTCAAGCTGTTTAATAAATGCTGCAGCATCACCTGCTAACAATTGAATGAGGTTTACACCTAGGAAAGGAATGGTTGGCAAAATATCTTCTATTGCGATACCTAGAAAATCTACAACTGGTTTAAACAAAGCTAGAATCAAATTCAAAATTTGACTACATTGTAATTCAGCAGCTAGTTCTACTGCTTCAATATTTGGAGAGTGAAATCCAGAAAATATTGGAGATGGTAATGTTGGCAAGGCGGGAAAAGAAGGTACGGCAAATGGTCCTGTCAATAAAGACTGAAACGATTGATATAGACTGTTAAAGGTTGGTAGTGGTGGAGTTGCACAAATTGTTAATGTAGCCATTAGTACACCGGATGAGGATTATTCTTTTCTACTTCAAACCGTTTATCAAGGAAAACACTAATACGATCTCTTTCACCAGGAGTTCTACGCATTAGTTCTTCGTAACTAATTGCACCGCGCATGTAATATACAAGACTAATAATACCATCAATGAGGTTTGTTGCTTCTTGTTGTAAAGACAAAATCATCTTCTGCTTTTCCTGCAGAGTCCCGTACTTAAACGTTACGTAAAAAAAGTCAGAGGATTTAATGGGGTTTGAACGGATTCCTCCTGCCCACAATCCTTACACGTAATTATTGTTTTAAAATCAGGTCCCCATTCCGTTGTTTTATCAATAGCAGAAGTAATTTGACTAATCATCTTTGGTGGAATTTTTGATAACCATTCAATAATCATTGCTTTGTCATCAATACCATCAACAGAAAGAATAATTTTTGAAATAGAATTGTATAACCCAGCAGCAATTTTTTCAGGTGTATCTACATCGCTTGTTTGATCGCTCGCCTGCATAATTTCAACGAAGCTTTTATAGTTCAAAGGTGCTAACTTAGCCTTTTGTCCATTCATAAGATCAATCGTAAAATCACTTATAATTCTACTTGGATCAATTCGTTTTGACATTCTGATAAATTTATCAATTGAAGCAATATAGGAATGCAGCTTGGCGTTTTCGCATTTATGTTTATATTGCATTTCCATTTCCAATCCATAAGAAACTTTACGTAATGCAATAAGGATAAAATCAACATCCTTTGCCAATAATTCTTTGGGTTTAAGAACATCAGGAACACAACGAGCAAATACTTGTTCAACAGCTTGGCCACTAAAAAGTAGATCAGGCGTCTTGAAAGCAATTTCATCTAAAGCAGTCATTGGAAAAATTACAATTTCGCCATCAGTTACATGTGGAGCAAGTATTCCACTTTCAGCTGGATAGAATAAACCACCAGATGGAAGGCGAAATGTTTCACCAGGCATTCTAATAGAAAGAAGAAGAGGATTAGTATTTGTCATGCATCTATTTAGTAGAAAGAACATCGCCGAAAATTCACAGGGAACCTTTACATAAATATTGAAATATAACCTTTTTAAGGGTATTCTCAATGGCTGATCCAACAACAGATGCACTAATTGCAAATATCGCGAATCTACAACGTTCCGTTGATAAACTTGCCGATAATATTTTTGGTAGCCCACAGCACCGCAAACGCGTCAATCGAGAAAAACCTAATACAGAAAAGATAGCCGCTTCCAATCGCGATCCTGTTAAAGAAGCAGCTCAACAACTTCGAACAGAAAAGGCACTAACAGAACTTAAAAAATCAATAGATAGAAGTTTTAAAAATACTGAAGAATATGGACAGGATATGCTTTTGGCAACAAGAGCTTTTGCTGACGTTCAGAAGAAGATGACACTTAAGCAATTTGAAGAATTGCCTAAAAAGATCAATGAAATAACGTCCAAGTTTGGTGTTCCTGTCAAAACAATGGCTGATATAAACAAAGCCATGCAAGCTCGTTCTGAAGCAAGCCTTGAAGAAATTACACAAATTCGAGAGCAGATACTTGCAAATGCAGAAAATCTTGAAATTGTTGCAAAGTTGAATGAACGACAAAAAAAGCTTGGACTTACAGAAGAAGATCTGATTAAGTCAATTGAAAAATTGCGAGATGAAGGTGAACAGCTTGCAAAAGAAACGAATAAACATTCGTTAGAGATCAATAAAAATTCAACCTCTACAGCTAAGTGGACAAAGTGGATTGATATTGCAACTACCGCAACAATGGCATTTGCAAATAAATTTATTCAGACGTTAATTGTTGCTGACAAATATAATACAACTGTGACATCAACTGGTGTTGGTATGACAGCACTTGGAATGTCTGCTGAAGAGTTTGGTAAATTACAAAATGAAAATCTTCAAACATTAAACACAAATAATGAGTCTCTTGAAGATTTTAACAAATATCTTATCGGTGCATCAGCCTCGCTACTTACATTTACAGGAGATCCAAAAGAAGGCGCAAAACTTGCAGCTCAACTTCATAAGCAATCAATAATGATGGGAGTTGATACAACAAATCAACAAAAATATATTGCACAAAATAAAAAAGCATTTGAAGATATGTACAAGATTGTTGGAACAACAGCAGAGCAGTTTCAACAATTAACTGAAGATTTAAACAACAATTCAGATATTCAGCAAGCAATGTACAGACTAACGGCTCAACAACGTGTAGCAGCAAATGCAGAATATTTGGAGTCTATTAAATATCTTCGGACCCAAGGATTGGAACAAAAAGAAGCAGAATCACTTGTTGACGACCTTTCAAAAATTAAATAATCAAAATCCAAAAGATCGTCATTAAACAAGCAGCTCAATTTATGGCTACTGCTGGTGCAATGGGATTGAATCCTAGAGAAGTTCAAGAAATGGGCATGATTATGATGCGCGGTGCTCAGGGACGGGGCGATAAAGAACGTGAAGCAGTACTGGCGAAAAGTTTAAACGCTCAAAGTCAACAAAAAGCTGCACAAGCTTCAGCAGCTACAGGCATGAACAACTTTTCTCCAGAAATGGTACGAAGTTCCTTGATGGGTGCTATGGGACAATATGGTCAGGAAATCCTCGGTGAAACAGGTGCCGCAGGTGCAATGGGTACTCGTACAGCAATGGATCCAGCTGAGGTATTAAAACTTGAAGGCCGAACAGCGGATGGTATTGAAAAATCAAAAACCATTTTGGAAAACATCGAAGACATGCTCAATAAAGCAATTGTGGGCTCCGATTCAATTT
>QGNH01001800.1_pt1 | contig 10968 bp, 9 predicted proteins | sample 1735481 | NCBI WGS metagenome assembly QGNH01 (sample SAMN09239004, study PRJNA386568) | Viral metagenome, whole genome shotgun sequencing project. | reverse complement strand
AACCCGCGTTATCGCCGTGAAAGGGGTATAGCAATACGTCTTTGGTGATTACCCTAAAGGTCTGATACATCTATAATGATCGCATAAACACTGGCGATACGCGATTATGAGATTCTTAGGGTTGTATAACATTTCTAGTCGATTGTAGTTGCTTATGACGTACGCTTGATGTACACTCCTGCCATGGCTCGCACATCAAAGAACCCTCAAGTTATCAATCGAACCGTCAGAGCGAAGCTCAAAACGCGCCGTGATCCTTACTGGCATTTCATCGCTGAAGGTCAACATCTCGGCTATCGCAAGGGCGAGACAAGCGGAACATGGATTGCCCGTTTCTACACGTCAGAGCAGGGCAGACGCTTCCAATCGCTAGGCGCTGCGGATGACACTGCACAAGCAGATAGAGCGCATGTTCTGAGCTTTCCGCAGGCCCTAGAAGCAGCTCAGAACTGGTTTGGCACTCTGTCCTATGCTGATCTAGCAGGCGTCACCAGCGGGCAATATACCGTCAAGCAAGCGTGCGAGGATTACCTTACGCATCTCGCCACGGTCAAACGCAAGCCCCAGAACCGCACAGCGGCTATTGTGAAAGCTCATGTGCTGCCCATGCTAGGCAAGATTGAATTGTCCAAGCTAACACACGGCAAAGTAAAGGCATGGCGCGATGCGCTCGCAGAGACCGCACCACGGCTCCGCACACGAAAGGGCAAAGAGCAGGCATATCGTACCATTGATTCAAACGACCCTTCGCAAGCTCGCAAGCGTCAAGCTACAGCGAACCGCATTCTAACGGTGCTCAAAGCTGCATTGAACTACGCTAAAGGCGAATCTAGGCGAATCGCGACAGATGTTGCTTGGATTGATGTAAAGCCGTTTAGCAAAGTAGATGTGCCAAAGGTCCGTTTCCTCACGAAAGAGGAAGTGACCGCTGTAGTCGGCAAATGTGAACCTGATTTTCAATCACTGCTGAAAGGTGCATTGCTCACAGGATGCCGCTACGGTGAATTAACAGCAATGACCGTTGCAGACTTCAACGCCAAAGACGGTCAAGTGTATGTTGCCCAAAGCAAGAACGGCGAATCACGTTACGTCGATTTGAACGATACAGGTATTGAATTCTTCAGCGAGCTTGTCAAAGGACGCAACCAACAGGAAATTCTTTTCTTGCGTTCAAGCAAAGCATGGAAAACTTCAGAACAGTTCCGGCCCATGAATGCAGCTTGTGACGCTGCAAAGGTTGAAGATGTGACGTTCCACATACTTAGGCATACATACGCAAGCCATGCTCTCATGGCCGGTATGACCATCGAAGTCTTAGCACAACAGCTAGGCCACAAAGACACGCGCATTACGATGCGTCATTACGCGCACCTTTGCCCAACGTTCAAGCAAGAGTCTGTGAGGCAGAATGCACCATCGTTCGGGTTCGATAGCAAGCCCGGTCCCAAGCTGGTGCAGAAGGGTGCATGATGTAGGCTTTTTTATAGAGCTAGGATGTTGTCGCCGGTGAGCGGTTCCACATGTTCTCTCTGTGCCCTTGGCCAAGATGCCCATAGTATTCTCCGGAGTATATATATATGACCATATGGCTATCTTGGGTTTTCTAAAGGGGTTAGATATGGTCAAACTTTCGATGCCTTCTGCCTAGATGGTCAGATGGTCAAGATACTAACTCCGTGGGCAACCATGGCCAACATGCAACAAACGCGTTACCAAACCTACCTAGGAGCAAGAACGGGGCACGTATGTACGATATACAATGGGCTTTAAATGAATGGAAACATAGCAGGAGTGCAGTTCGCCGACAATGGGACAATACAGCAGAATGCTACGCTGATCACTCAACAGGACAATTTATAAACATAACCCTTCTAGGAAAGCGCATTGAAGGGATGCGCCAACTGGATTGGAAGGATATCAGCGCGCAAGATTGGATGTCGGCAAACTCCAGCTCCAACCGCCTTCATATCGTGGATCATGTACAGGTTTAATGCTTAGCGCGTCCTTTGCCCTGCGAAGGGTTTTCTCAGATATGCCATACCCTTCGCGGGCATTCCTTAATAGCTCTCTAGAACCAACTGCCTGAGTTGCCAACGATTCAATCAAAAATTGCTTTGCTTGTCCGAGCTTGCTTGTATCTTCGTTAGGCTCGCCTTCAGCAGTCGCCAGGATAGCGCGTGATGATCCTTCTAACGCCTCACCCCAGACAACCTTTGATGTTTTGATTTCCTTGCCCTTCGGAGATGGGAAGGATACGCCCTCAATCGTATAGTTGAATCCGCCACTATCTTTGCTGATATTTGATTTGGAAATTGCAAGAACGCGATTGTCTGAGTTTTCATCCTTCGCAGCAACTAGAACAATACGCGCCATTGCTGCGAAAGCTTGACTGCCTAACATACGATCATTCGTTGACTTCCCTTCGCTATTCTTTGCAAGGTGGTGAATCCCTAATACGGTACAATCGAATTCCTCGGCAAGATCGACAATCGGCTTTAGACTACGCCTCACATCGTTCGCTTTATTCGTATCTCCTGACACGGCTGTAATCATAGGATCAATAATAACTAGCGATACGCTACCTAAATTCAATATCTCTCTGCGAAGCAATGGAATGTCTTGCGCTGGATCGAATGAGCACGGTTCGCCGTGTTCATCTAGGCTTGATTCAATCGTAAGAATTCGCGAAGTGTTCGCGCCAACGGCCATCAGTCGCGGCTTGACTACGCTCTTAACAACTTCCTCGCTTGACCAGAAGATTACGTTACCGGGCACGGCGCATCTTGTGCCGTCAGGCCACAATCCACCATTTGACACTGTGGCAGCAAAACTCATGGCAATCGTAGATTTTCCTGCTTGAATCGCTCCACCTAGCAGCGTGAGCGTAGCCTTTGGGAGAAAGCCTTCAAAAAGCCATGTAATTGCTTCCTCTTCAATGCTGTCCATTCGCACCAGATTGATTCTCCGCTTACCAGTAGCGGCAACTTGAGAGTCTTTGCGCTTACACGCTGCAATGCCGTTCGCAATCATGGCACTGATGTCAATAGCAGGCACGATGGCAAGAGGTTCACGCGGCTTGCTCATACCAGCATTCATGCCAGATTCAATTGTCTTGATGGTCTGTTGCTCTCCATGCTTAGACGTATGGCCGTTTGCGCTCGCAGCGTTTAGCAATGCCTCAGAGATCGTGACAGGATCAATCCAACCTGCTCCGCTCATGGTCCCCATGCTGTGCGCTGCCACGTTCAAAGCGTGGTTGCGGCTATCTCCCGGCCCTAGCGCCTCTAGCTTGGAAATCTCATCTGCGAGCGCTTGCGCAGCATAGGCGCATTCTCGCTCTGTGGCGCTCTGTGGCGCGTGAGCCGCTGGAGTGGGTGCAGAGTTCACCTTTGGACGCAGGAACGCTGCTACGCCATCAGGCAGAGCAGGAATTGCGTTCCAAGAACCATGCACGATCTTGTATTCCCGGCCATCAGGCAGAGTTGCGCCAGGGGCGATAACGTATCCACCTTTGCCGCGCACGTCGATACCGGCAGGCAGCGAGCCGCGAGAATTGCCGTAGGGAATATCAGAGCGAAAATAGAAGTGAAGGCCCGTTGATGGAGTCTCGACAACAAACGCGCTTGACAGGTCAATAGAATGGGCAGCACAAAGAGAATGAAACGCTGCTACTCCATCAGGTGCATTGGGCTTCCTATCGCAGTCGATTACTACCAGACCATGCGCCCCAACGGGCAAGCCCGGTATGAAATGCGGGGAACTTTGCCAAGTCGCTTCAATCTTCAATGTGTTGTCAGTCGCGATCTGTTCCCATGCTGCAACAGTCGGCTTCTTATCAGGGGTACATGCGAAGACATGCAGGCCTATACTTGCAAGCGCAAATGCGGCATCTCGATTGAGTAGATTCGTGCTCACTATGCAGCCTTCGCTTTGCTGTAATAGGTAACTTGGATGTAGCCCCAGATTCGATTACACCAATCGCAAGCTGTTGCGTAGTCAATGATCCCCGCTCTATGGAGAGCAAGAAAATCCACGTAGTTATCGGCAAAGTGAGCAAGCAGTGCGGGCGTCAGTTTCATATTAGCTGCCTCTGGAGTCACCTTACACCAAGTTATATCACAAACCAAGTTGTTTCTTGACACTGTGTTTTTGCAATGTTAGTGTTTGGTGCATAGGAGACCTAGCAATGTCCAAACAGGATTCCCGCGCAGGACAGTTAAACGCAGTTATCGATGTAAAGCTGCTCTTTCTTGCGAAACTCGCAGCACGTTACAAGGATCAAACTCTTGTCGAATTCATTGAGGATGCGCTCAGACGTGCGCTGTCTCCCGCCGCCATGCAGGAAGATGAACCCAACGTCACCGAACCCGCCAAGCCAATTCAGCCGACACAGTCTCTTTGGATGGAAGATTTATGTTGGGTGGACACGGGAAAACCGGACCACGACGACGCTACCCGTTTGTTCATAGTTGCAACGAAAAACGTAAACCTGCTAGCACCGAAGCAACGCGCACTCTTTCACCACATCGTTACGGAATTAACTGCACAGGGCAAAAAAGCAACGCTCAAGAATTTTGTCAATTTTATTGATTACTCAAAAGGCGGTGAGTAATGAGCGAGCCTATCGAACCGAACACCGCTGCTGAACTAGAGACTTTGCGCCGAGTCAATGCTGAACTTCTGCAAAAGAGTGCAACGCGCAAAGCTCGCATTCAGGAATTGGAAGCGAGCGTGGGAACTATCACAGCAGAAGCAACAGAAGCTAAGGCTCGCATTAAAGCATTGACCATTGATGGCCCTGTTAATGACCTTTGCGAGTCCATCTCAGTTGCGCCGCAGGCTCTCCGCGCCGCACTCGAAGCCGAATACAAGATAGAGATGCGCGAAGGCGTTTTAATGCTTGTCAATCCTTCCGATGGTAAGCCGATCATGGGCAAGGATGGCAAAGCTTTGCCCTTTCAAGGCGAATCGATTAAAAATCTCTTGCTTGAAACCAAAGACATTGAGAAGGCAAAGCTGTATAGCGCTATCGTCATCACAAGCAAGGCGAGCGGGTCTGCTAATGTTGGCTCATCTTCCAAACGCGCCGTTGCACAGTCATCCAAGCCCCAATTCGGCCTTGGAATGAAATTCACAGGTTAGTGCCAGTCGACACTGATGCAATAGGCAACACCGCTCCAGTCGGAGCCAAAGGCGAACCAGTCGGCAAGCCAGGATCAAACAAATTCAACTTTGATTCGAGGTAGCCTTATGGCTCAAGTACAAATTGCAGACGTTGTAGTTCCCGCCGAATTCAGCGCATATATCGTAGAGAACAGCCTAGTTTCCACCGCGCTATTTCAATCCGGCGTAGCGCTTCCAAATGGAGAAATGCGGGCTCAGCTCTTAGCTGGTGCGCAGTCGTTCACTGTACCGTTCTGGAGCGATATCCCGGACGTGGAAGCCGACATCACCAACGATAATCCGGCAATCCTGTCCACTCCGCAAAAGATTTCCGCTACTCCAATGATGGTGCGCAAGTCGTTCCTTCACGAATCTTGGAGCGAGATGTCACTTGCCTCTGAATTGAGCGGTAGTGAAGCACTGATGCGAATCCAGAGTCGCGTTGGCGCATATTGGGACCGGCAATTCGAAAAACGCCTTATCGCGTCATTGATGGGTGTTCTGTATTCCAACGTTGCGAACAACGGCGGGGACATGGTGAACGATATTCATGCGCTTGCCGGAACCGTAACGCTGCCCGGAACCAATATTGCAGTTCCCGCGAATGCGTTCAATGGCCTATCGGTCATCAACACGGCATTGACCATCGGCGACAGATTGTCAGACATGCAAGCGATTGCTGTTCATTCCGCAATCTACGGTGAAATGCTGAAGAACAATGAAATTCAGTTCTTCAAACCGTCTGACAACAGTATGCAAATCCCAACCTATAAAGGCATGGTTGTTATTGTTGACGATAACCTTACCACGGCAACCGCTGGTGTTTACGTCACCATTCTGTTTGGCCCAGGCGCCGTAGGATATGCCGTAGCCGAGCCCCGCACCGGATATGGAACGGAAATCTGGCGTACTCCGAGTGCGGGCAACGGTGGAGGGCAAACCACCCTTCACAGCCGAATTGACGTAGCGCTGCATCCTCTAGGCTTTGCTTTCACTGGTACCTCTGTTGCTGGCGTGAGTCCTGTTCAAGCAGAACTCGCTCTAGCTGCGAATTGGACGCGAGCTTATAGCCAGCGCAAAAGCGTTCCATTGGCATTTCTCATCAGCTTGTAAGTTTTCCGTCAACCAACGGAAAGAGGGAACACGTCACCGGGCCTGCCGTGTTCCCTCGCTTCACCCGGAGTTTTCATCATGGCAGCACCGCGCAAGCATCCACCGTCAAATGCAATTTCTGAAACCGAGCGTCTTGCCGCGCAAGGCTATTCAATCGTAGGCATTGCAAGAGCGTTAAGCGTATCAAAAGGAACGTTTAAGCGATGGTGCGAGGAAAACGAAGCATTGCTTGAAGCTTTCGAAGTTGGTCGTGAAACAGAGCGTCAGTCCCTTCATGCATTGATCGTTCAATCCGCCGTGACAAACAAGCCAGCGAATGCGAATGCAATGTTCTTGCTCAAGTGTAGGCACGGTTACAGAGAGATGGATTCACCTCACGCTAAGGTTGATGTGAATGTTTCCGCACCTACTACTAACGTTCTAATTGTACGTAGTCATGGCACTGACGAAGAATGGCAAGCAAAAGCGCTGGCGCAACAAAAAGCATTGACCCTTGACGCAGCAACGATTATGCCCGCGCTACCCATAGAAGCTGCCCACAGTGTAGAGGTAACGCCTGTAAACAACTATGGACCGCCGTCATGGAATCCGAAATCCTAACGATTGATTGCGAAAGGTGTGCATCATGGCCGACAGCTCAAATAACATTGACATTGCGATATCTAATAACATTGACGTTCAGATTGCCCCCAGGCTAATTAAGATCGCTGATGCGAGCGATCAAGCAGAAAAGTCTGTTGGCAATCTTAAAGCCCAACTTGCAAGCTTGCAAACAGGCGGTCTAGGATCGCTCGCATCTCAGCTCAAAAGCGTTCAAGGAACCCTTTCACAGACAGCAACAGCAACGAACGGCCTTGTTAGCGCCAACGTATCGGCTGCTGCATCATTGGGCATTCTCGAAGGTCGCACACTGAGCATGAATCGTGCCGCTGCTAATTTTGCTACGCGGGTTCTCGGTCTTGGCTCCATATTGCAGCGAGCATTTCCAATCATTGGCGCGGTTGCTATGGTTGATGTGCTTTATCAGATGGGTTCTTCACTCACCAAAGCGTATGAAAAGGCGAAGAATGCTGGCAGGGAGATTGCAAAAGGATTTGAGGAAGCTACAACATCGGTGCGCAGGTCTAACGATCAACTTGCCCTTGCCAATGACAAATTAGACGCGACCATTGCCAAACTTGAGCACAAGCCGACAACGAACGGCGCTGTTATGGCTCTGGATGAAGCAAGGGTAATGGCCGATAGGCTTGATGAATCGCTTGACGAGGTCGGCAAGCGTCTTGACAGCGTTCTTTCAAAGAATGCTATTACCGTATGGGGCGGATTGCTCACCCAACAGAAGGATACGGGAGCTAGCAGCAAGCTAATCAAAGAACGTTATGAGACGCTCACCCAAGAGGGCGAACTAAAAGCTCAAGCTGACTTGGAAGCGACCGCTGCCAAGAACTACGAGACATTAGCGATTAGGGAAAAAGCGCTGAACGACTCGCAATTGCGCGGAATGGCAGACAGAAAAGCCGCTCTTACCGCATATATCAGCGAACTAAATGAAGCAAAGAAGATCGATGAGCCGATTGACCTTCATGGTAAGCCCGATACATACAACCTTAACAGCCCTTTGGTGATGAAAGCGAAGTCTGCTGACCTGAAGGAATATACAGGGGCAATCAGGCTTGCCAATGAAGAATTGCGTTCTCTCGATTTTACAATGGACAACATGACAAAGAATGCAACCGTCGATAAGTTGCACGATCAAACTTCAAGCTTGCGCATTGAAACAAAGGAAGCTGCGAAGCAATGGAAAGAACTGGAGGCAGCTTTTGTCCAGTTTCAGAGCACGATGGACAAGGAAGGGCACAAGCCAACCGCTCAGCAGAATTTAACCGAATTACAAACGCTTGGCAAAGGAATCAACCCGCTCAATCAAGACAAGCTTGCAGCAAAAGAATTGCCTTATCAAAATCAGCTAGCAAGCCAAGGCTTCGATAAGAACGAAACCGACAAGCTGAAGGATCAGGTTGCGCAGATTGGCTTGTATAGCAACGCGTTGAAAGAAGCGAGCGAGCTTGACCGCATCAAGGAAGCTGCTCAACGCTCGCATATCACGTTAACCTCTGAGGAAATCGAAAAGTACAAGGGCCTGATTTCCGCGATTGTCGAGAACCGTGATTATGATAAGGAACTTGAGTCTGTTTACAAGTCGCTTATTGGTCCCACTGATGGGTACATCGCCCGCATCGAAGCTCTTACCACCTTGCATGATCGCGGAAAGCTAACGCAGGAGCAGTACAATCAAGGACTCAAACAGACAGGCAAAGCATATGACGAAGCTACCAGCGCGGTTGCCAAGTTTGAAAACGAATTCAAGCAACAGCAAAAGGACGCAGCAAACAGACTCGGTACGCAAGCACAGATAGCCGTAATGGGAGTGCTACAAGGTCAGGACAAGGAACTGCGCGAAAAAGGGGATGCTGCCCATCCATTCGGCTACAGCGAAGCTGAGATAGCTAAGGTTAATGCGGCTCTCTCGCCATTGATTGCAGCACAACAAAACAAGAACGCTGCCGATCAGGAAGCCAACAAACTTATTAACGCTCAGTCTGATTTAATGGATCAGCTTTGCACGAAAGAGCTGGCGTTGCAAAAGGCGGTTCAAGCCGAAGCGATGTCGCAGGAAGCAGCTAACGCAGCGCGGCTGAAGAGTAACATTGCGCTCAACGATCAACAGCTCAATAGCGGTACAGGCGGGAATCCATACAAGGGCGCAATCATGGATTACGCTAAGGATTTCACCACGCTTGCAAAGGGAATCGAGAACACTTTCAAGCCGGTCTTCAAGACGCTGGCTGATGGCTTTGCTGACAGCATCGGGAAGGCTATTGTCTACGCGAAGAATCTTGGATCAGCATTGAAGGATGTTGCCCGAAGCGCTTGCGCGGAGTTGATCAGCGCATTGATTAAAGTAGCGATTGAATGGGCCATTGTTAAGTTGTTTGGCAAAGAAGACGACGGCATTAAACAACAGCTCGCTAAGATGGTTGCTTTAACTACTGCTTCTTTGGCGGCAATGGTTGTCGTAACTACCGCATCCGTCGCAATGGCCCATACCTTGGCAACCGCATGGGCTATGCCTGCAATGGAGGCATCTATTGCTTCGTTTGGAGCGGCAGACATCGCAGGCGCAGCGGGCTATGCAAGCGCTGTGTCGTCTGCAATGGTAACCTCTGCCGCGCCTAAGCTGGCTACCGGCACAAATTCTGTCCCGAACGATATGTTTGCTTTCATTCATCAGGACGAAAGGATTGTACCGGCTGCCGACAATCGGGCTATGATCGCCGCCCTGGAGAACAACACTGGACCGGGCAGCGGCGGCAAGATGAATGTTCAGGTTCATAACTACGGATCATCGAACGTTGCGGTCGAACAGATGGATGAAAACACGGTTCGCTTAATCGTGCGTGATGAGATGCCAGCGGGTGTTTCCAAACACGCGCCTGGAATAATCGCAAACGACATCGGCAACCCGAACAGCAAGACATCGAAAGCTATTGCACGCTCAACATACTCCACGAGGCGGCGATAATGCCTTTATACATATTCACGGTTTAGTGCGTACAGCCGTACCAAATGATTGCACCTAGAATGCTGGTGAGGACGTTTCCAAGTAGCACGCCAAGCGCTATCTTCAATACGCCAACTGGACTTGTCGTTGACGGCGGTCCAACAAGCTCAGGCTCGATATGCTTCAAATGAACATCCATATATTTGCACCTTTCTAGGTGCATACAGTGTAATCCTTGCTTTAATCCATCAACTACGATATAGGGGCATACCCTAGTTTCACCTTGGATTCCCCGGAGAGACGGAGATGAGCCCCTGCCTTGGAGCTGGCGCGGTCTAGGTGGTAGGGGGGTCGGCCTAGGCTCTCACGACTGGCGAGTGCTGCGAACGGATCAAACGGCACTCCCAAGCTGGCTCTATGACGTATGAGTGACGTATTTGTTTACTGATTGATTACCGTTAAGACTGTAACTGATTGATTCTATTGGCGTCCCCGGTGGGATTCGAACCCGCGTTATCGCCGTNNCCGGGCTAGACGACGGGGACGCAGCTAGGAGGGTGGTACGACCTGATTCATACTAGCAACCGTGAGGCGGTGTGTCAAAGCGTAGCAGCCTGCTTCTGTAGGATGTGCGATGGCACGCGTACCGTGCAATGGCAAGTGCGATGGTACTCGCGGCGACAGCCGCGGTGGGTTAGCATGGGGGGCGGGGATGCGGACGGAATAGTTGCTCGCCATCAACGCTGGCGCGGGCGCGCAGTGTCCCCGAGGAGGTTCGTACAGATGGCGGATACATTGAATCTCAGCCTCTGGTTTCCGGGTTTTGATGCGGAGCTGATGCTGCCCCGGCTCGTGGAAGTGTTGCGGCACTTTCCTTTTTCCGAGAGCCGCGGCGGCGTGCAATATGCCTCGGTGCAACCGGTGGACTGGGCTGAGCCTTCGCTGTTTGAGGAGAGCTTCTCGCCGGGAGTGACCAGCGAGGAAGCGGCAGAGGTGCTGCGGGAGTATGCGCAGGCGGATTTTGCGGTGAGCCTGGAGGCGTACTGGGATTTGTGGATGCTCGACCCCGGAAGCAAGGAGTGGGTGTTACGTCCGGAGAAAGTGATTTTCACCGCGCAGGGACTGGAGTT
>QGNH01001799.1_pt1 | contig 10982 bp, 14 predicted proteins | sample 1735481 | NCBI WGS metagenome assembly QGNH01 (sample SAMN09239004, study PRJNA386568) | Viral metagenome, whole genome shotgun sequencing project. | reverse complement strand
TAATAAAATTAGATGAAGTAATAGTACCATCTACTATTAAATTAGTAGCAATCGTCATGCTATTACAATAAAGATTTAATCCATTAGATTGAAAAAGATTTGAAACACTCATTATATATTTACTTAAGATAAAAATGCTTGTTGATAAATAACATAACCTGCTTTATTAAAACCAGATGCATTAAGACCGGCACTAAATTCGGATCCATATTGAGCACCAGCATAAATTTCAATATGTTGATTTGCCCCATTACATGCTATTGATCCTATACCATAAACATTATTATCAATAATAGAATATGGCATCAATGTTAAATTATTAATCATTAACACATCATTAAATCCACTAATATCTAAATAATAATAAGATTCATAAGATGAATTAGTATAAGTTGCAGGTGGAATATTAACATAACATAATCCTGGCTGAGTTCCGTTACTTATTCTAACAAATGTACAACTTAGATTATTTATTAGGATAGGTACACTATTAGATACATTATACAATGGAACTTGATGTGTAACAATATATAGGCCTGGAATATTACCCCAACTACCAAGTATTAGACCACTGACATTTAAATTATCACAAAAAAGATTAAACCCATTGGGTTGTAAAATATTAGCAATACTCATAATTATATTAATTAGTTAGATTATTATTAAAACATGTCAATAAATTCAATTCCTGCACCTATTGGTAATGTTCTATATTTACGGCCTTTTATGGGATCAAATTGCCTAAATCTATAATGTTCTTTAGTTTCATCTACTTTATAATATTTATATCCATGTGTTTTTAACCATTCAATAGCTGTTGGAATTGTCCATTTTTTTTTATCAAATAATATTGATTGTATCATTAATATTATTTAATAAGAAAATTAAGATATTCTTTGACATGATATATTACTTTGAGGACCTCCATAAATTGTTCTTGTTCCTCCTCCCAAACTGTAAGTAAATTGGAATTGTAAATGTGCGGCACTACTTAAATTAATTCCAGGTACATTAAAATGTAGTGTTGAAGGATTTGATCCAGAAGTAGTGTAATAATTATTTGTTACTAATATTTCACTAGCAGTTATATTATACAAGCTTATGGTATTTAAATCCGGTGCTGCAGCCGTAGAAAGTGAATTACTCCATGTTATTGTGGCAGCAAAACTATAAACTCCAGCAGCAGGGATTATTATTATTCCAGTTCCTAAGTTTATCATAGGATTATTAACACCTATTGTTTGACCATTTACAATATCAGTAAATGTTCCACTCCCAGGGAAATTAATACTTGTAGAAGCTGGAGACCAATTCGCTGTAAAAAATACAGAAAAACCAGTAGATGAAGGTAAAGTAGCATAACTTACATTACTAGTTCCATCATATGATAAGAAATATGTTTTTAATGAATTTGATAAACCAGTCAATAATAATCCACCTGATCCACATTCTAATTCAATACCTCCAGTTCCAGTATTTTGAATTATAGCACCACTAGTAGATTGAAAATTTAAATTTCCACTTCCTGCCCAACTTATATCACCACCATTATCAATTGTAAGAGTTCCACTTAAGGATGTAGCTGGTGTATATCCTTGAATAACAATATCTGATGTTGCAACAATATCAATACCTGAACCTACTGTTGTTGAAAGTGTAGCAATTTCGATAGCTCCACCAGGTGCAGTTATATTTATATTACCTCCGGTTCCTGTTCCAATATCAATTATTCCAGAAGCTGGAACAAACATTTTAGCTGTTCCAGCTGTAGAAAGATCAACATATCTAGTATTATCAGCCGATTCAATTCTTTCAATAGCATTTGAACCGATTGTTACAGTTGATGCAATTTGTCCAAGTATTGGATTAGGATTCGCAGCGGTTGGAACTACTCCATAAGAAACATTACCAGTTCCAGTATTGTAATACAAAATATCGGATGAAGTAGCAGCACTTAAACCAGTAATATTAATATTACCTCCTCCTTGTAAACCAAAATTTACATTATTAGATGCATCGACTTGAACATTAGTTGAAAATGGATTACTCGAATATTGAATACCATAAATATCATAAGTTGTAGATGTTACAGGATCTTGCAGTGATAAATTAAATATACTTGGTATTGGGTTAGTAGTAATTAAACCAGTTGATGGATCATTTGTCACTAAATTAGGACTAGTGGCTAATTGAGGTGTTCTTAAGTAAAAATTTTGAAAATCTCCTAAAACACAATCACCGGGATTTAAATTCAAAACTGAGGAATATCCTCCAATACCAACATACATTGATGTATTACTCATGTTAATATCTGCTCCTGATCCTCCTGAATTTATATATACTGCTGAAGATGGTAAATCACCTAAATCTTGAGCATTTCCAATAATAATGTTATTAGAACTTGTTGCACTTGAACTAACTAAATTACTTGCCATGATTTGACAATTGGTTAGTGAAGATCCCGGATTATTTGAACCTCCACAAGTAAATAAATTACTATTATTAATAGTTGCACCACTAGATAAATCAGTAGTACCAGCACACATGACATTAGAATATGTAGCATTAACACCTGATGTTAAATTACAACCGATAGAATTAGATTGACTCAATGTAGCTTGATTAACTTCACCATACCAATTTGAATCGGCGGATTGTTGACCAAAAACTACACCTGGTACTGTAAAACTAGCATCATTAATTGTAATATCTTGACCATAACCTGAATTAGTTGCAACCAATGGATAATTAAAATTTAAACCTGGATTCATTTGATTTTGGAAAGATCCATTTTGATATGTATTAGGATATGTAGAACTTGTTGAATTAACTGTTACATATGAACCATTATCAGTAATTGACACATTTGAACCAGCTTGTATATCCTTAATATATATCGTAGTATTTGACCCAGGATTTTCAACCATCGATATTGCAGCACCAGTGTTATTAACTGATTGAATAACTCCAGGATCTCCGGGTGGTCCTTGAGGTCCAGTTGGTCCAGCATTATCAGCTTGTAAATTAATATAAGTACCGCCATCATTAATTTGAACTGTATTATCACTTGAATAAAACGACTTGATATTTGTAGGGTTAGAACCTGGATTTTCTACTGACTGAACACCAGGTCCACCAGTATTTTGAACACTAAAATTTTGTTCTAAGTTAATATATGTTCCATCATCTGTCACTGTTATTGTTCCACCATTTGAATTAATTCCCTTTACCTCAATTGGGCTCGATATACCAGGATTGACAATAATTGGTATACCAGAACCAGTATTTTCAATATCTGTAATTCCTGTACTATTTTGAGATATTGTTAAATATGTGCCATTATCGGCCACATTAATATTAGATCCTGATTGTAGTTGTTTAATGTAAACTGGATTTCCACCAGGATTTTGAACAATATCAATAAAACCAGCTGAAGTGTTATCCACTACTGTTGGTGTACCACTAGGTAATACTTGTTGTGTCACTTGTCCTGTTCCACTAATAAAAAGAACATTAGTTTGAGAAGCTGATGGAATTGTATTTAGTGTTAGATTAGGTGTATCAATAATTATTTCTGTTGAAGAACAAGCTATTGTTGAATCTTCTGTACCATCCCCAATTTTAGAAATAATATTATTGGGAGCATTTGGTATATCTGCTTCTTGATAAAGAATATTTATTGGATTCTGTTGATATTGCCAATCAACATGACCTAAAGCATTAGTTGCAACAACTTGGCCAACAAGACCACTTGGAACAGCAGCAAAAGATAAAGGTTCAAATAATACATTACCACTTCCATTCGTTTGTAAAATAGTATTATTAGGGCCTGGTTCTGGTAATGGTGCTGGTGTAATAGTTCCATTCACATGAAGATTTCCATCAATTTGTACATTTTGATCAAAAGTAATATTATTAGCAATTTCATTTATGTAACATACCAAGTTATTTGGTACTAAAATATTCGCAATACTCATAATATATTATTTAATTAGATAATAAATATTATATTATTGTTTACGCCATTCAGCAGCAGCAACCCTCATCCTATCTTGTTGACTCATACTTTGATAATCTTCAGGATTATCACGTTTCCAATGATTTAAGAATTTTTTAACAAACATATTATAAGCTGATGGGGCTCTAGTTCGTTTAACTCCTGAACTTCCTCTTTTAGATCCGCCAATAGGTCTTCTATGTACAACCCTTCGATGTACAACATGTCTTGTTTTTGATCCACTTCCAACTCTTCGTTTTGAATGTCCTCTTGATTTAGAAGCTGCACGTCTTACAACTCGTCTTTTAGATCCTGATCTTTTAGATGTTGCACGTCTTACAACTCGTCTTTTAGATCCAGATCTTTTGGAAGTTGAACGTCTTTTAGATCCACCAACTCGTCTTTTAGATCCTGATCGTTTTGACATTGATCGTCTTTTAGATCCACCAACTCGTCTTTTAGATCCTGATCGTTTTACAACTTTTCTTTTTCTAGAGTGAGCTTTTCGTTTCTTTAAAGCTCCTCCTAAAACTCCAGAACCACTGAATTTCTGTTCGTAAATTTCTTTAAGTTCAGGATAACCATCCTGCATACCTGAGTAAAATTCATACTTATTCATTAACTCTAATATATTATAGTTGATATTATATTTTAATCGAGAATTAGTCAAGATCAAAAATTCCATCCGCATTTTTATTAGATGTATATGTTACTAGTTGATTTACATTTACATGTCCTACAAACTTGGCTACTAAACCCATTTCAATCTTTTTAACATATAACATGTAATTGATCAATGCATATCTTAATGAATGTGTATTACATTTAAATTCTTTAAGTAAGAAATCTAATACTCGTTGTTTTAGATTAACTGTTCTGATTAATGATAGATAATTAATTAAATCATCAGTTAATTCAAATTCAATCCAATTTGGAAAAGCTATTTTTCTAAAACGTGCTTTCTTACCACCTGCTGCTGATTTAGCTATTTTAACCACTACTTTTGATTTAAAATCATTATCTTTAAAAAATAATTTAATAGCCTTACATGCTTCTATGATCCTACAACCATTTTTAAGCTGGATCAATGAAATTATACAATATATTAACTTATTATTCCATATTCTCTTTTTAGAATCATAATCTTTACTATCAGTATCTAATTTTATTATGGTGTCTTGTATTTCATTGTATTTAGATATTAGTTTCTTTTTAATATCAATATAATCAATTCCTCTATCAAATCCTTGTGATATTTTTGGCTGTTCTATGTGATCATCCATTATGTTCAATATATTATAGTTGATATTTAAATCTTATTTACAATATTTTACATTACTGAGGAAGTTTGTAATCTGATATATAGTTATAGTTAAGATTTGCTTAGCTTATCCTTTTTCTTTTCTCAATTAAAATCACTAAATATGTAGATAAAAATGTTAATATGTAGATAAAATTTTGAAAATATAAGTAAGATTTTTAATTATAATAAACGCACTGACCTCAAAGTATATAAAATCTTAATTAGAAATATACAAATGCCTCCTAGATCAAGTTGTTATTATTGTGATAAAAAAGTAACTTTAAAAGATATTAAAAATGGATATTGTCCATACTGTGATGAAATTATATCTTGTTCTGAATGCGGTAAATTATTTACTGATGCTAATATTTATAAAGAAGGATGTGAGTTATGTATTAAATGTCTAGATAATAGCTCCGATAGTTATTCAGATTCTGAAAGTGATTCCGATTTTAATTCTGATTCCGATAGTTACAGTGATTAATTTATTTATTATCTCATGTAATAGTAAAAATGGAAAGCTTAATTACATATGTTATTGTTAGTGTTATAATAATACCTTTATTAACTCGAATAGTATGGTCTAATAAAAAAATTAGAAAATTTATTGGTCGAGTATTTTTAAAATTATTACATCATTTTAAATTTGTTCAACACTCTTTAAGTCATCATTCTCTTCGAAAACATTCAAAAATATAATCTTACGTATAATTCGTTTAATATATGGAAAATAAAATAGTACATAATAATGTCGATAGTCAAAGGACTAGTTAATAGTAATGATACAACAAATAATGACACGCTAGATACTTGTTGTGTTAAGTTACATCGAAAGGCTAGCATTCAAAACTACATTACTGATATTAACTCACGGATTCATAACCGTTATCGATATAGGTCCTATAGTTCAATGGTTAGAATATCGTTTTTACACATCGATGATATCGGTTCGATTCCGATTAGGATCATGTTAATAGTAGTGATACAGCAAATAAAACTAATCTGACTTTATACTCAGAATTAAAAATTACACTACTGATATTAACATAGTCGGATGAACGTAGGGTTTATATATGAAATTAATATTAATCACATTAATAGTAGTATATAGATTAGAAGGGTTTGGTTGTAATAGAAGGAGTGATTACCGGATATTATAATCAAACAGAGTTGCAAGTGACTTCTTTCGGCGCGATTATATTATTTATTCCACAATAAATAATATAATTTTAATATAGCTATGGAAAAATTAATAACATTAAAAACCAGTATTACAGATAGACAGATTTTAGATGCTCTAGCATATGGATTCGCAAAATTACAAAGATGCAGAGTGTGTGATAAATATGCCCATGAAGATGAAATTAAATTTGTTCATCCATTAGCTATGACTTTTCAAAATGATCAAGAAAGATTTATGTGTTCTGCTTGTTATAAACTAAAATTATTTCAACAAGAAAATATATCAGAATTTAAAACTTTAGTAGCATGATACTTTCTTAAAATTTCATCACGATTCCTATTATAATATTTCTTTCTGTATGCCTTAAATTTTTCTGTTTGTTGATATTTATAAATTGCTTTTTTTGATGGATCGATAAAATATTGTTTGTATATTTGTTCACATTCATTACATTTTTTAATTTGACATTTCAAAATATGTTTATGTATTATTCTATCTTCTTTATTCATTAATATGTAGATAATATTTTATCTATATATTAAGTTTAATTATTAAATATTTTCCAAATATTGTCACATTTCCTACAATTTTCACGATTACATATTTGTATATGCATATGAATTAATAAATCTTCAGATTCTAACCCTATGCTCTGATGTTCTGCTTGTTGATCAATACATTGATCATAAATACATTTTCTACATAATCTACCATTTATAATTTTTGAACCAATTATATAATTATCTTTTACTGATTTATAAGAAAATTTAAACTCATCATCCTCTTCACATATTATACAAGGATATGGATTAATATATCTTTGATTAAAAGATTCATTGTTCCTTCTAATATTTTCTTTAATATATTCATGTTTTTGATTTATTCTCGGCATCTTTTTTCTAGATATTATATGTAGATAAATAATCTTTAAGTTATTTTGTCTACATAAATTATTTTTTAGATTTTTTAGCAGGTGCGGGTTTAGTTTTTAGATCGTCTCTTAATTTAGAAATAATTTTGGATCTTTTTTCAGAAACTTCTTTCAAGTCAGCGATATCAGCTTCTAACTGATTTCTTTCTTGCTCAAATTCTTCAGTTTTCTTTTTTAATTCTTCACGGTAAAGTTCTATTAGATCATCACGATCTTGTATTAAATCATTTAATTCCATTATTTCCTTTTTAAGATGAGCATTTAAATCACGGATTCTTTTGGGTGTTTGGTCCTCTAACTTTGCTAATTCTACTTGTGTTTTAATATATTCTTCTTCTCTAATCGATTTTATTTTCTTCTCACAAAAATCATAGGCTTCATTTAATATTCTTTCATGTTCTGAAAATGCAATTTGTTCCATTTATATATCTTACTTATAATATTTAAATTTTTATTGAACTACATATTTAAAAATTAGTAGATCCATTTTTATGGATCCGTTAAAATTAATAATATATGTTAAAAAATGAAAATATCCCCAATACGCAAACTTAAATTATTCGTACCATATTATTATATAACATATTATTTTAAAGGTCATGTTCAATTATATATCTTACTTTTTTAAGTTCTTTTTAAATTCTTCGCTTATAAAACCATATTTATTCATACACTCTACAAAACATTTTTTATGCATTGGTCGTGTACTCCAATCATTATGATGTTTACCATTTATTCTTGATGATCCAATAGGTACTAATGATCTATCACAATAAGTACACTTTTTTTTAACTTCATTTGTCAATTTTATCTATATATATAATCTTATATATTATTTTATATAGCTAAGATGCTTTTTAGTTCTAACGTGAAAATACTTAGTACCCATTGATATATTAGCACCACATACATCACATATAATTCTTTTTTTAAAATATTCTCGTCTCTTATCATGATTTTTATTTTGCCATTCTCTTAAATATTCAGATCTATCATTAGACATTTAATATATAATTACATAATTAATGTAATAATATATTTATATTAATTGATATCATCATTTATTATCTTTTTGATTCCTCTCCAAACACGGACAGAACCATTATTTATTTTACCATCTCTAGCACCCATAACTTTTAATATTTCAGAAAATCGTTTAGCTGATATTGTTAAAAATTCTTTTTTATTTCTATTTTTAAATTCTGTAAATTCTGAAACTTTTACAAAATCATCATCATTACCGGTAATCATATATGATTGACTAATAATATTTGCTAAATTTTTATCTTTAAGTCCTTCAGCAGTCCAATCCTCTTTGGTACGTTCATCAAATGGTGGTTGACCAAATAATAAATAAAATTGATAAGCTTCTAATATTAAATTAATAAATCCATTAATAAATTTATTTTCTTTAATCTTTTTTTCTAATCCTAAATCTGCTTGAACATGGTAATCTTCTGTTGGAGTTACAACAAATTGTTTTTCAAATTCATAATAAACTAATCTTCCAATAACTGCATTATCTAATGGTTGAATCTCTGGTACATCATTAAGCATACAAAAAGCTGTAAAATGTGGTACAAAATGTACTTCTTCTTGATAATGTGTACGTCCTATCATTTCATCACCGCCCGAAGCAATTTTTTTAATGTCATTACCATTTAACGTTTTTTTCATGTTGACTTCATTAGAAAATATAATACGTGCAAATCTTATTAAATATGCCCATCTATTTTTTTGGGCTTCATCTTGTGATTGACCTTTATCATTATAAGCTAAATTCTCAGCATTGAAAGTTTGAATAAAATCACCAAAACATGTTCTAAACATTGTAACTAATTTAGATTTTCCAGCATTTGTTTTACCTGGACAAATTAAAAAATGTTTAGCTTCAATATCTCCAGCTAATGCCCTAGAAAAAGCAACTTTTAAGGGTAGTGATTTAATATCACTTCCACACATTGCCCTAAATGATAAATTATTAGCATATTCAATATTATCCTTATTTTTTTCTGGAAAATCATAAGGAATGTTACAATGAAATACAATATTAGGATTAAAGCCAGGTGTAAATTTATTTGTCTTCATATTATAAATTCCATTCTTAAATAATAAATATCCTAATGATGATGATGCTGTTCTATTAATCCAGTCATCATCTCTAGCCGCTATTAATACAAATGGCATTACTTTTCTCATTAATGTTGTATCTTTTCCATATGATTTTAATTTAGAAAATTCAGGATTAGTCGATGTCTCTACATAAAAATATTTACTATGTTTTGTTAAATAATAATTTAGCGGTGTATCATAATCTTTGGAACATTTATCAAATTTTCCAGTATTTTCATTAAAAATATACAACATACCATAACAAAATTTAAAATAATCTGGATTTTCTAATCTAAATAATTTTTCTTGAACATCTTTATCATCGTTAACAATAGCTGATTCAGCGGGAAGATCAATAACTTCATTCATTGGTTTTACAGAAAATTTAATATTAAATGATGTATTTTTCATGACATATTTATTACACTCATCAATTAATTCATTAATATCATTATCTTTTAAATTTTTCTTTTTTTCTATCATTAAACCGTCAAATGTCAATACACCTATTTTAAAATTTTTTAATTTAAAAAACTTAACTGCACTATTGAGACATTTATTTTCAATATTTTGAATTACCAATGATAACACTGATGATTTAATATTTTGTTTATCAGATGTTTTTTTAACTATTTTTTTAAGATCATTTTCAATAATACATACCTTTTTAGATATTTCTTTTAGTTCATTTGAAAATTCTACTAACTTTTCTAATTTTTCATTAGGAGTAACATCATCACCTTCAAGATTTTTAATTGTATAATTTCCTAAATACATTATTTTTAAAATAATTTTTTTTGCTTCTTCTCTTGAAATATTATGTAAGTCCATTAATTCTTTCAACCAATTTTCACGGTATTTAATATATCTATCTAACATATTACATTGAATATTATTCTTTTTACAATATTGATTAAGTATTGTTGGACCACCATTAATCATATCAATATCTAAATAATTTTTTTCAGCTAGTGTATTTCTAATTTTCTTATGAATACATTGTAAAGATAGACCTTTTTCGGCAAATAATCGACCTTTCTCCATATCTTTAGCATAGAAATAATTAACATTAACATAACCATTAGTAACTTTCTTTTTGTAGTTAAATAAAATTTGTTTCTCTTCATCACTGATTTCATCACTAGCTAAAAGCCTATTAATTATCTGTAAATCTGCTTTTTCTTGAAGAGTAATTATAGGCTCTCTAACTATTTTCTTATTATTAACCATCTTAGTGTTATATGTTGTACTAATATTTTTATTTTTATATCATTTTGGAAAATTAAAAAAAGTTTAAGCTTAACCCTTTGTCCCTTGTCCTAGACTAGATTGAATTGGTTGAGGCTTATACAGGGACATAGCGGGTCGTCAAAAAAGACACCTATTCTCTGTTATTTATATTTTTAATTTCAAAAAAATTTTTTCAAAATTTCTAATTCTTTAGATTTAGACGTCC
>QGNH01000500.1_pt5 | contig 10984 bp, 23 predicted proteins | sample 1735481 | NCBI WGS metagenome assembly QGNH01 (sample SAMN09239004, study PRJNA386568) | Viral metagenome, whole genome shotgun sequencing project. | reverse complement strand
GATTTTGGTAGACCGCCAAGGAATCAAACCTCGGATTTCCGCTAATCAGGCAGACGTGATATCACTTCACTAGCAGTCCATGGTCAGAGTGATAGGAGTTGCACCTACCTATTTTCCGCTCCAAACGGAATCCACGCCTATCTCTGGATTCACACTCTGTTATTCTAAACTTCTGTACAGATACTCTCCGTACTCTTCTAACTCCTTTCTCGCTTCGTCTGGTGCTTGGAGGCACAGACGCTTGATTATAGACACTGCTTCGGCTTTGCTCTTCACGACGGCTATCTGATCGAAGTTAAGGAAGATGTATATTCCGTCACTGCTCTGCTGATAACCTTTGTGCGGGCTTATTGTCTCACCGGCACCGAGTATCTCTGTCAGACCCCATTTCTGAAAGTCCACAAAGGCGAATACTCCTTTGAAATCGTTTATGATCGCAATCCGATACTTATAAACACTCTTACTATCAAAACTCCACCGCTAACATAACATCTCCTAAAACTTGGTACCCGTGAGAGGAATTGAACCTCCAAACACCTGATTCTAAGTCAGGCGGCTTTGCCTATTTGCCTACACGGGCATTCTATTAAATTTGGACCAGGTAATCGGACTCGAACCGATACTCTCTGCTTGGAAGGCAGATATGCTAGCCGTTAAACATTACACCTGGCTATTAATTACTATTTCTTTCACTCCAATGCAAAATTCTATGACAATTAGCGCACAAACAGTCACATTTAGCAATTTCTTTCAAAATCGCCTTTTTACTTCTTTTAGTGGCAACCATATCTGCCACTGGTTTGTCTTTATGTGCTGGATCTCTATGATGAAAATCCAACGCACCTGGATGATTAAAGCCACAATTCTTACAACTCGATTTAGCAATCACTTCTTCGGCGAACCACTGCTTAATATTTTTGCGATATTTATTTGACTGTTCCATGACTTTCTGTCGGTTACGCTGGTACCAAGCTTTTTGATACTCTCGCATATACTCTCTTCTAGCTATGGATGGGGAAGCTGGATTCGAACCAACATCCTCTGAGTCAAAATCAGGAGTCCTGCCGTTAGACGATTCCCCATTGTTATTGTTTACTGACATTAAAAACCTCTAAAATTGGTGGACACCTAGGGAATCGAACCCTAACCTAATGCTTGCAAAGCACCAATGCTCCCGTTAACACCAGGCGCCCAATGTGTTCTTCGTGTCGTGGACTTTCGTCGCTTTGATAGCTACGACACTCCGAACTGTTTTCTTATTTAATTAAAGCCGTGATTTGTTAGAGCGCCGGCTGCGCTAGTGTATGTGACCACTGGGGATCAATACCTGTGCCCGGACGCAGCTGTGCGGTCCCGCGTTGCGCGAGTGCCGTAATTTGAATGAGAGTGCGTCCAAACATATTCATAAATCTAATATACCATCAGAATTGGTTAAATTAAAACTTTATTTTTGTCTCAAAATCTTGTCAATTTCGCCGTCTATCTTCATACGATCGGCCTTATCTAGGAAGGTTGCTAGATTAGTAGCCCAGATTGCGGAGTCATAGTGACCCTGGACCATACCCATCTCGTCGGTCACAATATATAGATGCCATTTATCTGGACGACATCCGAGCTCTTTGCCTGTGCCAACAATGAAGCGCCCGATCTTTGTCATCGTAAAAGCTTTTTCTCTATGCTGTTGTAGATCTGAGCAGCTCCACGCTCTGCATCTTTCTTAGAGGAGTAGAAGCGCTTCGTCACAGGTCCGTCAGTGAATATACCGTCATCCCTATTCTGCAATACAGTCCAGTCATCTACCCAATCACCCTCTTTACCCTTAAGAGGGTTATCACATTCAAGCTGATGTGACCATTTGCCAACTGTAAAACACCTCTGCCATGGCTTCATCGCAATCCAAGTTCCTTCTCCATCTCGAAGGTCATGTTCTTGAACATGGACTGTGCAGCAGTCTCTGCTGCTTCTTTACTTCTATATGGAGTGCTATTTGCTTTCTTATTAGTCGCCAACTTCATCACGCGAAAGTAGATGTGGTTAATAGAGTGCCGCTGCTTACTTCGCACTTCTTTAATGTAGAAGAAACTTTCCCACGTCATATCAGTAGTTCGTCTTCTATCTTTCGGTCAATCATCTTTAACCTATGCTTCGCAACATAGTCTTCAGCGTGGATTGGGTTTTGGAACGATCCAAGTCCAGGCACTCTCTCGCCAGAATCTAGGAATACTATTGAGTAGAGTGGCTCCATGAGCTGAGGATGAGTGAGGGCTTGTAGACCAAACACATCATCAAATCTACCTGGAGAACCTATTCTAATTTGTCGTAATCTGTGTTGCAATTGGAATCCTATTCAAAAATTGATTTCAACCCGTTTGGACCCCACAGCAAATAAAACGTAGCCCGTAGTGGGAGGACTACGGGCTACAACAACAAGGAGTACTTCTGAATCGCAATAATGATTTGTATCAGAAATTGCAACCCGAATCTATATACCATAGTCGGGTTTTTAAAATTCATCTACCCCCGTATTTTGCAACTTTATGGTTTTTTAACAAGAAAGCATGGTATATTAGATCTATGACAAACGTATTTACAAACCTATTCGTACTTAAAGCGAAACGCTACGAGCGTAAGGTATACGTTTCTGTCGTCTCAGTCTAAACGTATACCATCTCCCGCGCTCACAACTTAACAGAGAATGCCCCATTAGTTCAATGGTAGAATACTCGGCTTACATCCGAAGTACGGAAGTTCGATTCTTTCATGGGGTACCAACTTAAATTCAGTGGCGCGTGGTGTCAATATAGCATGTCTCCCTCTTAAGGAGTTTGGTGAAGGTTTAAGTCCTTCCGCGCCAACCATATCAATGGCTCAAGGTGTTAATGCATTCCCGGCTTTTAACCGGTGGGGTGTCGACTAAAAATTCGACTGAGCCAACCAAATTAGCCCCATCGTCTACTGGCTAGGACGCCAAGCTTTCAACTTGGAGAAACGGGATCGATACCCGTTGGGGCTTCCAACTTATATTGTAAATAAGCTTTTACCATGACTTTCCACTCTTCGGGAGTGAAATTGTTACTTTTACTTGTATTACATCTTCCGCAGCATGGAACTACGTTGTCCAGTTCGTAACCCTTAGTATTATCTAATCTATCTAACCAAACACCAGTGGTTTCTAATGTTGGTGGTTGTTGACAATAATCGCATGGTTGTTTGATTAACTCATAGAATGAGGTTTCTTCTATGTTCCACGTTAAATTGCGCTGAGTCGCATTTTTCTTGCCGAAAAGAAAACGTTGTCTAGGTTGTCTAGCTAAATCATGCTGACGTTTCTTATTGCGTTGATACCAGTTTTTGGCTTTTTCACTAAAACAGCTTCGGCATCTTTGTGAGATGCCGGTTTTGCTGCTTTTATCTTTACAGAATTCTTCTACTGGTTTGTCTTCTTTGCAGGTAAAACAGATCATCTACCCATTATACCTGACATGCACAGGCTTTGCTATCTAAGGTCTCATAGACCTCATCTTGACATGCCTTAAGGATCTCTACTCCCAAGTTTTCAGCGCCGTTGTCTCCGTACACGCATTGACCATCAGCTGCAGGAATATCGGTTGCCATAACCTTGCACAGACCTTATTCACAACTGAATCAAACGTATATCCTGAGAACAGAGTCGTCTCATCGGGTGAGTGGAAGTGAGCGACAAACAGGCTCCTGTTGTTCTCGTCGATATCTACTCCGAACGAGTAGTCTTTGTTGTCACAGAGCTTAGCATGAGCATCTACCATTGTTTTTACAAGCCAAGAACGCTCTAAACTATCTAACTTTCGCAATTCTTGCGGAAGAACCTTACACCAAGCGTAGCATTTGCCATTGCATGGTTCGTACTTGAATCTGAATATTTTCTGCATATTACCTCCGGGACAGTTATACTTGCTGCTCTTGTAATTCTTTCAGTTCTTGCATGTCTTTTTCGAGAGCCAAGGTCTCTGCTACAAGCTCAGCAATCTTGATGTTGGCCTCTTCGATGAAAGAAGCAACCTTAGGATCGTCGGCGTACGGTTCAGCCTCAGCAATTATAGTCCTGATATTTTGAATAGCCTTGGTGACCTCTTTAAAGATCACGTGGTCTTTAAAATTTACAATTTTGCTCATTATTTCTTACCGCCTATAAGTCTAAACAGATCAGCTCTTTGATCAACATACCGCATCAACTTGAAATCCTCAAAGTCTACCACGTTATCTTTACCCATTCTCGTACTCCTCCATTGCTTCTATGCCTTCTTTAGTAGTCAACCACCTAAGATAGAGAATAGCATCTATAAGAGCCTCGTTCTGAGAGTAATCTCTGAATTCACCAAAGCTTCCACCAATATTAACTCTATATCTAATTACTGTAGGCCAATTATGCGCCTCATCTGCAGCTATAGATGTCTGAAAGTGATCTCCCCATTGATACTTAACAAGCCAACCGTTCTCTTCATCTAGCCTAAGATAGCGTGACTCCTGATACGCTCTATGAATGAGCTCAGCTGTTGATAGTGGTTTCAACTCCAGCCTAAGATCAGTAAGGAGTAGCTCTTCCATCTGGGCCTTTTCCCATTTCTTTCTGAAGATCTCGGCGTCGCTTGCTGCAGCATATGCATCAGATACTCCATCACTCATCTTTACCCCTTATGAGAGCTCTTATCTTTGGATCATGAGTTACTTTGTATCGATAGTCACTGCCATTTTTACTTAATACTTTTATTGCTTTCTCATCTGCCTCAATACCAAGTATGGCATACCTGTCGTGCAAGTCCTTCAGGCTCTTCATCGCCTGTTCCATAACCCATTGCTCGCGTAGCATCTGCGCTTTGAACCAGGCTGCTGTGAATTGCTCAGCGGAAAGAGGCTTAATAATGAGATCATTGTCGGCTTTCTCTGCTGCTATAAGCTCTTCCATACCGTCGTAGTGACCCATCACTTCATTCCCATCATTTTGACTAAACCACTAGTTTTGTTAGTATAGTGCATGCAGCGATTGGCGTAGTAGAAACCCAACGACATCTGCCAGCCGAATGAGATAGCCTGTCTAGCAAGCACTTGCCCATCGCTTTTGCGAACTACATTGAAGTGTTTTCCGCCGGAGCATTCCATCATGTAGATCTGCTCGTTGAACTTCCAGAGCGTAGGACGTGCCTTCCACTTCTTTACGAAATCTTTTTTACTAGATGTATCTCTGACGTACTTTGCCATTATGCTTCACAATCGTCGTCTGTATTCTGTGCTGCCCTCTGAGAGAGGAGGAACTCATCGAGTTTCTTGACAGCATCCTTTCTGTATCTTTCCTCGAACTTGCTCCAACGAGCTGTGATTTTTTCTTCGATCGGAGAGAAGATAGCAACAAAAGCGCACAGCTCCACAAAAGATAAAGGTATACACACAATGAAGCGCGCTGCATGACGCCAGTACGGAATGTTCTGGTACCAGTCAAAGTTATTAATAAGAAAGCAGCTTGTTAGAGTCATTAGTACAGCCATAACCGCTGGTATCTGCCAAGGAACCATGTCGTTTAAGATATGACAAAGTATCTTAAGCTTATCTCTTCTGGTTAGAACTATATCTTGCGGTTTAATCATGGTTTCTCCAAAAGTTTAATTAAGTGGTTCCACATCTTCTCATGAACACCAGGAGTGTAGAGGGATTCTTTGAAGAACGACCACTCTTTCTTGTACATCTTCATCTTGCCTGGATCTTTAGCTGAGGCCTCGACATTGGCTATGCGATCGGCTAGTTTGAGCATAGTTGCATCATAGGACTCTTTGATCTTAGGGTAGGTTGCGACATGGCGAGCCATACGGTTTGCACCAGGCTCATTTGTGACCCTATATACAAGGTCAGCTACTGACCTGCCGAATACAAGGTTCACCTGATCTATGGTCACAGGTGTGTCCTCTACAACATCGTGGAGAAATGCAGCAGAGAGTAGGTTCTCATCTGTGCAGCCGTAGCGACACAGCACCATGGCTACTGCCTTCAGATGGACGGTATAAGGCTCTTCGCCATACTTCTGGCCTTCGTGTGCAGTCTCTGCGAATGCCTGTGCTGCTCTAAGTTTAAGTTCTTTCTTGGCGAATATGTCGTCCATCTTTAATCCTTTGCATCGAGATCAGGTTTTAAGCCCGTCTTGTTGAGAGCACCACTATAGATGAACGTCCTTATTCTCTGTCTATTTACACCATTGCTAAAATAATGCAGTACTCCCCAGTTAAAGAATATCCGGTGGCTGTAGACCTGATGGGGAAGCTGATGCCGCATCACATCGTGCTCCACAGAAGTTGACAATACTGAATAAAGAAATGAAACAACCACGGAATAAAATGAACGTAGAACTGCCAACAGAACCATAGCATGGTGACCAATGCAAATGGAGCGATAATAACTAGGAGTAATATTGGAGTTTCGTCTTCCATTATTCCTCACCCTTTACGAAGTTGGCACAGTTAAACTCTGCAGTCTGGACTAGCTGTACATCTAGGATGTTAGGTGGAGTAGCGTACTTATCCATTTGCTTTCGGTAGTAGTCTGCGAACTCTTGCGCCTTCTTGAGGCTTGCATATGAGTATTGCTTTGCGATAGGTGGTCTCTCTGAAGAGATCTGCAGCAAAAGTGAAACTATGATAGTACACATCATAAAATACCTCCACCTAATATTAGATTCAGAAAATTAATAGCGAATGTATAGGCCTTGTGCTCGATCAGTACTGAATTCTCTCAGTTGATTAAGAAAATCACCTTTAGCAATGATGTCAGATTGAACAGTGGTGCTGGTTTTATTGCATGATTGGCGTATAATAACACCACTGTAGTCTTCTAGAAGACCTCTATAATAGTCTATAGAATTATAAAAAGATGCGCTTCGTCTTTCTAAGTTTTCTTGAGTCGTCGATGACTCTAATACTTTAATATTCATATAACTCCTATCGGTTTGATATAGATATTATACGATCAATCGGTTTTCGGTCCAAATTTAGAGGCAAAGCTCATCCTGTCGCTAAAAGTTGGATACTCCAGTTTAGTTATGACGCGTGCATCATACAGGACAGCAAGGAGGTTAAGGAGGACTTGATATGAATCAAATACCTCCTTAAGCGCATCCACTGCTTTTACCATATCTAAGTTATATTGCTTAGAACTCTCCATGAGCAATTCTACGAATCTCAGCAAGCGTCTGCTGGCGATAGATCTTGCCGTCTTCAAAGACGAGATCAAGTTCAGAGCCAAACTCAGCAGTTCCACGAACAGTCTGATACTTACCGTTGCGCTTCTCAAGGTCAAGAATACCCTTCTTGCTCTTCTTGCCGGGGTCAGAGACGGGATCTTTGTAGACCTCGATCTCTTTGCCGTCAACTACAGCAGCAGAGCATTTAACTGCGAACTTCTGAGTATCGCGAGTGACGCCTTGCAGGAGTGCTCCACCCATTCCAAAGAGGAAGTTTGTTGCAGCAAACCCGTCGTCATACGCTTGCTTCAGGAGAGTGCGAACCATATCCTCGTTGATGCCATCGCCATACAGCAAGCCCATTCCATTGTTGAACACCTTGAAGCCGCGACCATTCATCGTAGTTCCGAAGAGCTCAGCAATCAGCGTGGTACATTCGCGCATTACGACCGGAGGATTGCCAGAGTCAGGACGGAAGACGATCTTCAGATTCTTAGCCAAGATCTTTGGCAAAAGACTGTGGATCATACGGATGGCATTCAGGTGGTTGTACGAGTCGATGACAATACTGAGAATCGTTCCGGGTTTAACCTTGTCGATGGCGTTCTCATAGGCTTTCAGCTCGTTGCCCTTACCGAAGGCGGTCACTGTAGAATGCTCAAGTGCATTCACCGAGAATGCAGACATCTTCTCGTTGTAGTAGTGATTGGCTGCGCGAACACCAGGCATCGTATCAGAGCCTGCAAAGTTGAACGTATGCACTGCACCAAGAGTCTCAGTTCCTTCGTACACGGAAACTCCGCACCAAGTGTCCTTGTCGTAGCAAGGATCTGAGATACGAAGTGTTTTAGAGATGACCTCGAAAGTACCCAGCTCAATGATTTCCTTTTTCAACTGCGACTCCTTCTTTTGATAAGAAATGTTCGATCATATGTGTTTGGCTATGGCTACTGAATGCAGCCATAACCGCGGACAAAACTAATATAGACTGAAACATAGGCCACATCTTCTTAACCTTAGGTAAGCCATCCTTGTAGATAGCGAACCCAGAGATTAGCGACATCCACATACCGAAGTGTGTGATGTATGCATGCATCCAGCTAAGAAAATAATGTGCCATTACTTAGCCTTCTTGATCTCTTCTTTAACGAAGAGAATCAACTTTTCTAAGTCTTTGTTGAAATCTTTGCCGGCATTGGCGGCTGCACCGAGAGCTGGACCCCATTGATAGTCCTCATTGTAGTCACGATAGTCATCGGCTCTCTCAGATCTGAAAGAGCTTTTTAGAATCGTGAGGACCTTCTTCAACTGGTTCTTCTTGCTTGCTTTGCGTGCCATTATTCAGCTTTCTTAGTGCTGTCCAGCAAGAGTTGAGCAACATTGGTCTTGATTGCTCCCATGTTAGAGAGGATTGCTTGGCCATTACCAGAGCTTTCCAACATGCGCTTGATGAGTTGGGTCTTGGCTTTCTTACCCATCTTGTCAACGCCGGCGAGCTGAGTCTTAAGATCTTCAAGATCAAGTTTGGTTGCCGCGAGACTTTTCACTTGAGCAAGAAATGGAGCGTACAGTTTTGCCAGTTCAGCTTCCGGAAGCTGAAGAGTGATGTTCACCTTCGTGTACACCAATTCCTTATCGGAGTCCTTCGACTCAGCGTTCTCTACACGCATATGCGAAGGAACTTGGAAGTTGACCACGATCTCTGTTCCGTCCTCAAGATAGACATGAGATGAACTACCGCCGCCACGACCGCCGTTGCGACGCTGTTCGTGCATCTCGCTGTACGACTTGATGCCTTTATCGGTAATGTATAGATTTTCTGAGATTTCATTGTAGCCTTTGCGCGCGCCGCCATGGGCTGCAATCAGCTTCAGTTCTTTCTTGTATTTTGCTCTCACTGCATCTTTGAACAGATCAGAGAGCTTCTTCTTGGCTTTCTCAACCTCATATGTAGCATCGTTGTATGCATGCTGAGCGTCATCAACTCTGTTCTCTAGAACTTCACGAGTTTCCTCGATGACCATATCGATCAGGTCTTGCTTGGTGAGCTTCATATCGATCGATGAGTCGATCTGATCTCCACTAACAGGCATCACTACTAATTCAGCTTTTTTGGACATAATCGTCCTCCCTTGGTTAATGATTATTAGTTTCGGAATAGGGCATTCTCAGCCACATAGTTTAAATATAGTTTATTAAGTTCTGCTTGAAGTTCTGGTGCTTGATTGAAAGTTGAGACCCACTGATTCTCACCTTTGGACCACATCTTCAAGTCGCCTCTTATCCATCTGATCTCCCAGAATTCAATGAGCTTGAGATTGGCTTTAATATGCTCTGGTCTCTTGTAATTTTTGTGCGCGTCGCGAAGGATTGCAGCGTGGTTCATGCGCAGATCAAAATCTGCCCACGAATACATCTTATCGAAGTCCCAGAAGTACTGGCGGAAGTGTATTACCATACAGATTATTAAGATCAGAAATGGAGCCCATTCCCGCGTTCTCATCGGGTTCCTTGGGGTTGCAATCCAAGTCATTAATACTTATGTTAAATGGGCATGGCGGAGAGCAGAGTGCACGATACTCATACCCTTTCAGGTACGTTGCGCTTAGCAGGCGAACCTAGAACCTATCTAGTTTACCCTCCATTTGGTAGACCTATGAGGACTCGAACCTCGTTAGCAGGATTAGAAGTCCCGCGACCATCCAGTTGGTAGGTCCATTGATATATGGTACTCGAGGAGGGAGTCGAACCCACAAACAGCTGTTTTTGAGACAGCTCGCTTTGCCAGTTTGCGTACTCGAGCATGGTGCTCCTCCTCAGATTCGAACTGAGACTGTAGAGTGTTTAAGACTCTTTCCTCTGCCGTTGGGATAGAGGAGCTTGGTATAGGTTGAGAGAATCGAACTCCTCGTCGCCCACCTCTCAGTTTAGTGACCAGTGCTTTACAGGCACGTGAGAGGAACAACCTATATGGAAGAAAGTGAGAATATCGAGTTCTTGACCGGGTCTTAGCCGGCCACGCTAGCTTTCAAGGCTAGTTGCACACCAAGTGCCGCACCTTCCAATTTTATGTTTTATTACTCTTCTTTAAGTTCTCTTCACCTATTAAATATTGTAAGTTATCAATTACGTGTAGTCCACTTACGTTTTCACCTCTAAGTGGAATAATATGATCTACGTGATGACCATCCGGCCTGTTCCTATAAAACTCCTTAATGGTACTTAAGTCTGCCCACTTTGGAGTTGCTAGCTTTATATGCTTCTTTCTTTGTGTTGCATTAATGCCCTCTTTCTTTCTGAAATCTTCGCTATTTATATATTTATCCCTACGAAACTCTCTAGTTCTATTTTGCTCAGAAATTCTATACTCTTCATTAGTTTCATATCGCTTTTTCATATTTTTCAAATTACGAGCTCTAACTGTTTCTACGTTTTCAGGATTAGCGAGCCACTTATCTTTAGCTTTATCCTTACTAATTTTCCTATTTTGCTTATATTCTGGGTCTGTGGCGCACTTCCACTTTTCCCAGTGATACTTACAATATCCCTTACCGTAGTGTTTTCTCTCACAGCCTTCTTTAGAGCATAACTTCATATAATTTCCTTGTTATAAAAGGTGGGATGGAGAGAAAGATACCCCGGATTCTGTTTATGTCATCATCCGTCTAGACCTAACCTCACGGTTAGATTCAAGCCCCGAACCCGATAACTACCCGAGCAGGGTCATCGCTATCCTATGTCAAGTTACTGCGCATATGCTGTCGGCCGTTTCACCCGAACTAA
>QGNH01001178.1_pt1 | contig 10991 bp, 7 predicted proteins | sample 1735481 | NCBI WGS metagenome assembly QGNH01 (sample SAMN09239004, study PRJNA386568) | Viral metagenome, whole genome shotgun sequencing project. | reverse complement strand
TTCAACACCAGTTCGGTCCAGCGTTGGCTGCTGGCCCAACTACCAGATGACGCACTCAGAGGATTCCCTTCTGCGAAATCCCAAATCATGGAGACCGCATGGCGGGAAAAGACATGGCCGATACCGAGGTTCTTCGGGTCTGAACGCCAAATGCAGAGATTGGACCAGTAATCGGCGGATTTACTCACAAGTAAGCCAAGATAGGTTGCAACCGCATCGGCATAGGCCGTATCACGATCGCCATCATCGATCACTTTGGCTCTTGCATCTCCAACAAGGTCCGAAAATGTTGTAAGCGCCAGAAGTTGTCGTCGAGTGAAGAGATCGCTGTGCTTCTTCATCCCATAGTTCTGAACACGAAATCCAAGTGCTGCTTCGGGCATTTCCGTTTCAGGCACGTCCTTCGGCACCGCTCGTTCTGGTAGCTGTTCGTCTTCATCGGTGGGCGCGAAATAAATGCGTCGCCCGACACCTTCCGCAATTATGGCCATCAGTCTCACGCCCAACCGTTGCGCTTGCCCTTCGTTCCGGACGTATTCGAGTGGAATCGGACTGCCCGTCAGCAAACAGACGCCTCCGTTTCGCCCCACGGTGCCTACAGGTGCTTTTCCATCGCATTCTTGGACCCTAAACCGGTAGGTCATCGTACTGTGGTCCACCACAGGTTCAACCCACGCCTTTTTGCCTGCCTTGGTGGAGAGCCAGAACGAGCGCACCAGCGGCACATGTGCGCCTTTGGCTGCCGGGTTGGGACTGGCCACTGTCCGCGCCCAGACCCATGCAATCACCGACGCTTCGCCGCCACCGTGCTCCTTGGGCAGTTTCACCATGGGATAGAGGTGGCCGATGCGTTTCTCAGCCTCGTCGCGCATCCATTGCCCGTAGTAACGAATGTCCTCTGCCAGTCCCGCAGCGCCCTTCCATGAGCCGGACGCGCCAAGCTTCTTCTTCGCCTCTGGGTTCACTGGCGGCTTGCCAGCAAACTTTGGTGGAATTTCGATAAGCGCCATTGTGATGAGCACCGGCACCGGATTCAAATCGCTGCCGTGTGCCTCGAGCCCGAGGCGCTGCGCTTCAAGCGGAATCGATCCACCTCCGCAAAACGGGTCATACACCGGTGGCGGATTGCCGCCCGTGGACTTAAGAATCTCCGCCCGAGCCCTGTTCAGCACGCGCTCGTCATTGGAATTCTCCCACTTCACCAACTCACGGATGATGTTGAACAACCGCTCCCGCTCCATCTCAACGATGACTTCCTCCAGCTTCGGTTCAAACCCAGGATCGAGGACTGATTTCATGCCCGCGCCTCGAGCCTTGTCAAACATCGCCTTCAGTTGTGTCCAGGCCTTTTTGCGCGTCTTAAGTTCCTTCTCCGCCGCCGCCCGTTTGCCCGCATCGCCAAGCAACTCCTTCAAGCACTCGGACGGATCATCTACAAGCGAGGCAAACAGCACCGCCCGGCAGGCCGCCAGCGGACGCCTCGCCCACCACAAATGCAACGTGGACGGGTGTCCATGCCGGATGGATTTCTCCCGCGCCGCCTCGCGATTGATGTCCTCCAGCGGCAGCGCCACTTCAATCAGTTTCTTTCGATAATTAGTCATGATCTTGCTTTAGATTCTGTAATTCCGCGGCCAAGCAGTTCTACACAGGCAAGGTGTTTCCACAAGTCCATCCGTTGTTGCTCCATAGCTTGGAGCGAATTTGCAAACGCGTTCCCCAGTGACTGGCCGCTGTTAAGCAATCGTGCCAACGTCGGAAAAAGCGCCTTGGCAAAATGCGCGTCGATCGGAAATCTGGTGCAAATGCAAAATCTCGCCCCCGCCAAGAGAAATGCAGGGGCTGCTCCCACGGGATAGTCACCCCACGCCATCTCGTAAACGCCCGAGCTGCACGCCGAGAGTATTACGAATGGTGAAATTACTGCGTTCTGAATCATTTCATCCGGCGCGTGTCCACCGTCAGCGAGATCAAATAAGAACCTGTCGCCTTGTTCTGTGGAGACAATCCTGCCGTGGCATGAGAGAAGAACAGTTTTGTCGCTGTGCAGCGCCGAGATTACATCGGCTGAACGCGCTCCTGCAACAAATTCGCCGCCAGGCCCAGAGGCAGCCGCGAACCCTTTGGCCTCATCCTCCAGATTCAACGCGTTTACACCCGTTCCTGCTGTGCCGTGCCCGAGCGCCACGGTGCCTGTCCGAAAAACCATGTCTGGATTTGGACGATCTGGATCAAGAAGTGGACTGAATTGAGTGATGAAGGGCAATTGAGCCCACGAAACACCATTACTGCGTAATAGCGATCGCCAGGGGACCTTGTGTAGCATCGCGTGAGGTGCAAGCAGCACTATTCTCTGCGGGCCAATCACTTCAGAGATTTTCTTGGCGACGGCAAGCACCTGCGGAGGGAAGCAGCCAAGGCCGCGATCGTTTTCGAGGTTCGCTGGGATCGCTCTAATAGCCTGTCCAAACGCATTTGCATCTGCCATGTGTTCGACCAAATCAACAGCACTTACTTGCAATCCGTCACTGCCCACGATGAATGCCACGAGTTCCGGCGGCAAAATGGCAATGGAAACAAGCACTTCATCGTTGCGCAAATGGCCTTGGATTCGCGTCATTAGAGACTGGTCAACGATGTTACCTTGAAATGGATTCGCTTCCAGGAACGGATGGCGATTGCCATTGTTTACCTCAATCGCGAAACCCCTCGCCCTGCCGATCTCGAAGGCGACGAAGGCTTCAGCGTTCCGTCCTTCCTGGTGGAGCAGTGCGCTCAATTTTCGAAAATGGTCGTGCATCAAGCCTGCGGCATCTTTGTAGTCGTTTAGCCCCAGGGGACCCGGAAGTCTGTCGCACCAAACCCTTGCACCGGCGAGCAATACGTCCAAGACTTCTGCTGGTGGCCGACCTAGATCCTGGAGAAATGTGGCCTTGAAAAAGCTCAATTTGGCTGGATGCAGGCTTTCCGGGCTTAATTTTTCTTCCAACGCTTCCGCTAGCCGGACAGCCTCCATCCCCCAAACGGGATCATTTGCGTCACCGGCAAGGAACGCCGCACCGCAGTGGCGCATGTATGCTGTTTCAAATTGCCCGTTACGTTCAGCATCCGATGCGGCTTCGAACAGCAACCGCCTCGCATCTTCTTTTGAGATTAGTCCCAACCGAGCCGCCGCGATATTAACCCTGTGGAGTTGCTCCTTATTATTTTTGGACAACATTCTTGCCTCATCAATCGCGAGCGAGGCTTCCGTTTGCTTTTTGATCTCTGTGTAAGCCTGGGCGAGGTTGGTGAGGGTTTCCGCACATCCGACTTCATTCTCTGGAAATGCTCGATAGATGTCTCTGGCAGCAGTGAAAAGATCAATGGCTGCATCAGGATCGTGGCCTTTGAGCAAAGTGCCTCCCCAGGAATTAAATGTGTATGCTTGTGCCAGTGACAAATCGTCAGCGAATTCAGGAAAATCATCAGCCAGCCGATCGGCCATATGGCAGCCGTCGTTAAAAGTGCTCAACGACTCGTCCAACCGATCCTGCAAAGATATAGACTCCCCCAAAACACGAAATGCTTGCACCCATGTTGGAGGGTGTGGACACCCGTTAGTGTTAAACTCTGATAAAGCCAATCTTCCTGTTGCTTCGGATGCCTTGTAGTTCTCCATGCGAAGTTCAGTCAGGGCTTTATTGGCCAGCGCAAGACCGTAACAATGCGAACCGGCGGGCTCCAAAGATAGAGCCTTTAATGCCTCAGGGAGGCGATTATCGGAAATGGCGCGCATACCAATCAAATAATTCTCCGTCACACGGTGGTTGTGAAAGTTTATCATTGCCTCAAATATTTCGGAACGATTTGAAAGTGTGGTTCGCCATCAGGACTGCGCGTGGGTATATTGAGCCTGTAGATGTCACGCTCAGGCATTGGGAAAGGAACGCCTCCCTGCGGCTGGAGCGACCAACAATGGGCGTTCGATGGCTTGCTTGAATTTCGTTGTTGTGGGCGCATGGCTAAATCAAGTTCTTCTGCGCTGGTCCCGTTTCTCTCTGTTCATCAGCAAGGCGTTTTAGGTCTGGCCAGCTAAGGACGAGGGCGTTGTAGCCGATGGCGTCTTGCGACCATTTGCGGCGTTCGCAGACGGTGTAAAGGCGGTAACTGAGGTCGCGGGCGACTTCCGCAAGGAGCCCCAGCTTTTTCATTAACGCGGAGGCCACTTGCTCGCCTCCGTCCAGCGAACGGATGAGATGGTGTGTCGCTTCCCAAACGGTAAGCCGTTCGTCCGTGGTTGGGTCACAATCCGCATCCAACTCCTCCTTCTTCAACAGCCGCACTTTGCCGCCCTTTGCCGCGACGATGCCAGCTTCGACCATTCCGGACACGCTTGTATTCTTGGCGGTGCAAAGTGTCTCTGCCGCGCCATATGCGCCCTCATTGAATCCGTTTTGGTCGAACCACGCCAGCGCCCAGCGTGTATCCGCGTCAAATTCGCCTTCTTGTTCGGCCAGCACCTCGTCAAGTGACTGGTTGATAATCTCCAGCGCCGTGCGCACGCTCATGGGGGAACCATCTGCCTCCAGCACGCACGCGTAACGACTGAACACGGCCATGCCTGGCCCGATGGCGGCTTGGGCCAGATCGACCGGCGCGATGTTACCTTTTTGAAGATTCCGCAACGCATCGGGCAACTCCTTCTTCAACGCGCTGAAAAAGTCGCGGCGCGAAGCAGCGACCGCCCCCTTCGGTCGCGGGCGGCAAACGAGGACAATCGATGAGGCGAGAGCGCCTACGCTCTTCTTTAGACCCGTGATCAATTCGGTTCGAACCGGCCATGTGCCGTTAATTGAAAATCCAGCGTTGACTAAACTTTGAAGGAATGTTTCCCAACCTGTTGACGCAACGGAATCGCCTTCTGCTGCATCTGTTTCCTCCTCTGTTTGCTTGAATGCGTAATACACCGTCAATGGAAATCCGGGGTGGGCAGCGACATGAACTGCAGTAAAGACCTTCGCCATGCCTTGCTCGAAAAAGTTTTGTGCCTTCCCTCTGTCACCACCGAATCTGTGAGCAGTAGCAACCAATTCGGGGGACTTCGGCACGAGCAAGGTCGTAAAAAGCTCTGGATAGATTCGTCCTAAGCTCTGACGGAGCCAAATGTAGAAAAAGTCCGAAAGATCGGCGTAGGCGATGTTGTCGTAATATGGTGGATCAGTTGAGAAAAGGACGGGTGAATTTACCCGGATTGTGGTTGCATCAAGTTGACGCACACGTCCTGGTATTACGTCGGTTGGAAGGTTGGCCAAAACCTCTCCGAGGCTTTGAAGCGTCAGCACGAAGCCGCCCCCTGCTTCCGACAGAGGGTTAGCCTCCGCAAAGTCCCAGGTCATTGGGAGTGCCTGTCTACCGAACGCTTGTGTAAGTCTGTCGGGCTTCGTTTGCCAAGTGGCTTGAGTGCAATTCGTCAACGTATTCTTGTCAAGGGCAAATGCCAAATACGTTGCAATCGCGTGTGAATAATCTACGTCATCATTGGAATCTCTCAATACCTTTGAGCGTGCTTCGGTGATCAAATCACAAAGTGTTGTCAGCGCTACAAGTTGTCTTTTGGTAAATAGTTCTTTCCAGTGTGTCACACCGTAGCCGCGCCCACTGACTAAGTTCGGCGTTTCCTGGTTCATTTCCTGTCTCGGTTCCCAGGCAGGTATTGCGCTCTCTGCCGCCACAACGTGTTCATCGCCAGGTGGGAGGTAAATCCTGCTCTTGCCGCTCTCGGCCACAATTGCTATGAGCCGAGCGCCAATGCGTTTCGCTTTTGCTTCAGATCGCAAATATTCTTCTGGGATCGGAACGCCGGTTAGCAAACACCGAAATGAAGCACCCCGCGCGAGCTTGGTTCCTGCCCCTACTATCGATTCATCTTGCGGCTTCCCCGTCTTCACCTCAAATCGATAAGTCATTGAGTCATGATTCACGATTGGCTGAACCCAAGCCATACACGCATCACGTGTCGACAGGAAGAATGACCTGACCAAAGGCACATGCGCGCCTTTGGCCACTGGGTTGGGACTCGCTACGGTGCGCGCCCACAGCCACGCAATCACGGTCGCTTCCCCGCCGCCATGTTCCTGTGGCAGCTTGACCTTGGGATACAAATGGCCGATGCGTTTCGCTGCCTCGTCGCGCATCCAATGGCCGTAAAAACGAATGTCATCGACCAGCCCTGCGGCACCCTTCCACGAGCCCGAGGCGCCGAGCTTACGGCGCGACTCAGGGTTCACCGGCGGCTTGTCCGCATACCGGGGCGGAATTTCGATGAGTGCCTTATTAATGAGCACAGGCACGGGATTTAAATCGCTAGCGTGTGCCTCCAGTCCGAGCCGCTGCGCTTCCAGAGGAATCGACCCACCTCCGCAAAATGGGTCATACACCGGCGGCGGATTGCCGTCAGTGGATCGCAAAATTTCCGACCGCACCATGTTGAGAATGCGCTCGTCGTTGGAGTTGTCCCACTTTACCAGTTCCCGAATGATGTTGAACAACCGCTCCCGCTCCAACTCGACAATCACTTCTTCCAGAGTCGGTTCAAATCCAGGATCCGGGACCGATTTCATTCCCGCGCTACGCGTCATGTCGAAGGTCGCTTTCAGTTGTGTCCAGGCTTTCTTGCGAGGTTTGAGTTCCTTCTCCGCCGCCGCCCGCTTGACCGCATCGCCGAGCAATTCCTTCAGGCACTCGGACGGATCATCCACCAGCGATGCAAACAGCACCGCCCTGCATGCCGCAAGCGGACGCCGCGCCCACCACANNTGCCCATGCCGGATGGATTTCTCCCGAGCCGCCTCGCGATTGATGTCCTCCAACGGCAGCGCCACTTCAATCAGTTTCTTTTTGTAGGTCATTGTTAAATAGTTGTGCTGATGGTCACTCCAAAGCTGTCCTCAAATTTTGTCTTGAACCGACGTCGAAGATCATCGAACGCTGGGGTTGGATTCAACAAGTCACCAATGTATTCAATGAACGCTGTCTCCAGCTCGTCGAGGAGCCTTTGCGGGAAGCAGATTACAGTCGGACAATCCGTGCCGTCGGCATACTTGGTAAACCCAGTCGGCTGAAAATCCAATACGTTCTCAACGCCATAAATGGCCCCATACAGCGGAATGTGCGCCTCATGCAGAATCCCGCAGCGAAATCCTGACCACAAAACATCCTCATAAGTGAGGAGATCACCCCTGGCTGTCGTGATCTTCGTCGGCAACACACCGGTTCGATGCTTCAACCGCGCGACTAAAAAGTCTTTGAACTTCGCACCGCAGGATTCGAGAGACCCAGACCCAATTGGGTTTTTCCTTTTATTCTCGGGCTTCTTCTGTTCAGTGGGTGATAGGTCTTTGCCGTAGTAATACTGGCTGAGTGTATCGATCAGCAGACAATTGATGGCCATGACTGGGAACACAAAATGGCCATTTTTGCCCAGTTCTTTTGCCGGAAGGATATACCAGTAATCCATCCGGCCATGAAACTCGTCGAGCACTTCCCTGAAGTTGTTCCAGTTAACCTTGTCGTAGGGCTTCTCGCGCCTAAATGCGCGGGCATTTTGAACGGGCATGTAGAAAGACATAAATTGGTATTCAGTTGCTCATCCAGTTGGGAACGGCGATGAATCATTTGGAATTACGCGCAAGTGCGGCTCGCCATCAAGTCCACGCGACGGGATGTCGAGCTTGTATGCATCTGGACCAGGGTCCGGGAATAGTGGGGTGCCTTCCGGAACCAAATATTCAGTATTAATTTTTGAACAAATATGAGGGGCTTGCTGAACCAGCTTCGCAAGTCGTTTGTCGCGCTCCTTGATGTTGAAGAACACACCATAGCGTGGAACCTCACGCCAACATGGCATGGTTCGCAAGTCTTTCAGCCGGATGCAAAGGTTGTCGTCTAATGCGAGAATGTGAACTACTTCCCGCATATCACGGATGATGACCGCATCAATTTGGGGCTTTAACTCTAGTTCGCGTCCAATGCAGTGTGCCACGTCTTCCGTAATGTCTCCGAAGGTGGTTATCCCGACGACGTGAATGGCAGACGACCGCGAATGGTCGGGAAACTTATGTGTCGCATTTGAAAGGAAACCATCATCGCCGGCTTTCAGGAAACTGTCGCCATCAACCAAGCGCGGCCAATCTGACATTCTAAATTTCGCCTCAAGCAAGATTGGAGTGCCGCTGGCTTCAAACGCCCAATCTATATCACCCCTCAATCCTGGAAGTCGTCCTCCACGCCGTGAACGCGAAATCGAGTTCCAGCCGGTGAGCCAAAGAAGTTCCTCCACGGCGGACAGGTGTTGCGTCGAAGTTCGAAGCGCGGCTCTTGGTTCCACTTGATTATCCTCCGATAATCGTGCAAGCGCATTCAAAGCGCGCAACAAACGTAAGGGGCATCCGAGGTTGAGACCGATACCATCGCATGTTTTGAGAAAGGCTGGATGAAGAGGATCGGGCGGGACCGGTCGCTCACTTCCCTGTGTGGAGTTCGGAACAAAGTAGTAGATTAGTGACGGAATGCCCTGAGGCAAATCCGGTCGAGGTGGGAAGGGTAGTTCCCGAAGCTGCGCTTTTAGGTCAAAAGGCAATTCGATTGACGAGAGGCGCTCGTTAAGTTGGCGAAGGGCAATGCCTGGCTCGTCACAATGGCGATCGAACAAGCGAACGAGCAGTTCGTCGCTTCTTTCTTGCATTGCCGTAATGTCTTCCATCATGGGCTTAACCAAGAGAATAGGGGTTTGCATTTAAATCCTTTGGCAATTCGCGCTGCGGGACGTGCATCTCCGGCCATCTGCCAGAGTAAACCTGTCCGAGCCATGTGCCGGAAATGGTCATCCACTTTGTCCATTCTGCTTCAAAACTGGCTTGGTCAATTTTGTTGGCTTCGAGAACGCGTCGAAGAATGGGCGCCTGCTTCAAGAATGACCTGTATCCGCCCATGACTACATCTTGAGGCCACACGCAAAAGGAAAGTGGGACGGTCACGGGATAGCTGCCATGAAGTGGCCCCTCGATTGCAATTTGCCCTTCTTTGGACACCTTGATGAAATTCAAAAAACTCAATATCTGATAAAAAGCGCTGATTCCTGAGCGGCACTGGCGTTCGTCGCCGTAGGCCTTTTTTATCCAAGGCCACGAGGCGATCAGGGAATTGAGGAATCGCCAACCCATCAGGCAATGATGCTCCAGGCTTTCTGGCCAACCAACGCACCGATTCATCGAAAACAACGGCAGAGCCTCGCGCGATCGGTAATAATCCTGAATCTTTGTCGTGGCCAGTTGGTAGGCGGCTTCTCCCGAACCACTGAGTATGAGCATTCCCCCTGTGAGCGCTTGAGCCACGAAAATTATGGTCTCGCAAAACGTGGCGTGATACACGAAACCGCTTTTGTCGTAGCCAGAGGGGTCGAGAATGGGTTCAATCCAACCAAGTTGGTTGGCGTATCCGTCCCTTCCGGTTTCGGCCGCTGCCACGACGCATGCGATGAACGGCGCAAACTGCTCAACGCCCAGTTGCACATGAGCAAATCGTGCCGACCAGTCGTTGTTAGAAATATCAGGAATATTTGGATTTTCGGATCGCCATTGGCGCAATCCCTTTGCCCCTTGCTCACTGGCGGCGAGCAATAGCCTTCTCCATGCGACTCGATCATCCGAGTGGATTATTGCCAAGGCTCGCTCATAGGCTGCCTCAGGATTCAATAGGGACGCCGAGAATTCTAATCTTCGCTCATTCTCAGCCGCTTGTTTCGCTGATCCTTCAAATGTGCCTGTCACGAACGGGTTTTTGCCCAAAGGCGGCTTTGAAAGTTTTGGCACGTTGTGAATCTCTCGAAACAGGATTTCAAAATTCTCCTCGGCCTCCGCTCCGTCACTAAGATCGACGTAAAACCTGGTGCTGACGCATCGTGGCAGGACCTTCGGATTGCCCGTCTGTCGAATTATCGGAACAAATTTGCTCGTGCCCAAATTTTGGACCAATTCGCCGGTAACCACCATCGCCTCGTATCCAACGCCGCCTTTTCCATCGTCCGCTTTTCGGACATATGCTTCCGTGCAAACCATCAATACGCGGTCAGATTTCGCTACCGCCTTCTCCATGAATTTTGGGACATCGTCGCCTGGCCCAAGATCCCATTGATCCAAGAGCACATCGACTCCCTTGTCCGCAAGCCGCTGAGCAAGCGCCGCGACCCAAGCCTTATGTTCCTTCGTATCGTGCGAATACGAAATGAAGACAATGGGCACCCCTTCCTGGCTGGATTGGTTGCTGATTTTGGCCGACGAATCATGAAGTGATCCAGGATCGTTTGTCTGATTGGCGGGGGATGACGTGTTCATGTCTGAAATGAGAATCGCTTGATTAGGTCTGCTTTCACTGCTGCGCCTTCGGCAGGACTGGTTTCAAGAATTCGAACCTGCATGTGACTGGCTTGCGGCGGCGGATTTTCCTCCAAATCGAGGAAGTTAAAACGATCACTCACGGGATAAACGAGGCTCTTGTAGCTCTTGGTCACATCGCCGTGGAGAATACCCACGTATTCCTTGAATTGATGCATGACACGCAGCGTCGGATTTCCAGCGAGGCTCTGGACAAAATCTGATTTGGAAAAAACTTGACCCTCAATCAGCGCCACAGAGACAAACTTGCCACCAAAGTAGCGAGCATACCGATGATCAGCCGATAAGCGGGCAAATTTTGCAAGTGAACCGAGCGTGCCTTGTGCAACCACCACAAACTCCTCATCGTCGAAAAGAGTGCGATCGAAATCAACGGCTAGAGCATGAGCGTATTCAGTTGGATCAAAGGATCGCAGCACATAACTCCCGCTGGCGTTGAGAGCGATGGGCGGTTTCCGCGCCTCCATCTCATTGCGCAAGCCGATGCTGTTTTTGATGCGCGTGCTCATCTCTAAATCCCTCCATCTTTTGGATAGTAGGCAGACATGGGGGTCCTGC
>QGNH01001190.1_pt1 | contig 10993 bp, 12 predicted proteins | sample 1735481 | NCBI WGS metagenome assembly QGNH01 (sample SAMN09239004, study PRJNA386568) | Viral metagenome, whole genome shotgun sequencing project. | reverse complement strand
TGCTACCTGTACCCTACCATGTTACCGTGCACACTGTGCGGTTTGAGCGTATGCTCACAAGCATGGCAACCACTCGAAAAGTAGTCCTATGCTGGCGGGCCAAGGCGGGCACCGCATGGCGATTCTATCCGGCTCTCTTGCATCGTCACGAGGGGATGATGGAACCTCGTCACGGTTGGGTGAAAGTCAACGGACAAGAGGTCGAATATCCCCAAGGCCGGTACTATCTGCGAACCTACAAGGAAGGCCAGAAGGTCTACACCCCGATTGAATCCTCCAATCCTCGTGACGTTGCACACGCCCTAGATAGGGCACAGAGGCATGCCAGAGCAGCCGGTATGGTGCGCAATCCTCTGACCTTCATTAAAAGCGCAGCGGACGCATACGTCAATGACCTAAAACGGCGTCTGAAATTTGAGGCTGCTCGTCAAGCCCGCCTCACCCTCAATCAGTTCATGGAGGGAGTGTGTGACAAGGAACGTATAACGACTGTCAAGGGCATCACCCGTGAGAGTGTTCTCAAGTTCCATGATGTGCTGAGGAAGCGCAGCCTAATGGAGCGGACGGTTGCCAACAAAGATGAACGCCTCAGATCGTGGCTCAAGTGGTGCAAGGTTGACATTTCGTTTCTGACCAAAGAGGACAAACCCACATTTGAGGAGTCGGAACCAACGATCTACAACCCGGTCGAGCTACGTTCGATTTTGGACGCGGCTGATGCGTCAGACCCTTGCATGGGTATCGCTCTGCGCATGGCGTTGATGCTTGGCTTACGCGAACAGGAATTGATGTATGCAGAATGGGCGGATGTCGACTGGCACCATGCAACCTTTAGGGTACAGGGCAAGACGCGCAAGGGTTGGAAGTTCGCCGTCAAAGACAAAGCCCAGAGGCAAATTCCGGTCCCTCAAGATTTGCTCTCCAGGCTCACAGCATGGCGTGAGGAGCGGAAAGGAACTGCTCTGATAGTTGGCAATGACGAGGATAAACCCGAGGGTCATCTACTTCGTAAGTTGAAACAATTGGCTAGACACGCAGGTCTCAACTGTGGCCGGTGCGAAGGTTGCCAACGTAAGGCGAATCCTGAGTGTGAGCAGTGGTTCCTTCACAAGTTCCGCGCGACATTCTGCACAAGGATGCTGAGACAAGCGGACGCTAAAACCGTTCAGGTGCTTGCCGGTCATTCCAATTTACTCACCACCCTTACCTACCTAGCAGCGGCTACGGGGGAGGAAATGCAGGCTCACGCGAACGCTATTAAATGGACAGACTGAGGCCCGATTCTGCTCTTTAGGATGGCTCAGGTGCTTGCCGTGGGTATTGGGTGAGGCTACCACGTGCCGGATTCGTCACAGGGCGGGGAACAGGCCGCAAACAACAAAGACCCCTCCGGGCTGGTTTGCCTCGGAGGGGTATTTCATTGCTCGTATTGTCGATTAGATATCGCCCCGAGATAGCTGCTAGGACCGTGCATCCGTGTCCACTCACCGATCAGCCTTCCTATCCTGTTTGCCAGGTGCCTGTCGTTAAACCGGAGCATGGACCACATCAGGGTCACATAGCTTGAAACTCCGACGTAACAAACTCGGCACAGTTCATCGTTTAGGTGATGAGTGCAACGGTTGAATTGAACATCTCTTGCAACTGTTCCGGGTGATGTGTTGTTAACCAGGAGTTCACATATTCTCTCGGCAGAGCAGACGACGCAGAGGTACGTCTCTTTCCCTTGTGCATCTAGGAATGTGGCAAGAGGCTGCTGACCATTCCCAAAAATGTGGACGCATTTTTGATGGCTCTCTGTCATCAGGCAACGACCCTCAGATTGCTCTTCGTGAAATTCTTGAACTGTTTTGCGTTAACGAATTCCACTTCAGCTAACGTCCTCAAAATGAAACTTCCGAGTGATTGAGAATGCGGATGGTATCGAGTGCCGGTGATGCGCCGGAAGAAAATGTGTTGAGAACTATAACCTATTTTCCAGGTATGCTCGCTGGCTCGCGGCAAATCTTCGCTGTCCAGGGTAAGTTTGTGGCCTCCTACGATCAAATACATACGGCCTCTGACTCGCAGAGATTCTCCAGGCGGTCAAAGAGAGCAGGAGGCAAGCACACCCGGAGAATGTCTTCCGTGAGTACCATCGAAGGCTGCACTGCGAAGTCTGAAACGGGTTGCGCAGTGGCGCGTCCCATGTGGATCAATGCGATTGCTACATCGTGCGGCATTTGAAGGCAGTAACCCGAAGGAAGTTCACCCAGGCTTTCACTGAGGACTATTTGTAGGGGTGGGGCAGGCACCAGAAAATCCGATTCTGCCTCCGCTTTCTCTCTCGACTTTGCATCTCGGATGTCTGATGCTCTCAACTTGCGCTCCATGATGCGCTTGAATCTTGTGTCCATTCTGAAACCCTTTCTTCTCTGAAAAGCAAAATGGGGGCAGAGTCGTCGGGGTCTGCCCCCAAGCGTTCAACGCGGTTGACTAGGATCAACGCGGTTGAATAGGATGCAGCCTTTTATGCGGCTGCGAGTTTGAGCGCCTGAATTGCACCCGCTTGCAGGGATGCACTGCCCACTCGCGTGCTAACTATGATGGCCGATTCATTTACTTCAGCGTACCGTTCCACCAGAGTTTGAACGCGCACTTCACTGGAGACAATCTGGAGACCGTCAAACAGACTCCCGAAGAGGATGGGCATTGCGCTGGCCGTTGTCGGCAGAGCGAGACTCTGATTCAGTACAATTGGCCGACCGAGAAGCATGTCGAGACTATCGGCATTCGGTGCAGGAATGAAGTACGGGCGAGAAGTGCTATCCTCCAGGCCCGCCAGATAATTCCTCGTCTTGCTTGACATGAGCCAGATTGCTTTTGCAAGATATCCAGCATCGAGAGCATCGAACGTCTTTATCAGGTCAGCCCAACCAATCCCGGCACTCAAGGTTGCCGTGGTTGTAGCAGTCTGCGCAAGGTTAATGAGACCAGGATTGTTTGGAGTGGCTGTTCCGCTGCTATCAACTCCACCAGTAATCAGCGTCTCAATACCGCGTCCAACACGGCTTGAATTCAACAGAGTCAGCAGCCTTTCAAGATCAAAATAACTATCCGACAAAAGCTGATTAGAAAACCGCGTGAGCCCAGACGTGAACAAATCTGTCGAAACCAGACTCGAACTGAAACCCGGATCAACTTCAGCCACTGGGGTGGAACTGCCTTCAGTGATCAAGGTTAGTCCGTGCGTCGTATCGCTTACCCGGCCCACCTTCACACTTCGACCGTTCGGACGAACGCGAACATTTGCGTAGAAGAAGAGAGGACAGTAGTATTTGAGGGCCTCAGAAAGGAATCCACTAAACTCCTGCGCAACGACCGCTCCGCCCGCCCCGTCACTTGAGGTCAACAGTGCGCGCGTTTCTTCAGTCTGGTATCCACGGATAAAGTCTCGCCATGTTTTATTCAACTTTGCGCGTCGTTCGGATTTCTGCTCACCTTCACTTCGTACAACAGCCGGGGCAGTCACAGGTGCAGAGACGACTGGCAATGAAGGCATAAACCGTTCGATTCTCTCAAGCATCGAGATGCTCTCAGAGATTTCAGTATCTTGTTCGAGCAATGCCTCGTATTGTGCCTTTACAGTCGGGGTGTTCAGACCTCGATTCAAAATCGTCGTGGCATCAGCTAGAATTTTTACTTTCAGATCCTTTAATTCATTGAGCTTTGACATATGTCTTGGTTTCCTTTTTATTGGTTGAGACGCAGTAAGGGCGAAGGCTCACAGGGTCAGTCACTGTGGCCGGGGATGTTTGAAAAGTTGTAAGGGGATTGAAGCTAGGTGCGGAACCTGCGAAGAATCATGTCCATGTGGGCTGCTCTTTCAGCGGTCGGACAAAGCAGGCAGTTGTCATCGTCGCACTCAGAATTTGTGCAGGCTTCGCACGCACCTCGCACACATTCTGGACACGGGCAGGAACATTCTTCGTCGTCTCCGCCTTCGCAATTTGGGTCGTCACATTCAGGATCGCTGCAATTGGCGCAGTCGTTGTCAATGCACTCAGGACAGTCGCAATCGCAACCGTCATCATTGCGCTTTAACTCCGACTTTGTAAGCCTCTTAGCTCGAATGCTGCGAACATCTACGGATGTCGAGTCATACGCCGGAAACGCCGTGAGGGTGACTTCCTGGAGTTGGATGTCTTTCAAAACCCGAGTTAGCTTCCCGTCAGCATCCTGTGTCCAGGTGTCGTCTCGCACGAAAAACCCGAACGAACAGCCCTTCAAATTTCCGATCCTTACATCTTCGTAAGTATCGTTTCCCAAGGTCGTGTTAGGGAGAGGAGACACCTCGAAGGCAAGACCAGTGTTATCTTGACGCAGACTGAGTGTTCCGGCGCTACGGCGTCCAAGTAGAAGCTGGCTGAGATGGTCCCTCAGCATCACCTGATCATCTTCTTTCAGTGTCCGAGTAAATGCGCCGGGTGCAACGATCTCAGTGAAGTCTCCACCGATATCAGCAGGCGAATTAAAGACCACTGCATACCCTGACAGTTTCTTCTGGCCGTTCTGCTCTCTTACTTCGAGCCGCGAACCTTGGAGCGTGCTGCGTAGTTCTGGTTTGCTACTTTTTATCTTGCGATGAGGTTTGGTCATGGTCTCCTGTTTCTGTGGCTGCTGTGTTGGGGTCGGGGTCGGGCGCGTCAGCACTTGGCTGCACTCGATTCCGTTCGATGTAATTTTTCCTGTACGCGACGGCATACTCAAGCGATGTTTGGTAGCCTATGGTTCTCGTTTTGCCCTTTCCATCAGGGACAATGACTGCAAATTCCTCACCGACGCGACCGGGAACAAAAACTATACCCGTGTACTTCCTGTCTTCTTCATTGGTGAACACTTTCAGTTCTCCTGTGTTGTGGTCAGTGTGTGTGGATTGTGGACGCGAGGGAACACATCGCGCCCAAGATGGTGCAAAAACTTGATTGACTAAGAAATGGAGTTGCGGAGGTTGATGTCAGTTCACAAACAGGTATGCATCTATTTCGTCCGGGGCAGAGTTCAGGTAAGGGTCAGTCAAGGTCCATATTGCATACTCGCGCAACTGTGCCGGGGACATTGCTGTATACCTCTTGGCCGCATCCCTTATCACTGCCTGTATCTGCTCTTCTGTGATGCTGAGTGCAGCGTGGTATGAATAGGTGGTAGAAGGATTGCAAATGGACACGATATTCACCATCTTCTTGGTCTCCCTGGCCATCCTTCTCGGCCTCGCGATCTTGAGCGGCTCTTCCTGGGGTCTGAAGTTGGAGGCTAAAACCGCCGCAACTCGGATCAGGATGCATGAGCGAGATATTGCTGTACCAACTGAGTTCCCTGTCATCCTGCACACTAGCTTGGTCGGGCCAGGAGGGGTCACCACGCCTGCGAAGGTAGAACTGTATCCAACGCATCTCCTGATCAAGACCAATACTTCTCAGGGCAATCCTGTGCGGTTAACGATGGGTGATATTTTGAAAGTGAAGTACTCTGACGAGACATTGGAGGGCCTGCCCATGGCCGGGTGTACGCTGACCACTAACAAAAGACTTTACGAGCTGCACCAGGTTGGATTCACAGCGGGTAGCAAGATGCAAAAACTCACTCGGAACATTGAGGCCGTTCGGTTGGCCCACCTCGGTGAAGATGTCTACCATCAGTAATAGTTGACACCCTCTATGTCTACAGGTTGTGGGTCTGGCTTGGTACCTATACTCCTAATGGGGGTGAACTTGTCATTTCGCGGCTGGAGACGCGTTTCTATGCGGCGGTCCGTAACCATCCTCATCACAAAATCTCGAACACCCCCTATCCCCCCATCCTCGTATGTAACATACTGTAAAGACTTTATCTCTTTACTGTAACCACGCAGGCAGAGCAGGCAGGGCAGGGAGGGAAGGCTGACGCCGGGGCACTAGCCAAAATCCTGCGACTTTCGATATCCTACGAGTACCCCAACGCTAGGAGACCGGCATGGCCAAACCATGCTTCATGAAAAAGGACTCAAACCCACCTATCTGTGGTGTACACAATGTGCCTCTCGTGAAGAAGCAGCTTCCAAATGAAATGGTGGCGGCTGGCTATAAGGGCTTCACGTATCTTGTTTGCCCGGTCACCGGTGCAGTGCTCAATGATCCAACAAAGCAGTCCTAGGGTGTAGCAGTCTGAATGCTGGCAGCGGTCACAGCCCCAGAACTGATGAGATACGACCATACCCAATGGATTCGTATCCCATCAGTGTCAGTGTTCGCGTCGTTTACAACAGTCACGGCGAGGCGCAATCGCCGCAACCATCCGCACCCGAGTCGAAGCGGGCACGAATCTCTTGGAATTTGTGACAGGACCACCAGCAAGTACCAGGTCCATTCATTGAATGCCGGGTTGTGTCTGCAATAGTCCTGTCTACTCTGGCAACGTACAAGACATCACCAAAGATTTAAAGTCAACCATCAGAAACGGACGTTTGCACCAGTCAGTTGAGCATTCCTGCCCCATCCTGAAACTATCCAGCGGTTGGAAGACTGTCACAGGTGCATTCGGTTCGACGGACAGGATGCGGCGAACCCAGTTGCAAGTTGCCTCAACTGATTGCGGCAAATGTTCCACGTCAGGGATGCGTGTATCGATTCTGAACCGTGTCAATTGCGTTACGAGTTCATCACGCAGCGACTTTGTAATCCCGAGTGATGATATGTTGCCACCCGGTTCGATGGCTGCACAGAACTCAGGCGCGATACTTCCAATGAGCAGCGCCGGTTTCCTGCCAACTTGTCGCCGCTCCATCAAGTCAGCAACCTTCTTTGCAGTGATCGACTTCAGGCTTGCTATGAGTGCGGCTGTCAGAAGTGTGTCCCGTGTTGCTGATGGTGCTAATCCACCATAGCGCGTGACAGGTGATCCAAGAATTTGCATCTGCGCCGCCCATATGCCATGTGCCCGAACGTGCCCCAGGATCACAAGGCCGTCAAACATTTTGCTATCGAATTGCATTGGTGCTGCTCTCCTTTAAAAAGGGAGTTATTTATATAATTCCCTTACCGTTTCGCGCTCAGATTGCTTCGTGTAGATAAGATGGAGGTCACAAACCGCAAACAGGAGGAACATCCGCTTTCCACTGATTATTTTGCTCTGAAGTTACTGCCTTCTTCCGCTTCAGTCTTTTAAGGCAGCCTCGCACTCGTTTTTCTGAGTAATCTACCGCTACTGAAATCTCCGCGATGCTCTTAGAATTCGCTCTCTGATCTCTTCCGCCCCCCGGTAATGTGTAGGAACCTCTAACGATTTGTGTGTCAAGATATTCCTTAACTTTATGGTCAAAGAGTCTGTCCATGTACCAATCAAAAGTTTCAAACATAGCTCTTGGCCCATGATAGAGAGCCGCCAAGCCGCCAACCGTGGCAACTGTCCATCCCCAAGCGGTTCGAGCAAAGGGCCACCAATAGCCCAGATCGATTTTCATATCGGCTATCTGACATTTTAGTCTCTCCAAATAGAAAACTCGCCATCATGGGCGGAGTAGTTGACTCCCTCGTTTGATATGATTGTGCGCGAGGTAATGGCAAATGTCAGAAACTAGCAAATCTATGACCTGCCTGCGTTGCGGTTCTCCTATGACACTGGACCCGCGGGCTTACGCTCTCCCATGTCTGCTACAAGGAATTGACCCCGCCCACACAACTGTGTCGGTCAAAGATTCAAGGATGCTTCAACTATTTCTATGCTCGAACCTCGATTGTCGGACCACCGAACTGAAGGCGCCAGATAGATGGCCAGTCGTAAAGCCCGGTCGACGTTGATTGCTGCGATTACATCCTGCAACGTGGTGTTGTCGGCAAGGGGGTGTAAGTGCGCGGGTACAGTAATTTCCATTTTTTCTCCAATAGAAAACCCACCTGACGGTGGGCTTCTTTTCCTTCTCAAATTTTGACTTTGATCGTTTTCGTTTACGTGCTGCCTTCGACTTTGGCGTAGGCAGTTCCAATCACTTCACACTACGCGCGGCGAGTTTGGCTTGAATCTCCGCAATCTCCACAAGAAGTTGTTCTTTCGGAATCGCAATCACGTCGAGAATCTCCGTCGCCATGCTGGTAACGTCTTCGACCGTGACGTTGTAGTAAATGAACCAGATTCGTTTGGCCAGCCTCTGAGTTATGTCAGGCACATCGAACCTCTCGGCCAACTCGTTCTTGCCCGCGAGCAATGCTTCAACGGCGGAGAAGAGAGCACGGATAGCACGTTTCTCCAACACAGGTGTCAACGTACTTGACCCCTTCCGTGCTTCACGGCGGTCAAGCAGTTTCTGAATGACGTTCAATCCCACGAGACCAGCGACTGTGATCCTTGCGTACCATTCCGGGGAGCCGGGTTCACCGGCACGGCGGCGGTCGATCTCGGAAACGGCAATGGAGACGGTTTGCCAAATCAGATTATCGAAGTGTGAATCGATCGAACTCCTACCGCTGCACACGTCGGCTTCGTAGTTATGGAGATTGTTGCGGAGGTCACGCAGACCTGTGTACTGTGCGGATGCGGATGCTAAGGTCATGGCTGACCCCTTTCTTTGGTTGAGTTATTGGTGGGGGTGATGTTTTTTGGGAAGGGGTCATCGGCTAAGGAGCATCGCTCACCCGGCTCGAATCTCTCTTCACTGACATAAGGGGACGGGTGAGCGGATTCCGACACTTTTCTAGCTACTAGCCAATATTTATTTTGAGAAGTCATTCGGTGACTGCACAGTATGCAGGCGTGACCGCACACTGTGCGCCGTTCATTGTGCAGGGTTCGCGGCCCCGAATCTGTGAAGAGCCTTTTGCTTACGCTCTGCCTTTTGTATCTTGCGCAAACTCCAAAAACCAATCTACAAAACCGTGGGGGGTAGGGGGGGAGTAAACAGAGTTTTTAAAGTTTTGGTATTACAATTGCTCTTAACAAAATTCTAGATGCAAACAGGGTGAACGGTTAGGATTTTTCGTTTTCTGCGTTTTGGCTGTAGCTATCTGAAACAGCGTCAGTTAGTGCCGTTTCAGTGGACCCCCATTTTGCCGGGTTTTGCCGCATTGCCTGTGGGTGAAACCCGGCATTCTGGGGGACCCCAAGTTGACCGGGTTTTGCCGCATTCCACACACATCTCCCGGCATTCTGGGGGACCCCCATTTTGCCGGGTTTCTCCGCATCCAGGTGGTCATTCCGTCAAGTCTGACCACGAACTCTCCGGTATCATCACCAGTTTGCAATCCGTCAGGCTCTCAAAGGGTCCCATCGTCAGGGGGTTGAGAAACGTCAGCACCCAGCCGAGTGATCCATTACGCTCGGCTGCGAGAATGTTCCGCCGCTCAAGGCTGCGCCTCACCTTGGGCCATGCCTCGTCATCCAGGCCCGTAGCCTTTTCGATTTGCTCTCCGGTGACGACGAGTTCAAAAGTGTTCAGGCGTTGTGCCCATGCCATGAGTTGATGCACGAGCCTTAATTCACCGAACCTGAAATCTTCCTCCGGACTGGCGATCAGTTTTGACACGTGCCGATGCAGCCGGAACCAGCCAACGTCGAACTCATCTCGTTCAGCGTCATTTAATAGTCCGTTTTGTTGCTGCTTGGGCGCGGGATTCTTTCTCTTATTGACGGGCCAATGCTTGTCTAATAATTGTGTTGCGCTCGCGTCATTCCTGTTCGATAGCGCCAACACATCTTGCAGTCTGAAAAGTCTTTCGCCCGCACCATCGTTCACGGCTGTCAGAATCCCAGCTTCTACCCGCGCCTCGAATGCAGCAGAATCCAAGTCCAGGCCCATGAGGAGCATTGCCGTTCGCGCTGTCAGCCATCCGGCGTCTATCTGCTTCTTCACCTCAGCGCGGGTCACTGCGTCACCCCGGCTGTGGGATCATCAAGATTCTTGTGGAAGGGCAGCCCCACTTTTGCAAGCTGACTCTTTGTCTTCTCCAGCTTCAGCCGCGCGTGTTTCTCACCGATCCGTTTCAGACCATCTGTGAAGTCTTCGATGAGTCGTTGCACCTTGCGCTCATCAATTTCGATGGGGAATGGTTCGCATCCTGCATCCCGCAACTCGGGCATGATGTCCTCAGGCAGCGTGTAATCACCTGCGTTCAGTCGTCGGGCTATCTCTGCACCGTTCCTGCTGCCCATCTGTCGCATCATCGAGGCGATAAGAAAACGAGTGAAGGCAGGTTCGCCCTGTTTTCCTTCCAGTGCCCACCCTAATTGCATGTACCAGATAATCTCTTGCTGATCGGTATCTCTGCCAAAGTTGCTCTGTTCTACTTCAAACCAATTCCCGAGTGTGGCAGACTCGCTGTCCTGATTCACTCGGACATAATTTTGGTCGGGTCTGTCTCCGCCTTCGCCACCGTAGTCGCCGCGATCTGCATCATCGTATCCAGTGGATTCTTTGTTCTCTTGGCGTGAGCGTTCTACACCTTTTGCGTCCTTGGCAAAGGTTCTGTTAATCCAGTGGTATATCGGAATGGGCTTGCCATCTGCGCCGATCCGCGTGGTGAAATTGCGAATCGATCCGCCGCCTGTACTGACCATCTTCGCCCAAAGGTTTTGGACGCGGTCCACTGAGTCGGGGTCTACGCGGGTAAGGAAGCTGACAGCATCATTGATGGTGACTTCCTTTTTGCTCATGCCTTCGACAGCAAATTCCCGCTCGGTCATTGATCTGACTTCGAGAAATGCTAGGTATTGGTACAGCCATCCATTCAGAAATGCTTCAGTCAGTCCAAGCTGTTCAAATTGGTGTTGGATAATGCGCTGTGCATTTGCCAGGTTTTTCGCGCGTAGCGTCTCACGAACCTCATCCCGTTCAACTGCGCGGGCTTGCATGGTCAACTTCTCTTCCGCGATTTCTGCTGCGATTCCCAGTGATGCTTCGATTACTGCTGATGCTGGTGATTGCTTTCGATGTTTCATACTGAACTCCTCCTCGACCCAGTGCGGGCCGGTTGCGGTGACGGTGAGC
>QGNH01000986.1_pt2 | contig 10993 bp, 15 predicted proteins | sample 1735481 | NCBI WGS metagenome assembly QGNH01 (sample SAMN09239004, study PRJNA386568) | Viral metagenome, whole genome shotgun sequencing project. | reverse complement strand
CGGCAAATGGCAGGGCCCGCTCGGCGTGCCCGCTGGGTCCATCGTTATCTGCATGGCGTTGGGCTCACCCGCCGACGATCTTGCGACCGAGATGTTCGTGCGGATGTTGCGCAGCGAGCGAATTGATGCTCGGCATTTCTCGCCCGCAGAAATCGATGCAGGGCTCCCGCCTGGCGCGGACCCCGACGGCGTTGCGATAGCTTTTCTGGTGAGCGCTTTCCCTAGCCCGGAGCGAGAGCGCGCCGGCTCAATCAACCAGCAGCTTCGCGAGCTGCTGCCGGAAGCAAACCTGATCAGAGTCTTTTGTCCCGGGGTCACAGCTCCATCTGAATCGGGCAACAGAGCCGGCAATCCCGAATCGACCGTGAGCTCTCTCGGGCAGGCGATCGAAATCTGCATGTCCTGGCGCGAGGCACGTATCAAGCGACAACCGTCGTCAGGATATCAACAAGCAGTTGTTGCGCGAAATGCGTAACGCCGGATGAATGAACGGAGAGAGCGGAACGATGTTGAGTACGCACGTAGAAATTATGGAATCGCTCGGTCGCTTAGGCGTCGCTCTAGCGTTGGGCTCAGTGATCGGTTTCGAACGCCAGTGGCGTCAAAAAATTGCAGGCTTGCGGACCAACGCGTTGGTAGCCCTCGGTTCGTGTGGTTTCGTGGTGTTCTCGGCGATGGTAGGTGAGGGAGACCCCACGCGAGTTGCGGCGCAAGTAGTCACCGGGATCGGTTTTCTGTGTGCCGGCACTATTTTGCGCGAGGGAATCAACGTGCACGGACTCAACACGGCAGCGACTTTGTGGTGTTGCGCGATGGTAGGCACTTTCGCCGGCGCCGGGTTTTGGGCGCCCAGCTTGGTGGCTACTGGATTTGTAGTCGGAACCAACCTCTTGCTGCGTCCTCCGGGACGGCTGATCAACACCGAAAACCTCTCGACGGCATATGCCGAGACCTTTTATTCCGTCACACTCACGTGCAAAAGCGTGGAAGAAGCGCACCTGCGGTTGCTCTTGCTTCATGCACTTTCGCAGGGAGAGTTCGGCGTGCGATGCATCGATAGTTCCGATATTCCAGACACGTCCAACGTGGCTGTTACCGCGCAAGTGGCGGCGGCGAATCGCAATGACGCGGCAGTGGAACAGATTGTGGGATGGTTGAGTTTGGAACCGCACATCAGCGCGGTGGCCTGGCAAGTGGATCGGACGATCCCGGAGGCCTGGGCTAAGGGCTCCGGCGTCCGTCAACAAGCGACGCGCATTCAGACTAAACTGAATAGTTGGAATTGCGGTCTCGAAAGCGGCCCATCATTACCGGAATATGCAAAGGATTAGTTTGCAATACGCAAACAGGATTTGCCCCTAATTGGCCCCTAAGTAGAATTGTAGCTGGACCCTACGAGCTACCATGCACGAAAATATCTAATTAAATCAGTGGTCGGGGTGAAGGGGTTTGACCTGTCCCTGCGGGGGCCGGTCACGGTTTGCGTGAAGCCTGCCAAGTACGCGAAATAGCCGCCAAACCGCTCAAGCGCTGCGCCGCTGCCGGGCGCGGATTCGTCAGGGGTAGATTTGTGAGGTCCGCGAGGGGCGCCTTCCCTGGCGGGCTTCCGCACTTAATTGCAGCCCATCCCAAGAGCCACCAAAGCGCACGAAAGAGGGGCGAAATCACGGAAGAAATGGGCATTTGAAAGACGAGCCGGCCTTAAGGGGGCCACCCGCCGCCTGGCCTGGTAGCCGGGCAGTGACGCCGCGCCGCCCGCGCGGCTATACCCACGCTAGCCCTCGCCCTGCGTCACGATCACCCGCCCTAGCAAGTCGTCCCAGGCCGCCTCATATTGCGCGGCGAAGGCGGCCATGCCCGGATCGGCGTCGTAGGCGCCGCGGAACTTCGCGCGCGAGTGCGCCGTGCTCTCCATGAGGGCTTCCGCGAACTCTGGCTGTGTACGCTGCATCATTCTGACCACGCAGATGGTCAGCGTCTGCAGGGCGAGGAATTGCGCCTCAAGGCCGGGGTCCCTGTCCATGGTGGCTCTATTCCGTTGGCAGTCGGGGCGCTGCTCCTCAAGCGTAGCCCGCGGCTTGCGGTTCGCATAGGCATTCGTGGCTGCCATCGATCGACCGCTTTGTTTCCGGCGCTTTGACACTTGGGACCCTGCGCGGTAGTCCCGCCGAAGCATTGGCTCACTGGCGTAACGTCGGCAAGTTCGAGGAGAGTCGTGTCACGCCTGACGCGTAACCCCAACGTCAATAGCTTGGCTGCCTGCTCTCGATGCGGCCCTCTCTTTTGTGGACCGATTACGTCTTGCGATTTAAAACAGCCTTGTTGAGGAACGTCAGAATTCTTCCCTCAACGTACTCCTTGCTGATCTCCGATAACTTAAGATCCTCACTGTTGTAATGGTGTTTTACAACTACCCGTCCGTCGTGCCCCCACGGGTCAAAGTGAAGGACAAACTCGTCGCGGCGACCGTTTCTTGCTGGAATCTCCAACTCAATGCCGGTCGTTCCGGGGACAACTCTGGTTTCGCCGCGTCCGCCCTCAACAATTCTGCGGACCGGTGGCTTGTTTATCGAGGCATGAATGCTTCCCCGCTTCAATGCCTCAACAGTTCTGTTGAACAACGGCTCCACAACGCTATCCCGCACGTGATTCCATTCGCTGTCGAATTGCTCCTCTATTTTCGCCTTTTCCGCGACATATGCCTTCCCCGCTTCCCCAGCCTTCGCGTTCGCGCTGACAATCGCGCTCAACTGCGCCTCGAAATCCTTGCTCACGTCGCCTCCCTTCCGATTTGACTCGAACCGCGATACCTTGCTGCAGAGTATAGCTCCTCGCTTCGATCAGTGACTCGCTCTCGCCTTCAACAGCCACGCTGTGACGGTCAAATCGCTGTTTGTGTGCAGCGGAGGGTTAGATACCCGAAGCCCGCACCTCCGAACTAGCGGTATAGTTTGCCGTCCGCACCGCTCTCGGCCGGCGTTCCTAGTTCGGTCGCGGAATTCGGGCAATAACAAGATGGGATTTGATATGGAAGTTAAAGCAATGAAACCAGGAATGTTCAAATGAGCGAACTGAAACAGTGTCCCTATTGCGGCGAGGCCATTCTTCAAGCCGCGATCAAATGCAAACACTGCGGTTCGAAATTAAAGAAGAAGAGCGTTACTTTCATTCAGGGATTTATTGTGATTGTGGGCACCATTGTCTTGGTTGGCATGTGCTCCCATTCGGACAATACCCAAACCGCATCAATTCCGGTTGCTTCAACACCAGTAGTTTCCCGCACAGTAGCCGCCCAGCCTTCGGTTAAACCGCCAGCGGCGCCCATGCCAGCAATTGAAAATGCCTTCATCCAAGCGGTCTCTGTTGCGCAGGGTGAATCGACTACCGCAGCGAATGACATGCAGCGTGGCGGAATCAAGGCGAAGCGAGATCATGCGCTCTGTAGGCTACTACCCCCCTTGCTCGCAGCCTCCAACTGGATTGGAACTATCAAGACTGTTGATTCGAACAGCGACGGCAAAGGTGTCCTCGGAATCGAGATCGCGAAAAATATCGTCGTCACGACGTGGAATAACTCATATTCAGATAGTCAATACAACACGCTCATTGAGCCGGGAAGCGAAGTTTTCACGACCGCTTCCGCAATGAGCGTCGGTCAACCTGTCGTTTTTTCCGGGCATTTTTTCCAAGACGAAGATGCCTGTATCAGAGAGACAAGCATGACGCTGCATGGCCATCTAAGTGAACCAGAATTCCTGTTTCTCTTTTCCAGCGTCTTGGCCCCACATGTGGCGCCCGTGCATGATGTACAAACAAATACATCAGAAGCACCTCGGCCAGATGTCAACACCGCATCGATCGAAACGCCGCCTTCCGGAATGTCATGCAATGCGCCGCCGTATGGAGCTAATCCAGGAAAATACAAGGAATTACATGATGCCTTTGTCAATGCATCGAAATCTCAGCCAACGCTCCCGCCCGGATTAATGCTGGCGCAGATGCAAGTGACATTAGAAACAGCATGCCAAGCGAAGTTTCTAAAAGGCGACCGGACAATGTTTCACCAGGCCGGACTATCTGATGAGACGATTGACAGCATGGATGTTGCGGTACTGACGAACGCTTGGTTCGCTTCGCGCAACGCTGCGATAGCTAAAGAAGAATCAACTAATGAGTCTCTGCAGCCGGCAACTCCACCCTCGGATGATTCTGACGCTGCGCCCGCCATCGCGCCTCAGGCGAGTCAGAAACGCATACGAGTGGTATCTACTTCTGTATCGGCGCAAATCGAGGATGCGGCCCCCCGTTCTTCTGCGCCATCGCTTCCTGACAATCTAACTCCGGTCCGTGCTGTCGATCCCCAAGCCGCCGCTCACATCGCCTATACCTGCCGACAGGCCGTACAAGGCGACGCGCAGCGTGAGGCGCGCTGCCGAGCCCAAGAAATGCACGCCTGGCAACGGCTCGTGCCGGGTCACGAATTTCCGACTATCACCCAGGCCATCATCGACAAGTGCCAGCAGCCGCCGTTTCCCGACACGTTCGTGGCGCGCGAGGCATGCGCACGATATGAGTTGGGTGAGGCATCAATGCCCGCCACAATTCCGTAACGTAGGTACTTTATATGGTTCATGCCGCCGCGCTCAATCGGCGAGTCAGCCCGTATTGCGCGATCAACAGCGCCTCCGCCCTGCCATCGTGCTTCGCCAGGTGCAGATCGGCAGCCGGGAACATCAGACGGGCCTTGAAGAGCGACGCATGCTTGTCCCGGCTCAAGCCATAAGAGCGCTTCCACACGGCCGGCGTCACGAACTCTAGCGGGACATGCATAGCCTGCAGGATGCTCAGAATCGACCCGAATCCGACGCCAAACTGAAAGCTTGAGGCGATCCCCTGGCCAGGCATAGAAGACACGCGCTCGACCATCGCGACGGCTGTACGGCCCTGTAATGCGCCCAGGATAAGCGACTGCAATTCGCTGCCGTCGATCCATGCGAGGGATCTGTCGCGGATCACTGGCAGATCGGCTACAAGTTCAAGGGTACCGTCAGCCGATAGGATGGCCAAGGCGCCGGTCAGGCCGGGATCGACGCCTAGAACCAACGTCATGTGCCGCTGGCTGCTGGCTGCGCCGGCTCGTCAACGGAATAGCTCAACCCCACAAAATCGTGATCGGCGGCCAAAGCAGAATCGGCCTTGAGACCATATCGCTGATGGTGCGCGATAATGCGAATGATTTCCTCCATGAGCAGGGCATCCCCGATGCGTACTCGCGATCCGGGGTTGATGCGCGTCGAGTGCGGTGCGCCGCGGCGATCAGTCCATTGGAATTCCTTAACCTGGCGGCTTGAATTCGTAACGTAAAGCTCAGGCATGTGTGTTCACCCTAAATAAAAATGCTGGCCACGGTCGCGAAGTTCGACGCCCATGGGCTGGAACAACCTGCCAGCGGTCGGGGTTTTGTGATGCGCGGCACTGGTCCGACTGATCCGCGCCCGCCCGGCCGATATGCGAACGGCGGGATTTGCGGTGGCGCGAGTATGGGTACCTCGTGCTCCGCTGTAGCCGCGCGGATACTAAACGCACGGCGAAATTTCATGATGCATTCCGTTCGTCCCTCAGCAACGCTTCGGCGCGAGCGCGCCAGGCGGTGGTGCTATCGAGAAGAACCTGTGGAGCGGGAATTCCGCCGCATACGCGACCGTTGCGCATTTCGACGTCGCCCAATTCGAGAATTTTTGATTGTTCGAGAATCAGGCGAATACGTTCAGCGGCGGCGTGGGATGCAAAGCGGTCGAAATCATTCCAGCCTACACGTCTTGCATCAAGCAGCCGATAGAGACCTTGGACCTCGACGTGCGCCGAATTGAACGCCCGGGCCGCGCGTTCCATTTCCTTGAGGTGTGGCTCGATTGCATCCACCAACGTCATGCTGACCGCTGAGAGAATCGCCGCCTCGGCGTGTTCGAGCGCGTTTTGCGCGTTCCGCTCCACCTCTTTGACCTTCGGTAGTCCCTCTCGCGCGCCTTCTGCGAGATCGAGCGCCTTATCAGCGACGTCTTTCGCTTCCCTCGCGGCGGCGGCGCGCTGCTCGCGTTCGTGCGTGGCATCTGGATCTGCGCCATCGGCGGCCCATCGCTGCGCGGCCTCGGCAGCGGCGATGCGTGCGTCTTCCGCGAAATCATCGGCCTCAGCGGCAACATCGATCACTGCTTGAACCCGGGCGACAATAGCGCGCGCCTTGTCGAGCTCCGACTGGGCGGCGTCGCGAGCAAGCATGGCATCGCGGAGCCGCTGACGAGCGGGTAGTGCGGGCGAAAGAACTTTCAAAGCGCGGCGAAACATAGGAACACCTCAGAACACGGGCACGCCGTTTTTTTCGTCGCCCCAACGTTTCACAAATCTGAAAGGTGCTTTAAATTTATTCCAGACCACGCCCGGATCGCTAGAGTAAAATCGCGTGATCGGTCGGCCGGTCGCGTCTCGCGTTTCCCGCGCTACCATGGCGCCTGCCGCAAGGTGCGTCGGATGCGTCAGCTCGTGCTCTGCAGCACCGTAAATTTCATTTTCGACCGCGGCGAACGCAGCAGAATCGTGGACTTTAGCGAGATCCGAGTCCTTGAACTTCTGACTGAATTTCTTGAAATTGTTGAGCAACCGCGCCCTGTACTGCAGCAGGCGCTCGCCGGCCACAAAAGGCGGCGCGCCGGCCGAATCGCCAAACGCTCTAAACAGGACGTCAGCGCGGCTCTGTGCCGCCACGTATTCGCTGCGCATTTCCTCGCATAAGGGAGCACCGATGCGATGCCGCAGCACATCGATTTGGCGTTGAAGTTCTTCATTGGTGCAACCCATGGTGTTTGTGTCTCCTAGCGAATATGAATCTAACTCTAACTCTGAATTATCGACGCCCGCCGGCGGCCCGCCGCGGTCCCATACGCCGTTGGAACAAATCGCAAGCGAGTCCAAGAGGTAGGGTTTACCCTCGATTAGCAATGCGGAGCCATCGGGCGCGCGGACCTTCGATCCCTCGGTACCTCGCAGAATGACCGCGGGTGAAGTGCTGAGCCGCTCGGTCTCGAGCATTTCTGCTGTGGCCGCGTCGTAAATTTTGCAAACGCCCCAGATTTCCTCGTCCTTAATGAAGGGCAAGCAAACGGTACCTACGATGCGATCCCGGAACTCAGCGGAGGTCAACACATTTCCCGGAGGGTGCTCGAGAATTACAGGTAACCCCTGGCAACGCTCTAAAAATTCCGGATTCAGATACAAACTCGGATCGCGCCAGACGAACTCATCGTGCTCCGCGCGGTACGCGGCGCCCACACCAGTCACGCGCAAACTAATAAGCAAAAAATTCGCGAACCGTTGCGGGCTCGGCATCGTGCCATCACGGATTGCTCGCGCTACGTCTAGCTCGTTGAATTGCGACGTGTCGATACCACCGCCCGCCATGCGCGACGTCAGTTCGAGGATTTTGTCGAGTGCGGCGCTCACCTAGCCACCTTCTGATTTCCCGCGGCGATCTCACTGAGCGCGTCCAGACGACGGCGGCCCTCTACGCAAGACTCGGAAATTATCGCGGTTGCGTTGGGTCCTTTCTCGCGCGGCACATTCGCGGCCTCGAGTTCCGCGGCGGCGATTGCCTCGAGGGCGGCTAAGCGATCCGCACCGCTGAGTGCGCGCTCGAGCATCTTGCGGATCAGCCAGCTACGCGATCGCTCAGACTCGCGGGCGACCTGATCGATTCGGTCGGTGAGTTCGTACGGCAGTGAAACGCTAGTGATCTTCATGGAGCGCTATTCAACACCACTAGGACCAACTCATGAAGTGGATTTATTCCAGTGTATCCGACGAATCAGGTGGCATGCCTCCTACCGGATGACGTGGAAATTCCAAATTCTCTAGTTCCGCTAGAATCCCTTCTTCCGTCAAATTCAACTGATCCGATCCGCAACGATCCAATCTTACTTTGTTCCAATTCTTCGTAAGCGTCTGCAACTGTTCTAATATCCGCAATCGCCAAGCGCGAGGTCCTTCGTCCTCTCTGCGCTCCGCTTCGTTAAAGTAAAGAATTCGGTAAGCGCGCTCGATGCGCCATTTGTTTTTTGTGTAGCGACTACCGATTTTGGTCTGTGGGACTAGTGGAACGATTTCGGCCATTCGCGTATCCCCGCCATTGCATAGAACTTTGCTATGGCATTTTCGTGAGCGACGGCTGCCTGCTCGCGTTCCTGCAGATATTCCTGCTCGGTCCTGTCTTGAGGAATTGACTCAAAATACCGATAGAGGAGCTCGTGCCCGTCGCGATGTGTTCGCAAGAATTTCGCGATCTCCGCTCTCAGGATCACGGTATCGATGATGCTACCCGGCCATTCGTCTGGATCTTTCAAGTGCGCCTCCTATCTACGGCTAATAAGACTCCCGTACAAAATGCGTTGACCAACTCTTGCGCGGTATCGGGCGCTTCGGGGCGGAACCCAAAGAGTTGCGATGCGAGATGGTTGGTTGTGCTGCTACGGTGAGTGACTTGCCGCGCATACGCCATTCGCGACAGCTTCACGAAGCGTCCGGAGTTTACCAAGGCTTTAGTATTTCGCGCCCTCTCATCAATGCTGGGCGGGAGAAGCGTCTCGTCATTTAGTCGGTATACGTTCAGAATTTCCTTTGTCGATTGTGCGTGCTCCAACGCACGATTGAATACCGCGCGGCCAAACGCATCGTTCTCGACGCACAATTGAACCGCATGAGTGGCACGGCATTCAACGGTCAATTCTTGCATTCGCGCGAAAGGTTCGACGAGCCAGTCATCCTCGAGAGCAACGTCCATTTCCACAAGATCGTAATGCAAAACCGTGAGAGGCCAGCCAAAGCGCGAGTAGGCAAAGCACACGAAACCGACGCCCGAGCCTGATCGATCCGTGGTAGACAGAACGCCAAAGATTTTCTCCGGTCGGTTTTCCGGCAGCTCGATTGCCTCGCCTCCAACCAAGACCGCCGCACGGCTGAAGTACCCGCGAGCCGGCAGATTTCGGATGAGCGGCCAGATGGCGTATCTCAGCGCATCGATGCAATGATTGTGCTTGTCCTCGGCTTCGGGTAAAGGCGCGCCGGTGAGCCGGTCGGTCTTGAACGAGTAGGATCTGCACTCATCGATCACATGCACACAGGACGGATCAATCACGATGCGCGCAAAGGATCTCAGGTACATAACGCCATCATCGACACTGCCCGGCCATTTTTCCGCGGCGCGCGCGTTCGGGACGCCATTTCGGCTCAAGTAACTGATGGTTTCCGGGCGGCTTGAGTCGCAATAGGCGACATATGATGAAATGCCAGGAATCGCCGCCTCTAGCGCCTCGGGTAATCGATCGATATCACATCCTAACTGCCAGAATTCCCGGCTGATGAAGAGAGCGCGATTTACATCATCGATATGGCATCGAACGCCTGCGCTCGGATCTTTCGAGAATCCGAAATCGACGCCATGAAATGGACCGGCCCAACTCGGATCGATGTCGAACGATTCGATGAAATACTTGTTGCGAAGGATCAGCGCGTCCGAGACCGTGCGCGGCTCGCCCAACCAAACGTGTTTGTAATTATCAGGATCGGATTGTTCGAGCCATTGTCGCTCGGCCTCTGATTCAGCGCTCAGGTACGGGTTGTCGGCGAAACTCACCTTACGCGCGATCGTGCCGGGCGGGGTCATGTTGACGAACCGACGCAGCACCGGGTCATCGGGATTCAACGGGTTGAACGAGATGAAAAAGCGAGAACCCGCCTTTCTGATCGTTGGGAGCAACGTTTCCCACGATAGTTCTGAGACCGACTGCGCTTCCTCGCACCATACGATCGTGATGCCCTCGTAAGAACGGATGCGCGAGGTGTTGTATCGCAATCCCTCGAAGTAGAAGCGCGAGCCGTTCTTGCCGATGATGGTATCGGCCTGCACTTCGTAAAAGTCGGTGAGCCCAAGCATCTCGATCTGATCGACGAACAATCGATAGGCGGATTCCTTGATTGAGCCCTGGATCTCGCGACAACACAACACGCGGTGCGGTTGCTCGAAAGCCAGGATGAGGATCACGCGAGCGATGGACCATGACTTGGCGCTCGCCCGGCCACCGTAGGCCACTATGTAGCGCTTGATTTCCCACAGGAACGCAAAGGCCGCAGGCACCAGATTCTCCCGTGAGCGGATCACCTCGCCTTTGAGCGATTTTGCGAGGCCGCTAAAGAAACTCACCGCCTCAGACACGCGGCGCCTCAAGCATCGGCGCGGAACCCTGCAATGCCCGGGCGGATAGCTCCTCGAGGCCTTCGAGCACGGATTGCATTGCCTCCGGGAAGGGCCGCAGTCGTTGAGCGAGCATCGATTGCAAGTCGGCCATCAGCGGCGATGCCATGATGAGCGTGTTGTTATTGACGGTGGACGTAGCCCGGGAGAGCTCGCCGGTGACCTGGGCAACCAGGCGCAGGCATTCGGTCAGGCGCCCGGCCAGCAACGCAGTGTTTTGGTTGTCGCCGCAGTCGCTCGCCGCCAGGAATCGGGCCATCAGCGTCGAGCGAATCAGAATCAAGTAGTCGAGCAACGAGAGGCCTTCTGCGCTTGCTTTTTCGGCGATCTGCTGCAGCGTCAGCGGCCCGGCCACGAGCTGCGCGCGACGCTGCTGATCGACGTGGCGGCGCAAATGCCGCCATGCCGCGTCAGGGCTTACCGCGAACTTTTTGGCAACCGCGCGTCGGCTAACGCCTGAGACCAGCGCTAGTTCGATCTCGTATCGCTGCTCATGAGCGCAGATCGTGCATCGTTGGCCCGTGCGGCGACGGACTTGACGGGAGGCGATTAGCGATTCTCCAAATTGACGCAAATCTGGTGCGCGTTGGTGTGCCATGATGCGCGACTGGAACCGGGCTTAGAATCAGATGGATTCCAACGTATCCGCGGCTTCCCGATCGGCCCCCTCGCGAATCGCGTCCACGTGCCAAT
>QGNH01001048.1_pt1 | contig 10994 bp, 8 predicted proteins | sample 1735481 | NCBI WGS metagenome assembly QGNH01 (sample SAMN09239004, study PRJNA386568) | Viral metagenome, whole genome shotgun sequencing project. | reverse complement strand
GCTCGTTGCCGAACAATCAGTTCAGCAATGAGAACGCGGGCAGCGTACAGATCCCCCCCCTGGGGGCGGCCAGATGTACCTACATCATCAATAAATGGCAGTTCGCATGAAGAAACTACTTTGGATGTTGTTACTGGTTTCTGGTGTGGCCACGGCTCAGGTACAGCCTTATCCGCCTACAGCAGTAACTGTGCCAATCCCACTTACGAGTCTTGCTACTCAGAATGCAGGCACGATTCTGATGAGGCTTGCGGGTACAGGAACCGGCACGCCGGGCGCGAACCCTTCCAGTTTGCCTTATTTCGTCGATCTCACTCAGTACGGCGTCAAGTGCGACGGCTCGACCGATGATACCGCAGCCATCAATTCAGCGCTCGTATCAGCCCGCACGGCGGCTAGCGGCTCGAATCCAGTGCTCGTTTGGTTTCCGCCGAACACGGCTGCGGCTGGCTGCGTCATCAGCGGGACCGGAATTAACGACACGATGTTCCGCCCCGGCAACGGGGTTCGTTCGGTCATCGAGGGCAACGGCGCGGTGCTCTACTGTGTTGCAACCGCGAAGTGCTGGGACCAGACCGGCACCCACGAGCAGACCGTCAAGGACCTGCAGATCAACGCGGGCAATTCCAGCGGCCCCACCATCGGCTGGCAGGTGGCGCGTCCCAACTCGACGACGGACTGCACGCAGAACACCTATGTCGATGTCAGCGTGTACGGCAATTACAGTTTTGCTGCCTGGTACGATATGCAGTGCGAGCAGAACTCATGGATCGAGCCGAGTATTGCGAATACCCAGTCCAGCGGCCACGTGCTGGTCATGGACGGGCAGAACCACTTCAATGCGACTTCCTCGTTTCAGACCATCACGCAGCCCACGGATACTGACTCGAGCTTCACCCTCAACTACTTCCTGAACGCCACGCTGACGGGCGCCTCGGCCTCGACCGACATTCTCTGGATGGCCAGCACGCACGCGATTCAGTTCGTGCAGACCTACATCCATCAGCCATCGCCCACCAATCCGCCGATCACACTCTACGACAGCAACATCGCGAACGATGGCAACAACTTAGGCTTAGATCTTGATATCCACGTCGAGAACGCTCCTGCGAACATATTCCTGCTGACCGGCGCGAATACGACGCCGACCGTTCGTAGCCTCCACTATCGCGACCAGTATATGGAAGCGACCTCCTCGGTGTTTAAGCGCGATACCGGGGTGACCTCCGCCACGCTCTTGAACATGTGGATCGAGGTTCAAGAGGCGCAAGTCACGCCTACCATGTTCGACACGGCCTCGGCCTTTACCTGCTCAGGCCGCGTCTACGTACCGAATTCAACGCTGTGGGGCGCCTGCGGGACTTGGAACGGCACGGCCGATGTTTTGGGGACTCTGACGACAACGGTTGGCACTCTAACTGTAAACGGGGCAACGAGCGTCCCTGTTACGATTACCGCCCCAAGTAATGCCTATCAGGCACTTCTGCATTTCTACCAGGGGGCTTCGCAATTCTGGCAGGTAGGCCAGAGCAGCGGTTCGAACCCTCCGTACATCATCTACGACCAGCAGGGAAATAAAACAGACTTACAGTTTAACTCGAACGGTTCAGGCACACTCATGGCCGGAGGCGGCCCATTACAAATTGGTGCGCCTGGCTCAACGATAACCATTGCGGGAAACTTGTGCTTGCTGGGCTCTTCGACCGGATGTACGACACTCGCGAGCGCGAACGCCGGTGCGACCAACTACACACTGACATTCCCGGCGATCACCGACACGGTTGCGACGCTCACCGCGACGCAGACACTTACGAATAAGACGCTGACCGCACCAGCCCTTCAAGGTCCGATCCCCGTGACTTCCGGCACGAGTTATACCGGCTCTGCTTGGACTACCGCCGGCATTGGGTTGTCGGTTGCCGCGGCGACCTTCAACGACTCATCGAGCACCGGCACGGTTACTACAGAGGCCGCGAACGCCATTGCGGCGCAGACAACTTCTGCGACGAACACTATAACAATCACGAATCTGGATAACTTGTACCTCGCCGCTCCCGTCGCTGGCACTCACGTCACCGCAACAAACCTGTACGCGCTCGACACTCCAGGCAATGTCAATATCGGCGGCAACATTACGACGGGCGGTCAGATTCTCTCGGCCGTAGGATCAACGGGTGCTCCCGGATATGCATTCAGCGCCGCCACCAACACAGGTTTCGATGGCAATTCAACCACCCTGAACTTCATCGTCGGCGGTACTATTCGTGGTTCGTTTGCGAGCACCGGTATCTTCACCGCCGCCGGTGGCGTTACAATGAGTGGCACACTGAATCTCAACGCCAGCAACAATGCCGTTACCAACATCGGTACTGGCACCACTAGCAGCGCGGTAAACATTGGTGGCGGCTCAAACAACATCGTCCTCGGCTCCAACCACTCATACTCTGGCACCGCACCGACAGTGTCTGCTTGCGGTACCAGTTCGATAGATTCTCACGCGACCTCGAGTTCAGGCACCGTGACGCCGGGTACGGCGACGAGTTGTACCATCACTTTCGCAACGGCGTTCGCCACGTGGAATCACTGCAATATTACCTCGGAGACCGCGCTGGCTGCGTTCGCCTACAGCTACACTCTCTCTGCTATCACTGTGACGGCATCTGCGCTGGCGGGCGGAAAAATAGATTACCGGTGCGACGGCGTATGAGGAAAATTATCGCGCTGCTATTTTCGCTCCGCTTATGCGACGGGAGTGCGTGGCACTCATGACTAACCTCTGCAAACGCAGTGAAGCATGGCGACGTCGCTAGACATCATCAAAGGCGCGTTGCGTCGCATCAACTCCTATCAGAGCGGGGAGCCCATTGCGGCGCCCGATGAGAACGATTGTCTGTATGCGCTCAATGACCTGCTCGACTCGTGGAGCATCGACAAGCAATTCGTGTTCGGCAGTGTCGAGAACATACTTCAGCTTAATGCTGGCCAAGCACAGTACAAGATAGGCAATCCGACCTGTACCTCATTGGGTGAGCCTCCATTCATAGGAACGCTCACGGCAGGATCGCCCATAATCACCGGTGTGACTATCATGCCGCCCGATATTACGGTCGGTGGGACGTTAACGGCACTCTCGGGCGTGATCCCAAGCGCTACCACGGTTTTGAGCTTCAATGCCGGTGCACAGACGGTCACCATGTCGGGGAATGCCACGGCAACGCCTGCCTCGAATCCTGACCAGATCACCTACACCATCCCCGGTGACTTTGCGATCCCACGCCCCAATCGCATTACACATGGCTTTACACGCTATTCGCTGCTCGACTTCACCATTGAAGTTACGATGAGTCAGAGCCGCTTCCTAGAGATCCTGTACAAAGCACAGCCCGCGCCATGGCCGGTGGTCGCTTGGTATAACCCGCTCATGCCTTACGGAGTGATCAACTTCTATCAGACGCCAGGCAACTCAGGCGAACTGCACCTATTTACCGATACGATCTTGAGCGAACTTACGCTAAATCAGACCTTCGTGCTGCCCTCTGGTTACTCAAGGGCACTGAAGTGGTGTTTGGCGAGTGAACTGTGTGCGGAATATGGCTTTCCCTTATCTCCCACGATCGAGAAGAAAGCGGCCGAATCACTCGCGATGATCAAGGCGTTGAATGCACTGCCGGCCGAGAAGGCCAAGTATGATCGAATGCTGGTGAGGCGCGGGAGGACATCCGCTGGCTGGATTTTGACTGGGGGCATGTAATGGCCGCGCAGTTTGAAGCGGCTGACTTTGGTTTTGTGAACGGCTTCGATGAGATGCCCATGACGCTGCAGAACGCGCAGCGCCTGATGAACTGGTATGTTCAGCGCGATCCAGACCCAAAGGCTAAAGAGCAAGTAGCTCTCCTAGGCTGCCCAGGACTCAACCCCATAGTCTCCACCCAACCTGGTCAGGTGCGCGGCTGTTGGGTGCTGCCTGGATCTACACAAGCCCTCGTCGTCACCGGAAACATTCTGTATCTCATGACCATTACGGTTGCTGCCACGCAATCGAGCATCCCGCAGTATTCGGTTGCCCAAGTCGGCACACTGCTGACCAATTCAGGCCCAGTCGTGATGCGGGACAATGGGGTGCTCACGGGGGGCTTGGGCGGCTATTGCCTGATCGTAGATGGTACCTATGGGTACTACTACTTACTCGCGGGGACCACTTATTTGAACGTGTTCACCGCGGCTGTTGTGAGTGCATCAGCGCTGATCACCTTCCCTGGAGAATTACCTAACGGTCTGATAGTCGCCTCTACTCCAACACTTGCTGATAGCGGGGCTGTGATACCAGCGGGGACCAAGGTGGTAAGTGTCGATACCATCGCTGGTACCTTGACCATGTCCACTCCAGCCACGGGCAATAGCTCTACAGATACCGTAACGCTGACCATCCCCGTATTCGGCCAGATCACGGACCCAGGCTTCCTGGGCGCTGATCGCCTCTTGTTCATCGAAGGCTGGATAGGTGCTAACCAACCCGGTACCCGGACTTGGTATACGACAGGACCTACCCCTTATCAAATGCTGTTCCCCGGCCTCTTTGAGGCCGAAAAGGACTCGAGCACAGATAATCTGATTACCATGATGGAGAACAATCGTGAAGCATGGCTCGTTGGCGAGCGAACCTCAGAAGTCTGGTTCAACAGTGGGGGAACTAATTTCAGCTTCTCTCGCATCCCTGGGGTTGGACCCCAAATCGGCTGTGCTGCAAAACATAGCATTGCGCGAGCTGGTCCGCAGCTTTGCTGGCTCGGGCGTAATGAGCAAGGGCAAAACATTGTTGTCGTCACCTCGCAGTACTCGTGGGACAAGATTTCAACGCCAGCGATAGATTACGAGATTGCACAGTATCCGGTGGTGAGCGATGCCATTGGATACGCTTATGAGGAAGGTGGGTGCCTGTTCTACGTGCTTACCTTTCCGACCGCTGATGTCACCTGGGTATTCGACTTTACCAACCAGTTTTGGCATCAGCGGGCCTCCTATGACCCTAATGCCGGGGTATTCCACCGGCACCGCTCTAATTGCTATATGGACTTTGGTGACGTGCGGCTGGTAGGGGATTATCAGACCGGTCAAATACATCAGATGTCGCGCGCCTTCTATACCGATGCCGGGAATCCCCTACGCTGTGTGCGCAGGACGCCTCACGTTTGGGCTAAAGGCATGCGAATTAGGCTCTTTTTCTCACAATTACAGATCGAATTCACTCCAGGTGTGGGCTTACAGACAGGCCAGGGCCAGAGCCCGCAAGTCATGCTGCGCTACTCCAATGACGGCGGCTTTACCTGGTCGAACGAGTATTGGACCACGATCGGCGCTGCGGGTAACACCAAAAACCGGGCTATCTGGCGTAAGTTGGGTCAAGCGCGCGATCGGGTGTGGGAGATCAATTTCACCGACCCGGTGCAGCGCGACATAATAGGCGCCACCCTCTGGGCGATGGGTAGTGAGGGCCGGTGAGCGTCTTTCGCATCGCGCCGACCTACAGTGAGCCCTTGGTCACGGGTAAGAACACGAGTTCATCGTGGTATCGCTGGTTTCAGAGTCTGGATAAGGGCATCCCGCCCTCATCCGAAGTGGCTGTACTCCTTGGCGCATCGCCTTTCACCTACGCCGCTCCTTCCAAGGGATTTGCGATAGTGAGCGGTGGCACGGTTTCAGCGATCGCCTTCTCGCGCACTGCGGGGACCTTTTACGGGACCGGACAGACAACGGGCACTTTTCCCTTGAGTGCGCAAGACAGTCTCAAGATCACTTATTCGGTGGCCCCCACCGTGATTTTCGTGGCGCAATAGTGTAGGGTTTACCTCACGCTTTATGCGAGTTGACCATTACTAGGAGACTCGCCGCATGATTCAGGTCTTTGATGACTTCCTCCCCAACCCCGAATTAGTCCGCCAATCCGCCATTCGTGCAGGGTTTGGTACCTGGGCTCCGAATAAAGGCGATATCGGAGCCGCATTTTACTCGGGTGTTTCATTCTGGGGGGACCACGCGAGTCTCTTCAAGGCGCTCTATGCCCGCATAGGCCCGCTCATCCCTTCGTCCATGTTCTTTCGGATTACCAATCCTTCAATGGAACACGCGCTAATTCATTCAGACCGTGAGTATGGTGACTTTACAGCAATCGTCTATCTGTCCAAGGAATGGGGAGATGTAGTTAGCGGCACGGGCTTTTACAAGCACCGAGAGACGCGCATGCGCGATATGCCACCCCTTGAGGATCTGATGAGGAATGGGGATTTTTTCCAAAAGATACGTCAGCAAATGCTCGACGCCAGCGATGAGGACTGGGAACAGTACGAGTTCATCGAGGCCAAATATAACCGCTGCCTAATCTTCGATGCTCCAAAGATTCACTGCCGCATCCCAAAATGTGGGTTCGGTTCGTGTCCCGAAGACTCGCGCCTTGTCTGGGTTGCTCACTTCGGAGTTGGTTAAGCATGAGAATTAAAGACTACGAATTTCAGCCGCCCTATATCTGTCATATCGAGGGGTGGGGAGCCGCCATTGCGGCCGCTACTGTGGTCGGTGCGGGTATCTCAGCCGCTGCATCGAGTTCGGCAGCAAGTACCCAAGCGGGTGCTGAAGAATCTGCTCAGGCGCAGCAACAAGGGATGTTCAATCAGGAACAGTCCAATGAGCAGCCCTACATGCAATTGGGCGCTGGAGCAGCGCAGCAACTTGGGTATTTAGAAGGCACGACTCAAGCGCTCCCTACCGCAAGCGGTGGCCTGTCTACGGCGCAAACCAGTCCAGCCGGCGGGTTTGGCTCTCTGAATTCTCCATTTACCCTCTCTGACTTCTACAATCAGTCGCCGCAGTACAAGTTCAATTCGCAGCAAGGTGCTCAGGGTGTTCTCAACCAAGCTTCTAGCGCGCAAGGATCTGAGTCCCCTGCCGCATTATCGGCGCTGGAGAGTTTCAACCAAGGGAATGCGAACAACGCCTATAACAGCGCTTTCAATAACTATCAGACGCAACAGAACAATATCTTCAGTCGCTTAAACTCGATTGCCACATTGGGCAGCAATGCGGGCAGCAATTCAGCGACAGGTGCAAGTTCCTTCTCCAACTCCATTGGCAATACCACGGCGAGCATTGGCGCCTCTCAGGCAGCCGGTACAGTGGGCGTCGCCAATTCGCTCAGCAGCGGTGTGCAAGGTACTGCAAATGCGTTCTACAACCAGAACGCTATCAATCAATTGCTCAATGGCGGTTCAACGATTAACTACAACAGCGATCCTTATGCGACGACTGCCCCATCCTCTGGCAGTTGGTCGGCTGATGGCAGTACCTGGATACCACCGACCAATCCATAATGGCAGACTATAACGCACAAGTAGCCTTAGGGATCACACCGCCCGATCCTAATGCAACCTATAACTCGCTGGCAAAGATACTCGGGAATGCATCTGGCATCATTGGCATCAAGCAGCAACAGCAAGCGCTTGAAACCGGCCAATCGATTCAACAGAGCGCCAAGGCCAAGGCCACGATCGACACTCAGAATGCAGCCGAGAATCAGGGCATCGCTAAATTACTTTCTGACCCCGTGGGCAACGGCATTGTGGACGGTGATGGCAATCCTACCGCGAATGCTCAACAAAAGATCTTCAGCGTCGCGCCAACCACCGGGAGCGCGCACTACGATAATATTCTTGAGAACGCCAAGCGCAAGGTCGATTTCAACAATACGGTGAATGGTCTGAACACGACAGAGCGCGGTGAGATTGCCGGCACTGTTGGCGGTGCATCCGCCTCCGCTCAAAGTCCCGATGACATTAAAAGCGCACTGAAATTGCTGGTGGACAGCAAGAGCGGGACCCCGGTAGCGGGGGACTATCAGCGTATTTCAAAATTGGTAAGCGATCAGTTGGATCACGTAAATCAAGCGACCAAGGGACAGAATCCAGCCCCTCCAGGCCAGGAGCCTTGGCGGGTTGCAGGGCAAAGAATAGCCCAATCGACATTACCGCCGTCTCAGACTGTCGGAGCTGGCGGCGTTGCGCTTCCCGGAGCAGCTCAGACCGGCGCCGGCATGGTCAACCGCAACCCCAATACCGGGGCCCTCTCGCAGCCCCCAGGGGGCTCTACAGGCAGCGCCATCAACCCCCGGCCAGAGCAGGTAGCCGGTGCCAGCGCTGGCGCTACAAGCCGCGCTGGGGGCACGGGTAATGCCGATGTGGACACCTCCAACATGGTTGTTGGTGCGCAGCGAGACGCAAAGGCGAATATCGATCTAACAAAGCGTATTGATCAACTCGCTGATATCGTGCAGCCGGGAGCCGCGGCCGCCAAGGTGAGTTCAACGCTGGGAGCCTTGGGTTTGACGGATGTGAACCAGGCGCGTACCGAATTGCAGAAAGACTTAGGCAGGCTACAAACCAGTTATACCTCACGCGCCGGTTCTGATGAACGCGCCCGGACTATCTTGAGCGGACTGCCTACCGATACCACGCCAACGCAGACGATCCATCAAGCGATGGATGTGACGCGGGGAAGTGCACGGCAGGATCTTGCTTTGGGCGCACTCAGGCAGAAAGCCGCGCAAGCCACCGGTGGTCAGATGAACGGCTTTCAGGGCGACTATGCACACGCGGTCAGCGCGGCAAGTCCCCTGATGCATGAATATCTGGCGCTACCGCCGGCTGATCAGGTGGGATTCTTTAAGCGCAATTTCCAAACAGCGGCAGAAGCGAAAGCCTTCCGCGCACAAGCCGAATCCGTCAAGAAGTTGAGCCCCGATGTCGTTGGACAGTAGCGATCCGATCGACCTCGCTTTCCCCGACGAAACCGCAACAGCGGCGTATAGCGGCGGCGATCCCATTGACGAGGCATTCAAGGAAGTGCAGTCAAAGGAAGAAAAGGACGCAGCTTATAGCCCAGTGCCAGCGCTTAAGGGTGCCGTAGGGGTGGGTGAGAATCTTCTCTCGGGTATTACGGGGGGTGCTGGCAGTCTCGCAGATGCCCTGACCGGCTCGTATCCAGGCACCCATGATTGGGCCTATCGGCCACGTACCGATGCTGGTAAAGAGATCCAGAAAGATTTGGGCAGTGCGGCCGGCGCAGCTGGCAACATCGCCTATGATAAGGTCTTGGGGCCTGCCATATCGGCGGCGGGTGGCAATGAGGCAGCTGCTAAGGAAACCCTCAAAGCCTATGTTCCCGAAGCTCTTGGGGCCGTTGGAACGGTATCTGGGCTAGGTGGATTAGCCAAGTCGGCGCTTGGGGATGCGGGAGCGGCCACCGCCGCCGATGCAACTGGTGAGGTTTCAAGCGCCGCTGATCGTGCCGCACTGCTCAAGAGAGTGGGCGTTACCGAGACTCGCAAAAGCGTACTCGATAATGACCCACAAGCCGGTGCTAACGAGTATCAAGAATCGAAACTTAACAGCCCCAATGGCACGCGCCTCAAGGGCGTCATAGATAATGAACGGCAAGCCCTCTCCGATCATGCGGACCGCATTGTTGCCGATACCGGCGGCACTGAGGGCTCGGCGGCCGATGAGAGTACTCGTGTTGAGCGCGGTAACAACATCCTCAAGCCGCTGGATGATCTGAAGGCCCATTTCGACCAAACCACTAAAGCGCTCTATGACCAGGCTGACCAGCGAGCGGCCGGGACGCCAGTTAGTTTGAACAGTTTCAAGGACGTGCTTGGCGATGATTCGGAGATGACCAATTCTGATCGGGTGCATTTGCGACAGGGACTTAATTCCTATCTCACCAAGTTGAAGATGGGCGGTGAGGACGGCTCAGTCAGCGGGACGGTGCAGCAGGCGGAAACGGTAAGAAAGTACCTGAATGAGAACTGGTCACCACAGAACAGCAAACTGGTTGGAAAGCTTAAGGATGCGATTGATGATGATGTGACGCAATCGGCTGGATCCGATATCTATGCGCAAGCGCGGCAAATGCGCGCCCTTCGCGCACGCACATTGGATGATCCGAACGGCATATCAAAACTTATGGATTCATCGGGGCCTGAAGGGATCAACCGAAAGGTGCCTGTTGAGAAGGTCGCAGACACGATTACATCGTTACCCGTGGTTCAATTGAATCATGTTATCGGTACTCTGAAGAATCTGCCGCCGGAACTGCAAGAGTCAGGCAATGCGGCATTGAATGAGATCAAGGCGCACATGGCATCCAAGATCGCGGATACGGGCCAGAAAACTCAAAGTCTTTGGAATGCCAAGGGCGTGAGCCAGGCGCTTTCTCAGAACTCGGCTCGGATGCAGGCGATCTTCAGCCCCGAAGAAATGGCGAAATTCGGTGATTTGGATGCGGCCGGGACTATTCTGAAAAAGGATCAAAGCTATCCCGGCGCGGCGGTGCAGGAACATAACCTGGTGCGCACTGGAGCTATGGCAGCAATTCGGGGCGGTGCAACCGCTGCCGGCGCGCATCTTGGGCCAATCGGAGCGGTGGCGGGTGAATACTTAGGCGGCAAAGCGGCCGGCAAAATCAATGATGCGGCGCTTAGAAAGAGCGTCGAATCGCGGATTGTTCAGTTATCCAGCCAATGAAGAAACCAACCCAACGCCGCGCCGGCAAGAATGGTAAAGATGACCATGCGGGCAGCATATGACCGTTACCAGTCTAGCGCCACTCCTGACCTCGCAGTTTTTCACGAACGCTGGCACGCCCTTGAATGCGGGCCAGCTATTCACCTACGCTGCTGGAAGCTCCACGCCCATCGCGACTTATGTTGACTTTCAGGGTGTGACTGTCAACACCAACCCCATCATCCTGAACAGCCGAGGCGAGTGTTCGGTATGGCTGCTTCCCAATGTGGGCTACAAGTTCGTGCTTGAGGACGCTGCCGGCAATACCATTTGGTCGCGCGATCAGGTGTTCAATGGGCAATTGACCACCCTGTACGGCGGTGTGGATACGGGCGTACTCAATGCCTATATAGTCAATTACAACTCCCCGTACACGACGCTTAC
>QGNH01000789.1_pt1 | contig 11020 bp, 11 predicted proteins | sample 1735481 | NCBI WGS metagenome assembly QGNH01 (sample SAMN09239004, study PRJNA386568) | Viral metagenome, whole genome shotgun sequencing project. | reverse complement strand
CAAGGAACAGTTGAGGCAATCAAGCAACAAAGAGAAATTGAGCTTATGGCTATCAAAAATCAAATACAAACAGTCCGCTTTATCAAAAAAGAAAAAGCAAAGAAACAATTTGAACAGAAGATATTTAAAGTATTACCAAGGCTTTTTAATTCTCAAGCTTCGCTGGCAATCGGGCAACAGTTTCTTTATAAAGTTTCTGTACATGACAAGAAACCTATTTTGATAACTGATCAAGAAGTTATTGAGGCATATCTTGCAGACACGTTGAATAAGTCCGAAGATGATGAATACTATTTTATTACGACCAAAGAACCAAACAATCAAGCAATCGAAGCTCTACTAAATCGTGGATTGGATAAGGCAAAAGAGTCATTGAGTGTTGAGGGAGAAATAAAGTTTAGTTTGAAAGATTTAGCAAAGCGTAGATTGAATTTAGATAATGTTACCGATGCAGAAGTTGTTGCAACAAAACAGCTTGATAGTCCTGAATTGGTTGAGTAAAGTATCGTACGTTGTTTGCAAAACGTCTTATAGGTCATTTAAAAGCCTCATAATTTTAAAAAACATGAAATATATTATATATCAAAATAGCGGTCATATAATTCAGATTGTATTTATTGCTTTCAATCATCAATTGCATTTCATACACAACAAGTCTCAAAAGAGATTTTTTATAAGGTGTCATAACATGAATGATTTATGATTACCGACATTGAAGCGAGAGAATATAAGTTAATGGAGCAATCCTCACTTTATTTTGTAAAGCAGACTTGGGCATTGATCCCACAACCATTGAAACCTGAATATAAAGATAGATTTGAGCTTGGATTGTGCTTAACTGGCAAGGTATGGGATATATTTGTTTCGCAAGTTCGTTCTGATTGGTTTCAAGAGTATCAAGAAGGTTATCATCTTACATGGCAACAGTCTCTTGCATTGTATGGTGTTGACAAGGCTATCAAAGGCGAGTGCTCGGCTCGTATCTCTATTGTGTCGGGACACGGTATCGGCAAGTCTATGATGTTGGCTATTCTTATATTATGGTTTCTATTTATACACCCTGATTGTCAGATAGGTTGTACAAGTCCGGGCAAAGAGCAGATGTATGACGTGCTTTGGAAAGAGCTCAAGAAGTGGATAGATCGCATGCCTAAAGAGATGTCACAGATGTATGAGTGGGAGTCGTCTCATGTTCGTATGAAAGAGTCTCCTGCAACATGGTTTGCAAGAGCCAAGACAGCCTCTAAGGAGAATACTGAGGCACTTGCAGGACTGCACGCTGACTGGGTGTTAATAGCTGTAGATGAAGCCAGTGGAGTTGATGAACCTATCTTTGAAACAATGGAAGGGGCATTGACCTCGGGTAATATCATAGTGTTCATTATCTCTAACGGTACAAGGTCAATAGGGTATTTCTATGACACACACCACAAGGACAAAGAGCGTTGGCAAAACTATTCATTCTCTTCTCTTGATAGTCCACGAGTAGACCAGAAGTATGTTGATAGCATTGTTGCAAAGTATGGAGCAGACTCGGTGCAGTATGCCATTCGTGTAAGAGGCATGTTTCCAGACGAAGGGGTCATGGACGACAAAGGATATGTCCAGTTATTCAATGACAAGGACATACACCTCGTCAATCCAGACCATGAATGGAAACCCGTAGGACGAGTTATCGGAGCACTTGACGCTTCTGGTGAAGGACAGGACGAGTCAGAATGGGCGATACGTGATCGTATGCGTTGCGCCATTGTTGGAGAGGAGAAGATTAGCACCCCAGCCTCTATGGCAATCAAGTCTATAACCATCTGTGATAAATACAATATAGACCCATATGATTTCGTCATTGACTCCTTTGGCAAAGGTAGCGATGTGTCTATGGAGATAGCCTTAGCAACAAGCAAGCAAAAGCGACCATGGCGCGTATCTCCTGTGAATATAGGTGAACCATGTCCAGATGAAAGCGACAGGACTCTCTATGTCAATATACGAGCCATGATATTCTATAAGATGATGTTATGGGCGCGTGCTGGAGGAGAGTTTATGGACTCTCAAGGACTCAAGGACGAACTCCTCTCCATTCGATTTAAGCGAACTATTAATGGTCGTATTCAAATCATGGATAAAGTCTCTATGAAGAAGCTAGGATTCAAGTCACCAAACAAAGCTGATGCTCTATCAATGACATTCTTGCGTAAAGATGGTGAACGTCGCTCTGTCTTTGGCGACATGCCAGGAGATAATCTTGCAGATGAATTTGATCCTCATCAAACAATGGAATGATACAACAACAATGCACAATCAAGGGGTGTATCAATATAGTAGAACGACGACGTTTTAGAAAGGATTCAGTATGCTTTCTGTGCAAGAAGGCAAGAATGACTAAGTATTCAAGAGAACATAAGCATAAGATATCCACTTGATTATTATTTAAATTGGTATAGTCTCACATTTATGGAACCAACCTCATTAACTGGAGCACAAACGCTCCATCCAAATTCAGAAAAAAATACTTTCCCTCAACCCGACTATTCGGAAGCAAAAAAGAAATATATTCTTTTTCGTCGTCAGCGCATGATTGCCTCTCGTGATATTCGTGATACCACACACGATGAGTTTGATGGTATGGGCTTCTTGAAGTGGTATGACACAATGAAGAAGATTGATGATCAGTACGTTGCACCGCGCAAGAATAAGCAGGACACCTCTATCAATATGGGCACAGCTCGTGACAAGGATACATCTCTTGTGGAATATGCTAGCAAATACGATTTTGAACCTGTAGCACAGGTCTATGATGATTCAGATGAAATGCTTGAGGAGATGGCAGAAACAGGCGAAGAACTTGTTAAAAAGTCTAAGCTTCTTGAAATGTATAAAGATAAAGCAAAACTTACCTATCGAGCAATGGTAGCCTTTGGAGTGGCGATGGTTGAGGATGCATGGGTTGAGCGATGGGTTCTTGAGAAGACTATTAAACAAGGATGGAAGCCTTCTCTTGGGTCTTCTTCGGTTCAGTGGGAAGAACGTCTCATAAAACAAATGGATGGTTGTGTGGCTAAATTATGGGATCTCCGAAAATGTTATTTTGGAGATATTCGTAAATATTTTATGAATGGTCCGATGGGGCAGCCATATTTTTTTACAGTGGAGTATGAGTCATATGATTCAGTAAAGGCAATATTTCAAAATTGGGATATGTGGAAATATGTTCCAACAACTATCGTATATACTCCCGAAGTTTCTCAAGCAACTGTGTATAATTCTTCATGGACCCTTCGACCAGTATCGATGAATTATTGCGAGATTGTTCGATATTATGATCCATTGACTAATGAATTTGCTATCACGATTAATGGTATTGATATGCTTCCAATTATGGAAAAGGAAATTTCTACTGAAGATGGTCAAAAGAAAACATATATTTCTGGATTCCCTCTTAAGGAAATTTCTCCATCAGGTGCAATTCCTTTTGCAAAGTTTGATTTTGAACCGATGCATGATTTTGTGTATTCAAAGCCGCAAACTGCAAAGATGCGTGTGTTGGCGGATGTCGAAAATATGTTTATCAAGTTGATGATTGGCATGATGAAGCAGAAGGCAAAACCTACTCTTGGAAATAAGAGTGGTCGTATGTTTGGAGAAGAGGCGACTGATCCAGGAACTGTGATCAATGATATCCGTGAAGGAGATCTATTTCCTATTTTGCCAAATTTTACTGGCGCATCTGCATCAGATTTCTCAATGTATAAATTAGTTCAAGGTGCAATTGCTAGAAATAGTGTGGAAGATTCTTTCCAAGGTATTGATGGATCAGACCAGGATCCAAAAAACAAGACAGCAACTGAGGATATGAATGATCTAAAGTCACAGTCTTTGAAGGTTGCTTCGATGTTTGATGGAATTATCTCTGGAGAGAATCAGTTGAATTGGTTACGAACTTATAATATTGCAAAAAATTGGACAAAGCCTATTGATCAGGAGATTGATGTATTCCGAAAAACTATTATTGATAAATATCGCACAGTGACTCTTCCAACAGAGATTAATGGAGGTCAGAAGGCTATGAAACGAATTATCTTTACAAAGACTCCGCCAAAGGGCAAGACTGATCTTGAGCGTTCACAAGCGGTGCATCAAGAGGAAATGGATCACGTAAAAGACAATGGAGGAAAGGAATTGCGTATTACATATTTGCATCCAGAACAGTTTGCGATGATGAAGATGAATTGGTTCTACACCTGTGTTCCTATTCCTAACGGTGCAGATCCTCTTGCATATATGCTCTTTGGAAAGCAGATACAAGATGCTATTGCTATGTTTGGACCTGAGTCTCTCAATGTTAAAAAATTGAAGCATAAGTTCGCTGCAAAGACTGGAGAAGACTTTGATACATGGTTTCTTGGAGAGCAGGAATTACAACAGAAACAGCAAGAGGCGGCGCAACAACAAGGTCAAAATGATCAAGTTCCTGGTAAAACACCTATTAAGACTGGCACTCCTCAAGGAACACCGCCTGTTAATAAGATGGCTAGCGTTATGCGGTAGATTTGCTATACTTAAATACACATGGTCGATAACTTAAAAATTAGAATTGCGAAATTTATTGCTCCTAAATATTATGAGGAGATTGATAATCGTGTAAACATTCGTGTTGCAAAAATAATTTCTTCAATGGATCCATTTGAACCTTTGTATAAAAAGTTTAATGGTATCTTTAGTGAAGAATTTACTCGACCTGAAGAAAAACTCGATGAACGAAGTCAGATACTTATTAAAACTCTTGGATATCAATTACATAATGATCAATCATTTAAATATCTAACTTCTTGGATAATGAATAGTCAAATAAACTCTATGTTTAAAAGTCCTACAAGAACAAATGAAGAAAGGGGAGAAGTTCTTATGTGGGGTAAAGCACAAATTGCTTCTGTACTTTTGTTATTAAAAGAGATTGAACGTTTGTCATCTAAGTATGAAGAGATGTTAAATAAAGAGGATACTTTTGATAAAAATATTATTATTGAATAATATGCCTGCTGGAATATATAAACATAAATCTTGTTCAGAAGAAACAAAAAAGAAGATTTGCAATAGATAATGGTCGTACTCTATGCATTAAGTGTCATCGGAAAACTGATACATATGGAGGTAGAATGATAAATTATAAATTTTAATAAAAATACAAAGTGAAAATAACAAATGATGAAGGGGTAGAGGTAGAGGTTTATACAGCCTCCGAAGTTGCTGCAAAAGTTAAAGAAACTGAAACAACAGTAACTGCAAAATTGACTGAGGACTTTGGCAAGACAAAGGCACAAATTGATGCGGAGTTGGCAGAGACAAAGAAAGCTCTTGGTGATCGCACAAGTGAATTTGGAAAATTTCGCAAGTTGAATGATGATGCTGTTGCAAAGCTTGATGTAGCACAGCGAACTATTTACGAAAATCAAAAATTTATGGCAGATGCAAAAGAGAAAGAAGAGACTGCTCAAAAGGATGCCAAGAATAAACTGATTGAATCTGTAATCCGAGCAAAGGTTGGAAAGGATGATAAGTTGTTTGCTAAAGTTAAGGATATGTATTCTGTACTTGGAATTGAGGCTAATACACAAGAGGAAATTGAAAAGAAAACTTTGGCTTCTCTGGGTGCGCTTCAGACGACTGAACCTGATATGGTCGCAGCGGCTCTTGGAGTTAATGGCGGTTTATGGACTCCTCCTGTCACAAAGACAGACGGCGAGAAGTCTTTTGCTGATACAGAGAAAGGTCAATTTGGTGCCAAAGAACTCGGTCTTATGACTGAGACTCCAAAGAAGAAATAATTTATTAATTTAATTTAAAAACATATGGCTATAGAAAATGAAAAAGTAAAGGGTACACCCCCAACACCAGAAAAGACAATTCAAGTATCTGAAAAGAGTCTTCTTGCAATGCAGGAAAAGATGGCTGAATTAGAACGACAGCGTGAAGAGGATCGTTCTAAAATGGCTGGTCTTGAAGAATTATTTTCAAAAAGTGCATCTGCTCAAGGAGAAAATAAACTTCGTGAAAAAAAGAATTTTGAACCAGCATTTAGAACAGTTCGTATTCGTAAATATCCTATTGCTGGTGATTTTGATAATCTAGGTTATGTTATTGGATGGGATAAGCGTGGTGCATATCAAGAGGTTGATCGAACAGGTGTTACTCCTCAAGTTATTGACTTTATTAATATTTTCTTTCTTGGAAAGGAGAGAAATGCTCAAGGAAAATTGAGTGCTGAAAAAGTTCGTCTACTTGATCTTATGAATAATGGTATTCAAGTTCATTGTAAAGTTATAGATACCAAAAGAGTTGAAAATAAGGTTCCTACTGGAGAGGAGATTGATGTTTCAGTATTTGATCCACAACACGGACTTGTTGCAACAGGTGATAAGATTGATGGATATTTTACTCAGTCAGATATTGATTACACGATTTCTATTCCTGGAATTGAAAAGCCAGTAGAAATTGGTAGTGAATTTGTAAATTAATAATTAATCAATCATAAATATGAATGATACAACACTAGATTTAGATAAGGTTAGAGACGAAAAATGTATTCCTATCGCTCGTGAAGTTATGAAGGATATTGCAACGACTCTTTTGCCAGAGGATGCAAATGTTCTTATTGATTATAATCCAATCATTCTAAAGGTTCTTCAGAGAAATCTTGATAATGATCTTAATATCAAGATTGAGACTCCGTATGTGTTCCAATTGATACTTGGAGCATTGGCAGGTCTTAATAAGACTGTACAAGAATGTACTGCTGTTCCTATTGATGATATTCGATATGGAAAGATAGGAAATAAGATTCTTTCTATTCTTGCTGAATCTAATATTCGTCTTGGCAATGTAACACCTGAAGAGGTTGATGCTGATTTCGCAGATGTAAAAGTTAAGATTAATGAATTATTTTCTGAAGAAAAGTTATCTATGATGGAAGTTAAATATATCATGGACAATATTTTTGAGGCTTTTAAAGTTATGAACGCTGGATTTAATCAAAGTCTAGAGAATAGTGTAGAAAGAGCTGAAGCAAAGCTTTTAGGAATAGAATTTATGTCAGATTTGACTATGAAGAAGTTAAATGATGTATTAGTTTCTACAACAGTTCAAAAGATTCCTGATCAGGCATCTGCATAAGGTTGTATATGAAACATTAAAAAATACCTCTTGATTGAGGTATTTTTTATTATATAAAAGATATTCACTTGCATTATTTTATATCACATAAATATGTGGTATAGTAAAGAAGTAAATTTGCGCATGTACTAGCAACGTACGCGTGAGCTCAAGAAATTGAGAAAGTTGCATTGCCTTCACAAATCCGCGGAAGAGCGACCATGGGATTATCGAAAGATAATGCGTGCCAGAATAGCTCAGAAGGACGACACTTTTATAGTGGGGTCTTTTTTTTCGTTATATTATTAGTTTTAACTTTTAAAAACATATGTCATTCTATCGTGGTGCCGGTGTTTCAGACATACAACCTTGTAATAGTGCGGCTTCAACCGTTCTTGTTGCAGGTGGTCTAGTTACACTCGTTAGTGGTGCTCTTGCAAAATCTTCAAGTACATCAAATGTGATTACTGGAGTTTGTCTTGAAACACGTGCTTCAACTGATTCAGATTATGCAACAGCAAAGAATATCTTGGTTGATTTACTTGGACCTAATTCATTGGTATTTTGTGATAATGTCACTGGTACTCTTACAAAGGCTATGGAAGGTCAGTTCTTTAAGCTTTCTTCAACAGCAGGTGTTGTTGCAGATGCAGGAACAGCTACCGATACTCCAGCAGCAGCTTTGGTCCTTGAATTAGTTACATTCGTATCAGCAACTGCTGGTTACTTTAAGGTAAACGGTCTCAAGCATCTTCGTCCAGCTGCTTAGTATTTTATTAGCATTATTAATTTTAATCATTAATTTACTTATATGTCACAAGTTCCTTACGCAACAGATCCTCAGAATCAGGGTACGTTTCTCGCAACAGTTACATTTCCTGAACTAACCGATCTTGTTAATCGTCATTTCGTTTCAGTTGGTGGTTTGATTGTTCCAGTTGCAAAGCAGCTTTTCCTTACTGATTCAATGGGAGTTGGAGAGGGAGAACTTAAGCTTTTGCAGGAATATGATATGACAACTTATGCCAAGGCTAAGCCACAAGGTGTGGATGCAAAGAAAGCAGCCTTCGGTATTGGTTACTATATCACTATCCGTGCAAAGCGTATTGGTATTGAGTCAGAAATCACTTGGGAAATGCGACGTTATAATAAGAAGCAGGAGGTTATGGCTTCTATTCAGTCACTTCCGAATTTCTGCCCTCAGCGTGTAGAGCTTGATCTTACTCATCGACTTACTTTCTGTACATCAACTTCATATGTTGATATGGACGGAAATACAGTAGATCTTACTGTTGGTGATACATTGGCATTGGCTTCTGCTTCACACACTTTGAAATTCTCAACTATTACTTACTCAAACCGAATTTCTGGTGATCCATTGTTCTCAAAAGGAGGTCTTGAGGCAGCAGAACTTTTGACAACAACTGATATTCTTTCTAACTTCGGTGAAAAGCGTGTCATGGATTTTAACACAATCGCTACTGGTAACAATCCAACAATATGTAATTCAGTTAAGCAATTTCTACGTTCAGTTTCTGATAATACTCAGAATAACGCAGGTGTTATTAACGTAAATCAGGATAAGTATCGTCATCTTATTCTTCCTCAGCTTGCTACAACAGCAACAGGTGCTATTGATGCGACAAAAAAGAACTGGTGGTTCTTGGTTGCGGCAGGTGCAGGTCTACGTGGATGGCAAGCGTGGTTCATTGAATGGGAAGCTCAGAATCTTATTCCATCAACTGCTGGAAACGGTCAGGATGTGCATAAGGATATCTGGTACTTCAATGTTCGCCAGGCATACAATATTGGTATCGTTTCAGGTCGCGGTATTATCGCTTCTTGTCCAACGAACTAGTAGTTTTCTAAGCCCTTATGGGCTTGGGAAAGCTAATAATATGAGTAATCATATCTGTTGGCTGTCCCCAGCTCATAAGAATTATTTACAAATTAACTAAGGAACAGTTTATGGGAGAGCCCTCCCTAGGTGGCGGTGGAACTGTAAACCTTTAAAAATATAAAATTATGTATCCTAATAAAGAATCTGGATTGGGTGCAAAAATGGCAACAGCCCTTTTTGATAATGTGATGTTTAGTAACCCAACAACAGGACGTGTGTTCATTGTTGGTGCAGCTTCTCTTGCTCTTATATCAGAAGTTAAGGCAATTTATGGAAACCATTATTCTGATGGTACTCCAGTTGTCTATACAACTCTTGCCCTTGCAATCGCACAATGTGTAGCAAGTCGTGGTGATATCATTATTGTTCTTCCTGGTCATACAGAGACAATTTCTAGTGCAACTGCACTTGCTTTCAATGTTGCTGGAATTACAATCATCGGTATTGGAAATGGTGCACTTAAACCAACATTTACTCTTGATACTGCTGCCACAGCACGTATTGCTGTTTCAGTAGCAAATGTTACTGTTAAAAATATTAAGTTCGTTGCAAACTTTGCTGATATTGCAACAGTATTTCTTTTGACTACAGCTCAGGGTTTTGTTGTCGATTCATGTGAATTTCTTGATACGAGTTCTAGCTTTAATTTCCTTGCAATCATTACAACAACTGTGGCTGTTGTCGCTGATAATCTTACGTTCACAAAAAATACGATTATTGGTCTTGGTACAACTGCAGCAACTACTCCTATTAAGATTCTTGGTACTCATAATCGCCTCACAATCAACGATAACTATATCAACCTTGCAATCCTGAACAACACTTCTGCTGTTCTCGCTCACGCAGCCTTGGTAGTTACAAATCTTCAGATGTATCGCAACCGTGTCTTCCGTCCAAATACAGATACTGCAACAGGCGGTATCCTTATTACGACCTCTTCGACAACTAATACTGGTATCGTAGCTGATAACTACGTATTCCATTCAGATGTTGCCGCAGCTATCCTTGTGACAGCTGGTTCCATCTATGGAATGTTTAATAACCTTGCTATCGGAGATGCCGATGCTTCAGGTTATGTTCTTCCAGCAATTGGTGTAAACTAGTTGGTTATTCTTTCTTGCTCAACCATCGACCAGTTGAGCAAGGTTAGGGTCGTCAAAATTATAAATTTAAATATATATTATTATGAGACAAGTTATCAAACATACACTTCTTGATGCAGTCACGCCAGTTGCCATAACTTCATCAACGGATGCAACACCGATTGTAGTTACATCTACTGCACATGGTTTTGCTACAGGAGATCGTGCATTTATATTTGGTCATACAACAAATATTGCAGCAAATGGTATTTTTAAAGTTACAAAACTTACAGCAAATACATTCTCGCTTCAAGACGAATTTACAGGCAATGATGTCGCTGGATCAGGAGCAGGTGCTGGAGCAAGTGGTGCATGTATGAAAGCACCACAAATTGAATATGTTCAAGACTATAGAGCAGTTGATTTCCAGATAATTACATCAGGTACTGCAACTACAACATTACTTATTGCTGGATCGCCTGGCAAAGTAGATTCAGATATTGTCAACGGAAGAAAAGATCTTCCAAACTTTGGTGCAACGATTTCAAAGTCAAATCCTTATAGCTATCTTCAAGTAGTCAATCTTGATTCAGGTGCAACAGTAAATGGCAGTACTGGAGTTGTAGTCGCTGGAACTGATATAAATCTCGCTTATGAATCAAATACAAATATAGTTAGATATCTTACAGTTATACCGACTTCTTGGACCACCGGTGCGATCACTGTGATATTAACAGCAGGTTATTTTTAAAATAATATGAATATATTTAAAAGTAAAATTATACAAGTAATAGCTATTCTAGGATTACTATTTCTAAATAGTCCTATTACATATGCCGATCGTGTACCAGTTGGTGGTGGATCAGGAACCCCCGCCGGCTCCAACGGT
>QGNH01000840.1_pt2 | contig 11032 bp, 23 predicted proteins | sample 1735481 | NCBI WGS metagenome assembly QGNH01 (sample SAMN09239004, study PRJNA386568) | Viral metagenome, whole genome shotgun sequencing project. | reverse complement strand
GTGAGTTCTGCGCGCAGGTCCATGATTTCAACGGGCGACGTTTCGCGGTCCTCGCTTTCTTCGTGCGTTTCGATCTGCGCGGTGATTTCCTCAAAGCGCGCGATAACGTCGCGAACGTCGATTGTGTCGTCAGTGTGAGAAAATTCGCGATTGCTCATGTTCGTATCTCCCATTTCAGCGTCTCAATTGATCGCCGCATATGCCGACGGCTTGTGACGGCGCGTCGGCATAAACTGCGATCAAGCGTAACGGGCGTTCAGGTCGGAAGCCGCATAGTTCCCGGTGACTTGCGCATAATTCTCGCGAGCCTCTTTCAAAGTCTTCGCGGCGTTTGTGCTGCAAAGATAAACGTCGAACTGCGAACCGTGACGCTTCGCGAAAATGTCGATTTTGCGATAGGTATTGAAGCCGACTCGCGGCTCGCGTTGCGGCTTCATGAAGCCTTGCTTGAGCAAGTCCGCGTAGCGTTCAGTCGCCATGTTCGTATCTCCTATTCAGCGACCAACCTTGGTGCTTTGTGACGCTGGCGACGCGCGCCAGCGTTGCAAAACGTCAGGCTTTAACGCTTGCACTCGCGAACATGGCGCAAGGCTTTGTGGAGTTGTTGAGCGCGCCACATGTCGTCACGCGCGGTTTCGGGCGCATCGGATTCGCGAGCATGTTGCGCGTCGGCTTCGGCGTAACCGATAAGCGATTCAATGCGCGTCGCGACCATTTCGACAATTTGATTCGTATTATCGACTGTCTTGCAAGTCATCGCTTCGTTCTCCTCTTGCCTGTTCCGACTGTACGCTTTGGCGAAACTTTGTCAATAAGATTTAGACCTTTTTGGCGATTTATTTTCGTCGTGGTCTGCTAAAATAACATCTTGTCACGATAAATCAGAGAGTTAGACGACATGGCGAAACGGAAGATTCCGCCTATGCCGGTCGAGTTTTTCGCCACGCATCCCCAAATCATCGGCCTAAACACTGCCGCGCTTGGTACGCTCTGGCGCTTGCTGCTGCATTTCTGGATGACGGATTGCGCGCCGCTTCCCGATACGGACTATGCGCTTTTCCTGCTGTCCAGGTCGCACAAGCCGACGTGGGCGAGTTACAAAGCAGAGATTCGCGAGATTTTGGCGGACGTCACGCCCGATCTGGCCGAAGCGTTGGCGCTCTATCGCAAGCGATCCTCTATTCTAGGCCATCTTGGCGATAGAGGTAACTCGACGCAAAGGTCGCGCCGAGTGAAGGCGGGTCAGAATGTTGAGTCCTCAACGTCGGAGATTTATACGCCTCGCCAGGCCGAACGGAATCGCGCTCCGGCGCCGGTCGCGCACGTAAAGCAAAGCGGTTCGGGGTTCGTCGAGAAGCCGAGGTAGCATCGAATAACAGGCTGTACGATCTTCGCTTGGTTAGCCTATGCGGCGGAAGTCTTATTTCTCGCAAGAAACCGTCCAGCCGCTGCGCCTCTACGCCAGCTTGCAGCCTCGCCAGGCGAGCCAATCAAGCCATTTCGACCCACTATATGTAGTGACGTCTTGTTACCGTCAAAAAGGAGTACCTTTGTGACGATGCTAAGCCGTTGATACATATAGGCTTAGCGGCTCGTCGCCTGGCGCTGGCACGGCGCGGTTTCGGCGAGGCGATGGGGTTCGGGGCCTACGACTGGAAGGGGCTCGGCTTTCTGCGCCCCGTAGAAATGACCGCCGTACATCTTGTTATCCGCCCTGAAAGCCTATAAGGTGTCCCACAGCCCAGCAAAACCGGGCCTTAGCGGGAGATACGGCTATGCTGAGCGGACGTATTCAGAATGCTACGCGGACTCTTGGCGCTCCCCTAGACTGGGACAGCGAACGAGACGGCGCTTGTGTTGGCCTGACGGTTCGAGATGAGCAAACTACCGCCGGGCCGACGATGTTCTCAGCATGGTTTCCGACGCCGGCCGAGGTGGCGCGGATCGTGGAGGGAGCGCCAATCTATCTCGGCATTCTCGGCACGGTACATCCGCCTGTCGTTATGAGCGTCGGCCCCAGACCGGGCTACGAAGGCTGACCGGGAACCTCCCCCGCTCCGACGGCTTGACGCCGAGCGGCGCCGGGGCTATTCGAGAGGTCCGTGGGCTTCCCTGGTGGGTTGACATGGAAGCATCTAGCCCGACGCTCATACGGCTGACGAGCTGCTGAAATGCAGCGAAACGTGAAAACGTCCCGTGGAGCCTCCCAAGTTGGGGAATAACTGGAGGCCTAGGCCCGCCGCTGAAAACGCCGTCCCGCATCGCACCGGGGCGGCGTTTTCGTTTGACGGCGCTCCAAAAGCATGTCATCTGATCGGATGGTGTCAACGGAGGATGCGATGAATTACGTCGATCTCACCCATTTCGAAAATACGTTTCGCGATCTCGACACGGCGCAGGGCGTTGCGCTGTCCGACTGGGCCAAGCCATCCAGTGTCGAAGTCAAGTTCACCAACGGCGGAACGAAGCAGCGGCACATCCCAATCGTCGATCACGAAGCTACCGCCAATTTCCGGCTCGGTGTGATCGAGGCGCTTCAGATTGAGAATGGCCGGCTGCGCGCCGATCTGAAGACAGCGGCCAATCTCTATTTTGGTCTGATCCAGGAGGCTGAGCCGATTCCGACGCCTGGTGAGGTGCTGGCGAAGGTGTTATCCTCCGACGATTACTGGACAGGAGCGTGAGATGTTGAAGATTGCCGCAACGTTTTTGCTCTTCGCGACTGCGGTTAGAGCGGACGTAGTCGATCTGAACGATTTTCTCTCGCCGGGTTACAAGCCTGGCGACGACGTCTCTATTCCGTTGCAGAAAGCGATCGACTCGGCGTGCGCAGCGACGCCGCTCGATCCGGTCGTGCTGCTTTCTTACGGCGTGGTGAACATAAAAGAAAGCATACACGGTACGTGCGGTGTAACGCTGCAAATTCGATAGGAGCGTGAGATGGCCGAAGCGGCTATGTTCGTCACGCTCATCGCGCTGATCTCCTATTGCGCCTATCTGGATCGGCGTGAGCATCCGAAGCCGAAGCCGGCGAAGGAACGGAAGTTTCGATCTTTCTGATTGACTTTTCCGTCAAAATGCTTTAGACCTTTCTGATAAATGGAGGGTCTAAAATGCGCTACGGCTACGCTCGTGTCTCCACCCAGGACCAGAGCCTTGAGATCCAAATCGCCGATCTGACGAAGGCCGGCTGTGGTGACATCCGATCCGAGAAGGTCAGCGGCGGCTCGATTCATAATCGCGATGAGTTCGTCAAGCTTCTCTGGGATTTGAAGCGCGGCGACGAATTGTGGGTCGTGCGTATCGACCGATTCGCTCGTAGCCTCGCCGATCTCGCGGTGACGGTGCGCGATCTGACGAAGCGCGGCGTGGTTCTCAAAGCCACGCAGCAGCCCATCGACACCACGACCGCTTCGGGGAATGCGTTCCTTGGGATGCTCGGGGTGTTCGCCGAGTTCGAGCGCAGCCTTACGGCCGAGCGCCAGGCCGTCGGAATCGCGGCGGCTCACGCGGCGGGCAAGTACGAGAAATGCGGCCGACCGTGCGTGACGGGTCATATCGACAAGCAGGAGGTGAAGGCGATGCTGGAGCGGGACGGCCGGGTGAAGACGGCCAAACATTACCGGCTGTCGGAGAGCGCGATTTACAGACTGGCGAGGGCGGCGTGACCGACGAAGATATTGAATACGTCATCAAGATCGTAGCCGACGCGGCTTGGGGTCTTGCATCTCGTGAGAGCGACGGCGACGGCGACCCAAATCGGAATCTCTGTCTTCGCATTGAGGACTTGAGCGACGACCCGGTCGTCAGCAAGAACCTTCTCGCGCACGTCAAGGCGCTACTTGTTCGCGATGAAAAGTCTTCTGACTGGGAGATGCACTTGGATGCGTGGTTTGCGGAAAGCGCCTTGACACGCCATCCGATCCTATGACATGCTGAGCACACAAATCGAGGAGACCCCAGATGGCCGACGATCATGATCTTTTTGAGGGCGGCGCTGTGGCTGGCCGTCCTGTTGATGCGACTCAGTCCGTCGCCGGAGTTGGGACGGCTGCGAAGGTCTATCCGCCGCCGGTTGCGCAGAACCAGGACTTCAAGGCCAAGCTGAGAGCGGCGGTCGACGAGCACTTCCCGGCGATGGACGCTGACGGCGTCGAGGCTCATCAGCCGATGCGGGATTTCTGCCTTAAGGTTATGAGCATCCTGTGACATAACAAGGCGCTCGCCGGGCGTCTCCGGCGTTTTGACCGGAGAACCCGCATGGCGAAGTCCGCGAAGATGATGAAGGCCAAAGAGGCCAATGACACGAAGGCCAAGGGCAAGGGCGTCGACCCGAAGAAGCCGATGACGAAGAACAACGTCAAAGCCTTGGCGAAGCTCGGCAAGAAAAAGTAATCCGTCCAGCGACGTTTGCCTCCTCGTACCGTCGCGCGACGTGAGCGCGAGGGCCTTGACGCGCGTACACTCCCTGCGTTGCGGCTTCTCGTTGATCGGAAGGATGGAACTTGGCCCGCATCTACAAACGAAAGCCGGACGCGCTGGTCGCCAAGCTGACGGTGCCGATGTCCGACGACCTGTTGCACCGGCTACGCGAACATGCCGTGGCGAAAGCGCAGACGCCGACGGCGGCGGCGCGCGAGATTATCTCCCAGGCGCTGCCGGAGCCGGTGAAATGAGCAATCTCGCAGTTCTTGGCAGCGACGATGTTGAGGTGCTCGTGCACATTCGACGAAACTCCGACAACGTGACACGTATCTGGAAAACGACCGAAAAGCGTTCGTCCATGGACTATGATTGGCGAGACGGAAATTGTTCGTGTGACTGCAACCGAGAATTGTTCTTCGAATACGTCGCCGGCGCCAAATACGAAGACGTCGAAACGAAGTGCGGCGACGGAGCATATTTCGTTCAGATCTTCGACGCTGAAGGAAATATGCTCTACTCGGACGACGAGGCGTTGAAATGAGCAATCTCGGAATGCGGATCAAGGGCGATGTGTTCGAGGTCGGCTTCGAGGCGGAGACCCGCGAGGAATTCGATTCGTTCGTCGAGCGCCTTCAGATGGTTGCGGCGACGATCTGGCGGAGCCAGCACGAGCCCGAGCCGGAAAGAGACGATCAAGCCGTCGCGCGCATCCACGCGGCCGAGGTCGCAGCCACCAAGAAGGCCAGCATGACGAAGTTCGAGAAGCAGGCCGTCAAGGACTGGCGCGAGGATCAGGGGCTGCGCTGATGTCGAACGGACACACCGTTTTTACCAACGAGGACAGCACCGGCGTCGCGTCTGAAGACAAGTCTATAAATGTCGCGTTGCTGGTGTTTCAGCTTACGGGCGACACGTTAAACGTGCGTGTGGACCTTCGTCGCGGAAGATTTGATGGTCTTGTCTATCTGACGGCGGTCGAGGCGATGAAGATCGCGAAGGAGCTTCGCCGGCTCGCCATCGCGGCGTTTGAGGCAAGCTGATGTCTGAACTTCTCATCCCACGCCGTCGTTTTTTGCAAGGCATGGCGACTTTGTTTGTCGCCCCGGCGATCATCAAGGCGTCGTCGCTGATGCCGGTGAAATCTTGGCGTGAAGTTTGGCTCTGGCCGGTGCCGCCGGACGGTCGCAGCGTGACGTTTTTCGGTGGTCGTGTTTGGTGGCTGCACGATTCGGACTGTTCAGGTATGTTCTATTCCGAAGTCGGGGATTGGTTATCGCATCCTCAAGCGGCGCAGATTGAGATGCGCCCGTTCGTATTGAAAGATACTTTTACAAGAACCGATCATGCGGTTGCAGGCTGATGGCCCTCAAGGCGTCGAAGTGGCTGAAGGCGTTCGAGACTTTCGCGGCTGATCTCAGGATCAAGTCGAAGGAAGAAGTCTCGATCGATCAGCACGGCGTTCCGCTCAGCATCTGGGTCAGCCAGCGCCGGTTCCTGGAGGAGATAGGCAACGGCCTCGATAGCGGCATCCACAGCTTCAACATTCTCAAGAGCCGACAGCTCGGCGTCACGACCCTGTCGGTCGCGCTGGTGGACGTGTTCTGGCCGGCCATGCACCCCGGCATCATCGGCTGTCTCGTCACCGACACCGAGAAGAATCGCGAACTCAACCGCGCGATGATCGAGGGTTACATCAACTCGTTCCCCGATGGTTATTTCGGCGGGAAATTCTCGATCACCCGGTCGAACCGGCAGATGCTCCAGTTTAGCAACGGATCTCGGCTCGATCTGCTGGTGGCCGGCACGAAGAAGAAAGCGATCGCCTGGGGTGAAGGTCAGGGCTACGCCTTCGCCCATCTCACGGAATTGGCCTCCTACGGTGACGTTGAGGGCTTGAAGTCTCTTGAAGAAGGCTTCGCTCAGTCCAATCCGCATCGGCTGTTCGTGCGTGAATCCACGGCGAAAGGCTACAACCATTGGCGAGCCCGCTGGGTCGCCGGCAAGAACTCGCTCACCGAGCGCAGCTTCTTCATCGGTTGGTGGAGCGGCGACAAGAACCGGATCGAGCGCAAGGACGCGCGCTTCAACCAGTTCGGTCTCTACCCGCCGAACCCCGAAGAGAAGGGCAAGATCGAACTGGTGCGGCAGGCGTACGGCTGGAAGATCACGCCCGAGCAGCTTGCGTGGCATCGCTGGAAGCGCACCGACGCCGGCGCCGAGCAGGGTCTGCTCGATCAGAATCAGCCGTGGGACGAACAGGAAGCGTTCGTCATGTCCGGCTACAGCTTCTTCCAGACGCGCGTCATCGACAGCGACTTGAAGGCGCTGCTGGACGATCCGCCGATCTTCAAGGGTTATCGCTATCAGGTCGACGGCGATTTCTACAGCTTCAAGATGATGGCTCTGGACCCGGAGATCGACAGTGTCGATGACGTCGAACTCAAGGTTTGGGAAGAGCCTGTGGACGGAGCCAAATATGCGATTGGTTTTGATCCAGCCTACGGGCGAAATGAGCATAAGGATGGAAGCGCCATTGTCGTGCTACGGTGCTTTGCTGATCGCGTTGTGCAGGTTGCAGAATATAGGTCGTCTGAGGTTGAGGCTCGACACGCCGCCTGGGTGGCTTTCCATATCTGCGCCGCTTACCGAGACTGCATGATAAACGTCGAACTGACCGGGCCGGGGCGGCTCGTGATGGCTGAGTTCGATCATCTCCGTCAGCTTCTCGGCGCCGAGATGAACGTCGCGCGCACCGAGCAGCGCGGTTGGCAGGACGCAGCGGCCAACGCGCGCTGGTTCCTGCACCACAGGGAAGACTCGTTCGGCTCCGGCTTTGCGGCGAATTACGAAACGACGTGGCGCTACAAGCAGGAAATGCTTTACAAGCTGAAAGGCTCGTACGTCAGCCGCGAACTCGACATCCGTTCGATGGCGCTGCTGAACGAGATGAAAAATGTCGTGGTCGACAACGACGACATCGGAGCACCTGAGTCCACCGACGAGGACAAGAAGGACGATCGTGTCTTCGCGCTCGGTCTCGCCAATCTCGCATGGATGTCGTGGATCAGAAAAGAGATGATCTCGCAGGGGCTGACCTATGACACGGTCATGGCGGCCGAGCGTGGCGACACCGAACTGGCGACGCACGGGCTCAATAGCCTGGTGTATCGTTTTCTCGCTCGGGCTGACGAGCCGATCGAGAAAGAACCGACGTGGCGCGAACTTCAAGGTCTGGAATAGGGAGGGTGAAATGATGGATGAGACTGAACGCTTGGCGCGGCTGATGGCGGCGCGCTACGGAGATCCAGACGCGCTGGTTTACAGAGGTGGATTGCAGAGGTTTGAGATTGGTTATGTTTTACCGAAACCGAGCGACTCGGGCATTTGTCCTTACTGGCATCGGTTTCTCGGTGCGGCGCAAGTAGCTGTCGAGGACAGGAAGAAGGCCGAAGACATGAAGCGGGCCGATTGAACGCAAGATGCAGGGGCTAGAATGATTCGATGGTTCATGTGTCGGTTTCAGCTATGTGGCGGTCACATCGACAGAAATCGTGAAGGCAAGATCTGCTGGCGGTGCGCTACGTGCGGTAGAGAGATTACGTGATCCTCACCCTCCCCACTGCTTCGCGTGAGCGCGTCATGCTTCGCATCCAGGAGGCCGAAGCGAACGCCGGCAAGCGACCGGCGCGCGCCGCGCTGCATCCCGAGGACTATCGTCGGCTGGCGCTGGACATGCGACGCTACGGGTTCTTCCCGAGCAAATACTACCCGAAGCCTCTTCAGGTGCTAAACGTGCTGATCGAACAGGCTGGCGCCGATGCGCCGCAGGAAAGAACCGTCCGGTTCGAATGGAGCGAATGATGGCGAACGTGGTTGGCATTCGCGGTGTTGCCGTCCCAGACGAGAACGGCGCCAACCCGGACGTCGTATCTCTTATGGAAGAGCTTCTTGGAGACGCACGATCTGGCGCACTAAAAGCTATCGCGCTGTCAGCAATTTACGGCAACGATGACATTTGCACGCGCTCAGCCGCAGACACCGGCTACAGGCATTCTCTTCTGGCGGGGACGGTCTATCTTCAGATAGACCTCGCGGCGGAGAGTAAGGAGATCAAGTGATGGCGAAGCACCCCGAGTTCAAAGCGCCGCAGGGCGTTCACGTCAAGACGCCCGACGTCGGGTTGTTCGGCGAAGAGCCGGCGACGGATGAGAGTCCGGCGATCGTCGAACCTCCTTCGACGTCGGTCGAGTGGCTGGAAGTGCCCGACTTCTGTAAAATGCGAGGAAGACCCTACCCGTTCACCGGGGAGCCGGTCTGGTTGACGCCGGACGGCGCGACGGAATATATCGCGGTGTGGCGCGTGACGCGCGAATATCGCTCCGGGCGTTTCCAGCCGGTCGGTTTCTGGGCGGTTCGCAATGGCGGCGGCCAGAAGATCGACTTTGAGCCGCTCGGCTATCGTCGGTTCGAGGAACCGATTTTCGTTCCGAAGAAACGCGCATGAGTGACGAACCGCAAGTCATCGAAGCGACATGGACCGAGGAGGGTTTCATGCAACCGTCCCGCAAACGCATCACTTTCCAGTGTCCAATCTGCGAACACATTTGGGCGCAGACCTTCAAGGCCGAGCCGCTCAAAGACCCGCCGTGTCCGAACAAATACTGTGCGGATCGCCGAGCGCTGGTCGATCTCCAGAAGCAGGTCGCCAACCTGACGGCGATGCTGACGTCCGGGCAGGCGCCGGCGCAGATCGGCAACAACATCAAGGTGCAGGCGGTGGACAGGACCGCCGAGATCGTCATGCAGGACCACAAGCTGACGGACCTGCGCGACGGCATTCGGCAGGGCGAGAGCATGGCGCCGAAGCTGCCGGTCCCGATGCAGAACGCCGCCGATAATTTCTTCTCGGGTGGCGCGGCTGCGCTCGGCACGGGTCAGTCGACGACGCGGTTGCAGAAGCGGATGCAGGCGCTCGGCCAGCGCGCCATCGCAGGCGGGATGCGTGATATGTCGATTGCACCGAACCAGGTGCTGCCGAAGCAGCGGCCAGCGACGATCCAGGTCGCGAACGACGCCTATCGTGGGAAACGGAACTAGGTCACTTCTTCCCGCCGTGAGCCTGAAGCTTAGCCTGCTCGGCCGCTTGCTGCGCCTTGGCCTTCGCGATGTCGCGCCGCGTGACACCCATCTGGAGCGCCTCGGGATCGGTGACGTCGAGTTCGTCGAGCGCATCGGCCGGCGACATGCCGCCGATCTTGACCAAGTCGAACACCAGTGACTTGTGGTCCTGCGCGAAGGCGGGCGACGACGAGTGCGAGTTGACCGTCAGCGTCAGGTCATCGGACAGATCGTCGAATCCGAACAGCACCGGGACCATGCCTTCGGCCGGCGGCACGGCGAACTTCAGCACCTCTTCGTCGCCTTCGACGCCAGCAGCCGACTTCTCGACCCAGGCGCACATCTTCTTGGCGTCGTGGGCTCGCGACATATCGAGCATGAAGCCGCCGAACGATTCGACGTCGCGCTGCGTCAGCAGCGCCCGATCCTTGAAGCGTGGCGAGAACATTCGCACCAACGCCTCCGCATGATTGGCTGAGCGCACACCTTTTTCGCCGTGACCCTTCGCGGTCGGCGGAATCCCCATGAGGTCGTCGAACATCCGCTCGTATTCGTGCAGCGAATTCCAGATGTCTTGCGGGATCGTGACAAGATCGCGTTCGATCTTGGCTTGCGGAGACGACTCCACGTAGTAGCCCGCCGGCTTGTTGAACCGCGACAGCGCCAGTTGGTTGACGCCGGTGCCGCCGATGAACTTGGTTGACGGCTCTTCCTCTTTTCTCAGCATTTTGTTGATGCCGACGATCCGGCTATTGATCGCTTCTTGCAGCATCATTAGCCGTGCGATCTCGCTCATTCCCCAGAAGTACCACGGCACCGGGTTCGGGCAGAACGTGTTGAACGGATGTACGCCCTTCAGGTGTGGAGCCGACATCTTCTTTTCGGTGTCGTAGGCCAGCGCGTTCTGGAGCGAGTAGCGGCCCATCAGGAAGATGTCGTCGCCGATCGTCGAGAAGGTCGTCCAGTCTTCGCGCTCGTCGTCCCACACCCACAATTCATCCAAATCCATCAGCGAGTGCTCGACCTCGGGCGACATCTCGGGCCGGGGTGACGACATCCAGTCGACGATGCCGCGCGTCTGCGAGACGCCGCCACCGGCGGCCTGGAGCGGATAGAGCCCGCCGACGACGATGTTCATCGCCGAGCCGCGCGTGTCGTTCAGCCCGCCGGTCGCCTCCTTGACGTATTTTTTCGACTTCCGAGCCAGTTCCACCTCATCCGGTCGCCCGGCGATCAGCCGCAGGAACTGGTGCTGCGTGATCTGCGTCGTGTGGACGAACGCCTCCATGTCGGGATCGAGCTTCGTGTGGTTTTCGCGATAGACGCCGAACTCCGTCGGCGGCACCAGCGTCGGCAGAAAGGCGCCGCGCTTGTAGAGCATCTTTATGATGCCGATCCCTTCGACCAGCCCCGAGCACACCGCCTGCGAGATCATGGAGTCGGCGTCGCTCTGCCGGCAGTGCTGCCTGATCCTGGCCGCCGCCGCGCG
>QGNH01001045.1_pt1 | contig 11033 bp, 15 predicted proteins | sample 1735481 | NCBI WGS metagenome assembly QGNH01 (sample SAMN09239004, study PRJNA386568) | Viral metagenome, whole genome shotgun sequencing project. | reverse complement strand
CCCGTGCCCACCATGAAGTCCGCATGAAGCAGCTGCGCCGCTACCTCCTCCAGCGCGGGTGGCACCACCAGGTAGACGTCATTCGGGCTGGTCAGTGCTCCGAACGGCAGGCCCCCGTCCGTCTTGATCGAGCGCATCGCTGCGCGGGCGCTGCCGTAATTCGCCGGTACGCTCAGGTCCGTATTGCTCGCGTATGCGAGTTGCCACAGTCCCACCCCCGTGTTCGCCCGGCCGTCCACTCCGAAGCGAAATTCTCGCCGCGTAAAGACTGCCTCATCCGTCAGCGTGTTCATCCGCGTCATTGCGTATTCGCTGGAAGATGAACGGCCGTATCGCCCGCGACGCGTCCAGCAGAAACCAGTACGGTCCGCTCCCTGAAGAATTCACGTTCGACGCCACCGAGTCGCGCACGTCGTCTGCCGTTCCCATCGGTCCTACCGGATGCGTCGCCGAAAAAAACGGCAGCCCATCGAAGGCAATCACGCTCGACGGCGTCGTCACCGCGTTCTTGATCATTGAGAACAGCAGCGAATCCGGATGCACCTTCGTATCCCAGCCCAGTTGCTCGATGACCGGTTCGTACACCCCGTAGTTGTCGTCTTCGATGTCGTTGCGGCTGATGCTGATCGTGTCCTCGAAATCCTTGTTCACGATCGTGTAGCTGTGCGCTTCGAGCGCCTGTATCACCCGGGCGCCCAGCCACTCGCGGAATTTCGTCGTCCGCCCCAGCCACGGATACGTCGTCTGCCGCGAGGCCGACCGCACTACCGTCGCGATCTTCTCATAGTATGATGGCGGCTTGTCGAAGCCACTCTGAAAGATCACGTCGAATCCCGTAAATAGTGCGTTCAGATTTGCAGTGCTTATTTCCATTGGTTCCTACCCTAGTTCACGGGCCGCTCGTTTGCGGAAGATGAAAGCGATTTGAGTGCGATTGTGCTTCAGCGGGCGCTTGAAGCGGTTTACTCGGTATCCCGCACGGCTCGCTCAGTCTCTATGCTCAGACGGCAGTGGCCGCTTGATGCCAGAAGTCAATCCATACCTGGCCGCTCGGATCGAGTGCCGCGATTCGGCCCGCGGCACTGCGCGTCGGCGTACCCCAGTTGTAATCCGCGAATACCGTCGCTGCCGCCGCGATCCCACCGCTGCCGATCAGCATCAGCATCCCCGCCTGGTAGTCCACCACGTAGTCAGTGCCCTCAACGTAAACCGTTCCGCCACCCGACGTGCTATGCACCTTCACCTTCGAGATGTTCTCGTGACCGACGTTCACAATTTGCGCCGATGTTGCCGCCGGGAACGTTGTCGACTGGCCCACCACTGCAACTGCTCCGCCGCCGTCGCTCGCCGAGACCGAGTTGTCGTCGACCGCGAACGCGATTTGGCCCACTTGCGCAGCGGCGATCGTCCCGTCGTTGACGGCGTACATAAAAACCCCGCGCCGCGCCACAATCGAGATCGCTCCCGCTGCCCCCGGATTGTTCGCCGCGTCCTGCCCCGGAATTCCGTTGCTTACCATCTCGGCCCGCCCCAGAATCTTCAGTCCCGCGACGCTGGCCGCCGGCGTTGCGTTCCCGTTGGCATTGAGCGAAACCATGCTGCCCAGGTAAACCGTGGTGTTCGCTTCGACCGGGTAAACCATCGTCCGGCCGTCATCCGCCAGTTCCGGCGTATTTCGTGAATTGGTTAATGCCGCCATTGTTTCGCCTTTTGGCCCTCCGCCTGCGACGGTTCGGGCATCTTAGTCTGAGTAGTCTTCTCCGCGCGCTTTCAGCTCTGGAGTGACTATTCCTGATCTGCCGTCAGGAAGTCGCCACGCATCCCCCGTCGCTTCAAATACTCTTGCGGCCGCAGCCCGAGCCGCCCGCAAACAGTGAGTTCCGTACGCGTCAGCGCGACCTTGGCCCGGCTCCCTGCGACGCTCGCACCGTCACGATCGTTGACGCTCATCCGCCCCGCGAAAGGCTCGCTCTCGAAGTCGTCTCCGCTCCCTGCGATTACCACCGGCTGACGCGCGACAAAATCCTCGAAGCCGCGCACGTTCGCCTGACAGTAAGCGATCGCCCACTCGCGCTGAGCCGGCACTATCTTCCCGGCTCTCATCGCCGCGTCAACGCGCAGTCCGGCTCGTTCGCGCGCACCAGCGGCGCGCAGCCGGTTCAGCTCTGTCAAGGCATTCTCGAATTGCGCTATCGGTACGAAACGTGCCGGGTCCGCGCCCGCGCCGTTCTGCGTCGCATGCGTGATTTCAGTTCGCACGGCCGCTGCGCCGTTCGCGCTATCGCCGCCGCCCTCGCGAAATAGCCGACGCACTTCGGCGACAATCGTGTCCGGCGTTGCCTCTTCATCGAGTCCGAAAAGGTCGCGCAATTGCTCTCCCAAATCGCCCATCACGGTGACCTGTTCGCACGCATGCTCCGCTGCGACGCTGTGCGATTCGGGCGTAATGTGCTTCGCAGCGCCGGTATCTCGGCGAGCGTCGCGCGCCGAAATTGCCGTCAAGTACAAATTCGGATTATTAGTCAGTGCGGCGCGTAATAGCCGTTGTACTTCGCCATCTTCTGAGTATTCAAATACCGGCGATATGTACCGGTATTCGTGTGTGGTCACCGCGGCTGCCCCGTGGCGCGTCCATTCGACGTTGCCCCAAAGTGCGCCTTCGCGTACTTCCATCGCGCGAATCCAACCCGCCGCAGGAGCCGGCCGTCCCGCGGGCGCTGCAAAATCCGTTGCATGGTCGTAATCGATCGGCAGCCCCGCTTCCATTCGCAGTCCGTCAGTCGCCGCGATTACCGCCCCCGGGTTGGAAAGCCGAAACGGTCCGCGACCGTCCCGTCCGGCGAAGTCTCCCGCCGGCAATAGCTCTATCCACGCAGGTGCGCTACTATGAATGCCAAGTGCAGTTCCGCTCACGCCCAACGCGTTCTCACCGGCGCGAGCAGTTCCCTCTGTGATCGCCATATCCTTCATCGTGGGTAATTGTGCCATCGAGTGTCGCCCTCCATAAGGGTGCAATCCTTCACAATATGCCTATAGGTACTGATTCTGCGTTTGTCCGGCTGTTCTTGTGACTGCATTTCTGGAGTAATAGCTATTGTCATATCCACCGTGCATATTCAGTCACTACCCGCCGGACCGAAGATGCCGCTAATTCCGGCGCGTGGTGGCCGGTTCGAGCACTGCCTCGCCCGCGCTCGCGACGGGCAGGCCCAAACGATCGAGCACGGTCTTCTGCGCGATCTGAAGTCCGCGGTCTGCGAGTTCCGCGACGATGCTCGCGAATTCTTCGTCGGCCTGGTCCTTTGGCAGTTGCAACTCGATCTGCGGGTAACGTCTTTGTGGACCTGCGTTCAGGTCTACCATCGGCCGCACCAGGTCGCGCGTTAGCGTCTCGCTCAGCCGCCGGGCGTCGGCCGCAAGAATGTCGCGCCGTACCTCATCATGTACTTGCGCCGCCGCCCGCGATCCTGCGCCGCGTGGTAGGTCTGTCGTCAGGGTCTGTCCTAAAACGGCTTTGCTCACTTGCCGATCGAGATATTCGCAGAATCGTTCGTATAGTTCCGCGCTACCGGTGTGTCGCGCTTCGGTAAATTCGATTAGCATCGAATCCGGGATGATGGCCGCTGCGTCAGTGCCGATATTCGCTACCGCCCTCAGTAGCGATTGTTTGTCGGCGTCGGTAGCTCCGGCGCCGTATTTGCCCAGTCGCAAGGGTTGACCGAACACCTCCGCGAACGTTACCCAGTCTTTCAGTACGTAGTTCTTGAAGAGGTATGACCAGCCTGCCGCCCGGGCGATCCCGCCGCGGATCGGCAGACCCGATTTCGCCTTTGAAAAATGCACAAGGAATTTGAACGGCGCCAGCGGCGCGGTGAACGGTTGCAACCCGTTCCATCCGGTGCCGCCACCCGCTCTGCGGTTTCCCGCGATGCGCGCTTCGAAATGGGTGTCGCCGGCTTGTTCCGGAATTCGTGCTGGCTGCCCCTCAGGCGTTAGGGTCCGCACTAGTAATTGTTCTCCACTGACCCAATCGAACGTGAACCAACGCGGATCTCTCCAGATCAGCCGCACTGGCATCCACTCGCGCCCCGATGTATCCCAGACGATCTCAGTCGCTGAAAATCCCTTGCCGATCGCATCTAGTACATCAAATAGCGCATCCGTCAGATTGAGTGTCCCGCCGAGCAGAAGATCCCGCACCATATCCGCGATGCGCACATCCTCTTTCTCCCCGGATGCGGCGCGCACCGCGATTGGCAATCCTCCGATCGTTTCCTTTCGCGTTCCCAGCACGGCCAGGTAATGCAGGTCCTTCTCCTCCATCTCCTCCGCCAGCTCCAGGTACAAAAATGGATCGCCCAGTTCGGCCTGCCGCAGTATCGCGGTCAGCTTTTCCGGTGTAAGCCCAGCCGACGGATGCATCACCGAGTAGATATTCCGCACACCCGTCATTGTCGCCGCCGCCTGTTCCTCGCGGAGGCGTCCAATATCGACTTCACGCCCGTACGCGTCGTAGAGTGCCATGTGTATACTCTCCAGTACTCAGTGAGTTGTACTGAGTATGGTTGTCGGACCGTGCGGAGCGTCAGGTGCGCGGTAGCTGATGGTGCTGGCGGTACTACTCACCGTGTGATGGGTGTCGCGCCGCCCGCGCACCTTCACCAGGTGCCTGCGAAAGTACCGAAGCGCCCGCGCCGCTCGGAACGCAGTTCGGGCTCGTTAGCCGGTTCGAGTCGCATTCCGTCCGCGTTAGCCTCTTCGAATCGACGGACTCGTCGCGCTGGTTGATACGCTATCTCTGTGGCCTCCGTCTGACTCGCAAAGAATGCGAGCGCACCCGCGATTGCCGCATCGCCATGTCGCGGTTTGCCGGCCGCCGTCATCGTGCGCCGCTCCGCCACCCGTGCCACTCCGTGCTCCATCACCAGCGCGCGATGGTCCGCGAGGATTTCCGCATCCCGCGGCAGTTCAATCATGCCGTCTTCGAAGGCCGCCTTGTACCGCGGCATGTTCTCCCGATACCACTCCGTCGAAAGCATCACCTGCCGGATGCGCGCGCCGTAGCGCTGCATCGCCGTCTCCGCCAGGTATTGCCCGTTCCCGCGCGCATCCATCGCACCCGCGACGAAATGCGGCAGCCGGTCCGCGACGTAGAAAAGCACCTGCTCCTGTTGCCGAAATGGAATGTTGCGCAACTCGATTACAAAGGGCGTCCGCCGCATGGTGTTGCCTTTCAATTGCAGCGGCCAGATCACCGTTAGATCGCCTGAGCGCCCAAAATCTTCCCCGATAAATGACATCGCCGTCGCATCGAGTACCCCCAGTTGCGGCGCGATTCTCTCCTCGCAAAAATCGCGCGTCACCCGCATCCGCTCGCTTTCCGGCCGGCCCGCGAACTCCGCCGGCATCTCCCAGCGAATCACCGGCACGTTCTCGCGCATGCGTCCCTCTATCAGCACCGACGAAAGAAAGGCCCCGCCGCTCGCTCGCGGGATGCACAACAATTCCTCCTCCGCTTCCTCCCCATACTCATCGAAGATCCGCGTCCGCCACTCGCTCTCCCCGCCGCTCGACCACTGGCGTCCCAGCTTCATGCATATCCGATGGTACAAGCCGTCGCTGATAGCCTCGTCGAGCGTCACCCGATGGAGTGAGTATGGCCGACGTCCCGCACGAATCTCATTGACTAGTTCATTGAAAGCGCTGGTCGCCCCGTTGTGGGTCGACATCACGCGCACGCATCCGCCCCACATCGTGAAGGCCAGCGCCGCCTTCAGCAGCCCCTTCAGATCGTCGTGAAACGCCGCCTCATCTATTACCGCGCGTCCCTGCTTGCCGCGCAGGTTTGACGGCCGCGAGGACAGCGCCACGATCTTATGGCCCGAGCTGAAGCGGATTCGATACGCCAGGATGTCGCGACGTTCATCGTCGATCGCGATCTCCTCGATCTCCCGCGCGGCCTTGTTGAATTGCCGCGCCCACGCCGCCGCCGTCTCCACGAATTCCAGCGCCATGTCGCGGTTGTAGCCCAAATACCAGGTATCCAGACCCTTGCTCGCCGAGGCCGCCAGCGCACTCGCTGCCGCTTCGGTCCACGTCAGTCCGATTCGCCGCGACTTCTCCGCGACCTTTACCGGCGCTTCATCGGCCAGCCACCGGATTTGGTAGGGCAATAGTACGTCGGCGCGTTCAATTGCTTGGTCGTTGGGTGTCGGTCTCATTACTCAGTTGCTCCGCAAGTCGTCCTTACTTGGTGATTTCCATCAACACCTGTTTGATTTGTGCCACCCCCGCTTCCGTCAGCCCGCGTGCTTCCGCGTCAGCTACCGTCCGCTGCGCTGCCAGCACGTTCGTGCGCATCTCGTCGGCGTATTTCTGCTGCGCTACCGTGGCCCGCGCGAGCGTCGCCACACTGCGCGCCAGCGACCCGAGGTTGATCTCCGAAAGCGCCGTTCCCTTCAGATCAACCAGTAGGGTGAACAGATGCTGCTGAACCAGCCGCATCAATGCTTGATTCATATCGCCGTCATCGCCCTCGCTGGCGCCCACTACTGCCCGCGCCTGCGCCGTCGCCAGCCGCACCGCTTCGATCCTGCCCTCGAGCTTGAGCGCGTGCTGCCTGACGGCTACGGTCGCGATCGAGCACCCGTGCGACGCCAGCCAGCGCTTCAATTCGGTGTAATTCCTGAACTCCCGCTTGGCGATACGCTCGTCCAGTGCCTTGCGTACGTCCATCGGCAGAGCCCCGAGTTTGTGCGGTGGATGCGGCCGTTTGCGCCTCGGCGCCCTTTCCATCGTCGGGCCGCTCACCAGTATTTGCGCGGTCGCGCGACGCCTGCCGGTGCCACAACTGTGTATTCCACTACGTCAACGCCCGGTGCCGTCAGCTTCGCGAACCAGGTTTCCGTATGCTCGCCCTCCACCTCGACCAGCCCCAGGTTTCTCAGGTAGTCCATTTCGCGTCGCACGCCACTCACCGACATTGGCAGTCGGATGTCGTGCAGCACGCGCCACACGATATTTTCCGAAACCGCTGTCGGCCGCCCCGCGTCGAGCACCCGCAGGATCCGCCACCGCGCTTCTTCGCGCTGCTTCTGTTCAAGGTTTATTGTCCCGCCGCTCATGGAGTCGCCTCTGCTACCGGTATTATCCGGCCGCCCCGCTGATACATTCGGGCGCGCAGGTCGGCAATCTCCGCACGCACTTCTGCTCGCATCGCATCGATCTTCGCCTCGAGCGTATTACTGAATCGAATCCAGTCTTCGCGCCGTACGTATTCCACCGGCAACGTCGCCTTCAGCAGCAATAGCTCGCGTTCGATCGTGTGTGAGAATTCGCTTCCTTCGCGCTTGATATCGTTGATTCGCTTGCCCAGTTCCGCCTCGTTGCGCGTCAGCAACCAGCGGATCGCCCCCAGGTTCAGTCCCACCAACGTCACGAACGAAAGTGCAAAGGTCGCGATTGCTTCCCAGGCCATGGTTGTTTACTCATTCTCAGTGACTATTACGGGTTGAAGTGACTATTACGGATTGACCTGTGTAACCGCCTGTGCACTAGTTGGGCGTCTGCCCACTCGGTTCCGCCGATTGCTTGAGCCGCACTGCCGCCGACATCGATAACAGCACCGTTGCCAGCCCTGCTCCGTATGCCGCCGCGTCGGTCGCGCTGAAATGTCCGAGGTCGAAGACCGCCGCTCCCCAGAACCCGATATATGCAGCCGCTCCCACCACGCCGACGATTCGCGCCGCGTCGTACGTCAGGTTGTCCTTGCCGGTCAGCGCGTCCTGCACCCACTTCATAATCACCACTCAGTCTCTTGCCGCACTGGTCTGAGTGACTCGGACGCTGTCACCGGCTTTGCCGCCCGGCGGCGGTCCCGGCGGGGCGCTCACCGGTTCCGAGCATCCCGCGATTAATGCGTCGCGCTCGCGCACCAATCCTTTCAGCAGAATTACCGTCGCTGCGTAGGCGCGCAGCGTGTCGGCCGGCGCCGACGCCGGCGTCAGGCTTGCTATTGGCAAAGCTGGCCGGGTGCTCCGCGGCGGCTGGCAGTAAACCGGTTCAAACACCGGCACATCAACTTCCACCGGCACCGCCGGCGCCGATAAAAATGGCGGGGAGAACGCGCAGCCTGCGAGCAGGACTAGGATCAGCGGGAGGAGGCGCTTCACCATCGTCCTAACTCCGGTCCCAGCGCGTTTCCCCAATTGATCGCGCCCTGGCATCCCGCCGGTATTGGCGCATTTCGAACCGCGTTCGCGTGCGCGAGCTCCTGGCTCTTTGCCCGCTCCGCATCGGCTGCGGATTGCGCCTCGCGTTGCGCCGCCGCCTCCTGCGCAACTTTCATCTTGCCCTGCAACGCGCCGATCGCTTCGTTCTGACGCGCTACCGCCGCCGCCATCGATGCGTTTTCCGCCCGCAGCGCCGCCGCCGCGTCCGTCAGCGTCGCCACCTGCGCCCTCGCGCTGTCCCGCTGATGGACCAGCACGGCGCGGTAGATCAGCGCCGTCGCAACTATCAACGCCAACGCGACCACTTTCCAGTTTTGAATCAGTGCGCCGAATAGCATTGTTGCCCCGTTCTCGCACCCGCTCGCGCGTGCTCTGTGTCCGGCTCATCGATCCCGCCACGCTCGCAGTAGTCCTGCAATTCCCGTCTGCTGCCGCCCGCAATAGTCACTTGCTGGCTGCGAATGTCGCCGCGTGAGCCTCCACCGCCGCCGCCACCGTCGCCGCGCCATGCTCATCGACCGCCGCCGCGTGCTTTCCTATCGCGTCTGCGAGTTTGGCCACCGCCACCGCATGCGCGCCGATCGCCGCCGCGTGTTTCTCGGTGCCATCCGCGCCCGCCGCCTTCCCCGCGCTTGCGGCGCCCTCGATCGTAGAGAGCCGTGCTTCCAGCCCGTGCATCATCGACATCATCGCGCTCGTGAGCTTGCTGCCGACCAATGTTCCGAGCAGCAGGCCGCCCATCGCGGCCGCCACGTATCCAGCCATATTCGCGTAAACCATCATTTCGTCCTCCGCTGTCCTCGCCGGCTGTTCCGGCGTGCCGTGTCGTTCTTAATTCGCCGCACTGACTCTTCCGTTTGAATAATCGACCTTCGCCGCGATATCGCCCCGGTGTGCGCCGCCCGCATTACTCACTTTGAGTCTCAGCATCGGCCGCGGCCCTTATGCGTATGCGCGATTCAGCCAGCCCTCGAGAAACTCGCTGCCGTCGCGCTGTCCATGCTCACTTGCCGCCAGCGTCCGATAGTAACCTGCCGCCTCCGAGCGCAACGCCGCCATCAGCGCCATCTGATTCGCCGCCGGCGCCTCCGTCCGCGTCTGCTCGCCGATCAGGCCGTCCTCGTCCACTCGCCGCCCACACGCCCGCAAGGCCCGCTGCAGACAATGCGCCGCGTGTTCAGGGCCAATATTCACCGCCAGATCGAACAATTTCGCTCCAATCGGCCCCGGCAGATCCGAATATCGGTAACGCCGCCACCAGTCGCGAAAGTAAATCGCGATGGCTCCGTCACGCGTCAGAGCAGCAATATCCACTTGCGGGTATGCGCGCTTGCAGATTCCGAAGCGAGTTTCCCCGCCTGGGTCAGACGGATTGCAGGAGTACCCGCCTTCGTGGGCGAGTACGCGATCCACTGCGCGGGCGAATGCCGGCGGATAGGCAGTCGCCGAGGCTGATTCTGTACTGGTCACACGATGCAAGGTATGTGTTCTGTGACTGGGTCGGTAAGGGTGAAATGCTTCACAAAAAGAGTATGAGTAGGTAAAAATAATAAGAAGAGAAAAATTATAAACAGGTATGGATAGAATGAAAGTCGCGATGCAGCGAACAGTTCAAAGCGGATGCGGACTGCATGTGGCGGCGCGGCTGCAACGCGGTTCGGAGATGCGAAATGTATCGGACGGGACGATTCCCGATCTTGGAGTCCGATCATCCGTCACGCGTAGCGTGGACGGCGGAATCGTGAAGAGTTAGAGTCGCGCAGATTCGCCGCGCGCTGCAATCATGAGCCGGCTCCGCCGGGCGCACAGCGATGGGGAGGATATTGAAACAAATGGCAAATCTGCTCGAGGGTAAGTCGGCTCTGATCACCGGGTGCAGCAGCGGCATCGGCCGCGCCACGGCCCTCGCGTTTGCGCGCGCCGGCGCGATCGTAACCTGTGCCGACGTCGATCAGAAGGGCGGCGAAGCAACCGTAGCGCTGATCCGGGAGGCCCACGGTAAGGCGGACTTCGTCCAAGCCGACATCACCGACCCGACTCAGGTGCAAGCGCTGGTCGCGCGCGTCGTGACGGCGCACGGACGTCTGGATTGTGCGTTTAACAACGCCGGTATCGAGGGCGACGTGGTCGAGCTCCACGAGGCGTCCGAGCGCAATTTCGATCGAGTGATGGCGGTCAATGTGAGAGGCGTGTGGCTCTGCATGAAGTATGAGATTCGTCAGATGCGCAAGCAGGGCGGCGGCGCGATCGTCAATACTGCCTCAGTCGCGGGACTGGCGGGGTTTCCGAGCATGGGGATCTATGTCGCGAGCAAGCACGCGGTGGTCGGACTGACCAAATCGGCGGCGCTCGAGTGCGCCCAAGCCGGCATTCGCGTCAATGCGGTATGTCCCGGACCGGTGGACACTCCGATGATGGAGCGGATCGCGGGTAACGAGGGCGCCCCCGGACGCAAGGATTTCGAAGCGATCGTGCCCATGCGCCGCTACGCCGCGCCCAAGGAGATCGCCGAGACCGTGGCGTGGCTCTGTTCCGACCAGGCCTCCTACATCACCGGCGTCACGCTGCCGGTTGACGGTGGATTAGTCGCCACCTGAGACCGCGAGGCGCCGACGGAGGCCAAGGTGGTGTGGGCCGCGCTCGTGGCGCACCGGCGCGTGGCCGGTCTTTGATGACGGGCGCCCCTGCGGCCTTTATTGCGGTTGCGGCAAGTCGCGCGAACGCTGCTTGTTCCGGGCTTCGGCCAGCACCTGAAAGACCCGCCGGCGCGTGCAGTGCAACTCTCGCGCGATTCCATCGATG
>QGNH01001487.1_pt3 | contig 11045 bp, 9 predicted proteins | sample 1735481 | NCBI WGS metagenome assembly QGNH01 (sample SAMN09239004, study PRJNA386568) | Viral metagenome, whole genome shotgun sequencing project. | reverse complement strand
ATGATGATGGCGGCCGACCCGGATGCCGTCGTTCGGAACATCTACGAGGGAACGGCCTACTTCTCGAACATGCCGAACAAATATTGCTATGCCGTGTGGGCTGACAATGACCTGCTCTACTGGCAATGGATGGAGTCAAGCCCCGCGATCGTCTGGCGCTGGAAGAAGTGCAACAATGAAACCTGGGGTCGCGGTCCTGTAATGGAAGCCCTGCCCTCAATTATCAGTTTGAACGAACTGGCGAAGGTTGAGCTGGCGTCAGCCAACATCAATACCTTCCGTCCTTATATGGCGTTCTCGGATGCGGTTTTTAATCCCCACACCTTCAAACTTGAACCTATGACGATTATCCCGATCTCACCCATTGGCATGAATGGTCAGGCACCGCTAATCCCATTGCCTAATTCCGCGAGTATTGAGTTTAACCAGTTCACAGCGGCTGATCTCCGCCTTCAAATCAAAAAACTTCTCTTGGCCGAATCTCCCGAAGATTCCCGCAGCGTCCAGCCAGCAACAGCCTATGAACTGGCGATGAAGCAATCCTCGCTAGCTGAGAAAATCGGCCCTATATTTTCCCGAATGGAACAAGAAATGGGTGAGCCAGTAGTCAAGCGATTCGCCTACATCCTGCACAAAACCGGTATCCTACCCTTCCCGAAGGTGAATGGCATCCCGGTCAAGTTCCGCTACAAGTCGCCACTATCACTATCCAAGGGTCGCGCCGACGCCGAGCGCTTTATCCAGTATGTGCAGATCCTGCAAGGCATCATGGGTCCGGATGTCACTCAGCTTTATATCAATCCCAAGACGACGCCTTACCTTCTGGGTGAGATGCTCCAGGTTGATGAACGCTTCCTGAATAAACCGAAGGCCGTGGCCCAGATCATGCAGCAGGTGCAGAACAAGCAAAGCATGGCAGAACTTGCCAACCCAGCTGGAATGATGCCAGAACAGCCTCAAAACCCAAGCCAACAAACAATCTTACAATAACGGAGAACCAATGGAGCAAGAACAACAACGGAACCCTATTTTGGAGCAGGAAGATTATTACAAAGGCTACAATGAAAAAATTCAGGAAATGCGCAATAAACCAGAGGTCATAGAGTTTGAAAAGCTCGTCTATGAACTCTTTGAAATGAACCCCCAAGGTAAGCGGTTTTTAGAATTGATCGTCGAGAAGTACATCATTCCCCGGCGCAGTCAGCCCGGCACCCCCACCTTCGCTATGGATTTATTGTGGGAAGATGGCTATAAAAGCCCATTCAGAGAGATCCGCGACGCTATCCGCGCGCACTCGAATAGAATCATGGCAGGTAAATAATGACCGAACAAACTGAACAAACGCAGCAAGAGCAGCCGCCAGTATGGCTTATTGATGAGGGCGTGCCCGGCACTGGCGCGCGCCCGGCGTGGCTTCCTGATAAATTCAAATCCGTGGCTGATATGGCCAAGGCCCACTCCGAGCTTGAGAAGAAGCTCGGCACCGCGCCAGAGGATTACGACCTAAACAAGTCAAGGTATATCGACCCAGACTTTGCGCCATTCCAGGATCTCAAGAAAATAGCCAAAGAGAAGCGCGTCCCCCAAGATGTTATTGATGCCATGTTAGGCTCATTCGATAAGTATATGGACGAGTTCAGTACAGATTATGGCGATGAGATGAACAAACTGGGCGACAACGCTGAGCAGCGTGTCACCACATTAGAGAACTGGGCGAAGGCCAACCTGTCCAAGGAATCCTTTGAGGTTCTCGGAAGTAGCCTGAGGACAGCGGATCAAATTAAAGCTTTGGAAGAACTGAGGGGAAAAATGATGTCAGATGCAACTCAAATACCGTCCGGCAATGGCGGTCAGATCACACAGCCCGCGACCGTCGCTGAACTCCAGGATGAGATCGTTAAGAATTTCGAGAAGTACAAAACCGACGCCGGCTACCAGAAAGACCTTCAGCGTCGCCTTGAGGCCGCCGTCAAGAGCAATCCGGGGGCTTATGTTGACAAGACGGGTGCTTAGACTGTTATAATTGTAGCCAGTCCACATTTTAGTCTGACAGCTGAAATGTGAAAGGACACCTTACCACTCCGACCCCGATCACGGGACAATCGGAAACATGGCAAGCCCTGAGATGATTTAGTCAAAGAATTTCATTGATTAATAATTTAGGGGTAAAACCATGTCCACTTCTTTAACAGCCGTGCAACAGGTAGAATTTGATGCTCTGGTGAAAGCCCAGTATCAATCTCTCGGTTTCTTGCTGCGTGATACCATCCGCGTCCGTCGCGATGTTATTGGCGCATCCGTCTCTTTCCGTAAGGTCAACCAAATTCAGGCCGTGCCCACCGGGTACTTGCAGGCCGTTACGATTCAAGATCCCGGCTATAGCCAGACTTCTGCGATCCTGCAAAAGTACACTGCGCCCACCGCCGTCGATTCCGTGCAGGAACTGACTGTCAACTTCGATGCCAAGATGGAAAACGCCATGCTTGTCGCGAATGCTCTCGGCCGCCGCTCGGACCAGATCATCATTAACTCTTTAGCAGCCAGTCCCGGCCAGACCGTAGTCGACGGTGGCACGAATATGACTTATTTCAAATACACTCAGGCGATCCAGTTCTTCGATAACAACGCAGTTCCTCTGCCCGAAAGATTTGCGGCGATGTCTGCCAGCAACTTCCAGAGCTTGCTGCAAGCTGATCAGTTCGTTTCAACCTTCTACACCCAGAACCGGGTGCTGGATAAGGGATTCGTGCGTGACTACCTCGGCGTCAATATCATCATCATCCCTGCGATGATTGAAGGCGGCCTGCCGTTTGCTAGCCCGAATATCCGCGAGACGTTCTTCTGGCACAAACAGTCCACTGGTATGGGTATCGGCCACGACTTCCGAACCGAGATCAACTACCTGCCGCGCGAAACTTCCTGGCTGGTTAATGGCATCTTCTCGGCTGGCGCGATCACGATTGATAACCTTGGTATCATCCAGATCAACTGTGATGAACTTGTCGGCTAATGCTCATTAACGAATAGGAGATTTAAACATGGCTTTTACTTTAGCAAACTGGGCTGAGATTTCTGTATCCTTAAACCAAGGACAGGAAACAGTCACGCCTTATGGCGGCGTACCCACCGTATTAAATTCACAAAACATTTTCTCTTATGCCAGTCCTAATGATGTGATCGCAACTATTTCGACCGCTGGTTACTTCAATTCACAGTCTCCAATTCTCTCTGCCGGCGACTGGATCTTGATTAATGACAGCACGGGTGCTGGTTATTTGTACCTCGTATTGTCAAACACAGCTGGCGTTGTGACGCTTTCCAGCATTGGCTCAACGATCGCCCCGTTAGAAGTAAGCGGGAATTTCCTCGTTGGAACCGCTGCCAATGCGCTCACCGCTCATGCAGGTGGTGGACAGACTTCGGCTACCCCGCTCACCGCTATGATTGATAACGTGACAATCGTGGCTACGGCTGGCGACAGCGTCTTGTTACCTGCTTCTATTGCTGGCATGCAAGTGACCGTCATTAACGATGCAGCGAACGCCATGCAAGTTTACGGCGCGGGCACCGATACGATTGACGATGTAGCAACTGCAACCGGTGTCTCCCAGATTGGAAAATCCACGGTCATTTACGCATCTCCGGTAACTGGGAAATGGTATACCCTCGGCCTGGGTCTGACCTTCAGCTCTGGCGGTTTGCCTGTGGTTTCGGTGTCCAATGCTTTAACAGCTCATGCTGGCGGTGGACAGACTTCCGCTCTGGCTTTGACGGCTTCACTGAACCGTGTCACAACTGTGGCTACGGCTGGCGACAGCGTTAAATTGCCTGCTTCCGTGGCTGGCTTGAATATCACGATCATCAACAACGGCGCGAATGTCATGCAGGTGTTTGGTGCTGGCACCGATACGATCAACGGTGTAGCAACAGCCACCGGCGTTCCTCAACAGCCTAATTCCGTTGTTCGCTATAGTTCGGCTGTAGCTGGATTGTGGCAGGCTGAAAGCTTGCCTTTCGGTTATTCTGGTGCGTTTGAAACTGTTTCAGCTGTGAGCGGCTTAACCGCCCATGCTGGTGGCACTCAGGCTGCTGCCTTGGCGTTGACTTCAGCGATCAATAACGTCACGACCGTTGCGACTGCCGGTGATTCCGTTTCGCTTCCCGCTTCCGCCGCTGGCATGGCGATCACCGTCACCAATAGCGGTGCCGCTTCCATGCAGGTTTATGGTGCTGGCACCGACACTATCAATGGTGTGACAACCACAACCGGCGTTGCGCAGCTTCCCGCCACCACGGTTGTTTACACTTCCGCTGTAGCCGGCAACTGGCTTGCCAATGGAGTGGGTTCGGGCGTTAATCCTAACCCCATTCTTTTTGCAAGCGTGCCAATCACGGCCGCTCAATGGAATGGCATGTACGCAGCTCCTGTACTTTTGGTCGCGGCTCCTGGCGCAAACAAGATGATCGTGGTCGAGCAAATGACCTTAATCGACACCTACGTCAGCGCGGCTTATGCTGCGGGTGGTGTCGTATTTGCTCAATACGGCGCGACTGCCAGTGGCGGCGGCCCCAAAGCTACGAATACCGAGGCAGCTGCTGACTTCTTCGTCACGGCATCCACTGCTTTCAACTTCCTTGGGGTTTCAGGCAACACGGTTGGCGCGCTCCCGCTCTCCACTTGTGCGAATGTCGGACTTTACCTGTCCAATGCAACGCAGGCGTTTACGACCGGCGACGGCACCTGGGTGGCGAAAGTTTACTACAGAGTGGTCAGCACCACCGGCGCATTGTAACGCTGAAACGAGGGTTTATGGATGGCGCTAGATAAAACGGGTATTGTGTCGCTGGCAGTTCAATTGCTTGGGCATAAACCCGTGACCTCCCTCGATAACGCTGATGATATGGTGACATCCGCCGAGCAGGCATTCGATCTTCTGCTGCCGGCGGTTCTCGCTACTGGGAATTGGCGCTTTGCCACCCAGATCCAGCAATTAACTCTCTCAACTGAGGTTCCGCCACCCCAGACGAACTTCAACCAGATTTATCTTCTTCCACCTGGCTATCTCAAAAACATCCGCATCATCCCGCAGAATTACGTCTACGAGATTTATGCGAACAGCCAGATATGGTGCAACTGGGGCGTCCAGTCGCCAGTCTACATGGAATATGCTTTCCAGCCTCCAATCAGCCAGCTGCCGCCGTGGTTTGTGCATTATTTTATTTACGAGATGGCGACTTTCAACACCCTGGCCACGGCTCAGAAGCCGGATTACTTCACGGCGCTTGAGGCCAAGAAAGAGAAGCAATGGGCTATTGCCTCAGCAGCTGACGCCCAGAACAGGCCGCAATGGGTTGACTGGGAGATCCCGATGCTGGCGAAGCGGAATATCACGGGCATTATCGGCCCCTCAATAGGCTAGAGATGGACGCATGGCATATACTTTATGGTCACAAGACGTATTCACAAAGGGCGAGTTATCGCCTTTCATGTACGCTCGCGCGACTGTTAATGAGTATTACAATGGCCTTAAAACCGCCCAGAACGTCCTAACCTATCCCACGGGTGGTGCCGGCAAGCGATTCGGAACCTTCTTCAATTCCCAGTTAAACTCAGCTGTGGCGGCAAACAACCTCTACTTTCAGACGTTCCAATACCTGAATGAAGCAGTTTACCAGCTGGTTTTTTATCCCGGCAATATCGACATTTACCTTGAGGGCCTTCCAGTCGCCAACGTTTCGACATCACTGACCCAAGCTCAAGTATATAATATGATCACAACTGTCCTTGGTCCTTTGTTCAGGGTTACCGGCCAAGGCTTCGCGCCGTTTGATTTATCCAGGGCCGCCAATTCGCCTGTCACGGTATCATCTTTCACATCAAGCACGTTTACGGCTGCGTCTGCCATCTATAACGCCAACATAGTCTATCCCGTCCAGTTCAGCGCCTCCGGCGGCACCATCATGCAGACGACCCCGCCAATCAGTCCGGGAATCACTTACTTTGCGGCCGCGACCAGCACCACCACAGCGGCGCTATTCCTTACCTCTCTTCAGGCCAAGCAGTTCTTGGTTAATAGGACAAACCTGACGAATGCCTTTGTCATTAATAGCCTCGGCACAGGTACGACCAGCGTTACTGTCCAGAACACCTGGACATTCGCGAACACTGTTTTTAAGAATGTCCCCGTTTATGACTTTAATGGCACAACCATTTCCTATGATGCCCTGACATTCACTCCTGGGGCGACAATGGGCGCCACTGTGACGATTACTGTCAGTGGGAGTGGTTACGCACCCCTCGCATTGCCTACGCCAAGCACAAGCGCTTATATTGGCGGCGCGTTCATTGGCGCAGGCGGAACGGGCAGGATAATCAGCGTGAATAGCGCCACCCTCTTTAATGTGGCAGTCCAAACGCCTTTTGATTCAACAGATGCCATCCAGGGCAGCCTCGTATTCCTTGGAGAGCCAGCTTGGAGTACCGTCCGCGGTTGGCCGCAGGTTTGCTCCAGCTATCAAAGTCGCGCCCTATTCGCAAATACTGCCAGCCTCCCCAATGGCTTTTATGCCAGCGTGATCAATGATTATGCGGATTTTGGCGATCTCACGACCGATGATGATGATGCGATTAGCTGGTATCCGACCTCGGATAACATGAACTACATCCGCTTTATCGTGCCCTATCGCAGTATCACGGTCCATACCAACACCGGAATCTATTCTAGCCCGCTGTCGGATGTCGTGGCGATCACCCCCACGAATTTCACTCTTCAGCTCCAGGATTCGACACCTGCCGACGTCCTTCAGCCGCAATCAATCGACAATCAGGTCCTGGTGATCTCTGGCAATGATGTTCACCAAATGCTCTGGGACGGTATCAATAACGCCTATACCTCCGACATCGTTTCGGTCATTAGCGAGCAACTCATCCGCAATCCGGTCGATGAAACCGCTTTCCATGACTTCCGCAGAGCCGGCAGCCGCTTCGTCTTTATCGTCAACCAGAATGGCTCAATGGCTGCTTTCCAGACTCTTCTATCGCAAGGCGTAGCAGGATTCACCCCTCAAATCATGGAGCAGTCCTATGGCAATGCTGCCTTTATCCAGACTGCGAGCAGCTCTGATGGCCGCTGTTGGTTCGTGGTCGAGCGTCAGATAGCCAGTGCATTATCGCCAATCGCCATTTCCGGGTTCACAGCGACAACCCTCGCGGCTACAGCCAGCAATTTCAGTCAAACTAGTCCGACCGCGATTATGTTCACTACTACGGGCACGCTTCCTGTGTCCAACCCCCAGATCGGGACCGGCCAATACTATTGGGCGATTGGCACAGACGCCAATGATTTCCAGGTCTATCTCGATCAAGCCGATGCGATGGGCGCTACGAACAACGTCACATTTACTAGCGCGGGCACATCCAGCAATGTCGTGCCCTGGCCTCTGGCAAGTATATTCACACTCGAGGAGCTTACCAATGATGTCTTTATCGACTGCGCTTCTGTTTATAATGGAACGGCTGAGAGTACGATTTCCACCGGGAATCTCTATAATGCTCAAGATGTGGTCATGGTTGGAGATGGCTTCGGTTTTTCATCGCCAGGTGAGGATAACGTCGGTGGAGTGATTAACTTTATCGCACACGGACAGCCAGTTGATGTCACGGAAGCCTATATCGGTTTTGCTATAAATACCATCATTGAGCCTATGCCGCTCGCAATATCCATGACGGGATCATCCAAGTCAACTGGACTGACCAAGCCTACCCATATTCGCTTTGTAAGATTTATGTTCAACCAGACAATCGGTGGTACAATCAACGGGAAGCCGATTGCGATTGAGCCATTCGATCAAGCAGATATAGGGCAGCCACCGCAGCCGGCAATGGGCATCTTTGAGCTTGCGGTTTATAGCGGTTGGGACGATTTTAATAACCCGACCTACACTATCGAACACAGCGACCCATTTAACATTATTCTGCTCGGCGCGTTCTACTCCGTCGAGACATCATAGGGAGATACGATGCCTTACGCCTTTTTATTAGCCTTACAAGCCGCCGGAATGGTCGCTGATTACTTGGGCACCCGAAGCCAGGCCGAATTGATGAGGCAGGGTGGATTGCTGCAACAAGCAGCCTTTGACTCTCAGCTGGCGCAAACCCGCCTTGAAACTGAGGATGAGTCAGTGATGGCTATGAAGAACCTGCGCCAGAATCTCGGCAGCCAGATCGCAGCCAACGCTGCGCGTGGTGCCGCATCGGGTGCCGGTAGCTCTCTCGCCGTCATGGAAGAGGGAATCGCCAATTCTAAATCTGACGAAAGAATGCGTCGCCTGAACCTTTTAGGGAAAGAAAATCAACTCCGCGCCGGCTCTGTGATGGCGCGCCTGAACAATATGAGTGATACATCAAAACTCTGGCAAAGCTTTACTCAGCGCTCATTAAATAAATTACCAAGCAGTCCAGAGGCGTGGGACAAGGGTGTATCTCAATTCAAAGAAGGCTTCGGCTTAACTAAATTTTTCGGATAATTATGGCAGAACTCGATTTCAGACATTCAGTATCAGAAGTCCCTGCGCAGGAAAAAGTGCCCGCGCCCGTGCAGCGATCTGTCACTTCTCAACCGGCCGGCGTTCCTGATATTCAAAGCGCGGTCACGAATTACGCAGAAGCGACCAACTGGATGTCTAGCTTGGGATCGGCCGTTGCCTCCCGCGCCTCCAATGCCTTGGCTAAAAAGCTCGGTACGGACTTGGGAAAGAACCCGCAAGGCGATATCGGTATTCCGCTGACCGAATTTGATGCGACAATGCAGGAAAGCTATAAAACACAAGCATCGGCGACATTAGGCTTGAAAGCCAATAAGCTTATAACCGATTCAAATATCAAAATGGCGAAAGCCCCTAGGGTGACGCCGGACATGATAGCCAAGACCAATAAGAGCATTTCGATTGGCTTGCAGAATATCATCAAACAAGCCCCAGCTGAGATCCAGCCACATCTCGAATATCAATATGGAAATGTTCAGCTCAGCCAGATTGAAGCTCTTAACAACCGGATGATATCCGAGCAAAAGCAAGATGATCGTAATAATACCGTGGCATCGACTGACGTAAACGCTGAGAAAGCCAATTCTCTGGGGATCAGCGGCAATCGCGAAGGTGCAATGGCCTTTGTGCGTGATACAGAGGCGATCAACCGAGCCTCACTCGCCCGTAGAACCATTGATCCAAAACTCGCAAAAGTAAATGTCGATACCGTTCGCATAAGCGCGAAGAGCGGCATCTTGATTCATGATTATGAAGAAGCGCGCAAAGCTAACAAAGGCGAGCAATTCATAAAGGATCAGGCAGATAAAAGTGATAAGAGTGATCCCGATTATATGGCGGTCACGAACAATCTTTTGCAGCATGTAAACCATCAAAATGCTATGCGCCAAGAGCAAGAAGCTTTGACCATGACGCAGTTTGATGCGGATGTGGTGCAGGGTGTTCCGATTACGGGAAGCCGCTTGCAATCTTTGCAAAGTGATCTCTCCCCGATCAACTATCAAAAGACGATGCTCGGCTATTATAAGAGCCTCAAGAAGAACAGCAAAGATAATGAAGCCATGGCTTTGGCTGCGGGCGGTTTCGATAAACCAGAAGTATTCGCCAAGACCACTGACGAAGTGAAGAACCGCGCTTATGATGAAAGAGTGCAGCAGTATATGCAGGCCAATCCACAGGCTAATCTGGGGGAAGCAGAAGCGCATGTTGCTGCGCAGGCGGCCGGCCCTGTTCCTCACTTTACAGCTACCATCAACGCCCAATTGAAAAGCATTGATCCCGCTCAAGTTGAGAGCGCTATTGCTAAAATGGAATACCTATATAAGGCCGATAAGGGCGACAATCTCTATGGAGTGAACGAAGAAGCCAAATTGTCGGCTGCGACTTATGAGCAATTGCGAAGATCCTTGCCTCCCATTGAAGCTGTTAAAGAAATGCACGAACGCTATTACGGACTTCGCGAAGGTGAAAAAAAGGTTATTGATTCTAAGTGGACTAAACTCACAACTTCCATCAATGATTCTCCCGGTGGCTCATTAAACTACTATGCAAGCCTCGCTGGCTTTGACCCCGCCAAACTCTCAGATCCTATTGCTTTTGAATCGTCCGCCAGCCTCTTGATGGCCTCTAACTTCTACACTTCGCGAGCTGACCTTGAGGCATCCAAGAAAGTATTAATCCGTGATATGCAGCAAACATATGGCGAAAGCAATGTGAATGGAGTCAACCAGATCACCTACTTTCCCGTGGAGAAAGCGATCGGCCTTCCATCCAATGCGCCGGAAGAGCAAAAAGCAGCTAACCCTATGTTCTCTAAATATAATATGAACCGCTTGAGTCTTTCTGGATTTAAGCCATTCTCTTCTGTTGGCCTGATTCAGGATGATGTCATTGAGAATGTCAGCAAACAGCTTGAGCCGATCAATCAACACTACAAGGAAGGCGATGGATTGTTCCATTTTGAGATCGAGCCACGCCCTTCGATCGACTGGGCAAAGCAGAATAGATATACCTCTCAGGCTGGTCATGAAAATGAGGATCGTCTTGAGATGTATTCCAATGGCGCGCCTATTACAATCCACCGCGTCTGGCGAAACGGAACGCGTGAAACCTACACCTTAATGGTCAAGGCCAATCCTACACTGACTCAGCTGAGCAATGGCTCGAACTATAAGGGCGCATGGGATGTCGTTGTTGCTTCCGCCACCGGCGGCTTCCGACCCCTCTCCGCTTTGGTTCCCAACTTAAACCAAGAGATTAACTACCGTCCTGATTCTGAAAAGATACGCGCCCAGTATCTGAAGCATTACGGTGAATTCAATGGATGATCGCAAACTCCATTCAAAGACTGAAAATCTGAACTTCTATAATCAGAATGCCACGCAGCCGTCCGTACCGGTCGATGTCAACCTGGGTGGAGAGGATGTCAACTTCTTCACGGAACCACTTCCTCAGAATGAGCCTGCGCCGCTAGAGCAGCCCTATGGCTTCTTTCAGAATAT
>QGNH01000066.1_pt1 | contig 11049 bp, 8 predicted proteins | sample 1735481 | NCBI WGS metagenome assembly QGNH01 (sample SAMN09239004, study PRJNA386568) | Viral metagenome, whole genome shotgun sequencing project. | reverse complement strand
GTGCTCCCGGCTGCTGCCGGTCACACTGGCAGATTGAAGCGGTGCTGGCGCGTGGGCGTCGCTGGTTTGGTTTCGGCGTTCGCCACTGGCGCGGCGGGCTTGCCGTCGCCATTCCCGGTTTTGGGCGCGGCCTTGTGCCGTGGCTTCTTCTCCCCGCCCTGGGCGCGAATGTATTTTCGCAGCGTCGGCTCGCTCACCGGGATTCCGGCGCTGGTCAGTTCCTTCGCCAGCACTTGATAGCTCACATTGCGATTGCGCCGGGCGGCAACGATTTGCTCGCGCACCTTGTCCAGCAAGGTGAACACCGTTTTGGGCTGCGGATTGTCGGCTTCGGTCAACTGGCCAAGCTTCCCGGCCAACGCCGTGAAGTCTATCTTCTTTTCCAGTTCTGCATAATTTGGCTTCTCTTTCATAGTCGTTCTCCGTTTTGCGCCCCGCCGTGCCGGATGACACGCGCCGGGATCGCGCTCGTTTCGTCCCCCGGAACACCGCCGTTTCCTCCCGGCGACGCCTTCGCCGGAGGGGTTGGTGTCATACCCACTTTTCCCATTTTCAGCCGTCACTTCACGGCGTCCAAGCGGTGATTTTGCGCGGCGTTTTTTGGCGCGTGAATGGCTGACGTTGACCCGTGTTGAGGGGCGTTGAAAGGCGTTGAACGGACGGCGCAAAATCCACGGAATATAACGCAATGATGTTGCGTATTTTTGCGCTCCATTGCGTCACCTGTCCGGGCCTGTGAAGCTCCGCTTAGGGGAGATGTCTGTAAGCCCTTTTGGCACTGCTTTCGGGCAGGCTGTCCAGCGCACTTTGCGCCGTTACAGGCCGTGTTGCGCTGTCATGGCTTGGCGGTTTGGGCTGGTTCTTCGTCCACCCAGTTGCCGCGTTCGTATCGTTTATACGGGCGCGTTGTCCCGTCGCTCAAGACCTCCATAAATCTGTTCCCGTCACGGATGTATTCGTCGCCACATTTGCAACGATACCTGAAAATTCCGCCTTGCTCCCGCCCATAGATACTACCTCGCTTCCAAACGTAACCCCTACGCCCTTGACATTTTCCACGCCTACAGATAGGGAAGGGCATCAGTAAAACATTTCGGCTCAAGACGGTTAGCCATGTCAAAATGAAGGCACTTAAGATTCCGGCTAAAAATCCGAGCACATAACCGGATGTCCCCCAAATTCTCCCCAGCAGGGAACTTATTGCAACGCCACTGGCTATCCAAATGGCTGTTACAAGCAGGCGTGGCAGCGTTAACATAATACCCGGTTTAATGCTTACCTGTGGAAGAGGATGTAAGAGGATTCCCTAACCAATCCGTTGCGCCAGCTACACCGGCTCCAGCCCCAGCCACTGTTCCCGTCGCACCGCTCGTATCGGGGCCGGTGGACATCGGTCCAACTTTGGCACCGGGAAGAAGCCAATCAGCTAAAAAGGCGAACGGATTGATATTTCCGTTGGCATCCTTCCATGCCAGGGATGCGATAGACGCACCGCTAGGCTGATAACCTGGAGGGCTTAGTGCGGAGGCAACGTAATTGGCCGAAAGGCTTCCTACAAGAAGTCCACCTCCAAGTCCCCCAACGTTAAAGGAAATATTATTGAAAGATGGATTATTATATATGCTGACTCCACTTGCTACCAACCCGGATGCTCCGACTACCAGTAGTCCACCTGACACGGTGGATGCTGGCACCCCCAACGCGACGAGACCTGCCGCCCCCGCCGCTGCCGCCCCCGCTCCCGTAGCTCCTACGACTAAGCCGCCAACAAATGGCGCGGCGGTTTGGCTTGCCTGCACGGTTTGTTGTGCAGTCAAACCTTGGAAAATCCCAATTCCAGGTGAAAAGGCCGGATCCGTTCCGAATGGGTCTTCCAAGGAAATCGGGTTGTCATTGCAGAAGGCATAAAAATTGAGTCCCCCGGCAAACCCAGACGGGTCGGCATTGATGAAGCGGCAAATATACGGGTTGTAATATCTGGCCCGATATACTGCATGTCCAGCGGCCCGCGTACAGCGGTTTTTAGCCCTCACAGGCCGACGCCTGCGGACACGGCGGCGCGTTGGTTCACAGGCGCGGACAGGAAAACGGCTGCGGCTCCCACTCCCTCCACGAGAGCGGGCGGCAAAAACAGGATGCGCCCGGCATTCAACCACGGGCGCATCGTATCAGGCGAAGGGCTACGGCTAAAGGAAAAACACCGGGTCAAGACTCTGACTTGCGCTCGCGCGGATGGCAACGGGCCAGCGTTTTGCGGATGTCCTCCACGTTGAGTTTCACGTAATGCCGCAGCGTGTCCAGCGTCTCGTGCCCCAGCAGGTCTTTGACGTGATACAGGTTGGCCCCGGCCCGGATCATTTCGGTGGCGCAACTGCGCCGGAAGGTGTGCGGCGTCACGTTGACATCAAGCTTTTGGCTCCCGGCATACTGATGCACCAGCCGCAACAGCGTGTGATACGGCATCCGTTCCCCCTTGCGATTGAGGAACAACGCCGTTTCCTTCGGGTTGCGCACCAGGAACGGGCGCACGGCCCGCAGATAGCTTTCCAGCAGGCGCAAGGCCGTTTTGCCAATGGGCACGAGGCGTTCTTTCTGGCCTTTGCCAAAGACCCGCGCCATTGCGCCCGCAAAGTCCACGTCGGCCACGTTGAGGCCCAAAAGTTCCCCGGCCCGAATGCCGGTGGAGTAGAGCATTTCCAACATGGCCCGGTCGCGCCAGCCCGCCGCCTGGGTGGTCGGGATGTGGCTGAGGATTTCGCGGGTCTGCTCGTGCCGCAAAACGCTCGGCAGCAACTGCGGCTCTTTGACGTAAACCAAGGCCGTGAGCAATGAGGCCATGACCAGGTGATGCTCGGCCAGATAGCTGAGGAAAGCGCGTGTGCTTTCAATGAGCTTGTTGATGGTGCGCGGGTGAAGCGGCAGGCCGTGCCAGCTCGTTTGCCCGGCCAGATGCTTGGTCCAACTTTCCAGATGCTCGCGGCGCAGACGGTCGGGCGTGGTCACGCCGTAATGGGTTTCCAGCCAGTCCAAAAAGTTGCGTCCGTGATAAGAGCGGGTGCGCACGGTATGGCGGCTCTGGCGCAAGGCGCGTCCGTAAGCCAGATGCGATTCCAACCAGTCTCGAAGTGTTTTCATAAAGCTATTTTCCGGGTGAAGTGTTGCGGTGGGTTTCTTTAAGGTCGGCCACGCTCTGGCGCAGATAATGACTGAGCGTGGCCGTGCGGACGTGGCCCAAAAGCTCCTTGAGCAACAAGGGCGAGGCTCCGTGGTGGAGCATGTGCGAGACACAGGCGCGGCGCAGATTGTGCGCTGTCAATAACGATTTTGGCAGGCCGATTTTGCGGGCATAGGTGTCCAACTGCTCCTGAATGGCGGCGTAGCCCCACGGCCCGCCGCGTGTGCTCAACCAGAGCGCCGTGTGCGTTTTTCCTTTCAGCAGTTTGGGCCGTGACTCGTCCAGATATTTTTCCAGCCAGCGGATCGCCTGCCTGCCCAAAGGCACGACGCGCTCCTTGTCCCCTTTGCCAAAGAGCCGGAGCAAGCCCTGTTGCAAGTTCACGTCGGCGACGGAGAGCCGCGTCATTTCAATGCGGCGCGCGCCGGTCGCGTAGGCGACTTCCAGCCACGCCCGGTCGCGCAGTCCCCACACGGTTTTGAGGTCGGGCGCGTCCAGCAACTGCGTCACCTGTTTTTCAGTCGGCAGGCGGAGCAGCGGCCTGGGCGCTTTGGGGATGCGGAGTTTTTCCGCCGGGTTGACAAAGAGTTGGCAGGTGTTTTCCAGCCAGCCAAAGAACTGGCGCGCGTCAATAAGATATTGCTGCTGGCTGCGGGGCGTCATGGCCGCGAGGGAAAGCGGATAGCTTTCCAAGTCAAACGCCGTTATCTCGGCAGGCGTCCGGCGTCCAAGCTCGGCGGCAAAGGCGCAGAAGCGTTTGAGATTGTGCTTGGCCCGATAGACGCTGTTCGGTTTGCAGTGGCGTTCAACCAGGTGCTGCCCGTATTGCTCCACCAGCGGCCACAGGGCCAGCGTGGCCGTGTCCGGCAAGGGAGTCCGTTTATGATGCACGGTGTTTTGCTGATTTTTCATATATCTATCCTTTCTTGGGGAATGAAACGGTTTTGCGAAAAAGCCCTGTGTTTACGGGGCAACGATGCGCTTTTGAGCCACTGAAAAGGTGGCAAAAAGGCGGTGAAAAGGTGCTGGAAAGCTGGTGCAACGGTTGAGGCTAATCCCTCAACTCGTTCACCGGCTTCAAACCGAGCAGGAACTTGCCCCCGTCCTGGCCCTGGCCGTCATAGGCCAGCCGGTAACGGTGCAACACGCCGTTGCGTCCGTGCTCCATCAGGACGAACTCCAACTCAATCAACTCTTGCAGGTAACGATGCACTCGCGCATTGCTCCACCCGGTAAACTCGCGGATTTGACGGCGCGTGAAGCCGGGAGCGTGACGAACCAGAACGGACGGCGGCGGCTCCGGTGGCTGTGGACTTTTCTCTTTAGCTGTACCGTCCGTTGGTTGCGCCATCTTGAGCAGGAGTTGCAACAAGTCGGCGGCGGGCCGGGATAACTCGTCCAGGCTGTGCCCCATAAGCTCGGTCGCCAGTTCGTTCGCCAGCCGGATGTCCTCCCGGTCCACTTCGATGTATTCGACCGTCGCGGCATTGCCATTGCGAACCGGACGCGCCTGCTTCTGCATCTGGCGCAACAACGCCACGGCATTGATGAGATTGAGATACTTCGGCTGGTCGCGCCGTCCCTGCAAGCGGTCGTCCGCGTAGCTCAACTGGTCGGCATAACGGTTCACCACCGGCAGCGGTTTCAAAAGCCGTTGGAAGTTTCGATGCCTTTGCAAAATCGGTTCCATCGCCATTTTCTCGGCCAGCCCCGCCAGCGTCTGGCGGCGGCGCTGGCAAACCAGTATCGCCTGCGTCTGCTCCCGGCTCTCGTCCACGCTCGTGATAAAGAACCGGCTCTTGGTTTCCGGGTCGCCGTCCGGCTTAGTCGTGGTCAAAAACACCGCCGTTGGCCCCTCCACGCGGTTCTCCATCGTGGTCAGCCGTCCCGAGGCCGGGTCTTTGATGGTGGACTCGGTGACGAGTTCCCCGGCGCTGATAAGATTGCGCAGCGCATACATGGCTTCCTCCACGCCGTCGCCTTCCTCCAAGGCCAGCGCCTTGTTTTTCAAACTGCCGCCCTCCTTGTAAAAAAGCGCCTTGCCCGAAAGTGAAGTTAGTTTGACAAGGTCTTCGGGCGGACAGAACCCCATCGCCGTGTCCTGCAACATCGTCTTGCCCGCGCCGGAACTGCTGAGGATGAGCACGGCCAGCGGCTTCTCCATTTTCCGGCTGGTCAAGGCCAGATAACACAACAGCTTGTTGGCCCGCTCGCCCACCAGCCCGCAACGCCCGTAGTCGTCCAAAATCAGTTGGATGAGATCGGGACTTTTGCCCATCGCCTCCGCCTCGGCCCGGTGCTCCGCTGTCATCGCCTCGGCCTGCGGCGTAGCCGCATTGAGTCCAGACACCGTCTGGCTGGCCTCGCAAAGATTCATCAGCTTGGCAATGTCGGCTTCGATCACGTCGGCGGCTTCGTCCAACAGGCGCGTCAGGTCTTGCGCCAACTGGCGACGCCAGCGGGCGGAGTAAAAATCGAGCGTGTCCACATGCAGCCTGCCCGCGTGCTCCACGCGCACGGTCGCCTTGAGCTTGCGCGGCCCGCGTTCCAAGCCCCGGATTTCGTAACGGCGCATTCCAAACTGAACGGCGAAGCCTCCGGGCAGGGCGGTGAGGCCCGGAACCGCCGCTGCGGATGCGGTCGGCGGCGCGGCTGGTGTCCTGGCATCAACGGCGGCGATAAACGCGGCCAGTCCGTCCTTGCCGTGCTTTTGCAGGTAACTGTTCGGGTCTTCGCCCTCCGGCAACGAAAGCACGTCACAGCTAAAGGAGGAAACAAGCATCGCCTTCATTTTTTCGGTCGCCTCGCGCCCCGCCTTGTCTCCATCAAGCAACAAGGTAACGCGCTGCACACCGTATTCGCGCAAGGTCTGAACGTCGGCGGCGCTCAGACCGTTGGTGCCTTGCACGGCCACGACATTCGCGCTGCCCGCCAGTTCCACGCTCAGGCCGTCAATAACAGATTCGACCAGGACAACGTGCGCGTGCGTCTTCAACGCCGCCGTGTTCCACAGGCCCGCCGGCCGGTTCGGCAAAAAGTGGTGGCGATTTTCCTTCGGCGTGTCGGTGGCGCAACGCCGCCCGTAGAGGGTCGTGATTTGTCCCTCGCCGTCGCGGATGGGAAAGACCACACAACCGGCGAAGCGTTCCCGTCCGTCAGGCAACAGCAAGCCCAGCGTTTTCAGTTCGCCATGCACTCGCTCGTCATTGGGCAGCAACTCCGGCAGTTTGCCGTTGCAGTAGCCGACACCGTGCCGTTCCCACAGGCCCGCGCTGGCAATGCCCCGGCCTTCCAGATACGCCCGGCCTTCGGGCTGGTCGGTGAAGTGCTTTTGATAAATCGCCAATGCGCGTTCGAGCAGCAGTTGAGCGCGTTCCTCAAGCAGCGGATGCGCTCCGTTTGATTTGCCGTTGGTCGGCGCATCGGCGGCGCGATGAACTCCCGGAATGAGTGTCAATAATTTCATTCCGGCTTCGCGCTGGCCGATGCCTTCCTTCTTCGCCACGAACTGAATGACGTTGCCCGTCGCGCCACAGGCCGGGCAGCGGAACAACCCTTTGCCGCCCGTCACGCGCAAGGACGGGTGGTGATCGTCATGGAACGGGCACAGGCCGACATGGTCTTTGCCGACTTTTTTCAGCGCGATGCCATAGGACTCGACCACCCGCACAATGTCGGTCGTCCGCTTGATCTGGTCGAAGTCCACTTTCATAGCCATGAGTTCCACTGGCCGGTTTTCTCGTCGTACTCGCCGCGATAACCGTCCGTGTCGAGCAACCGTTGCCAGCGTTTCTCGGCGGTCCCGGGTGAACGGAGCGCCAGCTTTATCATGCGTTGGCCCTGGTCATACCAGCCGCAGAGGGATTTCAAGCGGTCGTCCCAGCCGTGCTGATACGCCTCGCGCACGGTCAACCGGCCCAGGCCCGCCAAGTCCTTGGGCACGCCCGCCGCCAGCGCGTCCCTTTCCCAGTCGTCCCACGGATAATGGCCGAAAGTGCATTGCAGCACTTCCGAGTCGAAGATGTCCAGCGGACGGCGGAACTTCTTCATGGCGGGAGCCGTTTTCCCAGCGGAACCCGTCAAGCCCGTTTTGAAAGATTTTGACATGCCAATGAGTTTCACGTATTACGGTAATGTATGCAAGCACTTTCTCACATTGCGGTAAACTCCATGTATCTTTCCGACATGCCAAACATGGGCAGACCATCCAATCGAAAGCGGTCGGCGTTCGGTGAGCGCCTCGTCGCGGCACGCGAAGAAGCGGGCTTGAGCCAGCGCGAGTTGGCCGACAAGCTCGGTATCACGCAACGCGCACTCAGTTGGTGGGAGCGCGAGTCAGTTGCGCTGCGGCCCGAACAAGTGGCGCAGTTGGCCACCGTCCTGGGCGTGAGCGCGGATCATCTGTTGGGCGTGGCAACCACCAAAAAGCGCGGCACCGGCCCGACGGGCAAAGCGCGCCGGGCCTTTGAGGCGGTGAGCAAGCTGCCGCGACACCACCAGCAAAAGATCGTGGATGTCGTCGAGACCTTCGTGGCCGGACACCAGAACGGCAACGGCAACACCTGATTTTTCTCTTCAGCCGTACGGCTTAACCATTGGCCGTGGCGGAGCGGCGCGTCAGCGCCGCCCGCCTCGGCCTTATTCATCTAAACAAGTCGCAACGGCATTGAGCATTCGACTCCTTTCCGAGGCAAAACCACCCTGCTTTCGGCCTAAAATAAATCTTCAAAAAAATGCTGTCCCACCAGCGTTTTGGACTTTCTGAAGTGTAATTATGCTTGGGTGGATTTCGGATTGGACTCCTCGGAAGGTGGTTCTCAGGAAGACCCCCCAACAAAACTATGGATAAAAACAAAATCATAATACCCGTGCTCGTCGGGACGTTCCTCTGGAACGTCTGTCAAGACGGCCCGACGACTCATCCTCATACGATTGAGTCGAACTATCCAACGCCAACGGTGTGTTCGGTGTCAGCGCCAGTCACTGGTTCTTATGGAACCAGTTCATTGACGCCTCATCACACGGGCGATTGGACAGGCCGCTAATCGTCAGCGGCCAAACACAAACGAGGGAACGGCGCACCAGCGCCGCTTCCTCGCCTTTTTTGCAGCAACTGCACCAGCGGCTAAAGAGAGGAAAGCGGCGTGTGTGTTCCCCGTTTCGCCAAGCGAATGCGCCCGCCTTTCGTGCCACTGCACACACTCGGACTTTTCCAGAGCCGTCAGGCGTAATGATTCGCTTCGTGTTTCCTAAGCGCCGCAGTTCCCGGCGACGCGAGCATTGTCAAGATGTTCTCTGTGCTTGCAACGACTTTTTCATAAAAGTTATTCACCGATTTTTATGTTTAGTTTCGTGCCCAAAACAGGGCACGGTTTTGCGAACGCAAAACCTTAAGAGCGATCCCACAGCGGCGGGCGGCGCTGTCAAGGCAGACCGCAGCGAAGCGAGGAACGCCTTGCACAGCACGAGCCGCCTGACCGCTGTTTTTTTCTGTGTGCGTTTAGTCACTGCCATTCTTCTTGACGACTTTGACAGGCTGCAACTGCATCACCCATGAGCCGTGTTGGAGTTGGTTGCGCGTGTGGATCGCCGCGTCATAGGGCGTCTGGCTGCGGATCATGGCCGCGATGATTTTGAGCCAGCGCATGCCCAGGCAGCGCAACGCGCAGGCATGGCTCTGGCCCTTCTTGCGGTGCGTTTCGTAATAGATGCGCGCCCAGTCGCAATAATGGCGGCTGAGGTCCACCCACAGATGAACGGTGGCGCGCAGGAAGCGGTTGCATTGGCGGCGCAGATAAACCACGGACACCTTGCCGGATTGGTAGCTGACCGGGGCCATGCCCGCCAGGCATTGCAGGGCTTGGGGCGCGTCGGCCAGCGGCTTGAGGGCAATGAGTTCACCCAGTAATCGCGGAGCCAGCTTCGGGCCTGCGCCGGGCAATGAGGCGAACAGCGCGTGATCGGGATGCTGTTTAAATCGCTCGGTAATGAGCGCGCGGTAGCGGGCCAACTGCGCCTCCAAGGTCTGCAATATTTTAACGGTCGCGACCGCCAACACGCTCTTGGCGGCGATGGTGGCCTCAGCGCCACAAAACTGATCGGCCTTGGCGAAAATCTCCATCCGCTTTTTGTTCCATTCTGGATGAAACAGTTTCTGGGCGTGCAGGAAGCTTTGCCATTTGCGTTTTCCGGCCTGCACCAGGGATTGCGGCGTCGGGAACCGCTCCACGAACGCCCAGGCCGAGGGCGCGCACCAATCCTCGAAGGCTTCCAACGCGGCGGGATAATACTCGTAAAGCGCCTGTTGAAGCTGGTTGATCAGTGCCGTGCGTTGCTCGATCAACGCCACTTCATCCCGGCACAACAAGCGCAGTTGTTGCACCAACGGTTCCGGCGCGGTCAACACGCGCCAACTTTCGCCTTCCAGGCGCAAGGCATCCGCCAGCGCCCAGCAATCGGCGCGGTCTGTTTTAGTGCCGCTGGGCAGTTTGCGTGTGCGATACGATTTGGAGCTGCGCGGATGCACCGGGTAAACGCGATAATCCAGCGTCACCAACCGCTCAATGGCCGCGCTGTGTCCGCCTTCCACCGCGATGGCCACTTGCGGAAACTGCGCCAACTTTTCCTGGCAAAGCGCCCAGCCCGAGGCGGTGTGGTCGAACCGAAGTTCGGCGACGATTTTTCCAGCGCCATCCAATACGAGCACATCGTGATGGTCCTTGGCCCAATCAAACCCGGCGAAGTGCGTGATGTCACTCCATGTTTTCATTTGTGATTCCTTTCTTTGCGTTATGGCAGCGTTGGTCGGAATGACCCGGTTCATAGTCAACCTAATACGGTGGCCCTCGCGGGGCGAAGTTCTCTCAGACTTTTGAACGCGAGCCGCCGGCGTCGTCGGTTTTCTTGACAAAACCCTCGCAGGGTGATGTGGAGCCGACCGTGGCGACGCCGGGGCAAAACGGCTGCCAGCCGCAGTATGGCCGGGAATCACCGGAACTGCGGCGGCCAAGTTATTCACAGCCTCCCTGCGGCTGGCTTGCTGGGCCACCTCTGGTCGGCTATGAATAACTTGGCTCATGGTATTAGGTGGAGGCAGCGGGAGACGGGGGCACTACCTTGACAAGCGCAGCGGAGCCATACACTCGCCAGCGGCAAACACGAAGCAGCCACGGCATTACGAGCGTTCTGCTCGCCGATGGATTTTGCGCGACTGCGCTCCGCTGGTGTCACCGCTGACTGTGTACACGAAAAAAGGGCGCGACTGCGCCCCGTTTCTTTACAGGAACATATCCGTCGAGTCATTGTACGGCCGGAAGCTCATGCGGCTTTCCCGCCAGCTTTTCCGAATGAGTTCTTCGGTGACGCGCGTGTCCGGCGCGTAACGCACCGCGTAGGCGTAACCTTCTGAGTAAACGATTCCAGTCACGCCCAGGTGATGCCGCCGGATGTTGATCGAGTCTATCTTGGATGATTTTTTCATACGCTTCTTTTTTGGTCGGGCGACCATCCGAGAAGCGCAGTTGTCAAGGTGGAGATGACGCTGGCTGAGGGGCGGAAGGGGCCAGCGGCATACAACCTTGATAACGAGCATCGCAGGATACAATGGAGCCAACCACGGAAGCGGATGACGAACATTCCCATCTGGCCGCGACTGCGGCCGCCGTGCGCCTGATGGCGTCCGCAAGGATTCTGTCGGTGCCAAGTCCGCGAGCGTCCGGGGCGACGACACTCTGACTAAGTTGGTTTCGTCGTCGCCCCGGAGAGCGAAGCGGACGCCAGCACGGACAGACTGACTTTCATTTGCACGAAGCAGGCGCGTTGCTGGCGTGACGCTTGCCATGTTCGCAAGCGGCATGACAGGAACGGGCCTGCGC
>QGNH01001798.1_pt1 | contig 11053 bp, 15 predicted proteins | sample 1735481 | NCBI WGS metagenome assembly QGNH01 (sample SAMN09239004, study PRJNA386568) | Viral metagenome, whole genome shotgun sequencing project. | reverse complement strand
TCTGCCAATTCCGCCACTTTCGCAACCTTTAAAATCAATAACTTATATCGATCTATCTTTATCTATAAAGTGTGGTACCGGTTTTAGTACCGGTACCGGTTTACAGCGCCGGTACTCACACAAGTCTATCGACCGCAGACAACTTGTGCTCTGGCGCAAGATGCGCATACCGCATCGTCATGGAGATAGTCTTATGCCCCATCAATTCTGCCACCGTGGGAAGGTCAACACCAGCCATAACAAGTCTACTAGCAAAGCTGTGCCGGTTACAGTGCCATGTGTAATCGACCAGCTTCGCTCGCGTCACAGCGTCTTCAAACCAGCCACGGGCACTCTGCACAGACTCGCCCTTCGCATTTGGGAACACGGCAGACCACTTGGAATCCCCGTCGCTCTGAAGACGTTGGAAGGCAGCGACTACGACTGGGTTCATGGGGATGTGCCGGGGCTTGCCATTCTTTGTCCGAGTCAACGTGATTCTCCGCTTCTCCAGGTCAACCTGCGACCATTTCAGATTCATCTGTTCCGACGCCCTCATGCCGGTGTGCAGGCTGATCTCCAGGGCTGACAACTGACGCGGGTCCGTGATGGCTTCCCTGAGTGTCTTCTCCTCGTCAGCACTTAGATACCGAATGACGCCGTTGTCTTCAGTCTTGCGCCGGATTCTGGCAGCAGGGTTGTTGGCGATCTTCTCATTGTCGATTCCAACTCTGAAGATAAGAGACATTGCCGCCTGCCAACGGTTGCGGGTGCTGTCCTTCCATTTGTTCTTTTTAGTCTGAGCGTCAAGCCAGCGCACGATCTCTTGTTTCGTGATGTCTTCCGCTCGCATAGCGCCGAACTCATCCTTGAGAATTTTGACTTTCAGCTCCAGTTCATAGGTGCTGTCCGCAGTGTTCTCGGCCTTGCTATGCTCCAACGCATCGGCGCACAAATCGGCGAACGTAACGTCTTTGGCCCTGAAGGATTCCGGCAGTTTCTTGCGCTGGAGTACCTCTGTCTTGCGCTTGTTGTAGAGGGTGATTGCGCTTGACCGTTTGCCAACTTTTTCGCGGTGTTCCTTGCCGCTTGCATCGGCCCACCTTACCCACCAGATACCGGAGCCGGGAAGCCGTTCGTAAACGCCCTTGATTGCGGTAGGTGCTTCGACTGTTGTCTTCATGTGTCTCATGATGCACCAGACTCTAATTTATAGTCAAGTCTGGTGCTTCTAATGCATCGATTCCCGCCGCTGGCAGCCTCCAGGACACGCCGGAGGGCATCTAGGCCGGGGAATGTATGCGGGAATCGTCCTGCGAACTGCCAGAGGGCCGTAAACAGTAAAGGAACCCCACCGGAGCCGGTAAAGGCTGGTGGGGTCCGAGAGCTAGATGAAAAGGGTATCGCGCCGCGACAGCTTCAACAGTTCGATGTGTGGCACGAGAACTTTGCGCCCGATGCGGCGGGCCGATAGTTGTTTGTTGCCAATGAGCCGGTCAAGTGTGCTCATGCTGATTGAAAGTTGCTGTGCTGCGTCTTCGCGTGTATATAGTATTCGTGTTTCGTCTGCCATGGTCTCCCTTCAAATAGAAAAGGCCACTCCCGTGGGAGCAGCCTGTGTGTTAGGTCTCGTGTTGTGGTGGTCAGTTAGCTGGTGATCTCAGGTGCGCCGATGGATTCCATGCCTGCTGTATCCGTAGTTGTCTGCCAAGTGCCTCAATATCTTGTGCAGCTTATTTGCAAGGGGTCTGTCGCTGAATACAGCCATGGATGCGATTACAGACAGGTACCCGGTACAGCCGCGATAGCAGGTAGGGCAGTGGTCCGCGCCTTCAGGCGTCTCGTGATTGCAGCGACGAAAGGACACCTTCCCTGCGACCGTTCTAAACCCGTCCTTGCTGGTCATCGCCGCAATGGTCTCGCTGGCACACACCATGCAGTGAAAGTGCTCCTTGCCGTGGTCATCGACGATAGAGCATAAGGGCTGCTCACTCGTTGCGGCAAGGTGAACGCAAATGCTGTGACCGGCTGGACTCATGCGTTCGCGACACCAATGAGGCTTGCTTCCAACTCCTCGTCGATCTGGTCCTCGTGCAACACAATCGACGGCTTAATTCCGAAGTCACCGACTGGTGCGAACTTCCGTTTGTGAATGAGCCGGGTTGTGAGTTCATGCGGCAATTGCGCGGCTGTGTTGGCCGTGGCCCAAATGAGCAACGGTGGAAGAGGCTGACTCATCCGCTTACTGCGTTCGATGAGAACACGTTCGGTAGGGCTGATTCGCGGGGTGGGATAGTTACCCATTGTTTCCTTTCTTCCAAAACAAAAGGCGATCCCGAAGGACCGCCCTGTGTCGAGTTAGTTGTGACTAGCTGGCTGCCAGCTTGATCGATTGAAGAGCACCAGGAGCGAGTCCCGTGCTTCCAACGCGTGTAGTCGGGATAATCGCCGACTCCAGCGTGTCAGCATAACGCTCGCGAAGATTCTGGATACGTAATGGACTGCCAACCATCTGGTAACCGTCGTACAGACTGCCCAGCACGACGGCTATGCCGTTAGCTGTCCCAAGTTGTGCAAGGCTCTGGTTTATAACGACGGGCTTGCCGAGAAGCATGTCAACACCGTCAACTGTTGGCGACGGGATAAACAGGCTTCGATTCGTCGTATCCAGTTGCGTCCTGATCAGATTGTTCCGCGTCTTGGAAGTCATCATCCAAACCGCACGTGGCAGGTACGCCGGGTCAAGTGCATCGAAGAGATTGAAAAGGTTTGTGAGACTCACATTGCTTGCGAGAGAAGAGGTGGTCAGCGCCACTTCCGCTACATTGACAATGCCCGGATTGTGAGGCGTGGCAGTCCCAGCGGAGTCAAGTCCATTCGTCAGGATGGCCTCGTATCCACGCCCTAGACGGATCGACGCCAGTTCGGTCAGAAGAACCTCTAAGTCGAAGTTGCTATCATTGAGGAGATTCCAACTAAATTTGATAGTGCCCGCGCTCAGGTCGTCATTGCCGACCGTCGCACTGGAGAAAGCTGGATCAACCTCAGCAACCGAACCGCCCTCAGTGATTAGGGTGAGACCAACACTCGTATCTGTTCCGAAAGGTACCTTGACGACCATTCCTTGCCCAGGTCCGAGCCACTTTGTTCGAACGTAGTTTGTCAGAGGCGCGTAATATTTGAGAGCCTGTGCCAGAACCCCGCCAGCAAATTCTTGAGGCACAAGGGCACTGCCGCCATCCGATGTTAAAAGGTCCCGAAACTCGGCGGAATGGTCAGGGCGATTCGTCAGGAACGAGCGCCATGCCGCGTTCAGTTTGGCGCGGCGAATTTGCTTTTCATCGCCAGTCAATACAGGTGCTGGGGCAGCGATGGGCGCGGCTTCCTTCGGTAGGCTGCGTTCGATCTGATTGAGCATGTCAATGTCCCCCTGCACAATCTCGGCTTCCGCAACGAGCGATTTGTATTGAGGTGACTTTGCCCCGTGCGCGTCGAGAGCAACTTGCGCACGGTGCAGGATGTCTGTTTTTTGTGTATTCAACTGGATTAGCTTGTTCATTGTGAGTTTTCCTTTTCGATGTTTAGAGACACGTGTGCGAAGGGATTGCGGGATAGGTCACCGCAACCCAGGATGTTCAAAAGTTGTTAGTGGGAGCTATCGACGGCGAAGTGAGAGGAGATGCTTTGCAGCGCGTGCGTCGGCATCATCCTCAGTGAGCGCTGTAGGGAAGTGATTGCCGAGAAGCGAACGGCAAGCTGCGCATCGATAGGCGCAACGTTGCTGTTCCTCTATCAACGCGTCTTCGGACAGAGAAGACTTTGCACGAACGATTTTCTTTGACCGCGCTGCGGGGTCGTCTTCCGCAAGATTCGATAAGTGGACATGATCTGCACTGCGGCAAGCTGCACACCTATACGCGCAACGATAATCTTCCGATTCATCGTCGTCCGAATCGTCGCCGGTGTTAGTGTCGTCATCGACCCATTGTTCCAGGTCGTCATCCCAGTGTTGTGCAGGATGGTCGTTTGGATCGTCATCTTCGTCGCTGCTACGTTTCAACTTTTTGCGCAGAGCTACCGGACAACTTCTCAGGTCAACACTCGTTCCAGGATATGCAGCGGGGTTGCCGGTCAAAATCGACCCTTCATACAGAATCACTTTCTTGAGGGTCCGCAGATATGAACCATCAGGCTGTTCGGTCCAACTGTCTCCATCAGGACCGTTCACCGAGAAGGCGAAGCTATTTTCAAAAGCATCGCCGCGTTCGAGCAGAATCACTAGGTCATCGGAATAGGAAACACCTTTCGGCAAATTGCAGGAGAAGCGTAGCCCTATCGAGTCCGAGGATACCTGCAAAGTCTTCGATTCGGTCCTGCCTAAGAGCATCTCTGGCGAGTGGTCTCTAAAGCAGCTCACGGGATTGGTTCTCAGTGACTCATCGAAGGCGCCAGGAGCAATGACTTCTCGAAAACCAAGATTGTGCGAAACGGTTCCATAAGTGGCGAAGTATCCAAATGCCGTCGCACTTCCATCACTGTTTTTCCTGATGGAAATCTTCTGCGTATTTCTAATGACGCGGACTTCGTGTTGAGGCGTGACGGGTTTCTTTCGGTTGTTCATTGTGCTCGCCTTTCGTAGTCGAGGTATCCATAGGACTGCGGACTGATGGCAGCCGGTGATGGTTCCGGTGGGCCGTTCAGCGCCGCGTCTCGCATACGCTTTGCCGCCGACAATGAGTTCGCCTGCCCGATGTACGTGCCCCTAATCGTTATGTTGAAGACGCCGGATTCACCACCCAAATATGTGATGAATTGCCAGTCATTTTTCGGATTTATAGGTTCGTGTGATACACGTGATTTCATGGTTCTCTCTTCTTTGTGTTGTACGTGGATGGAGTGGATGCGGAGTGTAGCCGGACCCAGTGTTGCTAGAACTCATAGGCCGTTGTCACCATCGTCTTCCGGCTCGTCTTCGATTTCATCGGGCGGGATTTCGATGCGGGGACGGTCTAGCGGGTTGATCCCGAACTTAACCGCTGTGGCCATCATTGCTTTATGGAAACGAATCGAGTTCGAGACGGCGGGATTCGGAACAGGTTTGTCGGTCCTGCCAGTGCGGGTTGTACTTGTCACGGTGATAACCAGACCGTTCTGTTGAATGTCTTCTTCACTCGCTCGCCAGTGCCCGTACATCGTGCAATAGCTGGCAAGTAGAGACTGGTCGATTTGTTGCAGAACACCCGCCTGCGAAAGCAAGGGCGCGACTCGCTTCCACTCTGCACGCGCTCTGCCGGTCAAATAGTTAGGACATGAGGCACCGGGCGGGAACAATGGGGTCTGCCGGTCCCGATCTGCCCGATAGGTGCCAAGGATTTGCTTGCGCTCGCGTGATACGGGACGCATGGTTGTTTCTCCTAATTGGTGTAGGGTTCGGGCGAGTTCGGGCCGGGTTGGGGCTGGGTTCGGTGCTGATTGCAGCCGTCCAAGATTCTGATTTTTGGTGAAAAGTATTGCCTGCGGAGATTGAGAGCTTGGGCACGTTCTGGAGACCGAAAAGGTCTCAAACTATCCGACCCCCGTACGGCCTTCATAACAGAAGACTTCGACACACACCACCTAGACGAGCGGTTCACAACACGTACACTGAGAGCTGGTCTCAAATCCGGTTCGGAACCGGGGTTTCGAATCGTGAATGGCGTTCAATTGGTGTCCGATGAGGCCGGAATACAGCGGTGTGATCCGGGAGTTGATGCCAGCCTGAGCCGGGGCCGGGAACATCAGGGGTCCAAACAGGAACACAATGGAGAGACCGGCACGTATGCCGACTGGTAAACCGATCTGGACACCGGTGGAGTGCTGCTCTGTATCAATGGGTATTTCAGGAACGTCATTGCCGGGGCTGTATGGCTCGCTGCGCATCCGGTACCTGTCAAGCTGCATGTAGCAGGCTCACGTTCACCCCGGCCTGTGAGCGGTCACTGATGGGAGCGTGTATGCTCTGCTGTATCCAGATTGCTTGTGTGCTCTGCTCTTGTTTGTCTATGCGATCATCTATCGATTGGGCGGGGGTGGTTTACAGTTGGCGCGAACCATCCGCCATTGCGGTCCAGTGCAGACTGTGCAGGCAACAACGACAAAGGCGCAGCCCGAACTAAGGGATACCGCGCCGTTGCCCAAAGGAATCGCAGGGCGCATGAGCATCACACTGCGATTTCTGCGGTTGCTTCGTAGAACTTGTATGCAAAGAAAATGGGTCACACGCGGGAACAAGCTGCTAATGTGTGACCCGCTGGCTTGCCGGAGCGTTCCCACAAACATGGCAAGCCAAACTGGAAATCATTGGGTGGCATCCAGCGAGTGCGAGCATTCACTCGCGATGTCGGTAAACACTGCCAGTGCGTTCTCTTGTCGCTGATAGGATGATTGCTGAGAGGTCAAGCAAATGTTGAAGTGTTCAAAACCAGGATGCAACAAGGATGTAACAGGTGGCTGCGAAGAACTCGAAGAAACCACCCATCTAACCAGCGCCAAAAGGACCTATCTCGGACACTCCATCACCGTTTGGTGTGAGGAGCATGAAGATGAGTTGCTGGAGGAAGCGCAAATTGCCGCATGGGGCAAAGGAAGGACAATACGAGAAATGAGCCTTAAAGAGCTTCATGCCGTGAAGTGAAAGCCAAATAATCACGATGCGAGAGAGACAAAGAGGCAGCATCGCTGTGTCGTTCGCAGAAATTGACTACCTTATGCGTCTCCAATGCGCGGAGGCGTCGAGGAAAACCTGCTGGTCGTCTCCATTGTGGGACATCTATATGTTCATCTTTGCTTCCAACAGACAGGGACATACAATCTGTACCATCGCACAAGGCACGACCTTCGTTATCGATTTTCAAATTCCCTCCAAAAAAGAAAACCCGCCGTCAGGCGGGGTTGTTATGTCTTCGACTAAGACTTATGCTGCTGCTTCGCTTGCTTTCGAAAACATTGAACGGATGCTGTCCGCACCGTGATGCGCATCTTCCACGGTGAGATTGAAGAAGTAAAACCAGAATAGCTCTGCCAACTTTGACAGGTCCGGTGCCGGGAAACGTTGGGCCATCTTGCGTCCGCTCTTCCCGAAGTCATCGAGAGCCGACATCAGGTATCGAGCTTCGCTCCACTCATCGTCTGTGGAACGCTGTCCTGCATTCAACCGGGCTGCGCGTCTTTCCAGGACATCGGTCATCAGGAGCATAGCCATCAGTTCGTTTACACGCACTCGCAGGAACCACGCTGGAGAGCCTGCATCGTATGCAAGCCGTCTATCGCAGTCGAGCCGGTGAGTGTTGAGGACTTGCCCCAACTTGTTATCGAATGCCTTGTCTCCGCTAGTGCGCTTGCCGTAAATGGTATCGAATGTGAAATCGTTGAATTGTTTGCGGAGCGCCGAAACATCGGGCTGCGTTGAGTGATCTTGTACCATTTGCTCGGTACTCCTTCGTATGGGATTTGTTGCGGATTGCGTTGAGGCTTGTGCGGAGTCGAGAGTCTATATGAGCTGGCCAGGAGGCTCCGCCTCACCGAAACGCAGTTCACATCTTTCTCTTCCCTCTACACTCACTAACCGCCAATTGGGGGTGAATTGTCTCAGGGGCAGGGAATATATTTTGAGGATTGGTATCCAGGTCCGAGAGCCACACTCGCAGGGGCCTGTATTCCTTCCCTACTATCACTAACCGCGAAAGAAGGGGTAAATGTCTCACAGGTCTAACAAATATTTGTGATGGCCCATCTGCTTCTGTCTTCCCTACTATCAGTAACTCCGCATTGGGGGTGAATTGTCTCAGAGGTTTGAAACATATTTTTGAGTGCCCGTCACCGGGGCCGCGCTGGGGCGCAGTCTTGATAACTGCTCTTTTTCTCTGCCTCTTGGTTGTTATAGGCAAAGGGTAAGCCAAAGGAAAATACTCATCAATATTCCTCGCGCGCACGCGCTGTTAACAATCTTGTAACAAGCACTTCGGTATTTAAGGTTTTACAGTTTTTGTTTCTGGTTTCTGTATCTGGTTTTGTACCAATTCTGTATACCTCTCTTATAGAAGGGTATCTTGGCTGTGGAGCCGTCACAACGGGAATCAGTAAGTTAGGGTGTATTGAATGCACGAAACCATGCATTCAAATGCATGAAAAGATGCATTCGGATTACATGATTTCATGCATTCAAAATTGTTCGTTCCGGTTGGCCAAACCCAGTCAAAATAGGGCAGGAATGGCCACTCTATATTGCTGCTCCCGTAAGGCACCTTAGAGCGTGTAGGACGATTTTGATGTGAGGTAGCCTCAAAAAATCCTGCGGGCCGCCCTGCGGTCAAATCTGGGCCGGGACCAATGCCTGTATAACATGGTCCCAACCCAGTGAGCGAGTTAGTTGCTTGCCAATGCCGTGTTCTCCTCCGTCTCCTCTTCCCAAGACACCTTTCCCCACGCACGCCCTACGGCTGGCTGTGGTTGTGGCTTAACAGAGTGCAGAGCTTCGCCGGTCATCGGCTCACCATCCAGGTCCAACACCTGAAAGAGATGTTGCTCTGACCGTCTACCGCCCAATGGAGTCGCCCGGATCAATCTCCGATCCTTGAGCGCCCTGATTGCTTGGGGCAGAGCGTTCCTATCGAGGCCGGTGAACTCACGGAGAAAACCGTTCGTGAGTCTGGCTGAATTGCGCTTTGCGTTGCACTGCCAGTACAGCACGGGGTAGAGCGCCTTCTCTCCTTTCGTGAATCGACTGAATACACCACCCTCGTTTGGGTTGTCCTTATCCGCCATGATGTGAACGGGCAGAGCAAACCACGTGAACTTGCCATCGAAAACAGCCATGACTACGCCGCCTCCGTTTCTGCATGGTGGATCACGCGCTGCCCGTCGTGCTCAAGTGTCCGCATAGGACCGGGGGATTCGGTGCGGAATATCTCCGCACGCTGTTCGCGCATTTTGCGCTCGTACCATCCTTTAGTCTTCTTTGGCTCGGACACCACCAGACGTGGGGACCCGGCTGGCATCTCGATTCCGAGCCAACCGCGCCGCGCCAGTTCACGTTCCTGCCATGCTGTCCGGTACGCTTCAACTTGCACGCGCTCCGATGCCTGTTTCGCTTCGCCCTTTTTGTTCAGACGGTGGACGATGTTTCGCACCTTGCGTTCGGTCCATGGCTGCTTTGTCCACTTCGATAACTGCTCCGCTGCATCGGAATAGGTTCTGACCGGCACCGTATCGTAATGCTCGACACCATCGTGGCAGATGATCCTGTCCACGAGACCATCCATCCGCCGCTCTTCCGGTGTATCCACGAAGACAGCACAGACTAGCTTTTCATTTTCCGTCATCTCCTTGAACAGAATCGAGGGACGGAAACGCCAACCGTGGAACCCTGTCGGTTTGGTGAGATTTGTGACGATCTCAGGATGTTCAATTTCCTGCGTTTCCCCCTCGCCATCTATCCACTCGACGAAGAGCTTGACATGCTCACGCTTGTACTTATTCAGTGCGTTGTACCCGTCCATAAGCATGTGGAACTGCGCAGTATTGACGTAAGAATAGAAACCCTGTGGCGTAAGGTGATTGATGCCTCCTTTGCTCATGCGTCTCCATATTTTCACCGCCATTTTCTGCGCAAAGTCTTCCGATAGCTCGGCAGACTCCACTTGAAAGCCGTAAAAGTAATCCAGTTCGTTCAACTTGCGACGGGCAAACTTACCGACAACGGTAAAGAGGTTGAACTGTGACATGGGTTCTCTGCGCTGCCACGATTCCCACGCAGCCATGACCGTGCGCTTCATCTGTTCTTTCTTGCGGCCTGCCGTTTTGTTTTCGCCTTCGATTTCATCGTCCGGGATGTGGACTGGTGTTGTGGATGTGCTCACTGAATCACCGCCGTAGCAGGGTCCATGAAAGCAACGTCAGTAGGAGTTATTCCCCATGTGCCTTGGGTACGGCTGTCGGAGATTGCATCGATGCGTTCGACTTCGGTCATGGTCTGTCCCTCGGGTGTATCCCAAGAGGTGACGGCCTCGCGTTCGGATTGCAATTTGGCGTTCGCATAAATTGACTGTTGAGGATCAATTCTCCGCTTCGCCTCTTCTAAGGCAATCTGCAACGATGCTTCGATGGTTGCTCGTGCGGCGGATGTCGTCCGCTGCTTTTTTTTGGAACTCATGTGGTCAGTACCTCCTGTGCCTCCATTGCTGGGGCTGTAGACGTGCGGAACCAAACAGAGCTGCCCTCAGACACAGGACGGCCCCAAGATGCTGGTCAGCGGAACGCAAGGATGCGTGGCACTGCCAGTGCATTATGTTGTGTGTTTGGTTCCGCGATCATGGCTCGCAGCGGGCCTTCATCGAGTTGTCTCTCGGTTCCACCGTTGGCTTTGAGCCAACCTTACCAAGTGGCTTGGATTACCTCATCGACGAGGACGGCGATGCCGTCATAAACAAGTCGAGGGTTTCAGGTCGCTGCACGTGGTTTACTGTCATCCACGCCGCTGGGTTGGGGTGTTTTCTAAAAAGTGCCCCAGTTAGAATAGTATCGGGTTCCGCTTGACTTGTCAACCATCTAGGTCTATAGTGCCCGTTCCAAGCCCGTAAACCGCCCCCGTGCGCGCCCCGTGACAATCCGGTGACCCCATGGCTACCTCAGCGCCGGGGCGTACCCGATTGTCGGTGCATAGAGTGCGGTTGGCATAGAGCCGGGGCCGATTCCCAGTCGGCTCGGATAGTGAGTCGCACTTTGTGGCGTGACTGTCAAGGGTGATCCTGAGGACGCTTACTATTGAGGTAAGCCTTCACTACCTGTTCCGTTATAAGCTAGTGAACACTAATCGAAGCGCCTGTGCTTGATTTTTGGAGACTCACCGCAGCTCAGTTTGCATAAATGCCAACAAAATCAACTTTAATTGTGTCCTCTGTAAGCAGCCGACTATGGTAAACGACATATGGAACATGCTCAGTTTCGAGAGCCTTGAGGACATAGAATATCGGTTCAGAATCTTCAAAATGTGCATTGTTGTCTATGCCTTCAGGCTCGCCCCGAATCATGACCATTG
>QGNH01000340.1_pt2 | contig 11057 bp, 9 predicted proteins | sample 1735481 | NCBI WGS metagenome assembly QGNH01 (sample SAMN09239004, study PRJNA386568) | Viral metagenome, whole genome shotgun sequencing project. | reverse complement strand
TTTTCGATTGAGAACTAAGTTCTCTATTGAGATTATTTACTTATATTGTAGACATTAGTTCGGGATACACATGGTGCGTATCACCGGCAGGAATCACCAGACTTGGGTTACCGAGGCTTGTGTATATATGGCGAATGACTCGCAGTTATTAGACGAAGATGGAAAGATCCTCGATGACCTCAAGGATTTTATAAGCACGTCCAATGCTCATCATGGGCCGATGATTGACCGCATCGTTAATGACCTTGCATTCGCGTCGAGCGAACAGTTTGGTGAAGACGATTCCGCCATACGCGGAAATGGTCGCGCAAAAGTCACGATCAATCTTGTTCGGAATTACTGCAATCAAATTATCAATCGTTACCGAACAAAGCCTTATGGTATCGTGCTAAACCCGCGCAAGCAATCCGTCATTGCAAAAACAGAATTGACGCAGGGCATTGTGCGAGGTATTGAGTCCGTAGCAAATGCACAGCAAGCGTACACCATCGCCATTGATCGACAAGTTAAGGGTGGCCGTGGTTATGTCGCAGTAACTACCGATTATGAGAGCGAAACAGGATTTGACCAATCACTAAAAATGACTGGTGTTATCCGCCCAGACATGGTTATTTGGGACGAGTTCTCAACTGAGGTCGATGGATCTGATGCTACTCGGTGCGCATTCGTCGAGCACATCAGCAAGAGCCGCGCCAAGGACTGCTACGACATCGACGCCGACTATACAAACTCAAGCCAAGTCTTGCTCACAGACACGCGCTGGGCTGCTCCTGAGGGTTCTGTTGAGGTTGTCACCTATTTTAAGGTGAGTAAAGCAAAGACCAAGATTTTCATGGACGATGATGGGAATATCTTGCAGGAAAACGAAGTCCGCAAGAATTCGAAACTTCGTAGCCGTGTAACTACAAAAACATCTGTAATCGTTTCAAAGTTCGTTACTGGTGAAATCGTTTCGAGTACAGAATTACCAATTAAATGCTTGCCTGTTGTCCCATTTCTTGGCGAAATGGTAGACCTTCCAAACCGAACTGATTGGGTGGGAATTCCTTTCTTTGCTCACGATGCGCAACAGCTTGTAAATCAAATGGCATCGCTCACAGCGGAGCGTATCGCACTAGGATTAAAGCCTACTGTTTACGTTGATCCCGAGGCGATTGAAGACTATTTAGACCTGTGGCAGCAAGGTAATAAGCTTAATCTTCCATTCCTTCCAATCCGTACTTTTGATGCAAACGGAAAGCCATACAATCCTCCAACGCCATCAAATCCTGCTGCAAATATTACCGATGTAACTACCGCGCAGGGTACGAGCCAGCAAAACCTTTCAAGCATTCTTGGAATGCCCGAAGCTGGTGTTGTTGTTGCTGGTGCTCCAAATGAGACTGCGACTGCCGTTCTTACTCGCTCTAAGTCCGCTGACATGAGCAACTTTCAGTACATGGACAACGCGCAGAAGTCAATTAAGCAACTCGCACGAGTCCTTTTGCAGATGATTCCAGTCATTTATGATGTGGATAGAATGGTTCCAGTGCATGACGGAAAAGTTGTAATGGGACAGCCTCTTAATATCGCAGATATGGGTATTGTTGCCGATGAATTCGACGTTGATTTAGATGCAGGCCCGATGGTTGCGACACAGCGGAAAGAAGAATTCCAGTCGCTGATTGCACTTGCTGGGATTCTCGGCCCCGATGTTACTTTGACATTTGCTGCTGATATTGTTGCCAATGCTGATTTCTCAAATGCAGATGAGATCTCAAAAAAGATTTCTCAGTACGCGAATACGAAGCTCGGATTAAATAACGGTGGCGCACCTGATCCACAAGCAGAGGCTGCATTACAACAGGCTTCGCAGACCGTTAAGACATTGCAGCAACACTTGCAAGAAGTTATTGCACAGGCTCAGGCTTCCAAGGCTCAGGACGGCCAGGAAATGCAGCAGATGGGAGCGTATATCCAACAGCTACAATCTGCCCTTGAAGCGAACAAGGAAGCCAATGCGACGAAGATTGCTGTGGCTCAGATACAGCGAGAGACACGGGTAGACGTGGAAAGCCTGAAAGAGCAAGGAAAATTGACAGATACTCAACTGAAAATTCAGGCTGATGCAGAAAAAGACGCGAGATCCGCGCTGTTGAAGTCGCAAGAGGCACAAGCAGAAGCTTTTAGCAGACCAATTTTAAACGTCGAAGGCCAGAAGCCAGAGATGAACGCAGTTGACGGAATGCGATCACAGATATTCCGCAACGCTTAGGGTGTCCATAAGGCAAGCTCGGCCTATAACAAGCGATGGGTTGCGTAACCCAATGTCAAAATACGAAGGCAAGCTTTGGCCTTAACAAGCGAATGAGGTACGCTATGTCAGAAATGACAAACGAGACAGCACAGGCCGCGACACAGCCTGAACAAACCGTCGCAACTGGGTCAAGTGCTTCCTCACCTATCTCCCCAAGAGAGAAGCATACAGCAAGGCTAATGGAGTTGAATAAGGACGATGTCGAGACGTTGGGAGACGTTACGAAACCGACCGAAAATAAACCCACTAGAAATGATGTAGTCAAGACAGATCTGAAACCAAAGAAGGACGAAAGGCCACGCATTGATTCAAACGATCGAAGGATTGCACAACTTGATTCCCAGAAAAAGGCGATGCAAGCAAAGCATGATCTCGAAATGCAAGATCTCAAACGAGAATTTGCAGAATTAAAAGCGGCAATGAATCCTAAGAAGGTCGAACCTGTTAAGACCGAAAAAGACTTTGCAAATAAGGCTGAGTTTGATCGCTACCAAATGGAGCTGATCGCAAATAAAGCCAATGATGAACGGTTTATAGCGTTCAAAAAAGAGCAGGAACAAAAGTTAGCGCAAGAACAAGAAGTACAGAAATTCAGGCAGGACTTTTCGCAACGGATTCATGATAACTTCGATTCGCAAGATGAGATTTCTGAATTCAACGAAATGCTAAAAGTGCCCGACTCATTGAGCAAAGACATTCACGAGTACATTCAGAATTCTGAAATAGGCCCGCGAATGCTCAAGTTCTTTTTGCTTCGGCCAGACCTCGCGCAGGGGTTGGAACGTATGCCTGTGAATATGCGTACTGCAAGGCTTTCGCAGCTTGAAACCTCGCTCTGGAATGAACGCCAGCAGGAACGTGTGAACGCACGATCCACGCAAGCAAATGCAGGGCAGCCAGCGCGTAAAGTTACCGCAGCCCCCGCACCTATCGGCTCATTATCCACGGGCGGACAGAGTGACGGAGAGGTTGACGGAGCTGCTGCGGTGGCGGCCTACAAGAAACGAAGAACGGGTCGTTGACCCATGGAGTAATGTATGTCTCTTAATACCCTCATCACCACCCGCAAGGCGGTGGCGTTGATCGCAGAAACTGAAATGAATCTTCCCATTCTCATGAATGGTAGCGTTCAGTTCAATAAGAATTTCGTTGGCGGAAATGGCTCTACCATAGATGTGATTATCCCAGGCTATGGCGTTACTGGCGTTGGTGCAGATATGACAAACACACCACGTAGCTACACGGCTGGAAAGCAGAGCGTTACGCTCGTGCAGCGTCATACCCCAGTGTCTTTGACTCAAATCGAAATGAGCCAAGACCTGAGCGATTTCGAGGAACAAGTTGCTGTTCCATTTGGTGCGCAACATGCATCTACGGTTCAAAAAGTTGCAGCTCTCGAAATGATTATGAAGGCTGATACCGCAGTAGTGAACAATACTGGTACTGGCGCCGCTTCTGCGGCTTCGTTCAATGACCTTGGTGTTGCCATTTCGTCGATCCGTTCGGCTCGTTCGACTGGTAACTTGCATGGCGTTCTTTCTTGCGATTTGTACGCGCAAGTTATGGCAAGCGGTATCAATCTGTTTAACCCATCTCCTGCTATCTCTGGTATGTTTACCAATGGCGAGATTGGATCATACCATAAGGTGCCATTCAACGAAACACCTGATATTGACAATTTGACTACGGGAACTCATACCGTTACGACAAATTTTGTTGGTACAGTGAATGCTCAGGGTACGAATCTTCACTTGGCTGCTGATAGCCTCACTGGCACCGTGTTGCCCGGTGAAGTTATCACTTTGGCAAACGTAAAGGTTGTTGACATCTATGCTGTGGGACGCGCACAGAACTACGCTTTCGTGGTTCAAGGCGTTGCTGGCGTTGATGTTTACACCGCTGCTGCAAATGTTATCGACTTGCCTATCAAGCAGATCTATACTACTGGCCCATTAACCAACATCAGCTCAACCGCTGGCGCGTTCCCAAGTGGTGCAGTCGCAACGTTCCAGACTCACGCAAATAGCACTTACGCACGTGGTCTTGTGTGGGATAAGTTTAGCTTCATTTTCGCAAGCGCGATGTTGAAGCCATTGTCCACCGTTGAGTCCAAGAGTGCCAAGGGTTCCGCGCTTGGTATGTTGATCCAAACACAATCCAGCATCATCACTGGCGAGGATATTACTCGCTGGGATTCGTTGACAGGCTTCCTGCTTGCTCGTTCGAACTGGGTTTCCTCTTACTTGGTCTTGCAGTAATCTGCAAAGGAGTTAATTACAATGACTATCCTTAATCAAACAAAACAAGCCGCACATGAATCTTCTTGTGTTGCTGGTTCCGTATTGTACAATGGTGCTGCTACCGTTTCTGGTGCCGTTCCCGTGTCGTTTTCTGAAGCTGGCTATGATTCTGATCTCAAGATCACAGCAAGCATTTCTGCGATTACAGGAGTAACAGGAACTACGAGGGCTGTTGCCGTTAAGCTGCTCAACGTAGCTGGCGCACAGACTTCTGGTGCCGTTGGTACAGCGGTGAGCTTGTTCGGTCATGGCTCTAACCCAACAGCCGCAACGGATTCCACCGTTGTTAATCTGTTGGCGAACGATGCAAGTACGGACGTTGTGTTCTATGCAAAATCATTTAACAATGGTGGTGCAGACGGTCAAGGCGTGAAGAATGCTTGGGTAATCCAGTCTTCTGGATTGGCAAGCGTTTCTGCTGCAACCGTCACGTTCTCGATTGAGAATGTACCTGCAGGTTCCTACAACATTCCAGCCTAATTTCCCTCCTCGCTCAGAGGGTCATGCGTGTTTATTCCTTTTGCGCATGACCCTCCTTTAAAAGTTTAATCAGGTTTGCCCATGTCAATATCAATCCAATCCGTTGTACAGCTTGCATACCAACAGGTAGGCATGACGATGAGTAACGAGCAGGTGAATGGTGATGATGGAGCAATGGCGATAAGCTTACTCAATAATTTGCTGCACCAGTGGAACGTTGATGCATTTCTTCCATGGACGCGCGAAGTAGTAACGGCAAAACCTTCTGCACAGCAAATAACCTACACGATTGGTATTCAAGAAATTGGATTTCCCGCCCCTGATATTTCTGCGATTCGACCAGATTTTATCAATCGCCTTTTGTATTACCCAAGCGTAAATACTCGGCCAATGAATGTGCAGCAGCAAGACCTTTCTGATTTGCTTTACCGTCGAACAGTTGTTACGGCAATCGGTACGCCATTGTTCTTTGCTCTTGATGGTAATTATCCATATCAGACTCTTTATTTCGACATCAAGCCACAAGCGGGGAGTCAATGGATAATGATATACAATGCGCCCATTCAGGACGTTTCCATATCAACTAAATTATCTGCACCAATGGAATACATGGAGTTGTTTATTACAGGGCTTGCACGTAAGCTATGCGCCTATTTCCAGCTTCCATCTGATACTTGCGCCAACGCAAAAGTTTTATGGGAAGAGGCTTTCAATAGAATTCGTCGCGCAAATAGCCGCTCTAAGATTCCTACGCTTGACGATCTAACAGGATCTAATTCAATGCGCGTAAATAACATACTCACTGGTAACGCGAGTAGGTAATTTATGATGCTAGACATTGTAGGTAGCTCGTATGAATTGGCGCAGAAGTCTTTATCTTCGCAGCGTACAATCAATTGGGTTGTCGAGCATTTGACAAACGCAGGAGCCAAGTCTAAGACCGTTTTGATGCCAACTCCCGGAGCAGAAATTAAGCTCGAAGTGATGACAGATTTTGAAGATTGCAGAGGTCTTTTTTATTCGTCAACAGGCCCGAATGGAATGCCACGACTTTATGGCGTATGGGGTTATACCGTTTTCCGTTTTGCTGAATCACTGAATGGGGTTTATCCTATCGGTTCAATTTCAAGCGGAGCGACACCTGTACGCATGATGGATAACGGATTCCGTTTTGTTGTTGCTGATGGGATCAATCTTTGGGAATATCCACTCAATGCAGAAGACGGTGATGCAAATACTTTGATTTCTTCTGGACTCCCTCCTATCGCTGGATTAACCCCAGTAGAAAACGTATCGCCTACACACGTAGCCTTTTTGGGACAACGCTTACTTATCAATTCGCAGAGCACGAATCAATGGTATTTCTCAGGATTGCCAAAGCAAGATACGCCATTGGAATGGGGTGCAGCAGATTTTTACACGATGGCGACGAGCGCAAATAATATCCTTGCGGTCGCAAGCTGCAATGGATCACTTTGGATTTTCGGATATAAAGCCGTCGAGATTTGGCGCACGAATGATAACCAGTACGACCCTTATAGCTACTCGGCTGGTTCGCAGTCTTCTATTGGTATTGTTGCCGCTCAGTCGGTGGCTACGGTAAACAATTTGATCTTCTGGCTTGGTGGCTCAGAGGTTGGCGCTGCTGGCGTTTACATGGGTCAAGGAACATCGATGAACCGTATCAGTGATATGGCTATCGAAGATCAAATTATGTCCTTAGCCGATCAGACAGACGCACTAGGCTGGGCTTACTCGCATAAGTCAATGGTCTACTACGTTCTTTCATTCCCAAATTCAAATCGTACTTTTGTTTACGAAGTCACAACGAATACATGGACTGAAAGACTTTTACGAGACATTGAAAGTGGTGAATGGTTAGTTTATCCGTACCAGTTCGGAATCGTTGTCCGTGGTGAGATTTACACCGGATTGATTGGCGCACACCCTTCATATCTGATTCGACTTTCAGAGGATTTATTTACCGAGTTTGACGGTCGCCAAGTTGTTCGGCAACGCACTGCACAACCAATTTTTGATAGTCTGGACAAAATCCAAACGCGAGAACTCGCGGTAGACATGGAGGTAGGGGTAACGCCTTTGCTTTCTGGATATGGTTCAGATCCTAAATTGCAGTTGGAAGTTAGTAATGACGCTGGTTACACCTATGGATCAGTAAAAACGATGAGCACAGGAAAGCAGGGTGCATATAGAACTTATGTTAGGAAACGCATTCCAAATCTTGGTCGTTCTTTTGTTTTCAGATTGACAACTTCGTATCCGGGGCCTTGTGCAATTTATCAGGCTCGTCTTGATTATCAACCATGTTCAAATACCTAAGAGAATTTTATGGCAGGAACACAACAAGCTCAGAAAAGAATCGTTACGATAAACGACAACCATGCAGTACCAAGCACAGATGAAGAATGGTCTTCATCTATTAAACAGGTTGCTGGTGCTCTGCAAGGATCGTGGGGAAAGGGCGATTGGAACGGTGGTATTGGTGGAGAAGGTTTTTGGATAAAGCATTCTATGTTTTGGGACGCGAAAGTGAAAGCTACGTTGAATGGAGTCACTACATTTATATCACCGTTTCCGCTTAAAGATGCGGTGGTAATTATTTCAAAGATTGACCCTACTGATGGCAGTATTTCACAGTCAAATCTTTTTGTTGAGAGTGGTAGAAATTTTGATGTTACTTTTAATGGTGTCGTGATCGTAGAAATGAAAAATATCCAGAATGTGAGGGATTAATAATGTCTTCTTCAAACCCATATATTGCGGGAACTATTGGTGCAGCAAGCGTTATTGGTGGTGCGGCAAGTGCCGCAATGTCTGCTGATGATAAGGTTGCATACCTAAAGGCGTTGCAAAATGGTGAAACAGACCTCGCCAATTCAATCGCCCAAAAAGCAAGCGGAGAGCAAGCGCAGTTATCTAGCCTTTATTCTCCGCTCACAGAAGGCTACACAAAAAACGCGCAGAACTATTACGACGCTGCAAATAATGCGGATTTCTCGCAATACAATTTGAAGACGGCTGCGCCTTATACTGGGCTTACGACAGATCAAAAAAACTCTGATACAGAGGCGTTACTAAATCCAGAGCGCAAAGCAATTGAAAAGGCTGCTACTGGTGCTGTTGAGCAGAGTTCGGCAAATGCTGGAAAGCTATTTAGCGGTGCAGCAGGAAAGGCTATCGCTCAAACGGTTGCTCCAATCGAAGCGCAGCAATGGAATACCGCGCAGAATGCAGCAACAGGACTTGAGCAGAACCAGTACCAAAAATATCTTGATGAGTTTAATCAGGCTCGATCCGTTGCAGATTTCAACAAGGGAAATTACCTATCAAGCCTTGGACAAAAGCAGAACGCGGTAAACGCACAGGGACAGAATTTCAATACGCAAGCTAAAGGATCTATTGATATTACAAGCGCAGCAGATCAAGCCGCTTTGCAAGCCCAGCAAATAGGAATGCAAGCCGGTGCTCAGGAAGATGGTACGGCTACAGGCTGGGAAGCAGCTCTACAAGGTGGCCTTGGCGCATTGTCAAAACTTTAAGGATTATTTATGGCAAACTTTTCGACGAATCTTATTGATATTCCACAGTTGCAACAGCAAGACCTTTACGCAGTTGGCGCAAGGGCTGGTGAGGGCATCAATAAGCTTGGGAATGCAATCAGTTCTGGCGTGATGAATTACAAGGCTCAGGACTTGATTAAAGCCTTCAACGATCCGAAAGACCACCAGTATGCTGGTCTTACTGGATCGAGGCGTACAGAGGCCTTGGCGGCTGATCTGATGGATATTTCACCTGAGCTTGCAGAAAAGTACAGGACTCAGGCGCAGCAAGAACGCATGAACGATTTTGGAGTGAGTATTCCGACCGACTGGAAGCGTTCAGGTGGCAAATCTGCATTGCTGCATTCACTGATTCAGAAAGTGCAAGATGCATTGTCAAAAGCTGGGAAGCAACAGGCAGCATCACAAGATGGTGTTCCCACTCCTATTGTTCCACTTCCTGACCCTGTTTCAGAAGATTACGGAATTCCTCTCGCTTGGGCTGGAAACAACCGTGCAGAACAGTTTCAGAATAATTTGCATGACCGTGTTTCAAGCATTCTTGGAAATAAGAATGATACTCTGTCCTCCATCTATGGGGTTGGATAATGGCTTATATTGATCCATCTACATTGACTTTAAGTAGTCCAATTAAAGATTTTGGAACTGGAACGATCCCTAGTGCTGGTCTCTTCAACGGCATGGACGCATTGCTTGGAAGAATGCCAAAAACCGCCCCAGATATAGAGCCTACGCCTAGTAATCTAATTCCTGACGCAACGGCTTCAACTCCATCTATTTCCACTTCACAAGCTGTGCCTACGCCTATTGCGTCTACCGATCCTATTGATATTGCTCAGGGTGATTTGTCTGGCATGAGCGTTGATCAATTGACATCACTGCTTGGACAATTGAAAGCGTTATCAGACACAGAAGATAACGCACCGATGACAGCGCAAGAGCGGCACGATGAGACCATGAAGCAGCTTGCAGAAACGAATCCAGTAAAAGCAATGGAGTTGCAAGATGCAGAAAAACGCTGGCAGCTTGCTTACTCTGGCCGTGGCGAAGGGGCGCAGAATAAAGAAGTGCAGACAGCCATGCAGAAAGTTCTTGAATTGAAGGACGATGCCGCAAAGATGGACGCTGGACTAAAGAACGCCAAGGCTTACTTGGCTGGAATTGGCACGATTAGCCCAGCCTCTATTGCCGCAATCCCTGATACTGTGCTAGATGCTAGCGGTAAAATTGATCCATTGAAAGAGGCTCAGATTGAGGCGTTATCTGGTATCGTTAAACAAGAAAATGGCATTGCACAATCACGCCTAGAAATTGCGTCCGCTTCGGATAAGCGAAGGAACTTTCAGACATATTTGCCTAACGTTAAAGACCAGGCTTCGCTTGATGTTGCGTTACAATCATTACGTGTAAATTCTCCCGCTGGAATGGATTATTCTCAAGGCGTTCCGACTACATACGAAGGTAATGAGGAGCAGATTCGTAGTCTTGGAGCTATGACGGATAAGGGTGCAACGTCACCGCAAAAAATAAGCTCGTTACAAAAATCTCTTAAATATGCGTTCGTTGGTGGTAAAATTTATAACCAAAAAACATTAGATGACGCAAGATCCATAGCAATGCAAAGTTCTGGTCTTAGTGATGGAGAGCTAACAACCCTTGCTGGCTGGCCTTCTACTTATGATCCAGATCAAGCCGCTATAGCAGAGGCGGGGGGAACGGAAAGAGATATGGAGAGCATGAAAAATCTAGTAGCAAAAACTAGAACAGCTCTTGTGAAAGCTGATGTAGAAGAGGCTACAAAAACAGACCAGATTATACAGAAGGCGCAAGAAACGAAACTAAAGGAATTGAGTATAGGTCAAAAGACTGGACAACTATTGACTGCTGCATTGAAACAGGCTAATCTAGTCAAGGATTTCACTTTAGCAAAACAGACCATTTCCTTACTGCAAGCGTTTAATACTCATTGGAACGTAGCAAATAAGCGTGGCGATTTAATGCAGTCTATGCCAGCTCGTTTTGCAATAGTTGACGCAATGACTCGTATAGAAACAGGATCTCCGTTACGTGAATTTAATTCGACGGCTGGAATGCCTATTTCTGAAATTGTTAAAGAGCTTGTTAACGTACATTCTATTCCAGATTCTCAATGGTTTAGTGGCCTTGTACCAACGGTAGAAGAAACTTATGACGTTGCTGTTACAAAAGTTATTCCCGATGCCGTTCAGAGAATGAAAAATACAGCAGAGTCATTTTTGATCGCTGAAAATAAAAAAGACTTGATCCCTTCGGCAAATGGAATAATTGATTCTAGTATTCCTACGTTCTCCCCAACATTAGGAACCCCATTAACAATCACTCAACCATTAACATCTCATCTTACCCAAGGCAGAATTTATT
>QGNH01000224.1_pt1 | contig 11065 bp, 25 predicted proteins | sample 1735481 | NCBI WGS metagenome assembly QGNH01 (sample SAMN09239004, study PRJNA386568) | Viral metagenome, whole genome shotgun sequencing project. | reverse complement strand
GAGGTATGCGCCCGTGAGGTCTGCGCTATTCTTTTCACAAGCCTCTTTTATAGAAGCATACTTACCCACAACTAAAACCTTGCTACTATCAAACCTACTTACAATTTTAATTTCTTCCATAACGCTCCTTTTAGTTACTGCCAATCTTCTCTTTAGTATATCCATTTTGATATTTCGGAAAACTTGCTATTGCCCTGGCGATCTTCGTATGGTTTATCGTATCTTCTTTTGCAATGTGCTTCTTCATAAAATTCAGCCAATGCCAACTTGAATAATTCTCGGCCCGGACGTGTCCTGTTTTAAAGAGATAATCTCTTACATCGTCCCTTTGCCAAAAGCCGGCAGCGACTTCGTATTTCGGATTTCGCCTTCTTTCATCTTCGAGATTTAAGATGATCTCCGGCTTCTCGGTATTATCGTCTTTAAAATACATTGTTGAAATATCGCCTGTCATCCAATACGCGCACTCTTTGTTAAATTCAAGTATAGGCATTTGACCTGACATAACCTTATCCAGCATTTCCCGGCCGGTCTGCGGTAATACTGGATTTACCTGTAGATTTGTGTTCATCGCTTTACCTCATATTTTTTAAGTGGGCTGTCAGTTTTAGGTGTCATAACTAACCATCCGCGCCAATCCTCTATCCACTTGTCCCCGTTTTTAATGTAACCTTTTTTATATTCCTCACTTGCCATATAGTTTCGAAGGGCGGTTTTTAGATCTTCGAAGTCTTTAGGGGTCTTTACGGTGGCCCGGAAGGTCAGTATGGCTAACTGCATACCAACCTGTTTTGGATATAAAGACCAAAAATCATCAAAAGAAAAAGAGGGTGTTACGTTTATCTTATCTTCTCTTATCTTATCTTCTCTTATCTTACCCTGTAACGTAACGTGTTCTGTATCAGTTACAGGTAACGTGTTACAAAGTGCCTTTTTGTGCCTATATTCAGCTATCCTTGACCTATTCTTCTCCTTTAAATGCTGTGTATATTCAACGTCTTCTAACACCTTCTTGACTATACTATGGAGTGATGTTGAGTGCTTATTGAGCTTATTTTGAAGGCTTGTTAGGGTCTTACTGTGTATATGTTGGAGGATAACATCATCAGAAGGAGCTTTTTCCATTATAGCCGCAAGACACATAATTTGTATCCATGCCCTAAATTCACTATCACTTAAATCTGTATATTCATAGAGAACATGACTAACTTTAACCTTTATCCAATCCATATATCCCCTCTTATGCGAACGTTGCTTGAGTCTCTTTTGATATCCAATAGGCCTTATACCGTTTCCCGGTAGATGATTTTCTCCACTCACTTCTTATTGGCAGGTGGTCATCTCTTATTAAAAATCCGACATAATCTTTGGCGCAGGTTGTCTGTGCGATTTCCATACCGTTAAGCTGTGATACTACACCGCCGGATAATAGGTAATTTAAAATCTTTTCTTTAGTGTGAGCGTTCACCTAATCCCCACTCCTAACGTAATAAAACTCCCTCACTATCCATTGCCCGGCAAATTGTTTTGCTAATGCCTTCATAAAAAGCTCGCCTATTCTTTTTGGTGTATTAGCGGTCAAAGTTTCTTTCTTTATCTTGTCGTTTTCTTGTATGGTGAGATATGCGATTTCCATTTAAAATTCTCCTACAAACCCGAATTACGGGCTGACCAAAACTGATTTTTAAGTGTCCTTAACTCGCTCTGTAACACTCGGACATTCTGACTTGCCTTTGACTTAGAAAATTCAAGGTCTGTTCTCTTGCCCTGGAGATCGATAATCTTCCTGCGGAGTAAAAGTATTTCTTGCTCTACCGTCGAAAGATTATCAATCGCCTTTTGTAGTTCTTTCTCTTTCTCGTCCTGAATATTACTTATTTCAGAGCTACTTAGCATTTGTCCACGTTTCGTCGTAAACGATATGTATGGCTCTTGAATTTACCGCTACTGCCACAAGATCGTATAGCGCGAGAAGTTCTTCTTCTGTCCGGTCTTTCTGTGGAAAGGTCGAAAGAACCTGCGCCACCAATCGGCATCGGAAGTCCCTCTTTTCCTTTTCAGCCCATTCTTCCTTTGAAAGACCATTAGAAGTAGCCGAATTTGAGGCAGAAACAGCCTTATTTTCGACTTTCGCAGGTGGTTGAGGCGGAAGTTCCTTCTTTTCGGCTTTCTTCAAATTAACATACTGACCGTTTACTTCTATGTCGGCCATGATTTCATCACCCTCCTTGAAGAAAATCCCGTCTTTAGGCACGAACATCGTGGTATCATATTCAGTCTTTGTAGACTGTTCTAAACAGATAACATTTACTTTATCCTTCGGCCCATACTGCGTTTTAACACTAAACGGTTTACCTACTTTGAGAACCTTGACTAATAGCATATTCTTCCCTCCTTTTTTTCATATCTTCACACCATTTTTTTAGCTCATCCCACGCTGGATTTGCTAACATTTCATCCAACTTTACTAAAATCTCATCCGCACTTTTAAGCATTGTCAACCTCCTTCACGTTCCAGGCGTCCTCTAAATCTCTCAACATATAGAACCCGACCGGAGAGTGTAATTCTAACGGTATATCCTTGATGTAATTCGATGCGTGGGCGTTAGTAATTTCTCGTATATCCTGGACCTGGAAGTGTTCAAGCATACGCTTTTTCTGTTTTTCTATCGGCAGGTCAAACATGCCCTTACCATAATATTGCCAATGTCCCCAGATCGCCGCGAGCTGACGGGGAGTGGCTTTAGGCATCATCGCCTCTAAGATACTCTCGCCATGCTTTACATCACTACAAACTTTAATTTTTGTCTTCATCTTGTCCTCCGTCTTCTAAGGTATCGTTTACATCACTCCAAAACCTATCCCATAATTCTTTTAGTTTGCGGAACATAGAGTTACCTCTACCTGTAATAAGCCACAACCAAGTTTTCCACCTGCCAAGATTTCAAAGGCTCGGCGTGATAGGTCAAGTCTTCGTCCGACACGACAAAGACGTTTTGCTGGTCCTCTGTCAACGACACGAACAACCACGCTTTTCCCATTTGCCAAATTAACCACGCGCAGAATAGAACCAAAAGAATACTCCCAACTTGCGCAAACCAATTCAGAACTAAGATTATGATATTTTCCATCAGCACACTTCCTTCCGTGAGTTTCTAAATTTGAATACCAGCTCGTTTCTGTTTCAAAGGCGAACAAAGGCGATATATAGGAAAGTAACATTATTAAAACTACAATGGGAATGACTTGCGTTCTTTTTCCATTTCCGCGCCATACATCAAAAACTGGCAGATTTAATCGGCTATATGATTTACGTTCTGCCTTAGTCATAGACAAACAGGTCGTTTTTTCCCTTCTTTTAGGTTGTCTGCTTACAGAACAACAAGAAGCGGGCTTAAATTTCATAAAACCCCCTTTTAAGCGATTTAAGGCACGATAATTCAATATTGGTAGGTAGATATGTCTTTCCTAAAAAATGCCCTACTTTGTCGAAATTGCCTCTATAAAGTCGTGTTCTCATTGCTTGCCTCGTTTGACTTGACAGACTTTTCAATGTATTCTTTTTCGGTTTTAGTGTTTTTTCTTAAATTGCATGTTTTGCAAGAAATAGCTAAATTTTCCCAATCATTACTTCCGTTTCGAGAGATTGGAATTTTATGTTCAATGTGTTCGTTTTCAAGGTTAATTGGTTTTAAGCATAAATAGCAAGTTAAAACCCCATATTTTTTTATGTTCTGTTCATAAAGTTTTTCAATTATAGGTGTAGTCAATTTTATACCACCTGCATATCTTCGATTGTGTCTTCTTACTAATTCATAGTAAGGATTTTTTGTTATGCACTCGTTATCTGCTTTTTTTGAGATAGAGGTGAAATTTGGACACCTGACAACTGTTGTGTTTTCGAACTGCTTGCAATCCTTTTTACAAGTCTTGCATAATCTATTAACTCCCTTAAATGCGCCTTGATTATTTCTCCCCATAAATCCCCTTTCAAAAAATAAATCCGCTAAGAATATATACGATGCCCTGCAAGAGGCGGACGATTTGCCCATTCGTTTTCTTCTTAGCGGACTTTGTAGACATAAAAAATTCGTCCTTAACTTCCTTGCAGGGACTTTGTTTCATTTTTCTTTCTCCTTTTGACACTATAAATACTACCACAAGAATAGCAATTTGTCAAGGGGGGTCAAAGATGGGCGACAAAATGAAAATATTTTATTCAGGATTTCTCAAAGTGCGATGGTCATCTCTCTGAACTTCGGCATAATCCATACCAAGTCCGAAAGAGATTTTGCCCTTCCTATATAGTGCGAGGTCTATACCGTAGGCGTCTATTTTAGACTTTTTCTTTTTTAAGATATTCTTGGACACATTTTCCTATCGCATCGGCGCAACTTGTTATATGAGCTTCGTTTGCCGGGAGTGAATTACACCTTATATGTTGTAACTGCTTTATTACACCGTCATTGACCGTGCCTTCCCAGATACCGCGCCTTAAAGCATAAGTGAGTATTCGGGCCATAGCCTCTAACCAACACCCACCGCAGGGCATCTTGTCAGGATCACCTTTAATAAATAGCTTATGGAAGGCATTATCGTCTTCCATGAATAGACAGTAGATGTTTCCGCAAGTGCCTATTTTTTTACTGATTGTGGTCGTTTTGTAGTCCAATGGTCACACATGCTCCAAGACGGCTCTCTTCCCTTCCACTTGGAGCAATATCCTTTCTTCCAATAAATACATTTTTTACAGAACATAGGTAGTTAGCACTTCTGTATATTATCTATACTTCACTCAAAAAGTAGTTCCTATCGGCAGGGTCAATCGTTACCTTGATTGCCCCCAGGTCAGAAGGGCTGAACATTCCCTTTTCGGCATAAGTCGAGGCCCCTGCTATATAGGTCTTGAAATAAGCCCCCGTCATGCCCCCTACACGCCTTCTGGCATCAAGCTTGAGTTCTCCCTTCATATTACAGGATAAAGCTGTTAAAGAGGTCGTCATCTTCCTATGGCCGTGTCCCATGAGGTAAATATCGGCATCGAAGAAACTCATGGCCTCTTCTATGCGGTTAATCTTCCCACCTGACTTGCGTCCTGCAACGTTACCATGAGCCGACCATATAACGAAGGAATGACTCCCCGCTGTTGATCTATTAAAAGTCAATCTTGTGAAAGCCGTATCTTCTAATAAAGGCACTTCAGGCCACTCGTCCTTAAACTCTTTCATAACATCGTAGTGATATTTAAGGCGCAGACATTCTTCGTGATTTCCCCGATGTAATCCGAGACATCGTTTTCTGATAGGACGCAATATGGTAATCATATCTGATACTTGATCCTGCGCGGCGTGAGAAAGGTCGTCTTTGTATTCAGGGGCAATTTGGGTGGGATCGAAACGCTTGTCTGTATAGTTTATGGCTTCTATATAGTCTCCGCCTCCCACCCAATAAGCATGAGGATTTGTTTCTACTTCGTGGACGTGTAATTTAAATTTATCTATATCGCAAGCTTTGTTTCCAAGATGAATATCCGAAAAGAAATATATCTGAAACCTGTCTGACCTCGATTTGTGTTTTATTCGATAGTCATTTAATATCAGATAAATCGCCTCCTTTAGACTATAACTCCGCTTGCTTTTAGTTGGCTTACGAGGAAGTTTATGATCGTGTTTAATTCATTGTCTTTCAGCGTAACCGAATACTCCGTAAATCCACTCTTTGCGGCATCAAAGACATAGTTGAATTTCTTGCTACTCGACCATTCACTATGACCCGCGGCTTCCAGTATCTTTTCTTTTAGATAATTGATATAAGCTTGCCCTGCTTGCATGGCGACCTGTATTATCAAGGCCTGTAACTGCGCCAGGAGAAGTTTAAGCCATTGAGGTGTTTTAATATTTTTAAAGAAATCGTATGCTTTCTGAATCAACCCCATATACCCCTCCTATCTTAGTCTTACGTTGTTAATGCTACCTATCAGCCCGAACGCCTGTAATAGCCAAAGGCATACTACAAGAACAACCAAGACATTTATTATAGTCTTAATTTTAGCATCCATCGGGATAATGGTATTTATCAGGTAAAGCAATACTCCGACGACAATCAATACTACTACCAAGCCTATTAAACTCATTTTATTCTCCTTTGTATTTCCACAACGACATTCGCCAGTTTAAACTGTAAGGCTTTCAGGCTCTCCTTCCACTTGTCCCCGAAATACTTTTTAGCGAAATTCTCAAGCAAATCTACTATTGCAGGTGCTTCTACACTATTTATAAAATCAACTAACGCCCAGAGTTTAAGGTTGTTTAGGGGGTTGAACATCTTTTCCTTTAGTAAAGTAAAAAACAACTACGATCATAATTATCTCTTTTGTATCTACCGGAGAGAATATCTTCCAAACCGCGCAGTATAGAAACGCGACGGCGCAGACTACTGTGAAGATCCATTTACCTGACATAGCCTTGCTCATACTATGCTCCTTTCTTCTTCTTAATAACACCCTTAAACTCTACGAGATTAAAATAATTGAGTATGTCCCAATATCTTTTAATAGAGTTATTGCAATTCTCGTCAGCGCATTTTGCTTTATAGGCCGCACTACCTATAAAATAATCTTGCTTATGCACCTTCCATAAAAGTATTAACAAACAGATAAAATTCAAACCAAGTAAGCAATATATAATTGTCATATTATATTCCCCCTTTCGGTGTCTTGTTAGTTATAATAATCCCCAGCACTACTACAAAACAGAGTAATGAAAGTATTTTTACATAGTGTATATGTTCAGGTGTTATCGTCCACATTTAGTAACCGCCTTCAAGCTTTAAATCTTTTCGTCTTTCCACTTCAACTTTCTTTCTGCGCTTTCTTCGTTCATCTACCGGCGTGCAAAAATCACAATGATCGTTAGTGCAAAAACAAAATAACACAAGAGGCTTTAAACTTATAGGACGAATAGACAGCGTGCCTTTGAGATAGAACGGTATCGTCTCGTCGTCCGCGCATATAGGACAGGCATTCGGATCACTGGAAGTCATAAGTCCTTCGCCCTCTTTCATTTTCTATGTATCCATTCATTTATAAAAGCTACAATCATAGCAAGTAATACCGTCCAATTTACACCTGACACCAAATCTCTATTTCTAAACTTCTCATCGAGTGTTTTCTCTTTTTCCTTTGTCTGGGCTTCTCTTGCCTTACAGGGGAGTTCCATTATCCTATTTGAGGCAAACTTAACATCGTTGCGTAGGTCAATAATGATAGACTTTATGCCTTGCCAATGTTCATCGCTGGCTTTATTGTGCGAAGCCCATCTTTCTTCCATCATAGTTTCTAACCGGATCATACGGTCTTCAATAGACATAATCACATCCTACCCATACTCTCCCCTATCCTGCAAAGAATAGGATAACTGCAACCTGATAGAAGGAAGCATATCCATATTGCTAAAAGTATTTTCATACGCATTTTAAGACCCCTCAATAATGATATTTCCTGCAACCGCCCCGACACTCGTTAAAGTGCAGGTTGTAGTTGTAGTCACAGCTATCGCTACTGCCGCCGCATCTCCATAAACATAGGGAGCGTTTGTAAACGCAGTTGGAAACGTAATTACTGTTCCTGCTGAAGTAAAGTTTGTGAGATACATGACTGTTTTCTTATAGCTCGTTCCTTGAAATGGCATAGACCAAACAGCTGTCCCTGTTACTCCATTAACCGATGTTTGTAAGGCTAACGAATTTATTGACCCAGTCGTAAGATACAGATTATTCCCAATAACCAAATCCCCGCCAGTAAGTTGTTTTACGGTAACATTATCAATAGCAAAGCGAGAGGTGCTTGTAGGAGTAAATAATAAATCAGCCGTGCTTAATGCTACAAAATCTTCTGTATAAACCCCATCTAAGGATTGAGTGGTAAGCGTAGCCCCTGCAATGCTAGGGGTAACAGAACCAGTAGACCTACCTATCATTGTATATGTTAGACGATAAATCTGATAAGGAACTAATGGTGTAACCATAGCGGCAGATGTTTGCGAGAGCGTTCCTCCAGTTCCTGTATGTGCGCCTACTTGTGACCAAGAGGCGTAGGTCATTGTGGTTGGACCTGTTCCTGATATTTTGGTAAGAGTCCCACTTCCCGCCGCAGGGTCTACTGCCCCAGTCATAATGACATATCCAGTAAGAACAGTAGACGTTAGTGTAGTTGATTTCACCGTATAATTTGTAACACCATCACTATAAACAGCCGTTGCTGCGGGGACTGCTGTTCCTACTTTTACGCAAGTAGTAACATATGCACCTGCTACCCAGTTACCTACTACTGTCCATTCTGCCCCTGGCGCAGTAAAAGCTCCATTAGTTATTTTTTCTGAACCGAGAGTTGAACCTGAAATCTTTGAAGGAACCGAACCGCTTGTTACAAATTGTCTGCGGTCTGTGCTTAAAGCTACCGTCCCATAAAAATCTGAACCGCTATATTCTATTGCTCCGGCGGCTGGAGTTGTCAAAAGTGGCCCAGCGGTTAGTTTCAAGGGAGCTAAAGTTAATGTCGGAGCCGCAATGGTTAGTCTTGCGTTGGCTATAGAATTGGTTCCTATGCCGACAATTCCTCTTGGAACTCCTGCTGTAGAAACTGCGATATATACATTCCCGTCAGCTGAATACGCTCCTGTATTAACTTTCAACCCGCCTGCGCCGCCATTAAAGTATGCCGAGCCACCCACACCGCCGACAGCGGGTAAAGTAGAGTTAGTATAGCCACCATCACCACCTGCTAAAACGAAAGTTCCACCAGCTCCACCTGATGCGGATGAGCTCCCTGTGGTATTACCCCCAGCACCTGAAGTAAAATTAAGAGTCCCACCAGCTCCAGCTGCCGCAGTTCCATTTGACCCAGGACCAGAGGTTNNATAGATATTGGCCCACCTGTCCCTGCAGCAGCACCCGCCGCACCAGTTCCTGATAGAATAGTTATGGGTCCACCCGAACCAGCCGTTCCTTGAGCAATACTTCCGTTCCCTGAAGTGATATTTATGGGGCCGCCCGTATTTCCAACCGCTCCACTCGTAGCCGTGCCACCATCGCCCGAAGTAATGGTTATAGCTCCACCTTGGCCCACATATGTTGAAGCAGTTGAACCATCACCTCCGTTTCCAGAGATAAGGCTAATTAGCCCTCCAGCGTAATTTGTGCCGCCTATTCCGCCAAGAATTGTAAGGGGCGATGGTGCGATGCCACCTGAACCTGCTGGACCTGTAAGGGTAAAAGTTCCTGTATTAAGGGTCAACGCTCCCGTAGCAGAAGCAAAAGTTAATAATGAACTGTCGGATAAAAGACCACCTGTTCCAGCAAAAGTCATTCGGGTTGCGGTAAGCCCACCGACAGTAGCGTTTCCTGAAAGAAATAAGTTTCTCGGTCGTGTAGCACCTGTCGCACCTATGTCATAAGAAGCGTCTGTGAATATAAGGTTGCCTGTAAGAGTAGTCGCCCCTGCTCCGAGAGTGCCTGTCCCAAGATAATTTCCTGTGCTATCAATTGTTACTCCATTTATATTGACTTTACCCGTGCCGCTATTTTCTGTAGATGAGATATAGGTGTTTGTGCCATTATCGTAGATGGCGGAGTGTTTAGAAGTTCCCCAATAAATCTTGGCATTATTCGGGCCAAAATAAGAATTACCACCTGCGGAATAAATGGAATATGCGGTTGTACCATCAACGCCCTGTATATATAATCCATAATAATTTGATAATACCCCAGCAGGGTAAGATGCTCGAACGTTGGGAGTGGAAATATATAAGCCATAGGCGTTTGTTACGGTTGTAACTCTTGTACTACTACCGACGCTATTACCTATTTTAATGCCATAAAGATTTGTTAAACTATTTCCAAAGGAAGAAGCGTTGGTAGACAAGCCATAGACGTTGCTTGCTGTTGTATTCCCTTGTTGGGAACTCTGATTATCTATTCCATAAATATCCCCTATAACTGTTTGAGAACCGTCGCCAACTGGAATTACACTATATATTCCTCTATAATTATCTCCCACACCATTATTACTAATAAGATTTTGATAATTGTATACTGGTATTCTTGCCGATGTTCCTGCCGTAGGAAAGGTAGCCACAATACCCTTAAATGTTCCTAAGCCTGATGTCGCCACATTCCCACTCGCATCTACTGTAGCCTGACCTGTTGAACCAAAGGAAGCACCTGCGGAGAAGATGGGTGTCTGTGTTACTGTCTGGTTAGGGGCGGCGAGGTGGAAGTAGGCGGAGAGGTCGGGGGCGGCGCCTTCGATCAGCTTACCGTTACTATCCGTAGCTACTACTGCCTTGTTTTTAAGCCCTGTAAGTGTTAGGCTGTCTGTCTGATATGCGGCATGACATTTTGTTGACATCAACAAAACGATAATAACTATGAGTATTTTCCTCATGGAAGATTGCTCCCTTTCGAAATCCAATTTCCTGACTCGTATCTTTCAAAAGACAAGTTATCGCCATCCCGGACTATGCGCCATGACCCCTCGGTATTCGGATCGCCGAGGTATAAGGCTTCGTCAGCGTCCAGAATATTCATTAACTTATAGAACCATCCACCGTTTGACCATCCACTCATGTCTTTTTCCTTAACTCTGTAAGCGTTGCAAGTTTCTTGTTTATATCTCGCTCTTTTATGGCAAGAAGCTGTTTTTCTTCATCAAGCGCAATCTTGCGTTCTTCCAAATCCTTATTATCTTTTTCGATATGCTCATACTGGGAATTGATCATTTCTTTGTCGGTATCGTTCTTTGTCTTTAAGGCGAGTATTTCTTCCATCAAGTTTTTATTTGCAAGAGAATCAGCCGTTATCTTATCTTCTGTTTGCTGTATATCTAAAAGAACTTTATCATTGGCTTCTTTCAGGGCTTTCAGTCCGTCCATTTCTTTCGTTAAAGCCCACTCTCTCTTGACTAAATCTTCATTCTTGCGCTTGACTTCTTCCTGATCGTGAGTGATTTTTACCGTGGCAGTAGCGACCTCCGCTTCCCTGCGCGTTATATTGGCTTCCCGGGTATTCA
>QGNH01001041.1_pt1 | contig 11083 bp, 9 predicted proteins | sample 1735481 | NCBI WGS metagenome assembly QGNH01 (sample SAMN09239004, study PRJNA386568) | Viral metagenome, whole genome shotgun sequencing project. | reverse complement strand
TGATCCACGCTTGTTGGCCAGTCATGGTGTAATCCTCCTGAAAGTGTAGGGGATGGCTCGCACCATCGGCCCGCTGAAAATAATTGGTTTTTCGGTCATGCCCATTCCCTCGGAAGGTCGTCCTCGTACTCAGCGCGGGTAACGACATCCTCCATGGTGGCCAGAGCACTGTCACGCGCATACTGTAACGTTGTCCATTCGCTCAGTGGCAACGCTTGGTTCTCGGCAGCGCGCGCCTGGAGCCATTGATCGAGAGCGTCTTGCTCGGCTTTAGTCCGTCGCGGTCGCGCCATCTTCGGCCTCCAAGTCTTGTTCCAGACGTTCATGCGCCTTGCGCAAGGCCGCCGCAAAGTCTACCGGCAGCGGTTCCTGCCGGTGACGGCGACTGAGCGGCGCTCTCTCGTCGCACGGCTCGTACTTCTCATCCGAGTATCCCGGTCCAGCGCCGATGGAAAAATCGCTCACAAGGTAAACTCTAAACCGTTTACCCATTTCGTGTCAAGAGAAAAGTTTACCTAATGGCCCAGTTGTGGCGTAAAGCTATGACACGTTGGGAAATAAAAGTATTAACTTGTGGCAGATTCCGGCTTGCGGAAAGTGAAGGCGGCGATGAAGTGGCCGGCCTTGCAGTGGAGGATTGCGCGTTCGCCTTCGTAATGCTGTTTTATTCCTTGCCAGCCGCCGCACTCTCGGCATTCCACCAGCGCCCCGTCTTGTGTCGCTCGGAAGTAGTTCCGCGGCGCGCACTTGGGCCTGAGCATGGGAGCGAGTTTCTGAAACGTCAGCAGCAGATAGCTGTATTGGATACAAAACCTTCGGAAGCCGCCGTAGGTGATCCGGCCGTCCTCGTTGCACTCGATCAGCCCCAGGTTTTTAACCTGGCGCCACCACTTACGTTTACTGCCTTGGCTGTTTCCAAGGAGTAAGTCCAACTCCTTGAGAGGCACCGGCATGGTATCGTAAGCGTCCCGGTTCACCTTCACGCCGTCAAGGCGCTTCTGGAGCAACGCCTCCATTTGCGCGGCGCTCTCCCACTGGTCCACCAGCATCGCCATTTTCTTTTTCCAACGCTCGATGGCTTCGGGAGACGCCCAAGCGTTCAGCGGACTGAGTTTAAGTTTGTCCTCGCGATTTTGCAACGTCCATTCAGGGATGCCGTACTTGGTCTTGACAATCTCGCGCAACTCGTTCCGTTCCTTCTCTGTGGGCGCGCACATGTAGCCGAACATCAGAGGGTGGATCTCTTCTTTCCAAGGACGCTGCAACTGTTTCATCTTCCCGTCCTGCCGCGCCACGCCGAGCCGCCGTAGCCGATCGGCGCGTCGGCCTCCTGGATGCGCGACTCGGCAATCTGCCGCTGCATCATGGCGATTGTTGGATCGGTGCTGGTCATGGCTTCCTGTACCTGGATCTCTTTCGGCTTCGTGGCGCTCGACACGTAGGAGTAGAGAGCATAGCGGCAGTTGTGGACGAGCACGCCCTCGGCGAAGTATTCAGGGCAGTCCTCAACCGTCAGGTTGTAGACCGCGACGCGCGGCCCTGCGCTTATTCCCGTGACGACAACCAAGGAATCCCGGTGAACCTCGTACAGGGAATCCCCACTCAGTATCTCTTTCATACGGAAGAAGCCACCCCAGTTGTTCAACCAAACCGGATGGTTTCCAGTCCCGACGAGATCCCGGCCGGTGGATAAACCGATCCTGAGCGTTTCGGCATCTGGGTTGGTCATGCCAGCGGCCAGCACGCGCTTGTATCCTGCCCTGGTGAGCACCAAGTCGCCAGGCTGGACCGATTCGATGGCTTTTTCGCCAGTAACTGTCTGGATGGCCGTGCCAGCCACAAAACAGGAGTCGTAAACGTCGTCAAGCTCATCGCCCACGACTTTCTGTACGTCGTCGGGCTGGTCCTTGTCGTGAATCCGCGAGGGGAACATCTCGATCGTCTTCACGCAGTTGTTACACACCAGCAACTCGCCCTTTTCGAGAGCGGTGTAAAGCAGCATGGCGCCGCCCTGCCGATCGTTCGAAGCGCGCGTCCACAGCATCCCTTCCTGGGCCATCTGGACGGCAATGGTGTGGCCGTCGCCGCGCTGGTTCCAGGCATCAGGGGACAGGTAGCGCGCCATCATGCGGCGTTCCTGGGAGTCCGGCACCGGCCGCATCCTTGCCCACCGCGCGTTCACGCTCAACGCGAATTGCTCGGCAACCTGGTGCTTGGCCAGGTACTCGTCCAGCACGATCGTCTGACCGTTGGGCCAGCGTTCCGACTTCTCGGTCTTACACAACAAGTGCGCCACGGCCAGCGACTTTCCGAATCCGTAGTCTGCGCCGATCCAATGGTTCCACCACCACTGTTCGCCGACGAGCTGGCGCTTGATGATCATGGTCTGAGGGTTCCAGCAGTCGAAGAACTGGCCTTCGAAGCCGGCCCAGCAGCCATCTCTGCGCGCCTTGCGGAGATACGCCGGCAGGCTTGCCAGTTGGTTTTTGTAATCGTCGCCGAGTAGATCATGGTCGCCAAGTTTCCCAGGAATAAAGACGGTACTATAGCCGATCGGCCATTTGTCGGACGGCCACTCCCGGTTGGTGTAAATCTTGTAGGGTTGAAGCGTTTGAGAAGTCGGCGCGCAGTGCGGACAGGTGGGGCCAAGAAAAATCAGTTGGTGGAAGCGGTGTCCGATGTTGCCGGGGTTGGTCGCCAGGAAAATGCGGAGCTTGTCTTGCAGGTATGGTTCGGAAGTGCGATTGAACTGCCCGAGGGCGTAGCGAATTACGAACTCTGAGAAAAACGTCGATTCGTCAAATCCGACAAAATCGAACTCGCGTCCCTGATAACGGTGAATGTCGTCGTCGCGCTCGTTCGAGGCTAGGACAACCTGCCCTCCTGATGGAAAAGTCCAGACTCCGAAGTTTTGGCCGGTATACTCCGCTCCGTATGGACGGTACAAGCGGTCGCTCATCTTCCTGATTTCACCAAGCTCCGGCCCGGTCTTTCGGAAGATGATAGACGAAGCTCGCGGATGATCCATGTTCAACGCGGCCGCGAAAAGAAGCGATGCCGTTTTGGTCGATCCTGCACTCCCGCCAAACATAGTGATGCGTGCCGGAGATTCCATGGCGGCAAGTTGCGCGGGCGTCTTGGCAACGACCTGGGGATCAAAAAGCATGGGGGTTTACTGCGGCTTTCCGTTGGTGGGTCTGCTGGCGGGGTAAGGCGTCGTGATTTGAGGAGGAGGTAATTCTCTGACGCCAGTGTAGGCTTCGCGTTGCTCTGCGAACTTACGCTCGAAATCCGGCACGCTCAGACGTTTGGGCTGGACTTTTCCTGGAGACACGTCTTTCATCGGATTGGCTGGGTTCAACGGGGGAAGAGGCTCGCCGCCCTCGATCTGCGCCATGATGAAAGCGTGTTTGGCAGTCATCTCGATCGCCTTCTCGAATTTCTCCGTCCAGAGGCAGGCTTCTTTCTTGGCGTTACTGTCGGCGTTGGGATCGTTGAGCACTTCGAGAGCATCACTCAAACCGCGGAACGCCAGCAAGGCGACTCGTTTGTTCGAAGCCTTGATAGCGGCGTCGGCCGCCTCATCGTTCAACACCATGTCGGCTACGTCTTTTTTGAAATTCGCGAAACCTAGCCACATGCGTTTTTTGCGGGAGTTTATTGGGCGGCCGGTCCCAGGGGGACGCCCGCGGCGCGGCGGTTCTGCCGGCTGTTCGGCCGGCGCCGTCGCTGGTGTCGGCGGGAGTGTCGGATTCGGTTCATCGGCCATGGGCTATCTTCCGGGAGCGGCGAAACGGCGCCAGTTGTTCGGGTCGTTCGGATTCCATCCTACCATAATCACGGTTCCTGGCCAGAGCGTCCGGCCGCCGCCGCCCCAGCCCAACCGCGGCCCGCCGGTTGGGGCGCTGCGGTTCGAGTCACCCCGAGCCTGACTGGCGTTATCCCCGTCGTAGCGCGAATGAAGCGCGGATCCATCGTGAGCTTCGCCGCGCCGAGCATCTTCCCGGCTGTTCCTTCCAGGATATTCGCCTTCAACTGACCAACGCCGAGCATCACTCCGGCGGTACCTGATGGGTTAGTTTCAAATCCGATGGCCCGAGAGATTCGACCCAGCGTGTACAGCTCCTTCAATTCGTCCGGGTTGAAAGCCTCTTTTAGAAACTCCTGTGAGTAGCCGCCGAGTCGGCCTTTGTCGGTGGAGAATTTCTTGTCGGCAATGTTCTGAACCAACTGGCGTTTCACGGGAGCGAGATCAACGCCGGCATCTTTCAGCATCCGAATGGACTGTGGACGACCGCCGGTCGTTCCCTGTTGGAGAATTTTCCCTGGAGCCTGGATCGGGTCCCCTTGCTGAAGCACTTGGTAGAGAGGTGATTTTGAGTCGTTGAACTTTTCGTGCATCTCCCGCCACTTTGCATTGGCCGAGCGCCAAGTGTCAAGCGATCCGGCCTGCTGTGCCGCCTTCTCCATCGCCGAATCCAAATCTGAAACTGCTTCGGCGGCCATGGCGTTAACTCGCTTCGGAACGTTTCCAGAGTAATCGTGGGCGACGTCGTAATAGGCCGAACGCAGAGCTTGGGCTGTCGCGATATCGATCTTTCCGGACTCCGATGGTTCGGTCAATCCCATTTNNTCGGCCTGGCATAACTCGCCGGCATTCCTTCGGCCGCCTTAGCAAACTCCTTGGCGCGTGGCGCCCACTTCTCGCTGATGCTGGAAATATCCACGGGGACATCGCCGGTTTGTTGCCGCCACGTATCGAAGTCCTGTTGAGCCGATTTCTTCAAGGCATCCATGGATGTTTTGGTCTGCTCTTGTAGATGGCGCCCAACCCCCTCTTCGGTAGCGCCGACTTGTTGAGGGTCAAGCCTCTCCTGGAAGTCGTTCACCGTATCGGCGAACTTTACTTTTTGCCCATCCAAATGGTTGCGAAGCTCCTCACTGCCGAACAGCGACCGCTCTCCTATTCCTTGGAGCGTTTGCAGGGGACGAGAGCCGGTTGCTTGGCCTGGCAACAGGTCGATGCCGTGATCTGCTGCGTATTGGGCAACCTCGCCGCGCGTCATCGGCCCTTCCGCGGGATTGGGCGCAGGAACTCCCGCCATTCGCTCTGATCCTCCGCCAAAAAGACTTTTCGCAACGGGCTTGCTGGAGGCCACCGATTGAGCTACCGATTGAGTGCCGCGCGCTCCGCGCATAGCCGCATCTCCGAAGCCCGCCGCGCCGCCAGCCATCTTTGATCCAGCCCCGAGCCTGCGTTGCAGCATATCGGGAGTCGTTTCCCCTTCTTTCCCAGGATCAACCATCTCTTTCGCGCCCTCGCCAGCATACATGGCGCTCGCCGCAGCCTCGATGGGGCGCGCGACTTTCGTTCCTATCTGAAGGGCCTTCCCGATCGCTGGCGCTACTTTCGCGACGGCCGGGAGCGCGCGCGTCGCCGCGCCGGCGCCAGCCATGGCGATAGCTGCCGGGCTGGTAAACCCGCTCAACGTATCAGAGACGTCGCGGTTCAATCCGGCTCCGAAGGCGCGGACGCCAGCATGGAGCGGCGATTCTCCTTCGAGCGGCGGTCCACTGATGTCCTCTTCGTTCTGCGCGCGCGTTCTCCCGGTTGCACCCATCAAAGTATCGCCGGAGATCAACCCCTTGTTCGCCCAGTCCCACGCTTTCTTCAGAAAACTATCGTTATGCGCCGGATGTTCAGGATGGTCGGGCGAGTTCGTAGGAATCGGGTTGCCGAGATCGTCAACGTATGGTCCTGGAAGGCTGGAGGTCGGCGCCGCTGATTTGGGCACGGGCGTCGCAATCGGGTTGCCGTTATCGTCAACGTAGCCGCTTTGCGGCGGAGGCTGCGGATTCTGCGGGTCGGTTTGGGGATCTGCCATTCTTGACCTCGGTTTTTATGATACCGTATTTCGTATGGAAGAGTGCGAGCACTCCTGGAGGCCGGCGCTCCTCGAAGGCGATAAGCCTGGGAAATTCTGCCGCCTATGCGCGAGCCTCGAAGGAATCAGTAGTTCAGAATTTGAGCGCCTTTTCGGGCGTCCGTTCCTAACTCAGTCCAGCCTGCCTCCGATGAGCCTGCGCATCTCGGACAAAGCCGAGCCGGTCAGTGGATAGATCAATACGGGAGCGACCGCGCGCGTTGCGTCTCCACATCCTGAGCGCTCGTCGCCCACTTCCCACGCAACCTCTTCACTGATTGGTCGATGAAGCGATCCAATGGTTTCTCCACCCTGATGGGCAGGTCGTAACCCGAGAACATCGGTTTTTTTGTCAGTTTCAGCCATGGTGGATTTTGGTGCGGCAAGCCGGCCGCTTTCCTTTCTTCATCCCAAATATCAAGCGCACTGGTAAGCCCCTGCCGGCCGATCTTCGCGTATTCGTCCCATGTGGACTTGGGCGCGTCCCAGGCGGGAGGTTTGTTGGGTACGTGGATTTTCTCTTTCGGAACGTTCTTGTCGGAGTTGTCGTAGGAGAGCATCCCTGCTTCGTCGGCCTCCTTGGTCAGCCATTCAGCGATTCTGGCGAGCGCGTCTTTGTCGCCGCCTTGGCGCAGAGCGGCTTCGAGAAGATCGGCCGCACGTGTCGGTCCGATGTAGTCGCGGTTCTCGAAGCTGCGCCATTCAGACTCTGGAGCATTGTACTCTGGGACGCGATTCCATTCCTTGACGGCTTCGCCAAATAACTCGGCATCTTCGTGGCTAAACTCCGACTTAGCACGATCAAGTAGAGTAGCTAGGCGCTCTTGAGCGGGTCGGTCAATGGCAACTGGCTGACCTCCCGGGCGGTCCTGCGGAGGTTCTACGCTCGCGGCATCCATCTCACCTTTCTGGCGTGAAGGGGCGCTGGCCGCTGGTTGGTTCTGATTCGCAAGAGCTTCCTTGAATGTCTTTGGCTGCTCCCCTTCAACCGCTCCTAGGAACTTGGCTCCTGACTCCGTAGCATAGCCGGGATTTATGGGTATCCCAGGGTTATCGTTTTTCAATTGCGACCACATCTGAGTCGCAATTCCTTGACGCTGAAACTCTGGGGCTACCTCGATGTTTCCGATATGCGCTTGGTCGTTGAAGAGGCTGTAATTCAGGACACCAACGACTCGACCCGTAGAATCCTTTGCCTGAATCGTTAGATCTTTCTGACCACCACTGGAACCACGCAAGTCCGATGGCTCAACCTTCACCGCAGGATTCTCGGCTTTTTCCCACAATCCCAGTTGAGACATGCGCTCTCGTTCAATCCGCGCCGCATCCTTGAGGGTATTTTCCATGCCTGGGATGTTCAAGCCAAGCTGTCCCTTCGGAACGTCAGGTGTCCCAAACAAAGAACGTTGGGCAGGGAAAGGATGGCCGCGACCCCGGGCGCCGGCGAGCGGCTCCTTCTCGATCTCGGCATTGACACGCGCGGCTTCTTCGGGAGGGAGTTTTACGACCCCGAGATAATCGTATCCGTTGTCGGGAGAGTTGTCGCCTGGTCCTGTGGATTCGCCGGTTGCTGCGCCGCGGCCACTTGCCGGAGAACCCGCTGCTTGGCTTCCGGGGAAAGCCTGGAGTATGGCTTCACGGATTGCGTAGTAGGCCGCTTCTTTGATTGCATTTGCTTCCTTCCCTGTGGCCAGTTCGGCCGCCGCCCTGTTCAGCGCAGCCGATACCGGACCTACTCCGGTGCTGAGGCGATTATACAACTCTTCGAGCTGCGCCGCTTCCGAAGATATTTTTTGGCTGGCTTCCCTGTCGATTTGATTACCGCCTCGCGCCAACTCCGCGGCGCGAGTTCCTTTGGCGACGAAACCGAAGAGTTTCCGGTCTTTCGCAAACCGTTCCTTCACGTAACTCGATATTTCAGCTTTCTCCAAAGCGTGGCTTCTGCTGATTTCCTGTGTCCCGAAAAGAGACTCTTGCGTGCTTGCCGTCTGCCCGGCCTCTTTGACGAACCGCGCAATCTCGGAAACCATTCCGTCGCTGACCGTCTTGCCGCGGCCTTCCGCGACGCCGATCATTTTCAGGATGCCCCATTGCTGCGCTTGATCGGCCGTGGCCTCGCCGATCGCCACCGCGCGTCCGACCGGGATATTGCCAGTGGCGACCATCTGGAAGATTGGATCATCCAGGCGTGCAAGCGCCAATCCCTTGCGCGCAACCGCTTCACCCATCCGAATACCTGAACTCTTGAGATCCTCGACGGTCAACCCTGAGTCGCGGAAAAACTTGGCGGCGTCCACTGGCGTTCCTTGGCCCTCCGCAATGTTGACCAACGCTCCAATGCTACGCGCCTCTTCGGCGTCTGCCGCTTCGATCGAACGAACATCGATTTCCTTCTCGCCGACGCGCTGCGCCAGCTCGAGTCGATGATGCCCATTGACAACGTAGGTTTTCCCGTCTGCCGGATCGGTCCATACTGAGATCACGCCGCCGAACTCAGGATTGTATTTTTGAACGTCCTTGAGTTTATTGGTAACGCCGCCTTCGCCGGTCCCGAGTTTGTACTGGAATCGCTCCGGATCTGTGGAAATGTCGGAAATCGCCATGCGCCCAACGGCACCAGGCGCGGGAACTCCGGTTGTCATTGGCGGCCGTGCTGCTGGCGGGGCGGCGGCAACTGGCGGAGACTCCGCCGGCACCTGTGGCGGCGCGGGAACAACCGGCGGTGGATTTGGCGCGGCCTCGGCGCGCGCCGGCGCCGGGGCGGCGACCGATGGCGCTATTGGACTTGCGGCCGGCGGCGCTGGTGCGGCGACCTCCTGCGGTGCCTCTTCCGGTTCAGCATCGCGCTTGCGCCAGCCATAGACAGGGGCGTTGGGAGGTTGTAGAGATCCCTGCGGAGCGGGCATCGCGTCGGGATAATACATCCTGACGCGCGTTGCAATCTCCGTATCGCTCAATCCCTGCGCTCTCAGGCGATCTGCCATTAACTCCCATGCGGCACGCCCAGGTGTTTTCGGAGAAGGCGCGGCTGACGCTGCATAAGCCTTTCGGGACTCCGCAATCTTATCCCGCACCAGTCCCGCTACCTGCGCGTCCGGCGTAGAGGCAGGAATGGAAAGCGTGGACCTGGTTTGCGGGTCCTCGAATATCAGCATCCCCGCTTCTTCCCACGGGCGCGGGTTGATCCCGCCAGCTTCTAGGATGGCTTGATGGGCGGCTGGCACTGGTGGCGCTTCAGGTGGCACGGACGGCACACCCACTCCACTGCTCGGGAATTGGGGTATGCTAGATGGTGCATTTCCGCCTTCGGCTCCCCGCAATCCTTGCATGGTTGCCGGAGTATTTTGCCCCGCTTGACCAATAGATGGCTGTACGATCGGCACGCCGCCTTGGCCTTTTCCTCCGGACGAAAGTCCTTGTACTTGCGGTTGGTTCTGCGTTGTGCCGCGTTCTTGCACTCCCGGCAATACCTCTGCGTTGGGCTGCGCTGGGGGTTCCCGCAAGGGCAGAGTGTTGTCCTTGGAGGTCGAGGCTGCGGCGGGTTGAGCTTCCTGAGCCGATCCCTGGATCGGCGAACCGACTGCCGGTGGCACTCCGCGCAGTCCTGTTGATCTGTCCGCCGAGGGTTGCCGCACTTGCAGATTGCCTTTTTCAGGTAGTTCCTCGGCACGTGTTTCATTATACACATTTCCCGTGGAACCTTCAACCGGAGCCGGCGGCTGGCCGGCGACAACAGGAGTCGACGGTCCCTGGGGAGCAACAACCTGCGGAATACCTGGGGCTGGCCGCGGGGCCTGCGGCTGCGCGGGTGCAACCGCTACCTTACCCCCTTCTGGTGTAGCCTGTACAACCGTTCCCTTCGGCGGCACGCCCGCCACTTCAGGCGACCCGGCTTGGGCGGATACAGGTACTGGTGTCGGTTGGGCTTGTTGGGCATTGGGCTGGGCATTGGGAACCTCCTGGGGTGGGAGTTGGGCGATGGGCTGTTGCGCTGGCGCCGGCTTCTTGCCAGAGAAGGCGTTTTTGATGCCTCCTATGATGTCCGGCTTGACCTCGGGGCCGCCAGCCTCAGAATAGGCTTGGTCAAACGTCGCCTTGGCCTGCGCCTTTCCGTGCGGCGTCTTCATTTGCTCAGGGTTGACGCCCTTGCGCATGGCCGCTTCGGCCGCAGCGAAAGCGTCCGGGTCAGCCTGGAACATGGCCTTGGCTTTTTGCTCGCCGTAGACCGTCGCGGCGCCGTGCGCGATCGAGAGCGTTCCCAGGAAGGCCATTCCGAAATTCATTCCAGCGCCCTTGAGGGCGTCCAGGGCCTGCGGGCTTGTGGGACCGAAACGCTTTGCTACATCGCGGTACTGAGCAACGTAATTAGCGCCTATCTTCGCTTGTTCGTAGGAGTAGCCAGCGGAAACCATCACCTGAATTCCGCGACCCACCCATGGGGCAAGACGCATTGCAGAGATTCCAGAACCCAACACTTCTCCGCCGAGCATGTACGGCGCGGCTCCCTGGCCGAAATTGGTCAGATCCTCGGCCGTCAAGCGCGCGAACTCCTGGGACTGCGGACCTGATGGCAGACCTGACGCGGCCGGTAGCGAAGCCACTGCGGCCTTCGCTGCGCCGCCAGCGGCTTTTGTGATTATCTGTTTGCCGGCGGAATAATCGTCAAGGACCTGTTGGGTCTTGCGGATGTCGAGTCCGGTTCCGCGCCCGGCTACGGGTTGGCGTATTGGTGGGGCGGCTGGCGGCTGGACGACCGGCGACGGCGATTGAACCTGTTTTGGCGTCGCCGGTGAAACCGGGACGGTCATGGAGGGAGGAATCGGTGCCGGAGCGGCCGTGGAAGTGGCAGGGCCGAGGTACGTGTAATCAGAGCCTTGCGGGGATTGCGCGGGAGGTCCCGAAGCACTCACGGGACCGAGGTAGGTGTAATCGGAATTTCCCTGCGGCGTTGCTGGTGAAGTGGCCACAATTCTATTTTACCGGCGGAAGTGGATTTCCCTTCCCGTCAACCTGAACTGGCATTCCCTGGACCATGCGCCAGGTTTCAACCTGTCCAGTCTTGTTGTTTCTGAAGTTGTGCGGCGCGCCGTCGTTGGGAACGGGCGGCGGCTTCGGCGCGGCGTTTGACGCGGCCGGCGGAGGCGGCGCTGGAGCGCGCG
>QGNH01001593.1_pt1 | contig 11086 bp, 15 predicted proteins | sample 1735481 | NCBI WGS metagenome assembly QGNH01 (sample SAMN09239004, study PRJNA386568) | Viral metagenome, whole genome shotgun sequencing project. | reverse complement strand
GGAACAACTGATACGATGGTTGGAGTAAGCCCCGGGCAAAACACCCCGGCGGAAACTTCCCGCAACACCTTGGAACAAGGAATGAAGGTTTATTCGGGAATCTTCAAACGAATCTGGCGGTCGATGAAGGAAGAGTTTAAGAAACTCCATAGTTTGAATGCGCAGTTTTTAGAGCAACGGAAACGTTTTGGAAACTCTGGCTCGTACATCAACCAGGAAGATTACCGGAGTGACCCGGATCTTGTGTGTCCGTCCGCCGATCCAAACCTGACTTCGGATTCAATGCGGATCGGCCAGGCGGCCGCCATGCGCGAAGGCGCACACGTGGTTCCTGGCTACGACATTCCCGAGGTTGAAAAGAATTGGCTTAAGGCTTTGCGGGTTGATGCGGTAGAGAAATTCTACCCAGGCCCAGACAAAGTTCCGCCGCTGCCAAACCCCAAGATGCAGCAAGAACAGATGAAACTAGAATCTGTGAAAATGAAGCTGGAGTACGAACAACAAAGATTTGTCGCTCAGCTTCATGCTGACCGAAACAAAAACCAAGCAGAAATCACCAAGATTTATGCTGAGGTAGGTAAGCTGTTAGCGGAAACGCAAACAGAACAAGTTAAGGCTAAGGTCGAGGCTTTTACTGCTATAGTCAACGCGTTGGAGACTCACAACAACATGATGACTCAGCAGATTGAAGCCGCTTCAGGAGGTAAGGAAAATGGAGGTAACGAAGGATCAGTGGGAGGAATGGCTTCAAACGCCGGGAACCCTGGCGCTCAAGCAGTTTCTTCTACAGTCCAAAATCAGCCTAATGCGGCAATGGGCGGCGGCGAAGTTTCAGGGTGACACCACGCACGAGAGCGCGGTCCTGAACTCCGCCGCCCTGGGGCAATTGCAAGGTTTTGAAATGATTGAAGAGCTAACTTACGAACAGCTAAAGGAAACAATTCAAGATGATTAACAAGAGCGGTTTATATCCCAAAGGTCATGCGGTGCTAGTGCAGGCTTACGAGCCTGAGGTTAAAGCGCTGTCGACAACTTTGTTCATCCCGGATTCGGTGAGGCAGAGTTTTAGTGTGCTGGAAAATCGGGTTGTTGTGGTGGCAATTGGTAGTGCCGCCTGGGACGATGAAGCTTCTCCTCGAGCCGCTGTGGGCGACACTGTGTTTGTAACGAAACACGCAGGCTTCGTTGCCACCGGGGCGGATGGTGAGATGTATCGCTTGGTGAACGACCGCGACATCTTTTGTGTAATTGATCGCGCGGTGTTTGAAGCCGCGAAGGCCGCAGCATGAGCGCAGACGAAATTGAAACCCGTGCCCGAACCATGGGCTGGCTTCCGAAAGAAGAGTTCACTGGCAAAGCTCCGTGGGTTGACGCGGAAACTTATGTAGAGCGCGGTGAGCAGATTCTTCCAATGCTGAAAGCTAACAACAAAAAGCTTTCAGAAGAACTAACCCAGGTTCGGTTGAAACTCCAAACGACAGAGCAAGTGCTTGCCGATGCGAATGCCGCGATCGACGACATTAAAACCTTTCGTTCTCAACTGAACAAAGAGAAAGTCGAAGCTTCGAAACAAGCGGTGCTAGATAAAATCAAACAGGCCAAAACTGACGGTGATGTTGATGCGGAAGTTCAACTAACCGACCAGTTGACCGAAATCAACGGGGCGCTGAAAGAGGCCGCAAAACCTGTTGAAAAGAAACCTGTGGTTCAACCTGCTGGCGAAGTCATTACTCCCGAAGGCAAAACTTGGTTAGAGGAAAACAAGTCTTGGTTCGGCGTTGACATGCGAAAAACTGGCTATGCCATGGGGCTTTCTCGCGAGTGGGTTGCGCAAGGTAAGGCTACAGGAACTGCGGAATACTTCGAACACGTTGACGCGGAGTTGGCTAAGGTGTTTGATCCAAACATGGTTCGGCGGCAGCGGCCTTCGAAAGTCGAGGGTGCGGTGAACGGTGATTCGGGCGTTGAGCCTGGAGATGGAAAGTCCTACGCCGACTTGCCGCGCGAGGCTAAGGACGCTTGCGAGCGCCAGGCCGCGCGCCTCGTCGGCCCTGGGCGGAAGTACAAAACCAAAGCCGAGTGGCAAAAAGCGTTTGTTGAAATTTACGACTGGAGTTAATTGAAATGGCTAATGCAAGTGATACTGTTACCCCGACTAATGTTGCTAACCGAGCGGTTGAGGCTAAAGGTCAGCGCCGCCGAATTCCTATGTCGGTGCCTCGGCGGCGGCTTGAGACTCCCGAAATCCCTGGGTATCACTTGCATTGGTTTAAAGAATCAAACATCCCCCAGGCTCTTGATGCCTGGTATGAATTTGTAGATTCGCGGGAGGTTCCCGTAAACCAGCGGAATGTTGGCAATTCCAGCGACATGACCGGAAACCAGGACTTGGGTTCAGGAATCCGAATCAACGCTGGAATTGGAGCCGACGGAAAGAACGAACAGTTAGTGTTAATGAAGTTGAAGGAAGAACTTTGGCTTGAAGACCGTGCAGCAATTGATAAAGCAAATGCTGAACGACTTGGCCAAGTGTTCCGAGGGGAAAAAATTCTTGGAGCCGAACCAGATAATGAAGATTCAGGTACTCGCTATGTTGATCGTGAACGCACCAAGGCTTTGTTTAATCGCCGGCGTGCAAAGGCTTAATTTCTAAACTATTGGAGGACTCATGGCTAATACGGTTACAAACCAAAACAAGCCCACTGGTCTAACTCCAGTCAAGTACCTGAATGGCGCAGACTGGGACGGACGTGGAAACTGGTATTTTATTTCAAGCACAGACGCCAATGCTTACTACCCTGGTGATCTGGTTTCGCCGATTGCGGGACTTGACCAGTGGTCAGGGCTGCCGTCGGTTACTTTGACTGTCAGCGGCACGAACGCCATTGTGGCGGGTTCGGTTATTGCTTGTGGCGCTTCGCCTTCGACAACGCAGTCGCTGCGCGGCGGCCCGCTGATTGACCCGACCAACCTTACTCTTACTTCGATCCCGGCTACGAAGACAAAAAATTATTTTGTTTTGGTTGCTGACGATCCGAACATTGTGTTCGAGATTCAGGAAACCGGTGCGGGCACTACGCCTGCGACTTCCCTCGGCTATGCGAGTGCCACGAAGAATGCTTATTTCGTCTATAGTGCTCCGGCGGCAGGGGTTGCGGTTTCCGGAACGACTCTGGACAACGGAGTTTCTTCTGGCCATGCGCCGGCGGTTACTGCGGCCTCGCCTTACTTTTTGCGTATGCTCGGCCTCGCGCAGAAGATCGACCCACAAACCGCTTCGTACAACACTTTTGGGCTTTATGCTAAATGGTGGGTGAAGCTTAACAATCACATGTTCGGCCCGTCTGTGGTCGGGTTCTAAGGAGTAATTTATGGCAGGTGGAGTAATTACAACTGGTGCACATCCAAAGGCTTTGTGGCCTGGAGTGTATGCGTTTTGGGGTCAAACTTACGCCGAACACTCGGAAGAGTATTCGGATCTTTTTGACGTGGTTGAGAGTCAGCAGGCTTATGAGGAAGAGGTTCAGGTTACTGGATTCGGCCTTGCGCCGATAAAGCCGGAAGGCTCGCCGTTGACCTATGATTATGAAATTCAGGGTCCTGTTCAGCGCTACACGCACTTGGCGTATGCGCTGGGTTACAAGGTAACTTTGGAGGAAATGCAGGATAACCTTTACGAAACCGTTTCGTATCGGCGCGCGCAAGCAAATGCGTTTTCGATTCGTCAAACGGTTGAAAACATTGCGGCGGCTGTTTACAACGATGCCTTTACCGGAAACGTTTTCCAGTATGCTACTGGAACCTCGATGTGTTCGACCGCCCAGCCAAACACTACCGGAGGCACTCTTAGCAATGCTTTGTCCCCTGGAGCCGACATGACGGAGGCTTCGCTGGAAGACATGTGCATTCTTGCAATGGGGCTGCCGACCGATCGGGGACTTTTAGTCTCGATCATGCCGCAGTCGCTTCACATTGCTCGCCAAGAATGGTTCAACGCAAACCGGATCATGAAGAGTGTTTTGCAGTCAGGAACGGGAAACAACGATCCTAATGTGTTGAAGATGACTAATGCGTTCCCGAAGGGAATTAAGTTGAATCATTACCTTACTGCTCCTCACGCCTGGTTCGTGCGAACCAATTGCATGAACGGGCCAAAGTGGTTCTGGCGTATCAAGCCGGTGTTCGACCAGGACAACGACTATGATACGAAGAATGCTAAAGCGGCAACTTTCTTCCGCGCTAGTTGCGGAGTAACTGATCCGCGTTCGGTGTTGGGAAGTAATGGTCCTTGATGTAATTGTATATCCGTTTTAATGGTGAAACGGATATACGTTTGTTGTAACTTCTACCTCGCGCTACTACAGCGGAGCGTAAGCTCCGCGAGGAGATTCCGATGACTTCGCCTTCTCAAGTTCCTGTTCGATACCCTAGTGGAGTTTCGACTGATCAAGTTTGGGGACCGCTGGCTAATTTTGGCCAGCCGAATCCTTTTATGTATCAAATTGAAAGTGATGATTTAATGGGTCCGATTTCTACGGACTCTGATTTTGTAGGTGTTACTTCCGGAACTGGTGCAGCAACTACAAGTGTTGCAGGTGACGGCGGCCTGTGGTTGATGACAACCAGCACGGCTGGTGCGGGAACTTCCGGAATCATTGGGCAGAAAAATACTTTTGTTTTGCCGCCCCAAGCTTACACCGGAACCGGTTTAACCTCAACCCTGTATCCGTCAAAGAAAGTTTTTTTCCTTGCCCGGATCAACGTGACGAATGTCGCAGCTACAACGGGTTATGCCGGCTTGATTCCCTCAGCCACAACTACCGCCCTGCCGACTGACGGTATTTTCTTTGTTTTCACTAACGCAGCCACAGTTGCGCTTGCTGCGTACAGCGGTTCGACTTTGTTGTGGAGTGTGCCGATTCCGGCGGCAGTTCTTACTCTCTATTACACTAATGCCGCCTGGGTCGATATTGGCTTCTACATGGATCGCATGCAGAACGTTTATGCGTTTATGGGCTATCCGCTTGTAGGGTTCCTCCCTGCCTCTGCCTGGAGTGGTGTTAACAACGTCAACGCTCAGCCGGTTCCTAAGGCCGCTGTAGCGGCTTACCAGTCAGTTTACAACGGCGCGATTGTTAACCCTTGGACGCCTACGACCGCGGCTTTGACTCCTGGAATCATCATGAGCGGCGCAGTACAAACCGCCTATGCAGATTTTATCCTAGCCGCGAAGGAGAGATAAAGGAATGGATATCAAGATTGCCTCGGACGGCGGAAAAACTTGTCAATTTACCCTTTCAGGTGAAGTTGATAAAGCTACTTCAAAGCCCGAGGTAATCTTGTCTTTTGCTAAATTGAATCCGCCGGCGCTAAGGGGCCTGCGGCTTGATGGCTTGCAATTCGCTATTCAAGAGAAAGCGGGTTTGAAAATCTGGTGGGATATGGGGAATAGCAATTTTAAGCTATTGATTGTTTTGGAGTCCCGTGGAGGATTTGACTTTGAAAAGATCCATCCAATTGCTTCTCCCGCGGGCGCAATTGGACTGGCGTATTCGAGCTTTAAAATCAGTGAACCCAAAACCGGGTTTTTGGTGATGATGGACTTTTCAAAGCAATGACTACTCCTACAGGAATTTCAAGCGCTTACGGAATCATCTGCGATGCGATGACGGATGTGGGAAAACTTCGTGCGGGCGACGAGCCGGATAGTGAGATTTTGTCTCAGTATACTCGGCGGCTTAACAAGTTGATTAACTACTACATGACCCAAGGACTTAAACTATGGCTGGTAGAAGATCTTCCTTTGACGTTGACGCCGCCGATTTCTTCAACCGTAGGCGTGCCGCTCTACTCCTTAGGTCCAACGGGGACCGTGGTCATGCAGAAGCCATTGAGAGTTATCTCCGCGTACTATCTCGACATCTACAACAATCAGCGCCCGTTGATCCCGATCTCTTACACCGACGAATACAAGAGACTCTCAAACGTATTAGTGCCTGGGAGCAGGTCGTCTTACGCAGTAGACAAACAGCAACTGACTCTGAATGTTTATCTGTGGAATGCTCCGGATAGTTTTACAGCTTCTAACGGGTCTGTTCACTTGATGATTGAACAGTCCGTAACTAACTTTGTCGGAATCACCGACCAGATGAATTTTCCGATCGAATGGGCTTTGTTGTTGGAGTGGGGCTTGGCTGAGCAAATTTCAACGGGACAGCCTCAGACTATAATTGCTCGTGCCGCCGCGATGTCGGCGAAGTACCAACAGGCGGCAGAGGACTGGGATGTTGAAGACGCTGACACAATGTTTCAACCCGATCAGCGTGAAATGCAATACCGTGGAAGATTTCGCTAATGGAAAATAGCCCGATTCCAGAAGCAAAATTTATGGAGTTGCCGAAGCGCTGGCCGCTTGTCACTACGTTAAACAGCCGAAACGGAAGTTTTACTAAAGACTCGCGGCTGGTTAATGCGTATGCGGAAAAAGATGCTTCAACCGGCGAGTACCACATTGAAAAGCGTCCGGGGTTTGCTGCGACTCCATTGATTACTGGAACCGGTCAAGGTCAAGGGATTTACGTCTATCCTTATTTTCAATACAGCGGACCAAATAATTTTTTAGGATTAAATTATCTGATCCTTTATGTTGAAAATAATGTTGCGAAGTACCAGATTTACGATGCCGCTGGAACGTTGCTTCCCGTGAATGTTCTGGGAAATGTTTACGGACAATTTGGTACTCCTCAAAAGTTTCAGTTTCTCGGAATTCCTAACGGTGGAGCCGCCACGTCAATTCTTTTTGGCGCGAGCAATCCAGGAGTAATAGGAATTTCAAACTGTTATGTTTATTCCAATGGAGCTTTAACAACTCTTGAGGGAGGCGGCGCAACAGGATTTCCAATCCAAAACGTTGGAGGGTTTGCTTACCTCAATGGTTACTGCTATGTGATGGATGTTGCAGGAGTTATCTGGCAAACGACTACCCAGAATGTCATCGTAGGTAATGGTTCTTGGGGTGGAACTGCTTACATCACTGCCGCCTCGGACAACGATTATGGGGTTCAACTTGCACGTCAACTTGTTTATATCGTGGCGATTAAAACTTGGACGACCCAATTCTTCTACGACGCAGGTAATACCACCGGCAGCTCGCTTTCACCTCTACCTGGCGCGTTGTTTAACTTTGGTTGTATCTCTTCCGACACTTTCGCCGACCTCAACGGAACGCTTTTTTGGGCTACGCAATCGAAAGTCGGAACCAACCGAATTGTGATGGTGGACAATCTTCAAGTCAAATGGATCTCGACGCCGGCCGTCGAGCGGCAGCTTGATTTGGCAAACACCTTTGCAGTTTGGTATTCAATGGCTTACCAACATGCGGGTCATCGCTGGTACTTGATTTCAAACACGACCAACAACGTTACGATGGTTTATGACATAGACCAAGAGTTGTGGTATTTGTGGACGGATTACCAGGGTAATTGTTATCCGATAGCCGCTCGAGCAAGCGCCGTGCCGTTTGGCGAGCTTCAGCAAATGATTCTTAGTGGAAGTGTCTATCAATACGATGCTGATTATGTTTATCCAAACGATTATGGAAACATAGTCCCGGTTGATATTTACACCCCAAACTTTGACGCGGGAGTAGATCGGATTAAATATCTTTCTCAAATGCGATTTAACGCTGACCAGACTGCCGGCAGCCAGCTTTGGGTTAGATTCTCCGACGATGATTATAATTCCTGGACTAATTTCCGCCGAGTCGATTTGTCAAAAAAGCGTCCCTTCATCAACGACGAAGGTTCGTTTTACCGACGTGCTTATCATTTCCGCCACTACGCCAACACGCCGCTGCGGATTCGTTCAGTCGATCTTCAAATGGACATTGGAACTCTATGAGCTTTCACATACCAAATTTTGTTCCGCTTGTAACCGACGACAAGCAAATTACAGCCGTTTGGAAACAAACTTTTACAAATTTGTTTTCACTGCTGAATGTTGGAGTGCCGCTTGGCAAGAACGGATCTAACGGCCAGAACGTTCCGCAATCAGCAACAATTCCTATCGCAAAGTTAACTACTGGTGGAACCAACGGTTCGCTTACTTTTACCAATGGCATTCTTTCTGCCTACGTGGTGCCAACGTGAACGTTGTAGAAAGTGATTTTAAAGCAACAGTAGAGCAGTTAAAACAACTTGCAAAATATGCCCCGCAGGTTGAAATGCGCACTGAACATTTTCTTTGCGATGGAATGTATGGAAGACAGATTAAGATTCCAGAGGGAACTGCGTTTGTCGGGCGGCAACATAAAAAGTTTCATTATTTTATGTGCCTTAAAGGTGGAGCCTGGGTTACTGACGGCTCCGGGCCGCCGATGAACATCCACGAAGGAATGGTGTTTCTGTGCCGCCCAGGCAACCAACGGGTCGGCGTAACTTATGCTGATACAATTTTTGTAACTGTTCATCGAACGGACGAAACTGTTTTGAAGAACATTGAAGATGATTGTGTGGAGTTTGACTCCACTAATCAATACGGTGTTGGAAACCTGCCGCTTCAACGTCTACCGGAGGATTTATGACTTTTGTGGGAATCGCTACTTCAGTGGGAATAGGTACCTTTGCCGCCGGTGCGGTTGGAGTAGGACTAGCCGCAAGTGGCGCTGCGTCTCTTTATGGTGCTGTAACGAATGCGGGAGTTGCAGGAGACGCCGAGTCAATCGCCGCGAACCAAGCGAGTAAACAAAACACAGCGTTTAACCAACTGCAAACTTTGCTCAACAATCCTCAAAGCTTTTTCTCTTCACCGGTCTATACCGCTGCCGCTAATCAAGGCGGCGCGCAAGTCGCGCGGCAAAACGCGGCAGCCTTCGGACCTAACTCTGGAAACGAGGCTACCGCACTTCAAGCCTATGGACAGTCGTTTGGTCAACAGCAATTGTTGAGCCAAGAACAACTCTTGGCTGGAATGAGCGGAACGCAGTATAACCCTTCGTCCTCACTTCAGGTTGCTAGTGGCGCGGCAAGTTCGTCTGCAAGTTCATTGTCAAGCCTGGGTGGGCTGTTGAGCTTTTTTGGGAATAGCGGAATGGCTGGTGGGGCAAGTTCTCTTTCTAATAGCTCGTGGCAATCACAAGCAATTTCGACGGGATTTGGTTAATGGCTGATTATGATTTCATCTCTGGGGCTTTAGCTGGGCAGCAATTCCAGTTAAACAAGTTTGCTATTGCCGAAGCACCGGTTAAACTGGAGAGTGAAAAACTTGCTTTGACTATTACAAAGCAGGATCAAGAAAAACAGCAACGGCTAGCCGACATGCTTGCCGCGAAGCCGCCTGAGGCTGGAAAGAATCCGCTGGAAAACGCAATGAATTTCTTTCTAACCGGAGCACAGGATGCTGCCAAAGCCGGCCTCCCGCAACAAGCAACGGAATATCTTGCCAAAGGCGCTAACCTGGCTGTACAGCAAGAAGATGCTGCTTACCGAAATTGGGAAAAGGCTTTCAAGGAAAACGAATTTGCACAGAATATTCTTTCTACTGCGACGGACGAAGCGAGCTGGAATAGGGCAAACGACACGATTGAGATGATGACTGGAAAACCAAGTCATTTCAAAGGAACGCCTTATAGTGCGCAGTTTGTTGAACAGCTTAAACAAGCCGGGGTTAAGCATCTCGACAAGGCTACAGAAGAATTACGCAAAGCTCAGACTAAGAAAGAGGAAGCTGAAACCGCTGCGGCTTATGCGCGAGCGGAGCAGGAGAAAGCTTCGACTCGGCTTGCAGAGGGCCGCAAAACCGCATTGGAAAAAACGGGCGGCAAGGGTGCAGGAGTTCCTAAAACCCGAACTGTTACGACGGTTCAGGCGGCGTTGCAGAAGAAGTTCGGCAGCACATTAGATCCTAACGCGGCTAAAACTTATGCGGATAGAATTGCTCCTGAAGTTGAAAGACTCATTGGTGAGGAAGGTTATAGTGAAGCTGATGCAGTTGAAACTGCGGTTCAAAACGCAATTGATAGTGGTCAAATTTCAGGCAACCGCCGGCCACGCCTAGGCCCAGGAACGAGTGTTAGAAAGCCTCTTGCGCTGCCTGAGTCTATTAACGAGATGCAAGACAATATGATTTACGATACTCCTGAGGGGCCAAGAACTTGGAGTGCAAAAGCCAAGGGTTTTGTAAAGCCGTCGGATGCAACTGATGAGTGATGTTGTTTCGTTTGAAGAGATGAAAGCAAAAGCCCAGGCGTCAAAGCCGGCGGCCGCCGTGACCCCTGGCGTTGTTTCGTTCGAAGCGATGCGGGCGAAGGCAATGACAAAGGATTCTGTTGTTGCTGCGAAGCCTCCGAGCGGTTTTGTTGATCAAGCTTGGAATGCAGTTAAGAATGTTATTACGGACTTTAAAAACCATCCTGAACTTCCTTCCGACAAAGTCAGCCGTACTTTAGGCAAAGGCGCCGCGTCTCTGGTAGAAACCGCCGCACACGGTGTAATGGCGCTTGCTAAAACTGTTGTAACGCCAAACAAGTCAAATACCTTTGATGAGTCTGCTGAGCATTTTACCGAGAATTTGCAGCTGATTCAACAAAGGTTTAATTTTGTAAACACCGCGCCGGCTGACAAAACCGAAGAGGCGATGCAGAATATTTTAAATATTCTTCCTGAGGGAATAAATGCCGCTGGTGATACGGTTTATGAGAAAACCGGATCTGCACTTTTTGCTGCCAGCTCGGTAGGTGCGCTTACACTTTTGACCCTTAGTCCGGAAATTGCTACGAAAACGCTGAAGCGTGTTGGGCAGCAAATCCGTGGTACTAAAACTCCGACTTCAGCTTCCGCCGGATTCGATAGCCTCGCGGCAAAAAACTCAGAAGCCGCCGAAACCTTAGCCACCCATGTTGAGCAAGTTGATCCTAACCTTGCTCGTTACATGAAGCGTAGAATCCAGAAATTTATTGACGCGAGTGAAGAAGATCTTACAATGCTCGCGCGCAAGCATGCGGATGCGATGATTGAAGAGATGACGCCGCCGCCGATTGAGGATTTAATTAAAGGGCGGCAAGCGGAAGGATTGTCGACCGGTGAAGGTA
>QGNH01001040.1_pt1 | contig 11086 bp, 13 predicted proteins | sample 1735481 | NCBI WGS metagenome assembly QGNH01 (sample SAMN09239004, study PRJNA386568) | Viral metagenome, whole genome shotgun sequencing project. | reverse complement strand
TTCTCCTCGATGCCGATGGTCCCCTTATAGCGCCAGAAGTCGGGGATGAATTCCCGGTAACCCCAGAAATTGAAGGTCAGGAAGAAGGTGTAGAAAATCGTGTACTGACTGTTATAGGGCAGCACGCTCAGCATGCCGCTCTTGCGGTTGACCGAGAGCGCCCCGGAACTGATGGTCAGCGCCTGCGAGTTGCCGATATACCCCTCGACCACGCTGATGTTCGAGACCTGGTGGTAAGGGATATGCAGTTGCCAGTTCAGTCCGCGCATATTGAAATCGCGGTCCTGGTACATGACCGGCATGGCGCAATAGTCGAAGTACTCCCCTTCGCCCGGGTTGGAGAAATAGGGTTCGGTCGCTATCCGCGTCGGCTCCAGGTTGACCTTGAGCAGGATCTCCGCTTCCTGTGTTGCTTTCTCGATCTCGCGCCGCAGGTACTCGTCGTCGAGCGTCTCCTCTGCGAGCAGTATTCCCTCAGCGGCATTCGTGCTCGGCAGGCTGAAGGGGTCAATGTCGACCTCGATCCAGTTCCCCTTGGCATCGATCAGAATGGCGTTCTCTTCGCCGGCGACCGGGATGGCCGCGCCGCCGCCCCAAGTGAGGGTCTCGGCGGTCGAGTCGTAGGAGAGCGCGAACACGCCGGCTTTGCTTCCCTTGGAGACATCGACGATGGTTACACCGGTCACCAGGGAGGGCTGGCGCTTGGCGGCCAGCTTGTAGCCAGAGATCAGATGCAGCCCCTGACAGTAGGACTTGCGCATCTCGGCGGCGGTCATGATCGCCACACTGAAGCTCTGGCTGGCCGAAATCGCCCCATGGGTGGCGGTCAGGGTGTAGACGCCCCGGTTGATGTGGGTGACCCCCAGGGCGTCTTTGATGTTGGTGAGGTCGACCAGTACAACCTGGCCTTTCGGGAATCCCCCGGTGAAGGTGACGGCGGTGCTCCAGATGGTGACGCCCTTCTTAATCAGCGACAGCGTGACTATCTCCCCGACAAGCCCGGTCGCAGGGGTCGGCAGAATCCGGACCTTGACGGTGGACCGCGATGGTTCCAGCCGGCTGTACTCCGATTTGTCGGTGTCGATTTGAAGGGCGGTCAGCATGGGTTCCTCGGGTTGGCATTGCGGGAGGCGACGGTCAGCCGCCTCCCTGTGTCCTAGTTATTAAGCTGCGTCGGCGATCTCGGCCTTGCGCTCATCTGCAGCTGCAAGCACTTCGGAGGCTTCGTTGTCGCCGACGATGGCGTCGACCTCTTCGGGGGTTTCGGCGAGTTTGATGGCTTCGACGGTCTCGGCGAGCTTCTTCGCCTTTTTGCCGGCGTTGGCCTTCTCGATGTTGGTCAGCTTTTTCTCCCCGCCTTCTAGCGCGGCCAGTCTTGCCTTCAGTTCATCGAGTTCGGACAGGACTGACTCAGGGCTCCGACCGCCCAGAAGCTGCTCGGCGGCGGCACGCGCAACGGGGTCGGCGGCGAGCGCCTGGTTGACTGCGACCTCGGTTAGGGGGGTGGGGCCGCCTTCGCCCGGCTTCCAGTACTCTTTTTTGATTGGGAGCAATCTCGCCGCAACGTCCTCGTCAAGCTCGGCATAACCGATGGGGCCAGCCGGACCATGCTTCTTCTCAAAATAGACATTTACCTTGCGGCCCTGCTTGGTGGTGACGTGGACGGTGGCGTCGGGGTGGACGGAACAAACTTCAATCTTCGACATATCTTTCTCCTTTAAAAGGGGTAATGGAGTGTCTCAAGGAGCGCGCCCTCCTTGGCGAGAGGCGCCCTCAGGTGAGTTTGTGGCACCAGCTACTGCGTCTGTGTGTAAATCCCGGTCCCGGCGCTCGACGTGACGCTAAAGACGATGGACCTTACTCCTACCGGCACGTAGATGGTCTCGGGGGCGTTTGCCTTCAGGAGCCAGGCGGGGCCGGTGCCATTAAGTTGGTAGGTACAGTCTGCCGTGCAGAGGTTGCGGATGGCGGATGCCTTGGAAACGTCCACGGGAGCGGAAGATCCCTTGGTCACTTTCATGTAGCCGTTAGCCTTAGGGGTGAAGGCTCTGGTGGCAGGAATGGCCGAGCTGGTCCCCGCGAAGGCACAAAAAGCTCCTGCGGCAATCAAAGTCACGGCCAGCAGAATAACGGTAGAGATTGCGGATTTCTTCATTTCGGTGGTTCCTCCTATTGAAGGGGAGTCGAGGGCCGGCCGGAGCCGGCCCCTTTGGTTGCTATGCGCTACGTCTAGGGCTTGACGTAGGTGCCGCAGTTTTTGTAGATCTTGACGCGCTGCCACGCCTTGATAACGGGGACGATGTAAAGCTGGAGCAGGAAGGGATAGGTGGTGCCTACCTGCGGCAGGATGTTCTTGATCAGCGGAGTCATCTGTGCGATGGCGATATCGGCCGGGTCCGGCTTGACAACCAAGGCGAGGCCGTCGGCTTGGTTGCCGTTGGCGTCGACGGTGAACCAGCCGTTTTTGTCCACGAAGGTCAGGTTGCCGCTGACAGTCTGCGGCACCTTGGCGATCCATTTACCGTCGGAGCCGTCGGACTTGCTGCCGCGGTAGATCCGGTAGCCGGTGGCGCCGGCCAGGCGGGTGACTACAAGTGTCACGGCGGTGGTGGAGTCGGGTACGGCCACGCCGGAAGTAACGGTCGGGAGGGATTCGCCGGTGTCGTTGAAGGCTGCCACGGAGTAGTAGTAGGTGCCGGCGATATGCTGGCCGGCGGCATCATCGGCGGCGCTCGGCTGGGTGGTTATGGCCGGGGACGCAGGCGCATCTGCCGTGGTGGCGGTCAGGGGGGTGCCAGTATCCACTTCCTGGAGCAGGATGGAGTGGTCAAAGGCGAAGGTACCGAAGTTGGTATCGTAGTCGACGACCGACTGGCCGGGGGTGAAATTGATGCCTTTCGCCTGATCCTTATTAAAGCGAACGACGCCGCGGGTGCCGAACTGCTGGTTCAGCCCCGTCTTGATGTGAGGGCTCATCAGGACGGTGTAGCCATCGACGGTGGGCTGCTTGCCGGTGGTGATGAAATCCTGCGCCGCAACGTCGAGTTCGTCGTAGGAGAGCGGTTGGCCCTGCATGTCGATGACGTTCTGCGGGAACAGGCTGGTGAGCTGGGCGAGAAGCCCGTCGAAGTTGACATTGTTACCCGCCTCATCCAGGATAGTTTCCTGTGCGAAAATCGATTCGCGCTCGACCTTGGTCAGAAGCGAGACGGTTCGGTCCTTGTTCTCTCGGACATTCGGGTCTGACCAAGGTCGACCGTTCTGCCCGGTGATCAGCATCTGCTGCGTGACCCCGCCGAGGACGCCGAGGTATTTGTTGTAAATACCTTTGCGCTCAAAGTTGGAGTTAGTTCCTTTCGGCGCCCCCCCTTCGGCAAAGCCCGCGCCGCCGGCGCGGCTCTCACCGAAGCTGGTATGCACGTTATACTCGTAGTACTTGGTTGCGGACGGGACTTTCGGTAGCAGGTTGTAAATCTTGAAATGCTTCTGGCTGATGAGGACTTCCGTCATCACACCGTCCAGGTTCTGCAGGTTCAACGGGCCGTTACCGTCCGGCATCGTCACGCCAGTGTAGGTGGCGAGAGCCTTGCGCAGCTCCTGCTCCATTCCTTGGATGATCTGGTCGCCGGTAGTGTTGAGTCCTAGCGATTTCAGCATCCCATCGTAGCTCTGAATTTCCATGATCTTTTTCCCTCCTGTGGGCTTTTATCCTTGCGTTGACGTTAGACGTCGATGATTTTGCGAACCTCTTCCGGCAAGCAGTCGAGGGTTTTGTACGTGTCATGAATGCCGATGTACCTCACGTCGATCTTCCCTTCCTGCGAGGACTTGATTAGGAGCTCGTTGACCTCGGAGACCGACTTGGCCAGCGTTTCTTCGATCTCCCTTCTGCCGACACCGAGCACAGCCTTGTTTGGGATGACCGGCTTGGCACCGAGGGTCTCCATGGACTTCTTCAATGTGTCCATGTCCTCCTCGCGAGACTTCTTCATGGCGGCGATTTCCTGCGACTGTACAGAGATGACGCCGGCCATCTTGACCAGGAGGTTCATGGAGGACGCCATCGACTTGGCCATCGTCTCCAGCTGCTCCGCAATGTGGCCGTGGGATTTCTGGATCGACCCTTCGAGGGCGCCAAAGGCTTCGCTGGCCTCGATCAGCGCCTCGCGGTCCAGACCTTCCCCTGACTTGCACAGGGTTTCGGCCGCCACTTCGGCCTCAGCTGCCAGGCGCAAGGACTTCTCCATCTCGGTCTCGTCCGGTTCGCCACCCTTGTCGCCCTTCTTGTCCTTGTCACCCTTGTCCTTGTCACCCTTGTCGTCGTCGGCTTTGCCGTCCTTGTCGTCGGTATCGCCGTCTCCGGACTTCTGGAGCGGATCGCCGCCGAGTCCGGTCTCCAGGGACTTGAGCATCGCCTCGAGTTCTTCTTCTGCCGAGGACCCACCCCCCGTTTTCTGGGATTTCGTCAGCGCTTCCAGTTCGACATTGGCAGCGGCGATATTCGCCTCCAGTTCTTTCTTCCGTGCGGCTGCGTCCATATTTCATTCCTCCCTTTGGTTAATTGCCAGTGAAACCGGCCTTTCTGATAAGTGCCGCCAGCTCGGGATGCTGGGGGGCACTGTGAATTGCTTTGCGCAAGAAGTTGATGCTTTGATCTTTCGAGAGACCGCGGCATTTCTGCAGGTGGCCGGCGGCACCCCTCACGCCCTCCTTGAAGCGCCCGGTATGGTCGCAGCAGCCGCACTCGCCGACGGAAGTCCCCTCGCCGTAAAGGACGCTGGTCATTCGCTTGTCCAGGTTCTGGAGCATCAAGGGCCCGGCGGATTCGGTCGACATTGACTTGGCGATCTCCTGCGCGGCTTCCATAGGGGCATGAGTACCGCAGGAGTGGCCCTTCATATAGAGAGGGTGGCTTGGGTGGCAGCGGCCGCAGCAGAGCGATTTCATAAAGAGTTCGACGCTAGCATCGTCGTTCACTGGCTTATGGGTGACTGCGCATTGGCGAACTACTGATTTTGTTACCCTTTTCCCGTGCCGGGCGAGCACCCCGCCCTCGACGGAATAGGCCAAACTCCTGGCGCTGCCGGATTTTTGCAACGCCGTGCCGAGCGCCCACATCTCATCTGCCAGCCTGAGTTGATCGCTGCTGATATCCCCCGCAGCGGCACCATTGAAAATCTCGCTTTCCAGGAACCAACCCTTGTCGCGGATCTCCGCGCTTAGCGGGAAACCGATGATGATTGGCATCTTTGCGCTCTTGGTCAGGCATTCGGGGCACATAGGGAGGTCATGGATCGTCCCGCATTTCAGGCATTTCCCCTTGTGGTCGTAATTTATGAAACCTGATTTCATTAGCGGAGAGAAGTCCATGCCCTGCTGAAGGATGGTTTCCCCCTGCTGATCCCTGCTCTCGGTAGACGCATAGCCGCGGAGGATTCGGCGCGGAACGCTACTCCCTTGGCTCTTCCGCAGTTCAAGCTCAATCGGCAGCTCAAACAGGATTTGGTCATTCTCTTCAGTCACAGCTCGCCTCGCCTGAAAGCTTCCAGCCGCGCCTGCCCCTCTTCCTTGCTCTGGAGCCTTGGCCACCACATTCCGTCGGGTAAGGCTTCCCCGACCATGACTCCCACAGGCACCGGTGCGACAAAGTGGTCATCACAGGCACAGTGGTCGACGGCTTCTTGTTCGGTGTCGAACAAGCCCTCCAACATCCAGCCTTCTTTTTGCCCGTCCATGGACACACCGGCCACGGAGGCCACACCGATTACATAAAGCTTTTTAATGTTCTGGTCTTTCCACAACTCCATCGCCATACTCCAAACGCAAAAAGGCGACCCCGGTCGATACCGGTAGTCGCCTATAACTGGACGGGTCATTTGCCTTGCGGCTACTCCCCGTTACTCCCTGTCAAGCGTGCTTCTCTTATAGTGAGGTTGCCCTTTGGGGTAGCCTCTATGTTGATCTCTCGGCCCTTAAAGTTGAACCGGAGCGGCAGGTCAGCCCGGTCGAGAACCGGGATTTCCTCTGTTCCCTGGATGCTTTTGCGAAGCAAGTATATTGCTCGGGGCTTGGCCATTTCGTGTAGCGTATAGCAAACTTATCGGCCGAGCAAGTTTTTTGTCATCCGCCGTGTCTTTTCCTGTTGAACGGTTTCTGTTTTTTCTGGATACCTTTTCTGTAAGGTCTCTCGCAGGTGATGAGGTTCGTCGCCTCTTCGTTGAACACGAAGCGCCACCCCTCCGCCACGAAGTACTTTGCTTCGGCATAGCCGTGGGTCATAAGGCGTAGCACCGCCCCGTGTCCCAGGTCTTCGGGCATGCTGCTGCGCAGCAGCCGGTGGAGTTCCTCCAGCCAGCACGCTGGCTGCTTACCGTACCAGCGTTCCTGGAATCTGTCCCATGCGTGCTGCGAGATGTTGATGCTGTTCGGGTCCATTGTCAGCGTGCCCCGCCGAGCAGCCGCGGGTTGTCCTTGGTCGATAGCACCTGTCCCTTAAACTCCTCGAAGGGCATCGTGACGATGTTTCCGAAAAACCGTGGGTCATTATAGCTGGCGCGGAAGATCCTCTCCGCTTCCTCTGCTGAGGGGAGGCCGAGGAATGCCTTTTGCTCGTCCACCTCGTCAAAGGTTGGGGGCGCCATAGTAGTGACGATGTAGACGTTGGGCGCCGTGCGGTCGGGGCCAATGAAGACGTCGTATTGATCACCGTCGACGCCCATGGTTCCCTTTACATAGCCGTACGGGAGCCGCATAAGACTCATACCGCTGGTATCGTTGTGGGGGTCGTACCATGCACGCACCCGGGAGCGGCCCGTCTCGATGCTGCACTGGAGGCCGTTGAAATCAATGCTTCCCTGGAGTGGCCGAGCGGCTTTGATCAGCGGCAGATAAAGTGCCCTCTTACTGCCGGCGAGAATCGTCCTGATCCGCAGCAGATCCGCCGCATGCTCCTGCTCGTCGTCGAGAATTTCCAGCAGCACTTGGCCGTCATACCCATCCGCCACCGCCAGCGCATGCTCGTAGGCGTCAATTGCGCACATCTCCGCTGCCAGGTTCGATTCCAGTAGCGCCGGGTCGGTCACCGTCTCCGGCATCTGGTAGCCGCAGTTCGAGTTGGCGAGGATACCGGAAAACTGCCGCTCCGGAGAGAGGCCGTACTTTTTCAGCAGCCCCTCGATGCGGCCGGCGTGCTCTCGCTCCTGCTGGGCGTGTTCAAGGAGTTCGGCCTTCAGTCGATCATCCTCGGCGAGAGAGGCGCTGGCCCAGTACTGGTAATAGGCAAGCCACTCATCGTTACAGAGACTGACTAGCATCTGCTGGTAAGGTGAGGCCGGTACTTGGACCGATTTTTTTAGCGATTCGGCACGCAGAGCGTGCTTTTTGAGCAGATACATCGTCGGATCCCCGCTAATTACGTTTTACGGTTTGATGCCCTCTTTGGTCATATCGGCCTGGAGTTCGGCAGTGTTCAGCGGGATCGGGCACTCTCCGTCCTTGCAGACTTTCTGGGCGATGAAGTAAGGAAGGGGGATATAGTGGATACCGTTGGCTACTCCATCGGTGGCGCCTCCGGTGTGGTAGGGCTGATCGAGCACCATCATCTGTCGGACGTCGTCGACGCTGGTGATGGGGATATTCTTCATCAGCTTGCCGTAGCCGTAGATGTCCCACTCCTCGGCCATGGCTTTTACCTTTTCGAAGTCGCCCTGGTCGGCCAGGCACCACTCCAGGAAGCAGTGGTGTACCTGTAGGGAGGTGATGGTCCCGTCGGGCCTGGGGTCGCCGTTCTTCCTACNNCGATGTGGGCTGCTACTCTTGTCACTGCGTTCTGCATGCTAGTTTCCTCCCAGGGGATAGTGGAGGTGGATCGCTCCGCCTTGCGAATAGCTATTAGGCTGTCCCTTCTGAAAGGTCTGGCCGCCGTTGATTTCGAGCTCTAGCTCACCGGGCTTAAGCGCCTTGGCCACGTCCTTTGCGGTCGTGCCGGCGCATCCGGGCAGTGTAAGGAGTATCAGAAGGGAAAGGGCTGCTACCGTCCTATTCATTGCCTTCCTCCCTCAGTTCCTCGATCCGGTCGTAGATGATCTGGATGCGGTACTCGCGCTCCGTCTTCTGCTCCCGAAGCTGGTCGCTCCTGTTGGCTGAAATGAGAAAAAGGGACATGAGGACCAGTGGGATCGCGGTTCCTCCGATGAACTGCACCATTTCGGTCAGTTTAGGCACAGCAAACGGCAGGCAGACGAAAAGCAGAAAGAAGGCCATGCATCCCATGGTCCCCACCTTGGCCGTTAGCCAGTCTGCAAATCTCCCCTGGATGCTGTCTGCCAGCTTAACCCTGTACTGCATGAGGTCTTTGCGGAGCCCCTTGAGGGTGTCGATATTATTTTCAGTCGACACGGCAAGCTCGAAATCCACGCAATCCATGCATTGCGTGGTGCAGGTACTGCATTCCATATTGGTGCTCCTCCTCTGGGTTTGAATCGGTTAGCGTTTTCCTGGGCGGTCAGGGCCGTCGCGTCCGTCCGATGCCATTTCTGAGATTTTCTTGTTTACGAGGTAATTCCCAGTGATCCGGAGCCGGGAAAGCACAACCAACATTTGCGCGTTGGTTTTGGATGACAGTTGCGATTCCTGTTTCAGCATCTCCATCAGGGTCACAACTTCAGTGAGTGTCCTCTCGCATGGCTGGCAGGGCATGTCGTTACCTCGGAAGTGATGCGGGATAGTCTGTGACCATGGCGGGCTTCAGTAGGCGTAGTGGCTTAAATGTGCGCATATGAGACTTTGCGAGCGGCATGTGACTATCCACTACCGTTCCGCTAAGCGCTTGCCCAAAAAACGAACTGGGATCGTCCTTGCGGTGCCCCAGACTTTCGCCATCCATGTTCAGAACATCTGTCAGAAAGCCCAGTCGCACCCCGTTGCTCCACGGCTGAATAGCTTCTCCACTGGGGAGTACCATAAACGCCTGTTGCCCTCCGGTCTGGAGCGAATATTTCCGGACTGTGGCGGAAAGGCGCTTTTCGCTTAACCCTTTAGGGATTTCCACGATAGCCCTGATGCCCGACTTGCTGCCTCCCTGGAAAATAAGAACAGCCATACTGTCGGGTGCGGCCTCGATCTTTTTACATATCTGGACTAGCGCGTCGGCAGAGGTCACCACAGTTCCGAGGACCTCGTGGGGAATGATGTTGTCTTTGAGGCGGTCTGTGCCCTCTTTGAAGGTGTGCTGGTGCTCGGTAAACTCTCCGTCTTCGCCCGGTAGGGACACGGAGTACTTGTTGTGGTTGATAATCACGTGTCCTTTAAACCCCGGAACCTCCTGGCCAAGCCTGCCAGTGAGCGCCGTATCGGCAGATGAAGACTGGACGTTGCCGGACGGATGATTATGTAGCATCCAGTACCCATCGGCGCCGACGGATTCCATCTGCTCTTTTATCCAGGAAGACGATGCTTCCCCTAAAGCTCCCGGGAAGGCAAGGGCCATTNNGAAGCCTCGAGGACACACCAGTGTGGCCGACAATCTCCCCACCCTTAACAAAGAAATAGCGCAACGTCTCAAAGCCGGGATGCCGGTAAATCTGCGCCATCGCAGCCAAGTCGACCGGGCTGGTTATTTTTTGCCCAATGAAGGTGGCGGTTCCGTGTCGCTGGAGTTCGGTTGTGACGGCGCTGCCGAGTAGGGTGGGGCGTCCCTTTCGTCCAGGATGTACCACTGTATCGAGCAATTTTGCCGCTTCACGCTTCTCAGTATCGGTCGTTCCCTTACGGAAATCGAAAGAGAGCTGATGGTCATCCGTCTTCTTGGTCCTCTTGTCCGTGTAGTCATGTCGATCCACCCTTGTGCCACGCGCTGTTACGAAACTGGCCGCGCTGACGTGGCTCTTGATAAGCATCAGGGGAGTAAAGACGTGGGGCTGGAATGATTGCGCCTGCCCAATGTCGGTTTGTGGCGCGGCATAGAGACGGACGCTCTTTTGCAGGCCATTGATATCCACCAGCGCCCGTCCCCAGGAGGTGAAGCGCACGGCGCGGTCGTCGAGATAAAGGTCGGCTATCGGCTTACCCGGGTTGGTTCCCTCGGGCTGCTCACTGTTGGTATTGATCTCGTCGAACGGCATCCCGTTGTCGGCGAGGTATGCCCGCAGGGCCGGGGTATCGGGCCGGGTGGTGTGAATAATCAGCTTCCAGCCAGCATCCTTCAGCTCGCGCATTCCCTCTGCCGCGCCGGCCACCGGGTGGCCGAACTTGTCTGCGCCGAGGAATCCCTTGGAGTAGTCCGCAAGCGGGCCGTCGAAGTCGATGCAGGCAGTTCGCTGATGCTCTGCCATGGCTTTGCGAAGTTCCTGCAGTTCCAGCATGCTCTTAACGAGACCGCGCAGATCCTTGGCGCTGCGGGTCCTGGCGATGCTTGCTAACGCCGAGGTTATCTTGTCCTTTACCTGATCGGCGTCCCATCGGCCACCACCGGGCACCGGCATGTTAGCGCGATTCAGCGCGGCAGCGATATCCTGGTCCTTGTTGGCGTGCTTGAAATTGCCAAGACCAAACTTCATCTTAATCATGGCCGCCGCCACCGGATCATCGAGGGCTACGAGCTGGGCCGAAATCCCGCTGGCGAGCTGGGCCTGCTTCACTGCGCCCGACTCGTGTTCGGGGGCGGTAGCGCCGCGGGCCGCGATCGTCCTCATGCCGCTCTCCTGGTCGTCCTCCATGGTTCCGTCGTAGGAGCTTGCATTCAGCAGGAATTTCTCGTGGTCTTTGATGTGCCGCAGTGCTGCAGTCTTCCCGGCGCGGTTCATCGACATAAGAATGCGGCTCTCAGCCCCCTTGCCGTCGAGCATGTCGCGCAGCTCGTCCAGGTCCTGCTGCGGGGCTTTGCTCGTCTCGGTGCGATATGAGTTCATGGCGGCGGTGATGTACTCGCTGTAGAGCTCGTTCGCGTCGGGATCGTCGTTATGGAGGGTGCCTGCTGCGGAGGTGTAGTTCGGATTAAATCCGTTGTCGCTCGCCAAATAGGAGAGGGTACCCTTCATTTTTTTGACAAAGGTGGGGTTTGCTAGCACCTGCCCCTCGTCAAGTTGCG